>Ga0193724_1000166_pt1 | contig 16323 bp, 16 predicted proteins | sample H2a1metaG_FD_146005 | JGI IMG/M metagenome (GOLD analysis project Ga0193724, IMG submission 146005) | Soil microbial communities from a riparian zone of the East river system, Colorado, United States - H2a1 | ecosystem: Environmental > Terrestrial > Soil > Riparian zone | place: USA: East River... | reverse complement strand
GCAGATCGATCCGCGCGTCGAAGCGCATGTCGCCAAGGCGATGGGACTGACGCCGGAGCCGATCTCGACCCAGGTGATCCCGCGCGACCGCCACGCGATGTATTTTGCAACCCTCGGCGTGATCGCATCGTCGGTTGAGCGCCTTGCCACCGAGATCCGGCACTTGCAGCGCACCGAGGTGCTGGAAGCGGAGGAATTCTTCTCCGAGGGCCAGAAAGGCTCCTCGGCGATGCCGCACAAGCGCAACCCGGTACTGTCGGAGAATCTCACCGGCCTCTCCCGCATGGTGCGCGCCTATGTGACGCCGGCCATGGAGAACGTCGTGTTGTGGCACGAGCGCGATATCTCGCACTCCTCTGCCGAGCGCATGATCGCGCCTGATGCCACCGTGACGCTGGATTTTGCCCTTAACCGCCTCGCGGGCCTGATCGACAAGCTGCTGATCTATCCTGCCAACATGCAGAAGAACCTCGACCGCCTCGGCGGCCTTGTGCATTCGCAGCGCCTGTTGATCGCGCTGACGCAGAAGGGCTGTAGCCGCGAGGACGCCTACAAGCTGGTGCAGCGCAACGCGATGCCGGTATGGCGCGGCGAAGGCGACTTCCAGACCCTGCTGAAGAAAGACACTGAGGTGAAGAAGTATCTCACCGACGCCGAGATCTCCGAGCAGTTCGACCTCGGCTATCACTTCAAGCACGTCGATACGATCTTCCAGCGCGTGTTCGGCGAAAGCTAGTTCGAAGCATATGGGCAGCGTCGTTGCCGTTAGCTCGCGTACCGGCCATCACTTCAGCAAGACGCCGAATCTCAGCATTCGCCTGTTGAAGGGTCTCGGCGTCGCCGGCGACGCCCATATGGGCGAGACGGTCAAGCACCGCTCGCGCGTCCGCAAGGACCCAACGCAGCCCAATCTGCGCCAGGTACATCTGATGCACGCGGAGCTGTTCGACGAACTGCGATCGAAGGGTTTTGTCGTTCAACCCGCCGATCTCGGCGAGAACGTCACCACCTCCGGCATCGATCTGTTGGCATTGCCAGCAGGCACGCGGCTGCATCTTGGCGCAAGCGCCGTTGTCGAAATCACCGGATTGCGCAATCCCTGCATCCAGATCGACAATTTCCAGCAGGGCCTGATGGCCGCGACACTGGACAAGGATGCGAACGGCAATCTCGTGCGCAAGGCCGGCATCATGAGCATCGTGATATCCGAGGGCGACGTTCGGCCAGGCGATGCGATCGATGTCGAAATGCCGGCAGAACCGTATCGGCCGTTGCAGCCGGTTTAGCCGGCAGCCAGTTGTTTGGTGCGGCTGTGATCGCGCGACCATGCACAATCCGGCACGCTACTTGTCGTCCAGAAGCTCGAGCGTAAGATCGGCCCTTCCTCTGTTGTTCAGCGCATAGAAGTAACGGAAATAGCCGGGAATGCCGACAACGGTATCGTTGACATAGATGAATACCTCGCCGGACTTTCGGGCCCTGAACTGCGCCGTATAGCTCGTCGTGGACGGGCACTGGCAAGGCGGCGATTCCTTGCGATCGTATGGCAGCACGATCTCGCCGAAGCCCCGATTCCCGATTCGAATAATCGTCGCGAACCAGTTGGAGCCGAGCAGCCGCCGGGCCGGAAGACCCAGCACTGCTCGCCACGTCATCTTTTCAAAACCGTAGCCTTGCGGTCCGGTTTCGATTCCCTTGGCCTTTTGCGGGTCGATCTCGCCAGACTTGTGATCGTCTTCCCAGGGGTCGGTGACAACGAGCGTTATCCGATAAGATTTATTTTTTTCCACGGAGAGCCCGGTCGCCGCGCACAGCCTCCTGGTTTCGAACTTTGCCATGGCGCTGCCGGTGACGGGCTGCGCTGGCGGGTTTTGGCTGGGCTCGCACACCTGCCCTGCCAGATCGAACGCCGCGAACGATATTCGATTTAGGACCGAGAATCCGACAAACACGAGAATCACGAAGATGATCGCCGCGAAGATTGCCGGCAAAATCCAATGCTTGAGCAGGTAGAAAAATGCCTGATACGGTCCCGCCGAACGCAGCTGATAGACGAAGCCCCCGGGCGGAGTTGCCGGATCGTTCGGAGTCCGCCAGATGCCGCGCATCAGATCGCGGATATGCCCTTGCATCCAGCCGCCTACATACATCAACACAGCGAGCAGCACGACGCCAATAAGGAAACGCCCGGGCGAGTTTCTGAATGCATCGAGCCACGGCTTCACAAAATTTGGCAAAAACGCCCCGGCCAGATCGATAATCGGCACGACGACTTCGGCCGGGCTCGCCGGCCCGCGTCCCGGTCTCCATTTCTCGACCAGCGGCTGCGCCACGAGAAACAGCGAGGCGAATACGGTCAGGAAGTAGGTGACGCGGCGCGCCCAAACCCAATCCCAAGCCTTTTCCTGACGGATGGCGCGCGAGGCCGCTTGCGGCTCTTCACTCCTGCTATTCAAGGTGATCGCGCCGTCGTTTCCCACGACATTATACTTTTCCGGCAGTACGATCGGGGCGTAGCCGTCGTTGCCCTGCCGGATACGGTCCATCACGCTCTGATGAACTTTCGGCGCTGGCCGCTCGACGTACAAGTCGGGCGCGGCAAGTTCGGCTTTCACCTCATGCTCAGGGTCCGGCAGGCTTCGCCACATGTTGCGGATGTGCCGGAAGTCCTCGCCGAGCGACAGCTTGTAGGGAGGCTGGCGATAGATGTCGGCCAGCTTGCGCGGCCGATAGCGATAGTAACCCGCAAGGCCATGCCGTGAATCATTGAGCTTGTCGTACGGATCGATGAAGCTTTCGAGCCAGCTTTGCTGCACCGGCAGATAAGCCAGACCATAAACGCCCGCACGCTCCATCATCCACGTCAGTGTTCGATAGGAAAGACCGTCCCGCGAATATCCGCCGCCAATGTCGGAGTGAACGCCAACGAACCACACCTGACTGATGCGCTCGCGGTCGATGTCCGCCAGAGCTTTGGCGGGATCCGATGGCGCCGGTTTCCAGTCATGATCGACGGCATACAACTTGTTGTCGCGGTCGCGCACATAGCGATCGTCCCACAGCACCGGGCGGAACGAGTCGCGCTCCTCCTCGAGCGCCAGCGCATGGCAGGCCCGGCCGATCCTGTGATTCATGAACTGGTCGGGCATCGACAACGGCCAGTACCAGTAGTCGATGGCGCGGGTGATCTCCTCGATCGGACCGCCATAGGCGTCGACCGTGTCCCAGACGCCAAGAAAGTCAAACTTCTCGATCTTCACCAGATCGAGTTGCTGGAAGGACGGCTTGCGGAACACAATGTGGCTCACCCAATCGCGCAGCGCACGCAGCGGCCCGATCAAGATATTGCCGCCCGACCTGAAGTTCCTGGCCTTGCGATATTCGCGGTAGGCTATCTCGGCATCGCGCGCCAAATCCGCCTCGTTGCCCTCGTAGCGAACAAGCCCGATGCGCGCGATGAAACCCGCGACCACGCGAATGGTGAACGCGCCGCGGCTGAATCCGAACCCATAGATCTTGTCGCTGGGCCGATAGTTGCGGCAGCAGAAGGAGTAGATGTCGATGACGTTGCGCTTCAGTCCGAAGCCGAAAACGCCGCCCAAGATCGCAAATGGCTTGAATGACGACGTGCCGACGCCGTCATCATAATAGGCAATCTGCTTCTGGGAATCGGTCAGATCGAGCGCCTGATAGAGGCGCCAGACGTTGGTCTTGAAAATTTTCGAAGAGCTGTTGCCGGTACCATCCGACAGCAAGACGATGTTTTTCGACATGGACGCCCCCGCTCCCAGATGCCGCTAAACATATGCCGGTCTGAAATTGCCGGCAACGTAAATTGCAATCAAAGCGAGAGCGAGAGCAATTACTGCAAAGCGAAATGGGGAAAACAAAGCTGATCGAAATCAGCGGCGCGCCAAACCGAACCGAACCCGCTCCTCAGCTTCGCGCCGGCGCTGGCGTCGCTTTCGCCGGCGAGCCATAGAACCGCATCAGCACGAAGGTTACGAGCAGGATGGCGAGATAGACCGCAAGCTGCATCTCGGTAGGCTGATCGGTGTAGCCGATCAAGGTATGCAAGGCGCGGCCGGCAAAACTGGAATCCGACAGCAGCCAGCCACTGTCCCAGACAATGGTATCCATCGCGGTCAGCCAGTTGGCCTTTTCCAGAAAAGCCGCCGCCTGCGCCGCCATGCCGGCAGCCAGCAGCGCGATCAGTACCGTCGTGGTGGCGAACAGCGCGCGCGCCGGGATCCGCAGCAGGCCGAAATAGGTCAAAAGGCAAATCATGGCGCCGAGCACCAATCCCGCAACGCCGCCCAGCGCCACGTCCCAGCCACTGTCACCCTTGGCTGCAATGACGCCGTACAGGAACAGCACCACTTCACTGCCCTCGCGCAGCACCGCGACGCCGACCACGACCGCAAGCGCCAGCAACGATTTCGAGCCCTCGACCACCGCCTGGCCCGCTGCGCGCAATTCGCCGGCGAGTTCGCTGCCGTGACGCGCCATCCAGACATTATGCCAGGTGAGCATCACGACGGCGACGCAGAGGATCACCGCGTTGAACAGCTCCTGCCCCATTCCCGCGAACAAATTTGACAACGCGCTTGCAAACATCGCGACCACGCACGCGGCAAACAGGCCCGCCAGCACGCCACCGCCGATCCATCGATTGCGGTGCGCGACCGAGCGCGTCACCGCAAGCACGATGCCGATGATCAGGCCGGCCTCGAAAACTTCACGGAAAACGATGATCAGCGCGGCAAGCACAACGCGGCCTTACTTCACGACCAGCGCGCCGCGCGCGGTCTTCTCGTTGTATTCGTCGAAAAATTCGTACCGGCCGGCTTTTTGCGCGCGGACATTGATGACGGCATCGCTGCTTCCCGCCACCACCTTCTCGATCTTCAACGTCTTGCTTTCGAACTCCATCGCCTTGGCATCGAGATTCTTGAATTTGATCACGATTGGGGTATTGGCGGGAGCGCTGATTTCCGCCGGATCGAACTTCTTGTCCTTGTAGCTGAGCTGAATCTCGGTGGCGCTCTGCGCCCTGGCCACGGTGATGGCCGATACCGAGGCCGCGCAGACCGCAGCCAGAATCGTCGCTTTCGAGAGCATTTGTGAGGCGAGCATGATTATTCTTTCAAGGATGGTGCAAGGATTGTTGATGCGTCTGATGGTCCCCATACGCTGTTAGCGGCTAAGCCGCCGCGAGGCAAAAAAACGTGTTCTAAATTGGAGTTATTCTAAAATTGCTCGATCCGGGAGCGCGGATGCGAGACAGCCGCTGTCCGGGCCGGCCCCCGTCCTTGCAATCGCCGGCAGGTTCCGCAGACAATAACAACTGAATGGTAACCCAGGATCGGCTAAGATCACCCGGTGTCAACACCCCCGACGATTCTCGTGTTCGATTCCGGCCTGGGAGGCCTCACGGTATTGCGTGAGGTCGTCAAGGCACGGCCGGACGCACATTATATTTATGTCGCCGACGACGCGTTCTTTCCCTACGGCCACCATGGCGAGGACCAGATCATCGCGCGGGTGGTGCCGATGATCGGCGAATTGATTACAGCCCATGCCCCCGATCTGATCGTGATCGCCTGCAACACCATCTCGACCCTGGTGATGTCGCATCTTCGTAATGCCTACAGGACGCCCTTTGTCGGGACGGTGCCGGCGATCAAACCGGCCTGCGCGCGCTCCAGGACAAAACGCGTGTCGGTGCTCGGCACCAAGGGCACCGTCAAGCGCGAATACACCAGGGCGCTGATCCGCGATTTCGCACTGGGCTGCGATGTGACGCTGGTGGGTTCGGCGGATCTCGCCGCGCTGGCCGAAGCGGCGCTGAGTGGCGACAAAATAACCGACCGGGAGATATTTGCTGAAATCGCTCCATGTTTTGTCGGAGACAGCGAAAGCGATCCGGCCCGCACCGATACCGTCGTGCTGGCCTGCACCCATTATCCGCTGCTGATGGACCGGTTGGTCAAGCTCGCGCCGTGGCCAGTGGAATGGATCGATCCCGCGCCCGCCATCGCCCGCCGGGTCGCGGATTTGCTGGGGCCAGCCGGCAACGAAGCCGATGATACCGGTGCTCAAATGATTTTCACCTCCGGACGTCCGCACGAGCTGATCCCGGCGCTGATGCCGTTCTTCGGCGGCCGTGTTCCGGCCTGAATCAATATTGATCTTTTCGACATCATGCCGCCGCCCTGCTAGCTTTTCCTGCAACGAATCGCACCGTCCAAACGGAGCCTCGGAATTTGCCCCCCGCAACGTCTGCACCGCTCAATCGTCTGCGCCAGCAATGGCGAGAGGGGCGCCCTACATTTGGAGCGATTGCGACAATTCCCAGCATTCAGACGGTGCAGATCATGGCCCGTTCAGGGTTCGACTGGATCATCGTCGACCTCGAGCATGGTCCGATTGACCTCGGTTCGGCACACGGCATGATCGTCGCCACTTCGGGCACACCTTGCGTGCCGCTGGCGCGGATTGCCGCCAACGAGCCCTGGCTTGCGAAAGCGCCGATGGATATCGGCGCCTTGGGAATCAATTTTCCGATGATCTGCAGTCGCGAGGACGCCGAAAAAGCCGTACGCAGCGTGCGCTATCCGCCGCGCGGCGAGCGGCTCTGGGGCCCGTTCCACGCGCCGTTTCGCTGGGGCGTCTCGATGCCCGACTATATGGCGACCGCGGACGACGACATGATCTGCATGATCACCATCGAGCACGTCGAGGCGGTCAACCGCATTGACGAGATCATGGCGACGCCCGGCATTGACGTTGCCGTGATCGGACCCGGCGACCTCGCAACCAGCATCGACAAACGCGGCCGCGTTGATGACCCCGAAGTGCTGGCGCTGATGGCGCGCGCCGAGGCGGGCATCCTCAAGAGCGGCGTCCCGATCGGGGGCGTGGCGCGCTCGCCCCAACAAGCCAACCAGATGATCGAACGGGGCTATCTGGCGCTCGCGCTCGGCTTCGACTGGTCGCTGTTTGCCCGCGGCATCGCGGCGAGTTTCGACGGGATCATCCGCTGAAGCGCGCAGCACGGTGACAAGGTTCTGAAACTGCTTGAGATTTGTGCAGTGGCCGAGACCAGGCCGCCCGCCTCGCCCACGCCATAAAGGCAGAACATCTGGCGTCAGGCCGGCTGGTTCGTGCTAGATCAGGAGCCGGCGCACGGGCAATCCGAAGAGCCGGTTTGCGGTTGCGGGAACTTGAGTGAGACGATGCGCGGAACGGCTCGAAAAATCTCCATACCGCGCCGCCTCGTCGCCGACCTCATGCATGCGTCGATCCGCATACCCTTCGTTTCGCTACAGCGCCCCCTTAACGTCCGTCAACTGCTGGAGGCCCGCGCGCTTGCCGCGCAGCCGCCCGGCTGGGCCGCGATCTTCGTCAAGGCGTTCTCGCTGGTGGCAAGAGAAGAACCGGTGCTGCGCACGCTTTATGCCAAATGGCCATGGCCCAGTCTGTATGAACTGCCGCGCAGCATCGCGATGATTGCCATCGCGCGCATCGAAGACGGCGAGGATTGCGTGCTGCCGCAGAAAATCATCGCGGCGGACGCGTTGCCATTGGCCGAGATCGACGCGCGGATCCGGCAGGCCAAGGATGCGCCGATCGCCGATGTGCCGGCTTTCAGGAAAGTGCTGCTGGTGACCCGGCTGCCGCTGCTGCTTCGCCGTTTCGCCTGGCTGATCGGGCTCAATTTCGGTCGCCAGCGCGCCAACTTTTTCGGCAGCTTCGTGGTGACCTCGGTAGCCGCTTACGGGGCTGGCGAGCTTCATGCGCTCAGCCCCGGCCCGTTTATCCTCAGTTATGGCGTCGTAAAGCAGGACCAGACCGTCGATGTCGTGATTCGCTGGGATCACCGCATTTCCGACGCGGCCTTGATCGCCAGGAGCCTCAACCGGCTGGAACAGGTGCTAAACACCGAAATCGCGGCTGAATTGCGCGGGGCCAGGCAGCAGGCGGAGCCAAAGCCGGTCCGGGCAGTCGCGACCTGATCTGGGTCCTTCCAACCGTCATTCCGGGGCGTCGCGGCAGCGACGAACCTCAGATGTGCAACTGCACATCGGGGAATCCTTGGATTCCGGGTTCGATGCTTCGCATCGCCCCGGAATGACGGTTCCCTTGGGGTCTTTTCATTGACAGAACGATGGTTTCTTCCTAGAAACCGGCTGCTCGCGGGCCGATTTCGGCCCGCGTTGCGTTTCGCGACCCGTGGTCCGTCCCTTCAAGCTTAAGGGGGTGGGCCTGTCGGCTCCGGGAAATTCCCGGCGCACAGGAGGGCGCGTTTCCTCAGCTTTGAAACCAAGAACGCCATTCGCTTCCGCGATGGCTATGGAAAGAGGACGCGATGACTAAGCGCAGTGAGGCGAAATACAAGATCGATCGCCGTATGGGGCAGAACATCTGGGGCCGCCCGAAGAGCCCCGTGAACCGCAGGGAATACGGCCCCGGCCAGCACGGCCAGCGCCGCAAGGGCAAGCTCTCCGACTTCGGTGTGCAGTTGCGCGCCAAGCAGAAACTGAAGGGCTATTACGCCAACATCAGCGAACGCCAGTTTCACGGCATTTATGTCGAAGCCGGCCGGATGAAGGGCGATACCGGTGAAAACCTGATCGGCCTGCTCGAGCGCCGCCTCGACACCGTGGTCTATCGCGCCAAATTCGTGGCCACCATGTTCGCCGCGCGCCAGTTCATCAATCACGGCCACATCAAGGTGAACGGCCGCCGCGTCAACATCTCGAGCTTCAAGGTCAAGGTCGGCGATGTCGTCGAGGTCAAGGAATCCTCAAAGCAGCTCACCGTCGTTCTGGAAGCGATCCAGCTTTCCGAGCGCGACGTGCCCGACTTCCTCGAGGTCGATCACTCCAAGATGACGGCGAAATACTCCCGCATCCCGCATCTGTCGGACGTGCCGTTCGCGGTGCAGATGGAGCCGCATCTGATCGTCGAATTCTATTCGCGCTGATTTTATCGGCATGTCCTGAGATCGAAGGCCCCGGTTTTGCCGGGGCCTTTTTGTATGAGTAGAATGGCCGATCTATCCGATGTCATTCCGGGGCGCGTCGAAGACGCGAACCCGGAATCTCGAGATTCCCCGATGTGCAATTGCACATCTAAGGTCTGGTCCTTCGGACCATCCCGGAATGACAAACCTAGCCCAAGAAGGCTCTATGAGATGACCTACACCCCTGCCCCGCGCGATCCGAAACAAACGCCGATTCGCATCAATCTCCTCTCGGACACCCAGACCCGCCCAACGCCTGAGATGCGCGAGGCGATCGCGCGGGCTGAAGTCGGCGACGAGCAGCTCGGTGACGATCCCACCGTGAATGTGCTGTGCGAGCGCGTGGCCAATCTGCTCGGCAAGGAAGCCGCCGTGTTCATGCCCTCCGGCACCATGTGCAACGTCGCGGCAACGTTGACGCATTGCCGGCCCGGCGACGAGATCCTGGCGCATGAGACCGCCCATATCATTGCCCGCGAAGGCGGCGCCCACGCCGCACTCGGCGGCTTCCAGATCACGCCGCTGTCAGGCGCCGACGGAAAATTTTCGCCCGACACTTTTCGTGGAGCGCTGCATCCGCGCTCCCGCTACCAGCCGCTGCAAACACTCGTCAGCGTCGAGCAGACCGCCAATATCGGCGGCGGCACGATCTGGAACAAAGCCGATCTCGATGAAGTCGTGCAAATCGCCAGGTCTGGCGGACTTGCCACCCACATGGATGGCGCGCGGCTCTTGAACGCCTGCGTCGCGTCAGGCATCAGCGCCCGCGACATGGCGATGGGGTGGGATTCCGCCTGGCTCGATTTCTCGAAAGGCCTGGGTGCCCCGGTCGGCGCTGCCATCGCCGGCTCGCGCGACTTCATCGACGAGGTCTGGCGCTGGAAGCAACGGCTTGGCGGCTCGATGCGGCAGGCCGGCATTTGCGCCGCCGCCTGCGTTTACGCGCTCGACCACCACGTCGACCGGCTGGCGGACGATCACGCCAACGCCCGGGCGCTGGCGCGGGGCCTCTCGCAAATCGCCGGCATCGACGTGCAGCAACCCGAAACCAACCTGGTTTTCTTTAATCCTGATGGCACCGGCGTCACCGGCGAAAAAATGGTCGAGGCGTTGCAAAAGCGCGGCGTGCTGCTCGCCATGATGGACGGCCGCATCAGGGCCTGCACCCATCTCGATGTCAGCGCTGCCATGATCGAGGAGACGGTCAGTGTGGTGCGCGACATCGCACGGGGCGCGTAGACCGCCAAATCGCTTCGGACATTTTGTAGATTGATCTGTTGACGCCGATCCGATCGTATCCTATAAGATACACCATGTTCGAGGTTCAAAAAACCGACGAATTCGACGAATGGCTGTCGAGCCTCGCAGATCAGAAAGCCCAAGCGAAAATTGTTTCCCGCGTTGAGCGCCTCGGCCTCGGCAATCCCGGTGATGTTAAGTCAGTCGGAGCCGGTGTAAGCGAGATGAGGGTGCCCGATGGCCCGGGTTACCGCGTTTACTACAAGCAAACCGGCAAGACCGTCGTCCTTCTCTTGTGCGGTGGAGATAAGTCCACACAGGCGAAGGATATCAAACGAGCGAAAGAAATAGCTGCGGACCTATGAAAGGAAAGCAAATGGTGAAAATTTCAAAATTCGATGCAGCAGATTATCTCAAGACCCCGGAAGCTATCGCTGCTTATCTGACTGAAGCATTCGCAACAGACGACGCAGCCTACATTTGTACCGCTCTTGATACTATTGCGCGAGCAAAGGGAATGACCAGCGTAGCGAAGGAGACGGGTCTTTCCCGGGAGAGCCTGTACAAATCATTCAGTGGGTCGTCGAAACCCGAGTTTGATACAGTCCGAAAGGTAATCAACTCATTCGGCGTAAGGCTCGTCGCGGAGCCCAATCGAGATTAAGGCGTCGCAATTCAACGTCGCTCTTTGCCTCGCGTTGCGCCGAACCCTTTCGATGCACGATCACCGCTCAAGCGCCTGGTAGATCAGCGCCTTCAGCTCCAGTTGAATCCGTCCGCGCTGCGACGGCGACTGCATCATGCAGATCGCGAACATATCGCCCTTAGGGTCGACAAAAAAGAAAGTGCCGCCGACGCCGTCCCAGCGATATTCGCCCAACGGCCACGACGTGTTCGGCGGCTGCGCGGTGCGCACGGCAAAGCCAAGACCGAACCCGCTGGTATCGCCTGGAAAGTAGAACTGGTCGCGGGCGATTCCTGTCTGCGGCCCGATATGGTCCGATGCCATCAGGGCGATGGTCTCGGGTTTGAGGTAGCGCCGGCCATCCAATGTGCCGCCGTTCAGCAGCATCTGCGCGAAACGGGCGTAGTCCCCGATGGTCCCGACCATGCCCGCCCCGCCGGATTCCCAGGTCCGCGGCAATATCGGATCCCTGATGCCGGCAACCGGACGCGCAAAGCGATCGTCAGGCATCGGCTCGGCGACGCGCGGCCGCTGCGCCGCATCGGCGACGTAAAACGCGGTCTCGGTCATCCCGAGCGGATCAAGCAGCCGTTGCTTCTCGAACCCGAACAGCGACTGTCCGGATATTACTTCAACGACGCGGCCGAGCACGTCGGTCGAGTGGCCGTAATCCCACCGCGTCCCCGGCTGTTCGGCCAGCGGCAGCTTGGCGATGCGCTCGACGAAGCGGGCGTTGTCGAAATCGCCATCGAACAGATCGGAATTGGCATAGAGCTTTCGCACCGCGCTGTCGCCGTAGAAGCCGTAGGTGAGGCCCGAGGTGTGGCGCAGCAGGTCTTCGATGGAGATCGGGCGGTTGAGCGGCTCGAGTGCGAGCGCCGGCTCTCCGCGCCTCTCGACGCCGACTTTCACATCAGCGAAGTCAGGAATGTATTTTGAAACGGGGTCATCAAGCCTGAGCTTGCCATCCTCGACCAGCATCATCGCCGCGACGCTGGTGACTGGCTTCGACATCGAATACAGACGAAAGATGCTGTCCGCGGTCATCGGCAATTGGCTCGCGACGTCGCGCACGCCGAAGCTTTCGAAATAGACGGGATGACCGTGCCGCTGGACCAGAATGACGGCGCCCGGGATCTTGCCGGTCGCAATTTCGTTGCGAACGTAATCGCCGACCCGCTCCAGTTTCGCGCGCGAAAGGCTGGTCGCGACCGATAGCGGCGGTTCTGCGCAAGCACCGTCCGGCCGTCCAACGGCAATCGCGACGGTCAGAAGCGCGAGTGCCGCCGCGGCGCGGCGCAACGAGCCGTCAGTTCGCCATCGCTTCATCGATCAACTGCTTCACCGCCGGCGGCATGCGCTGGCGTTCCGAAGGGACTGAATTCGCTTCGCGCAAGTTCAGCGGGCGGCTCAATCGGCACAAGGGCCGCCCCATTCAGCCAAGGCTTTCGCATGCAGCCGGGCACTGTCGTCGGAGAAGCAGCAGAAGATAATGCGGGTAACCGCCGGTGCCGCGGTCAGCGCGCCAACCGTCGTCGCGACCGCTATTCCAGCGGCGCGACCGGCGGGGAAACGATAGACGCCGGTCGAAATGGCAGGAAAGGCAATCGAAGCAAGACCGCGGGCCTGGCCGAGTTCGACCGCGCGGCGATAGCATGACGCCAGCGCTTCATCTTCGCGCTTGTCCCCGCCGTGCCAGACCGGGCCAACGGCATGAATCACATGCCGCGCCGGCAACCGATAACCGTTGGTGATTTTGGCGTCGCCGGTCTCGCAGCCATGGAGCGTGCGGCATTCGGCAAGAAGTTCGGGCTGGCCGCGCGATGGATGGCGCCATCGACGCCGCCGCCGCCCAGCAGCGACGTGTTCGCAGCGTTCACGATCGCGTCAACGCGCAGCGTCGTGATGTCGGCGACGATAACTTCCAGCCGCGCTGTGCCGATCTGGCGCGCCGCCAAGCTCAGGCGGAGGCAGCCGCGCTGATCGCGACACCCTTGTCGGCAAGCAACTGTTGCAACTCGCCGGCCTGGAACATCTCGCGGATGATGTCGCAACCGCCGACGAATTCGCCCTTGACGTAAAGCTGCGGAATGGTCGGCCAGTTCGAATAGGTCTTGATGCCGTCGCGCAGATCGGCGGACTCGAGAACGTTGAGGCCCTTATAGCCGACCCCGACGTGATCGAGGATCTGCACCACCTGGCCTGAAAAACCGCACTGCGGAAACTGCGGCGTTCCCTTCATGAACAGTACGACGTCGTTCGACTTCACTTCGTGGTCGATGAATTGCTCGATGCTCATATTTGCGTCCTTTTGCGGCACAGCCTTCCGGCTGGCGTCAGCCCTTAATCCGACACTGTCATATATGTACCCGAAACCGTTGTGCATCCAAAGTAAATTGGGTGGGAGCTGGTATGCGCCGCACAGGCTGTCCGAGGGTCGGACCACACCCCGCAACCCTCATCCCGGCCTCGATCACGGGCCCGGGAGGCTTTTATCCCGGACTGGAGCCCCTATCTAGGACAGGCTATTCGCGGGGAACCGGGCTGCCACAGTAACGTTCTCACCCCGAACGGAGATTATCGTGACGAAACCAGCATCCGCTGCGGCCGCGCTGGCTGCCCCTTGCCCGTCATTATTCTCCGCTTCCGGTGGCCTCGCCGAGGATTTGGTGGAAGCGTACCTCACGGTCCGAAACGAGACCGAGTGCCGCGCCGATCCGCTGACGGCAGAGGATCAGCTGATCCAGTCGATGCCGGATGCGAGCCCGGCGAAGTGGCACCGCGCCCATACCACCTGGTTCTTCGAGCAATTTCTGCTCGGCGAACACGGCAAGGATTACACGCCCTTTCATCCGGATTATGCCTTCCTGTTCAATTCCTACTACGTCAGCGCCGGTCCACGGCACGCCCGTCACCAGCGCGGCCATCTGACCCGTCCCGGCGCCGACGAAATCACCGCCTACCGCCGGCATGTCGACGCCGCCGTGGTGAAATTCTTCCAGACTGCCGATGAGGACGCTCTGGCCGCGCTCGCGCCGCTGGTGGAAGTCGGTCTCAATCACGAGCAGCAGCACCAGGAATTGATGCTGACGGATATCCTGCACGCCTTCGCGCAGAATCCGATTCCGCCGGCTTACGATCCGGCGTGGCGCTTCCCCGCTTCAACCAGCGCCGGCGACGAGAAGACTCGCACCGGCGACGAATGGGTCATGCTCAACGAGGGCATCCACACGGTCGGGCACGCCGACGACACGTTCCATTTCGACAACGAGAAGCCCGCGCACCGCACTTTGGTGGGGCCGGTCCGGCTGGCGCGCAACCTCGTCACCAATGCCGAATGGCTCGCATTCATGAAAGACGGCGGTTACGCCACGCCGACGCTCTGGCTGATGGACGGTTTTGCAGCTGTCGGCAGCGAGCAATGGCAGGCGCCCGGCCATTGGCGCGAGATCGACGGCCAATGGCGGGTGATGACCCTTGGCGGATTGAAGCCCGTCGATCCCTCAGCCCCGGTGTGCCATGTCAGCTATTACGAGGCCGACGCCTTCGCGCGCTGGAGCGGCAAGCACTTGCCGACTGAAATGGAATGGGAAGTCGCGGCGAGGGCCGGCCGGCTCAACGACGCGTTCGGGATCGTGTGGCAATGGACCCGCAGCGCCTACGCCCCCTATCCCGGCTACCGCGCCATCGAAGGCGCGCTCGGCGAGTACAACGGCAAGTTCATGATCAACCAATTGGTGCTGCGCGGCTCCTCGCTTGCAACTCCGGACGGGCATAGCCGTATTACCTATCGGAACTTCTTTTATCCACATCATCGCTGGCAATTCACCGGACTACGCCTCGCCGACTATGCCACCTGATCTTCAAGTTCAGCCGCGCCGGAAAAGCGCGTTCAGGAGAGTATCATGAATGTGCACGCCGCAGCTTTGGCTAAAGCGCATCGCTTCGACGAACCGACTTCGGCATTTGCCGGCGACGTCATCGACGGGCTGTCGCAGCAAATACTTCGGCTGTCGCCGAAGTATTTCTATGACGTCACGGGTTCGGAGCTGTTCGAACAGATCACGCTGCTGCCGGAATATTACCCGACGCGCACCGAATTGACGATCCTGCGTGACCGGGCCGGCGAGATATCGGCTGACATCCCTGACGGCGCGGCACTGGTGGAATTCGGCGCAGGCGCGACCACCAAGGTCCGGCTGCTGCTCGACGAATGCGCGTTTCGCGCCTACGTGCCCGTGGATATTTCCGGCGACTTCCTCAAAGCGCAGGCCGGCGCGTTGGGCGAGGATTTCCCCGGTCTCGACGTCTATCCGGTCACGGCCGACTTCACCGCGCCGTTCGGCCTGCCCGACCCGGTCAAGGCGATGCCGAAGGTCGGATTTTTCCCGGGATCGACACTGGGAAATTTCGAACCGCATGAAGCCTGCGCGTTCATGCGCAGTGCCCGCGACATCCTTGGTAAGGGCGAGCAGATGATCATCGGCGTCGACCTCGAAAAGGACGAGCGCGTGCTGTATAACGCCTACAACGATGCCGCCGGTATCACCGCGCGCTTCAATCTCAATGTGCTGGTCCGCATCAACCGCGAACTGGGCGGCAATTTCGACACTGCCGCATTCATGCACCGCGCGATCTACAATCGCGACCGCCACCGGATCGAAATGCACCTGATCAGCAAGAAGGCCCAGACCGTGCGCATTCTGGGGCGGAGTTTTTCATTCCGCGCCGGCGAAAGCATCCACACCGAGAACAGCTACAAATACAGCCTCGAGCACTTCACCGCGCTGGCGCGCGGCTCGGGCTGGACGCCGCGCCACTCCTGGACCGATGCCGCCGGCATGTTTTCGGTTCACGCGCTGGTGGCCTCGGACTGAGACTCTTCAAGCCGGGACTCGACCGGGCCGGATTTCAGCGAGATCGATTCCCAGGCCGCGACGATGATCATGATCGCGGTGGTCAGGAGCGACAGCATCAACGGCGACAGCCCGCTCGCGAACCAGGCGAGCAGACCAAGCGCGACAATGCCGGCGATATGGGACAGTTGAAGCCAGCCCCGAATGACGTGCTTGAAGAGGATCGTTCCGACCAGAAACAGCAATGGCCCGCCGATTGCGCTGAGTACCGTCCTCAGATCGGAATGACCGTCGGGATGCTTCAGCACGAGTTCATCGGCCACCGCCGAGACGATGATGCCGGCCACGATCGGCATATGCAGATAGGTGTAGGCCAGCCTCGCCAGTCGCCCCGGCTCGGTGGATCTTGAAATCTGTTCGGACCCCGCCTCGGCCCCCTTGTGGAAATAGATCCACCACATCGCAAGCGCGCCGATAAAGGCCGACACGAACGCCGACACGGGGGCCGAGGCGGG
>Ga0193724_1000163_pt1 | contig 16452 bp, 15 predicted proteins | sample H2a1metaG_FD_146005 | JGI IMG/M metagenome (GOLD analysis project Ga0193724, IMG submission 146005) | Soil microbial communities from a riparian zone of the East river system, Colorado, United States - H2a1 | ecosystem: Environmental > Terrestrial > Soil > Riparian zone | place: USA: East River... | reverse complement strand
AGGGAGCGGCGAGGAGTTTGACGAAGACGCGAGCGTTATCGAATTCATGTCGTACCGCTCCGCGCCATCGGCTTCGAAGGGGAACTTGCCTCCCGACGATTCCGTGCCCCTCTTTCTCTCCGATCATGACGAAGAACCACCCAGACGGCCGAGTTTTGGAAGAGTCCGCAGCGAGGACTCCGACTCGCAGCGAATCCTGAGAGAACCGGTCTCGCCGCGGATCATCAAGGCGAGTATTTTGGCGGCCTCGGTGGTCGCAATCGTTGTCGCGATTTTCGCCGTGGGGAACCCGCTGGCGCTGTTTGCAAACGCCAAAGCTTCGCTCGCCGGTACAGCGGCCGGTCTGTCTGGCGCTCCAAATCAGGTTGCGGCCATCCAGAAAGTTCCGGAACCTGTGCGAGCCGCGCCGGAACCGGTCGTCGCGGTACGAACGGCAAGCGCCGACCCGACGGCACAAGAACCTCAACCGAACCTGGGCGCTCGGGCTGTGTCGCCGACTGCAAAAGGCGGGCCGACGCGCGACGAAATCGCCTCCGCTTTCAAGACCGCCCGCCAGGGCCAGCCGGAAGCCGCTCTACCCCCTGCGGCGGCTCCTGTTGCGACCGTTCCTGTTGCTGCCGCTCCCGCCGCTGCCGTTCCGGCCGCCGCTCCGCCAGCAGCAAGACGGATCGATGCCGAAGAACTCGCGACGTTGCTGAAGCGGGCAAGGAGTTTGATCGCGATAGGCGACATCGCGCCTGCGCGATTGTTGCTGAAACGGGCAGCGGACGCGCAAGAGGCCACCGCCGCCCTCCTGCTTGCTCAGACCTACGATCCAGCCGTGCTGGGGAAGCAGGATATGCGAAGCATCGCTCCCGATCCGGCGTTGGCGCGTGAATGGTACCAGAAGGCGGCGCGGTACGGTTCGGTGGATGCGCAGCAGCGCCTCAGCCAAATGCAGAATTAGCTTTCAAGAAATCGGGGAATACTATGCAGCGCGTACTTGGACTGGCGATAGTCGCCATGATGATGGCCTGTGGCTTCGCGGCGCGGGCCGAGGATACGGAGTTTGACCCGGCAAAAGTCAGCGAAAGCCTGAAGGCGATATTCCAGTTCGGATCGGTGGAGACCAAGAAGGCCTTGAACGCCAACACGGTGACGTTGATATCCGGCACCATCGGCGGCACCTATGTTCAGTTCGGCGCGGACCTTGCTTCTGTGCTCGACGACGGAAATAAACTGCGCGTTCTCCCGATTGTCGGCCGCGGCTCGGTGCAAAGCGTCGCCGACGTGCTGTTTCTTCAGGGTGTCGACCTTGGGATCGTGCGGTCCGATACGCTCGACTATCTGGAGAAAAAAGGTTTCGCCAAGGACATCAAGAAACAGTTCGCCTACGTAACCAAGCTTTATAACGAAGAAATGCATGTCATCGCGCCGAAATCGATACGCAGCCTCAAGGAACTCGAGGGCAAGAAGGTCAGCGTCGATCTTCCGAATGGCGGAACCTTCGTAACAGCGGCGATCGTTTTCGAGCGGCTCGGAATTAGACCGAATTTCCTTTATATCGAGCAGCGCATCGCGATGGAGAAATTGAGGACCGGCCAGATCGATGCCGTGATCGCCGTTCAGGGAAAACCGTCCAAGACCGTCACTCTGGTCAAGGATGACCGGCTTCATCTTGTTCCGGTTGACTACGACAAATCGCTGCAGGGCGACTACCTGCCTGCAACCTTGACCGCGAAGGACTATCCCAATCTGATTTCGGAACAGGAGCAGCAGGTGGACACGATTGCGGTCCCGGCGGTGCTGGCGGCATATAACTGGGCTCCCAACACCGACCGCTATCGAAAGCTCGCTCAGTTCGTCGACGCCTTTTTCACCAAGTTCCCCACCTTCCAGAATCCGCCCTTCCACCCGAAGTGGAAAGAGGTTTCGCTGTCGGCTCCGCTTCCCGGCTGGCAACGCTTGCCTTCCGCCAAGCAATGGCTTGACCAGCACGGCATCGAGCCCGTCGCACGCAACCGCTTCGAGGAATTTCCGAAGCCGGCTCCTGCTCCTGCGGCGGCGGTCATGCCGAGACAGGCCCCGGCCGCGGTCCAGCCTGCTGCTGCGGCACAGCCGCAGTCGCCGGCCGACCAGGAAGCGTTGTTCAAGCAGTTCCAGGCCTGGGAGGCCGAGAGGAATGCCTCGGCGCAGACCGGCCGCCGGGCGCCGGCACAGCCGCGCTAGCGCTACGCAGGAGTGACAGTGACCCCGAATCGGTGGAAGACGCCGACTCGGGGTGATCACTCCCATGACTGCATCACTCGGATGGATCCGCTGTCTCAATCCCCCGCTTCAACGCGGAGCGGGCAGCGTCGCGGTGCTCCGGCGTAATGTGGGTCGCCACCATCCGGAGCGCGGTCGCCAGTATCGCAGCGTCGTCGGTGAAGCCGAGCACCGGCAGCATATCCGGGACGAAATCGAACGGCAGGATGAAATAGGCGATGGCGCCAAGCAGCGCCGCCTGCACATGGCGCGGCGTCTGCTTGTCGAACGCGCAATAATAGGCCGCGAGCAAATCCTCGGCGAACGGGAGCTTTGCGACAACCCGCTTCAACTTGATCCAGAAGCGCCTGCGCACGCTTTCGCGGTCTTTCGCCAGCCGGTCGGCCGGCTCAAAACCCACGGTATGTTCGGATGCCATCACTTAAGGCTCCCTCATGGTGCGCGGTAAATCGCCGCGGCTGCCGACTCTAGAGCGGGATGACATTTCTTCGAATCGTCATTCCGCTCTATCCTTTTGTTTGAGCATGATCTTTTCGGAAAACCGGTACCCACCCATCGGGTCGTGGCCCGAGGGCATGCTTTTCCGGATCATGCTCTAGAGCTGGGGATGTGGCGCCGCCGCCGCAAGATTGCGCGTCGCCATGTCAGGCGACACCGAGCTGCTTTGCGATCGCGTTCATGGCCTTTGCCAGCTCGATGTCGAGGGCAGTGACGCCGCCGGCGTCATGGGTCGCCAGAACCACCTCCACCGTCTTGTAAACGTTGCGCCATTCCGGGTGATGATCGTTCTTTTCAGCCACCAGTGCTGCACGGGACATGAACCCAAACGCCTCGTTGAAATCCTTGAAGGTAAAGGTCCGCGTAATCGCCTCGCGGCCCGGCACGTCGGTCCACCCAGGCAACCCCGTCAGGGCCGATGTTCGCGCCTCCGCCGACAGCCTCTCCGCCATGATCGCCTCCCGTTTCACACGAACTTGACCCTAACACCGAACGGCGCCCTTGGGATCCATGCCACAGTAAGGTGGCAAAGCCAGCCCAGGGGCGATTCGCGACCAATTCGAGGCGGGCCACTAACCATGACGCCGATGTAACCCCGCGCCGGCAGGGAATTTGCTACAATATGGCTTTAACGCAATTGGCAAGATGAACCTGAACGTCAAACGATTGTTTGCCAGATCGATGACCGGAGGCCTCGACCTCGTCGGGCCCGAACTGCCGTCGCCGCGGTCGGCGAAGCGCAAGGCGATGTTCATCACGGTGGCGGGCATTCTCGCCGTGGTCGGCACGCTTGCAGGCATCTACTATTTTGAGATGCGGCCGGTGATCCTGCGGATCGCGGTCGGCCCTGCGAACAGCGATGACATCAAGGTGGTCCAGGCGCTGACCCAGGCCTTTACCCATGCGCACAGTCACGTCCGTCTGCGTCCGATGCAGACCGATGGCGCCACCGCGAGCGCCCAGGCCCTTGCCGACGGCAAGGCCGATCTCGCGATCATTCGCGGCGATCTCGAGGTGCCGAAAAACGCCCAGGCGGTGGCGACCTTGCGCAAGAACGTTGCGGTGCTGTGGGTGCCTCCAGCAGCGAAAGGCAAAGGCAACAAAGCCGGCCCGAAGATCACGAAAATACAGCAACTCTCCGGACACCGCATCGGCGTCGTCGGGCGCACCGAGGCCAATATCAACTTGCTCAAGGTGATCCTGCAGCAATATGGCGTGGACCCGACCAAGATCGAGATGGTTCAGTTCCCGCGGCCAATGAAGCCGGAGTCGATCCGCAACCAGAAAGCGGATGCCTATCTTGCCGCCGGACCGGTCAACAGCAAGATTACCGCCGATGCGATCACGGCATCGACACGCGAGGGCGGCACGCCGACCTTCCTCGCGATCGATTCGGCCGAGGCGATCGCGCAAAACCACCCGATGTACGAATCATCCGAAATCCCCGCCGGGGCGTTTGGCGGCTCGCCCGGCAGACCGGACGATGAGGTGAAGACGATCAGCTTCGCCCACCACATTGTTGCGCGCAGAGGTCTGTCGGAATCGACCGTCGCCGCCTTTACCCGGCAGTTGTTCGCGATCCGGCAGACGGTGATGGCGGAGTTCCCGCTGGCGGCGAAGATCGAGACACCTGATACCGACAAGGACGCCGTGATCCCGGTGCATCCGGGCGCCGCGGCCTACGTGGACGGCGAGGAAAAGACCTTCCTGGACCGCTACAGCGATTTCATCTGGTGGGGGCTGATGGGTCTGTCCGCCATGGGCTCGGCCGGCGCGTGGTTCGCGGGCTATCTGAAGAAGGACGAGCGCAGCAACAACAGCTCGCTGCGCGAACGGTTGCTGGACATGCTTGGCGCCGCGCGGCGCAGCGATTCCATTGAAGAGCTCGACCAGATGCAGACCGAGGCTGACGGTATCCTGCGCGATACGCTGCACTGCTTCGAGCACGGCGCCATCGAGGAAGGGGCGTTGACCGCTTTCAATATCGCGCTCGAGCAATTCCACAACGCCGTGGCCGACCGCAAGGCATTGCTGATGAGCATGACGCAGAACCTGCAACGGACGGGCTCGCAGCTGCGCGCGGCCGGAACCTTGTAGGCGTCGTTTCTGTAATCGAGCCGTCACATAATCTTCCTAGGTCTATCAAAGCCTTCGCATTTTGTTGGCCGATCAAGGAGACTTGCATGACGACTAAAAAACCTCGCGCGATTTCCCGTGGACTTTCCCGCCGACGTTTTCTTTCGACCGCCGCGGCAACGGGCGCCGGCGCATTCGGCGTCATGGCGATGCCCTATCTCAGCCGCGCCGCCGACCGGCCGCAGATTACCCATGGCGTGCAATCCGGCGATGTCGGCGCCGACGGCGGCGTGGTGTGGGCGCGCGCGGACCGGCCGTCGCAAATGATGGTCGAGGTCGCCACGTCAGAGTCGTTTCGCAATGCGCGGGTGTTGCCGCCGATCGCAGCGCTCCCCGAGAGCGACTTCACCGCTAAAATGCTGCTGGAAAATCTCCCCGCCGGGCAGGATATTTTCTATCGCGTCAGGTTCCGCGACCTGTCGCACACCGACGTTTCGAGCGAGCCGGTCGTCGGCCGCTTCCGCACCGCGCCGGCCGACCGGCGCGATGTCAGCTTCGTCTGGGGCGGTGACGTCGCCGGACAAGGCTGGGGCATCAATCCCGACGACGGCGGCATGTTCACCTTCGCCACCATGCGCAAGCACCAGCCGGATTTCCTGCTGCATTCCGGCGACACCATCTATGCCGACGGCATCATTGCCTCCGAAGTGAAGCTGGCCGACGGCAAGGTCTGGAAGAACGTCACTGTTCCGGAAAAGGCCAAGGTCGCCGAGACGCTCGACGAATTCCGCGCGGCGCATAAGTACAATTTCCTCGACGACAATGTTCGCGCCTTCAATGCCGAGGTGCCGATCTTCGTGCAGTGGGACGATCACGAAGTCACCAACAACTGGTCGGCGTCGAAACAGTTGCCCGCCGCCTACAAGGAACGCGACATCAGCTTGCTTGCGGCGCGCGCGGCGCGCGCGTTCCACGAGATGTATCCGATGCGCGAGAGCATCGTCGAACCGGGCCGGGTCTATCGCACGCTCAACTACGGACCGCATCTCGACGTCTTCATGCTGGACGAGCGCAGCTATCGCGGCCCCAACGGCCCGAACCTGCAAACCGCTTACGGTCCCGACAGTTACTTTCTGGGGCCGGATCAACTGGCGTGGCTGAAGCGCGCCTTGCTGAACTCGCGCGCCACCTGGAAGGTGATTGCCTCCGACATGCCGCTTAGCATCATCGTCTATGACGACGCGCCCAACAAGAAAGGCTCCGAAGCGTTTGCGCAAGGTGATGGTCCGCCGCGCGGCCGCGAGCTCGAAATCGCCGACCTGCTGCGCTTCATCAAGACGTCCGGCGTCACCAACACCGTATGGCTGACGGCGGATGTGCATTATGCCGCCGCGCATTACTACAACCCCGACAAGGCGCAATTCCAGGATTTCGACCCGTTCTGGGAGTTCGTCTCCGGACCGCTGCACGCGGGAACGTTCGGGCCCAATGAACTCGACAACACCTTCGGACCCGAAGTGAGGTTCATCAAGGCGCCGGGCCTGGACAAGCAGAACCTGCCGCCGTCCGCCGGTATGCAGTTCTTCGGTCACGTCAAGATCGACGGCGCAACCGGACAGATGACGGTGACCTTGCGGGATCGCGCCGACGTGGCGTTGTGGTCGACCACACTCGATCCCAAACTCGGCTAGAGCATGATCCGGAAAAGCATGCCCTCGGACTTGATCCGAGGGTGGGCACCGGTTTTCCCTCGCGACAAACGCGAAGCGTTTGCGCGGAGATCATGCTCAAACAAAAAGATAGAGCGGGATGACGATTCGAAGAAAAGTCATCCCGCTCTAGTCAAGCGGCCGACCATCGGAACGGACAGGTATCGGCGGATCAGCCCTCCGCCGCGCCGTCCGGTCGGCCTTTCAATATTGCCCGCAGCGCATCGGTCGAATAGGGCTTGGGCAGCCGCGGCTTGTCCGCAAACGCTGCCGGAAGCCTGACATCGCGGCCATATCCCGTGACGAAGACGAAGGGAATCTTCAACACATCCAGCCGCTCGGCAATGGCAAAACTCTTTTCGCGGACCAGCCCGATATCGAGCAGGGCAAAATCCGGCGCGCGATCGGCGATCATTTTGAGCGCCTTGGCGACACTTCCCGCGGTCCGGACTGCCTTGACCCCGAAACCAAGAATCGTGTCCTCGAAGTCGAGTGCGATGATCGGGTCGTCCTCAACGATCAGCACATCATTGGGCAGGGCGGCGCTGCCGTTGGGGGAGGCGGGTTTCATGATCTCGTCGAGCAAAAGGAACTGACCTAACCCTGACGCGTTTGCTGGCGCATCGACCGGTTTCCAGATTGGAACCCAGCACACCGCACTTCCCATGTCTGTGCACTTGTGAACACATAAACCCGTTGAAGGCGATTTTGGTCAATCCCGGAGGAGCGGGTCCAAGAATGGCTGGGCTGCGCGGAGCAACACCTGACAGCATCGAACGGCCATTCAACAACCTGTTGCGGCGGCTCAGCGCCGGCGACTTTGCACTGATTGCGCCGTATCTCGTGCACGAAGAGGCCGGGGCCAGCGAACTGCTCTATAATCCCGGCGACGATGTCGAGATCGTCCACTTTCCATGCGGACCGAGTCTTGCGACATACCTGGTTTCCAACGAGGACGGCCGCGACGTCGAAACCATTCTGGTCGGCCGCGAAGGTGCCGTCGGCGGAATTGTCAGCGAGGGATATCTGCCGGCCTATACGCGCATCATGGTCAAGTTCGGCGGGCCATTCGTGCGCCTGCATGTCGGAAAGCTGGACGCGGCGAAAATAAAGTCGGCCACGCTGCGCAACGTGTTCGCGCGCTATGCCGACTGCATGCTGGCCCAGATATTCCAGTCGACGGCCTGCAACGCAATCCATTCGATCGAGCAGCGCACCGCGAAATGGATCATCGCGGCGATAGAACGTACCGAGGGCGAGGACGTCGTACCGCTGACGCATGAGCAGCTTGCGACCATGCTGGGGGTCGGCCGCAGCTATACCAGCCGCGTGATTCAGACCTTCAAGGCGGAGGGGGTGCTGGAGACCCGTCGCGGCTCAATCCTGGTGCGTGACCGCGAGGCGTTGCGGATCCGGGCGTGCCTCTGCAATGAGTCGGTCAAGAACCACTTCGAGGAAGTGCTGCGCGGGGTCTACCCCACCGAAGAGTCCGTGGTAGGCTGAAGGCCGTTTCGCGTGCGGGGGTCCCAAGCAGGAATATGAGCCGTCGCACCGCCGCCATCGCTATTGCCCTGATTTTCGGAAGCGCCGCAACGCCGGCCCTGGCGCAGCTTCCGACGTCGGGACCGACCGAACAGCCCGTGACATTCGTCCCCGCGGCGTTCGCATCGCCCTACGGCCGCGCGTTAATCGCGGAGCTTGGACGGGCGCTGCGCGCTGATGCCGATCCGGCCTGCCTGAATTCAAAGGCAATCGCTGCCGATCAGCTGGAGCAGCACGGCGAAACGCTGCTCATCAAATGGGGTACGCGGGCGATGGAGACGGCAAGGTCCTATGTCGATTTCGAGGCCTACGAAAAAAACTTTCCCGCCAGCACCGAGTTGAAGGGGCTGAGGGAACAGCCGCAGATCAAGCGCTATCTCGACATCGAGCAGCCGATACGGCAGGCAAAAACTCTCGATTTTATCTTCGAACAATTCGACCGCTATGTCCTGCTGAACCAGATCAAGATCGCACCGGTGTCGCCGGCAGCCTCGGGAAACATCGATGTGCTGCATGCGAACCCGACTGAAGCGGCTGAAGAAACCCTGGACGACTTCATCGAAACCAACAAATCGCCCCAAATCGAACGGTTTCTCGCGCTGTCCGAACAGGCCACCGAAGCCACGCAGGGCGCCATCAAAAAAGAGCAGGCTGTTCGGGCGGGGCCGGGCACATTTTATCGAGGTATTGAGCTCGATCTTGCCGAGTTGTGCATCGGTTCGCGGCGATAGACATTCGGCCAAACGCCTCGAACCGGCGCACAATTCGCGGGCCTCGGCCCTAAGCATACCCGTGCTCCGCCGGAGGGTCGGCGGAAGGTCAAAGGTCCAAGAACGGAGCCCGAGTTGGTCGAAAAACGATCAACCAAACCGCCAACAAACCGTTGTTTTTCCGCGATTCCTGACTATATTGCGCCGCAACGAGTAAGGTTTGCCCGGTCTTTTGGCCGGGCTTCCTTTTTAGGCGCCAAGCGCCCTTTAGAATTCCAGGTTTTTGAGCGTGATCCGGAAAAGTGGGTCCCGGTTTTCCGGCGAGATCGCGGTCCAGCCTTTGTCTGATTCAGAAGAAGAGCTATGAAACTTCGCAACGTCGCCATCATCGCCCACGTCGACCACGGCAAGACCACGCTGGTCGATCGCCTGCTGCAGCAATCCGGCACCTACCGCGACAACCAGCGCGTGGTCGAGCGCGCGATGGATTCCAACGACCTGGAGCGCGAGCGCGGCATCACCATTCTCGCCAAGGCGGCGTCGGTGCAGTGGAAGGACACCCGCATCAACATCGTCGACACCCCGGGCCACGCCGATTTCGGCGGCGAGGTCGAGCGCATTCTCAACATGGTGGACGGCGCCTTGGTGCTGGTGGACGCCGCCGAGGGTCCGTTGCCCCAGACAAAATTCGTGGTGTCGAAGGCGCTGAAGGTCGGGCTGAAGCCGATCGTCGTCATCAACAAGGTGGACCGTCCCGACGCCCGGCCGACCGAGGTCATCAACGAAGTGTTCGATCTGTTCGCGGCACTGGACGCCACCGAGGAGCAGCTCGACTTCCCAATTCTGTACGGATCGGCCAAGCAGGGCTGGATGGCGGAAAGCCCGGACGGTCCGAAGGACGCCGGCATGCAGCCGCTGTTCGACCTGATCCTGCGCCACGTCGCGCCGCCGACCGTCGAAGACGGCCCGTTCCGCATGATCGGCACCATTCTGGAGGCCAATCCCTATCTCGGCCGCATCATCACCGGCCGCATCACCTCCGGCACCATCAAGCCCAACCAGGCCGTCAAGGTGCTGGGCGGCGACGGCAAGCTGATCGAGACCGGTCGGATCACCAAGATCATCGCGTTCCGCGGCATCGAACGCATGCCGCTGGAAGAGGCCGAAGCCGGCGACATCGTCGCCATCGCCGGCCTCACCAAGGGTACCGTGGCCGATACCTTCTGCGACCCTTCCGTCGATACGCCGCTGCAGGCGCAGCCGATCGATCCGCCGACGGTGTCGATGTCGTTCATCGTCAACAACTCGCCGCTGGCCGGCACCGAAGGCGACAAGGTCACGAGCCGCATGATCCGCGACCGCCTGCTGCGCGAGGCCGAAGGCAATGTCGCGCTGCGCGTGACCGAGGCCGCCGACAAGGACTCCATGGAAGTCTCGGGCCGCGGCGAATTGCAGCTTGCGATCCTGATCGAGACCATGCGCCGCGAAGGCTTTGAACTGTCGGTGTCGCGCCCGCGCGTCGTGCTGCAGAAGGACGAGGCCACCGGCGAGTGGAAGGAGCCGATCGAAGAGGTCGTGATCGACGTCGACGAGGAGCACTCCGGCGTGGTCGTGCAGAAGATGAGCGAACGCAAGGCCGAGATGATCGAGATGCGCCCCTCCGGCGGCCACCGGCTGCGGCTGGTGTTCTACGCGCCGACCCGCGGCCTGATCGGCTATCAGGGCGAACTGCTCACCGATACCCGCGGCACCGCGATCATGAACCGCCTGTTCCACAATTACGCGCCCTACAAGGGCGACATCCAGGGCCGCCGCAACGGCGTCCTGATCTCCAACGATCAGGGCGAGGCCGTGGCCTATGCGATGTTCAAGCTGGAAGACCGCGGCCCGATGATGATCACGCCGGGAGCCAAGGTCTACAAGGGCATGATCGTCGGCGAGCACACCCGCGACAACGACCTCGAGATCAACATCCTCAAGGGCAAGCAGCTCACCAACATCCGCACCACCTCGAAGGACGAAGCGGTGCGCCTGACCCCGCCGATCCAGATGACGCTGGAAAAGGCGCTGGCCTATATCGAGGACGACGAACTGGTCGAGGTGACCCCGAAGTCGATCCGGCTGCGCAAGAAGTTCCTCGACGCCAACGACCGCAAGCGCGCGGAAAAGGCCAAGGAAGCCGTAGCGTAAGCGGTGGCGTAAGCGGGCGAGTAGGGAGTAGCGAATAGCGAGTAGAAGAACCATATAAGCGACGTTCTATTCGCCACTCACCATTCGCCGATACCGCATGTCCCTCCCCTCCGAAGTCGATGTCGCCATCATCGGTGCGGGCGCCGCCGGCCTCGGCGCCGCGCGGACGCTGGAAAATTCCGGTCTCTCGGCCATCGTGCTGGAAGCGCGCGACCGCGTCGGCGGCCGCGCCCACACCATCATGGCCGCGCCCGATATCACCTTCGACCTCGGCTGCGGCTGGCTGCATTCAGCGGACAAGAATTCCTTCGTCAAGATCGCCGAACGGCTGAATTTCGAAATCGACAAGACCCGCCCGCCTTGGCGCGAGCAGAGTCATGACGCCGGATTTCCTTTGAAAGAGCGCGCCGACTTCATCGAAGCGATGGACGCGTTCTATGACCGCGCCGAGGAGGCCGCGAAAAGCGGCCGCGATAGCGCCGCAAGCAGCTATCTCGAACCCGGCAATCGCTGGAACCCAATGATCGATGCGATCTCGACTTACGTCAACGGCTGCGAACTCGACCGGGTCTCGATCCTCGATATGGACGAGTACGAAGACACCGAGATCAACTGGCGGGTGCGGCGCGGCTACGGCGCGCTGATGACCGCCTATGCCGCGCCGATCCCGCTCGCGCTCAACTGCAACGTGACGCTGATCGATCATTCGGGCAAGCGCGTGCGAGTGGAAACGTCACAGGGCACGCTGACGGCCGGCAAGGTGATCGTCACCGTGCCGACCAATCTGATCGCCGACGAATCGATTCGTTTTCATCCCGCGCTGCCTGGCAAGGTCGCCGCCGCGCGCGGCCTGCCGCTCGGCCTCGCCGACAAGGTGATGCTGGCGCTGGATCAGCCCGACGCGCTGCCGAAGGACGGCAATCTGCGCGGCGCCACCATGCGCACGGCGATGGGCGGCTTTCATCTGCGCCCCTTCGGCCAGCCCTGTATCGAAGGCTTTTTCGGCGGACGCTTTGCGCAGGAGCTGGAAGACGCCGGCGACGGCGCGCTGGCGGCGCAAAGCATCAACGAGATCGTGGCCCTGCTCGGTAATGATTTCCGCCGCAAACTAAAACCGCTGTCGGAATCGCGCTGGGCGCACGACCCGTTCGCCCGCGGCTCCTATTCGCACGCGCTGCCCGGCCACGCCGGTGATCGCGCGCTGCTCGCAGCGCCCGTCGATAACAGATTGTTCTTTGCCGGAGAGGCCACCTCGCCAAACTTTTTCTCCACCGCGCACGGGGCGCGGGATTCGGGGGAACGGGCGGCGGGGGAGGTGTTAGGAAAAAAGCAGTGATAACGAAAGCTATTCCAGCACCCGCGCCCGCAGCGATGCATCAGGCATAAAACACTCCTCGTACTTCCCGAAAATCCGGTAGCGGTTACGGGCGACGAGATTGTAAACCGCGTCGCGAAGCGGCTTCGGCACGAAGCGCAAGGCGCGCACCCAGCCCCAGCCCGGCAAATTCGACAGCACCGTCAGCGCACCGTCGGATTTGAAATATGCGACGCCGCCATGGATCACGGCATTGGTGTCGGGATCTTTCGGGTTAATGCCGAACGCCTGCGCCAGCCGCGTGCCGTAAGCGGACTGGATCGCGGTGAAGCGAAACCGCCGCTCCACATCGCGCGCCACGACGAAGCGGATCCAGCGCGAGCAGAACACGCAGACGCCGTCATAGAGGATCACGTCGTCGTCCGGCCAGGGGTTCATCGCGCCCACCGTCATCGCTTTTTCGCCGCGTTCGGCGCGAGCGCCTTCAGCGCGCGATCCAGTTCCGGCCCGGCCGTTTTTACGACGGCCTCCGTCTCCGCCAGCCAGTGGCCTTCGCTGCCGGATGCCGGCAGCACGCGAAAGTCCACCTTGCCGCGGCCGCCACGGAATGCCTCGGCCATCTGCCGCGACAGATCGGGCGAGAAATAGCTGTCATTGGCCGCCACCAGCCATGTCACCGGCACGTGCGTATCCTCGCCGAATTCAGCCGCGGACTGGATCAGCGTGTGCGGCGCGCAGACCTGGTTGGGAAGGTCGTTGGCGTGGCCGCCGCGCCCCGGCGCGAAGGCAATGATGGCCGCCACGCCTTGCGGGTTCTCGCCGGCCAGCGCCAGCGCGCCCCAGGCGCCGGCCGAGTGCCCGACGATGACCGTGCCGTCCTGCCGGATGAAAGGTTGTTCGCGAAGATAGCTGAGCGCGGCCTTGATCGAGTCCGCCGTCGCATATCCGGAGCGCGAATAGTTGGCTTCGTCGCAGCCGCCCTGGTCCTCGAGATATTTTCCGCCGGTCGCGCCATGGCCCGAACGCTCCGGCACCAGCACCGCAAAACCGCGCGCGACCAGCCAAACCGCCAGCGCGCGGTATTCCGGCTGCGGCATTTGCGCGCGTCGCAGCACGTTTTGAGTCGAGGCGTGGGCAATCAGCGCCAGCCGAAACGGCCCATCGCCGGGCGGGCGGAACAGCAGTGCATGCGCCGCGGTGTCACGGTCAGGCGATGGCACCAGCCATTGCTGCATGCGACCAGGCTCGGCTTCGGCGCCTTGCGCGCCGAACCGCGGCTGCGCCGTCGCGGTCTGCGCACAGATGATTCCGAGCACAACCAGAACGGAAAACGTTTTGCGCGATGGCATGAATTTCCCTGGCACCAACCGAAGAGGCGGACTCGGATTCGCTGGGGCAGAATACCCACGGCGAATCAAATCCAGTGCATTTTTCCGTGAACGCGGCCGGCCCAAAACCGTTGGACCGTATCGTTTTGCACAGCCGGCGTTCATGTAAATGTCGCTTAAAGCACATCTCTGTCCTCTTTCGGCACAACCAGACCGTAAAACTGATGCCAAAAATCCACAGGTTAACCGATAATTAACGATGGACCTTGATGCGGACGCGCTGACTTGCTTTGATCAGAACCATGAGCACAACCCTGATCGAGGTTCGGCCGGCCAGAGCTGCGGACGCAGCTGCGGTGGCGTCCACCCATGACGAAGCCTGGCGCTCGGCCTATCAGGGTATCATTCCCGGTGCCGAACTCGAGAAGCTGATCAACCGTCGCGGCCCGCAATGGTGGGACAGCGCGATCCGCAAGGGCAGCCGCGTCAGCGTGCTGGTGTTCGGCGACAAGGTCGCGGGTTATGCCAATTATGGCCGCAATCGTGCGCGCAGCCTGCACTTCGAAGGCGAGATCTACGAGCTTTATCTGCGGCCGGAATTTCAGGGTCTCGGCTTCGGCCGCCGGCTGTTCACTTCCGCGCGACGCGACCTGCTGCAGAGCGGCCTGAAGAGCATGGTGATCTGGGCGCTCTCCGACAACGATACCGCGACGGAGTTTTACCGCGCCCTCGGTGGCCGCATGGTCGCGCGCTCGTCGGAGAAATTCGGGCCCAAGTCGCTCGACAAGGTCGCCTTCGCCTGGACCAATTGAGTTCGCCGACCGTCGGGGGGCGCGCTACTCCGTCTTGGACCGAGCTGCCGCCAGCCGATCTGAAGCCTGATCTCAAAGCTACGCGGAGCACCCATGCGCATTGAGGCCATCTCGATCGGACTAGATCCGCCGCGTGAGGTCAACGTCATCATCGAAGTGCCTGTTGGCGGCGAGCCGATCAAGTACGAGATGGACAAGGACGCCGGTACGCTGGTGGTCGACCGGTTTCTCTATACCGCCATGCGCTATCCGGGGAATTACGGGTTCATTCCGCACACGCTGTCGGGCGACGGCGACCCTTGCGACGTGCTGGTCGCGAACACCCGCGCGATCGTCCCGGGCGCCGTGATAAGCGTGCGGCCGGTCGGCGTGCTGCTGATGGAGGACGAAGCCGGCGGCGACGAAAAAATCATCGCCGTGCCGTCGTCGAAGCTGACCCAGCGCTATGACAAGGTGAAAACCTATAGCGATCTGCCCGAGATCACGCTGCAGCAGATCCAGCACTTCTTCGAGCACTACAAGGATCTTGAACCCGGCAAATGGGTGAAAGTGCTGCGATGGGGTGGCGCTGAGGATGCGCACCAATTGATCCTGGAAGGTATCGCGCGCGCCAACGCGAAGTAGCGATTAAGGCCTCGCGCGCGAACTCGGAAGATCTGCAACAGTTTCTATCGCCGTCCGATGGACGGACTGCGGGATAAGGGTGCGCTGTTCTTCCCCCTCTCCCGCTTGCGGGGGAGGGCTGGGGTGGGGGCTCTTGAGCCGTAATGATTTGCGATGTTGAAGACGGACCCCCACCCGCCCTCGCTGCGCTCGGGCACCCTCCCCCGCAAGCGGGAGAGGGAAGGGACTACACCCCCGGCTTGGGCAATCCGTGAATGGCGCAGGCGGCGCGTAATGTATTGACCAGCAGGCACGCCACCGTCATTTGACCGACGCCGCCGGGCACCGGCGTGATCGCGCCGGCAACGTTCGAAACCTCCTGGAAGGCGACATCGCCGGCCAGCCGGGTTTTGCCGTCAGCGCCGGGCAGCCGGGTGATGCCGACATCGATCACCGTGGCGCCTGGCTTGATCCAATCGCCGCGCACCATTTCCGGTTTGCCGACGGCGGCGTAAACCAGATCGGCGCGGGCGCATAACTGCGCCAGCTCGCGCGAGCGCGAATGCGCGATCGTCACCGTGGCGTTCTCGTTGAGCAGCAATTGCACCAGCGGACGGCCGACCAGATTGGAGCGGCCGATCACAATGGCGTTCATGCCTTGCAGCGATGCATGCACGCTCTTGGTGAGGATGATGCACCCGAGCGGCGTGCACGGCGACAGCGCGGCAAATCCACCGGCAAGGCGTCCGGCGTTGTTGGGATGCAGCCCGTCGACATCCTTGGCGGGATCGATGGCGTTGATGATGGTTTCGGTATCAACCGATTTCGGCAGCGGCAGCTGCACCAGAATGCCGTGCACGGCGGGATCGTGATTGAGTTTGGCGATCAGCGCCAGCAGATCATTCTGCGCGACGTCCGCCGGCAACACGTGCTCGAACGACGCCATGCCGGCGGCTTGCGTCTGCTTGTGCTTGCTGCGGACATAGATCTCGCTGGCAGGGTCGCTGCCCACCAGCACCACCGCAAGGCCGGGCGTGATCCCGTGCTCGCGCACCACCCGCGCAACCTCGCCGGCAACGCGGGCACGAAGTTCAGCGGCAATGATTTTTCCATCGATGATCCGGGCCGTCATCTCATTCCTCTAGCTGCTGTAACGTTTGCGCGTATCCTATTCGCAAAACCGGTGCCCACTTTTGCGGAATACGCGCTAGTCCGACTTGGCCGCAGTCAGCTTTCGCAACGCTTCGCCAAGCTTGGCGGGATCGCCGTCGACGGCAATTTGCTTGAGGCGCGATGTGGTGCCGGAGAGAATCCGCACTTTGGCCTTGGGTACGCCGAGCGCTTTCGCAAGCAATTCCGTGACCGCGCGGTTGGCCTCGCCGCCATCGGCGATGGCGCGGACGCGCACTTTCACCACGGTAC
>Ga0193724_1000161_pt1 | contig 16457 bp, 13 predicted proteins | sample H2a1metaG_FD_146005 | JGI IMG/M metagenome (GOLD analysis project Ga0193724, IMG submission 146005) | Soil microbial communities from a riparian zone of the East river system, Colorado, United States - H2a1 | ecosystem: Environmental > Terrestrial > Soil > Riparian zone | place: USA: East River... | reverse complement strand
AACATCGCTTGCGCGGAATCGGTCACGCTCAACCATCTCTTTGAAATGATGCGGAACCGCCTGTCTCTCATAGATCCAGTTTTTTCGCTCGCGGTCCCGCAATACGACGCCTTTCGTCCAGGCGACATTCGATACTCGTGCGCTTCCATAGAGAAGGCGCGGCAGATGCTTTCGTTTTCCCCCACGCACAGCGTTGCGCAAGGACTGGAAGAGGCGATGGACTGGTATGTGGCGAGAGCTCGGCCAACGAGCCGCTCCGTTGCGACGCCTCGCCACGCCACGAGTTCGCCCGTTAACCCTCCGCACCACGCCGGAACACCTCTTACACTGGCGACGTCATGACCGAGACGAACCTGCGACGCCCGGTTGCTCTGATCGGATGCAACGACGAATGGATGGGCAGATCGCTGGAGAGCGTTTTCGCGGAGAAGGGATATGACGTCACGCGAACCGGGTCCGGAAAACAGGCGCTCAAGCTCGCTCGGCGCGGAGGCTACGATGTCCTGATGCTCGACGAGCAGCTCAACGAGCTGAGCGGAGTCGATGTTTGTCTGGCGTTGCGCGACGATCCGCTTTTCGATCACGCCATCCCCGTCGTGATAATCTCCTCATCCCACAGGACGCTCCCCGGAAGGTTGGCGGCGTATGCTGCCGGCGCGTGGGAGTACTGTCACCTACCTCTCGACGCCGACGGGCTTTTTCTCAAGCTCGGAACCTTTCTTCGCGCGCGACATGAGCTGGCAGCATCTCAGGTAAAGTCGTTGATGGACCCGGCGAGTGGGCTGTACACACAGTTCGGGTTGAATCAGGTGGCGGAGCAGCTCGAAGCGCGCGCCTTGCGGAACCACGAAGCATTTGCGTGTGTCGCATTCTCATCGGAACGAACCGGCTCGGAATCTGGCAAGGGTCGACGTAGTGAGGACAATGACTCGTTCGCGGACGTCGTGCATGTCTTGCGTGAGCAGGCGAGAAAGTCGGACGTCGTTGCAAAGACCAGCGAAACTCAGCTCGCGCTCCTGGCACCGGATACAGATGCGGCCGGAGCCCGTCTGTTGGTTGCGCGTCTGCAACGGGAAATTGACGCGGCGTCGAAGAACTCACACACGGGTTCGTTTCGGTTGCGAGCAGGTTATTGCGCCGTATCGGATTTGTCTGCCGCAAACGTGGATGTGACCGAGCTGGTTCACCGCGCCAACAGCGCACTTGCGCATGTTCCCAACGACGGATTTGGCGACGCGATCTTGAGCTTTGATGACCTTCCCGTTTCCTGAGAGATCAACCGTTTATTGCGTCGGAACCACGCCTCGCTCGATTCAATCGGACTGTTAACCCATACCTGTACGGCGGTTACACGGTCACGCTTTGGCAACAGGCGTAAGCCGCTATTGACGTTGTGCGTACTTCCCCCCAACTTGGGCGTCGGCGAGTGGGTCAATCGGGGAAAAGGAACGCATGGCGCAGATGGACCCAGCTGCAACAAAGTCAGCATCATCGGCAGATAGTTACCAGGACTACGCGCCGTATTCGTCGTCGCCAAGCTCAGGAGGCGCCGCTCGAGCAAACAACAATGCTCCCCCTCAATCGCCCCAGTTGTATTCCAACACCGTGAGCTCTCTCGTCCGCGCACTCGAGCTGGCCGCTGATCGCACAGCGACGACAATCGCTCACGGCACCAAGCAAACACGTCGCGATGTTCGCGAGCGCCTTAACGAAGTCGTCACGTGGTTGATCGCGAGCCTCCGCAACAAGACACAGAACTCGGTTCCCGTTCCACCGGTAATCGCGCGAGAATACGTATCCACTCTGAAGGTGAATTTTCTCTCGGAGTTGGCCGCGACGCCGGATCTGGACGCCAATGAAGTTGTGAGCACGCTGATCAAGCTCGATGAAGCGGAAGACGCTTGGAGACGCACGGATCGCGGCAAGTTCATCTCGCGCCTGACGGGAGCCGACTGTGCCGACGCCGTGGTGGCGATCGCCCACGACATTCGATCCCCGCTCTGCTCGATCCTCCTTCTCGTCGATGCCCTTCGCCGCGCCGAAAAAATGTCGCCCAATCCGATCAGAGAGCGCCAGCTCGGACTGATATACGGGGCGGCATTCGGTCTGAGCACGACGGTTTCGAATCTGATCGGCGCGGCGCGCGGCGATGGCCTGGTGCAAGGGGATCCGATGCCGTTCTCAGTGAGCGAGACGATGCATTCAGTGAGCGCGATCGTGCAGCCGATGTGCGAGGAGAAAGGCATTCCCCTCGGAATTGAATTCCCCGAGAATGACGCGCGAATCGGCCACGCGTCGGCAATCCAGCAATCGCTGCTCAATCTTGCATCAAATGCTCTTCGCTACACCGATGCCGGATCGGTCGCGATGGGCTGCAGTGAAGTTTCTGCCGACCGGGTCGAGTTCTGGGTGGAGGATACCGGCCCCGGAATCCCGGATGACGTATTGGAGAGGTTGTGCTACGGGTTCCCACCCGAAGGCGTGAAGCTTCGCTTCTCGAGTGCAGGTCTCGGACTCGCAATCGTTCGCACGCTAGTCGAAGCAATGGGGAGCACCCTCCAGGTGGACACGGGCGACGACGGGACGCGCTTTTCGTTCGTTCTCTCGCTCCCGGTAATGCAGTAACTGGCTGCGCCGCAGCGGTACCGCGTTCTCCCGTCTTTTAGCGTCATATGCCGTACGCTGGCCCAACCCTTTGGGCACCCCGATTTGCCAGTCCCGAACGTATCCCCCGCCCCCTCTTAATCGTCTCAAAATAGACCCTTTGCTCAGCCTGTCCGCAGCCAAAATCAGGACTGGCTAGCACCTCCGAAAACCGGCAAAACCACCGAAAGGTGGCGACGCAAAGCCGCGAGGCTAAAGCGCTAAGAAGCGCCAAGCCAGTCGGGCTACCGAAGAGGAGCCTCGATGGAACTGTCCCACGAACGTCCGCCCCTCGCTCTGATTGCCTGCGGCGACGATTGGATGAGCAGAGCATTGGAGAACGTCTTTCAGCAACGCGGCTATGTCGTCGCACACACACGCTCGGGCGTTCAGACTCTCGAGTTGGCCCGACTCGCCAATCACGATCTGCTTGTATTGGACGAATCCCTGACCGACGTGAGATCAATCGATGTCTGCCGCGCTATTCGCGAGGGCACACAGTTCGATCACTCGGTGCCAGTGGTAATGACATCTCCAACTCCGGTCGACCCTCGCACGCGGGTGGCAGCCTTCGCCGCCGGTGCCTGGGAATACTGTGGTCACCCAGTCGACCTCGAGCCGGTTTTCATAAAGCTCGAGACGTTCCTGCGTGCACGTGGCGAGCTCGTGGTGGCGCGTGGCGAGGATTTCGTCAATGCTACGACCGGTCTCTACACGTCGTTCGGCCTGCGGCAGCTCGCGGGAAAACTCGGCGCTCGCGCTCTTAGAAAACACGAGCCATTCGCCTGCGTGGCTTTCGCGCCGCAGGTGCACGACCGGGAAGTGGGATCAAGCATGTTGTGGAAGGAAAGCCCCGTCGGCTTCGCCGATGTCGCCCATGTTTTTCGGGAGCAGAGCCGACAGTCTGACGTCGTCGGGCACGTCGGCGATTTGAGGCTCGCAATTCTGGCGCCCGATACGGATGCCGCAGGGGCGCGCCTTCTGGTCGCGAGGCTTCAGCGCGAGCTCGACCGGGCGTCGGAAAACAAAAGCATCGGGGGACAGGTTCGTCTACGCGTTGGGTACTCGGCGGTGTCTGATCTTGCGAGCTCGAATGTCAATGTCCCGGAGCTCGTACATCGTGCGGAGAGTGCGCTCGATCACGCCCCAATCCAGGGTGACCGCAACGCAGTCGTCAGCTTCGACGATCTTCCGGTCTATTAATCTGTTGCGAGCGAGATTGAGACCCTAGCGCCCTTTTCCAAGCACCTTCGCCAACAGTCGAAACAAACGCGGCCCCGCAACGCGTCGAGTGAGTTCGCGCGTGCGAGCCAACGCCGCACTACGGCGGATCCCGAACGTATCGCCTACCGGGACTTCGATCACAGTTACTCCAGATTCTGCGAGCGCGGTTCGAACGACTCTCTCCAGATTCTTGTCAGCGACCAGTTCGTAGCGAGCACCGACAGCGGCCGCCAGGAGTTCGAGATCGGGATTCTGCAATGAGACCGCGTGGTCGGCGCCGTAATTCATGAGCTGCTGCATTCGAATCTGACCGAATGCTCCATCGACAAAGACGATTACGACGATTGAAATCCCCTCCCGGACCGCAGAAAGCAGTTCGAGCGCCGTCATCGCGAACCCTCCATCGCCAAGCAGTGCCACTACGGCGCGATTCGGGAGAGCCAGCTTCACGCCTATCGCTGTTGGAATCGCGAATCCCATGCTTTGGAGATTCGTCGGCATTATGAGCCCGTAAGGTGCGGAGACCGTGTAGTATCGCCGCGCGAGTATCTGGTGTAATCCCGAATCGAGAACGAGGATGGAATCTGTGGGAAGCGCATTGCGCAACGACTCGAAGAAACTGCGCGGATCGCTTGCCGTTGTGCCGGCAATCCGCGGCTCAGGGGAGTCGATGGTACCAACTGCCAGTCGGATACGCCATATCTCCAGTTCGTCCGCTGTCCACTCGGATGACTGCGGATGAGAAGCAAGAAGGACATCCATGAGATCGCCCGCATCTGCGACAACTCCGAGCGAAACACGATAGTTCGCGCCAATTACGTCTTTGCTCGCATCGATGTGAACCAATCGATCCGCCGGCAGCTTGAGCTCGAATCCGCTGGTGCCGCTGTGAGCTAGCTTGCACCCGACGGCGAGGATGAGGTCCGACGATTCCAGCAGTTCGTTGATATCGTGAGTGTTCGTGGCGAAGGGATCAAATCCAAAGTTGAATGGGTGGGTTTCGGGCAGCACTCCCCGGGCAGAGGGTGTAGTGATCAACGGAGCTTTGATGCGTTCGACGAGCGTTCGCAGTTTCTGAGCGTATCGAGTCGTGCCCTGGCCAACCAACAGGATCGGCCGGCGTGACGAGCGGAGTCTAGCGCACACGGAATCGAGCCCAGCCGCGTCTATGATTGACGCCGAGGCAACGCGAGGGGGACCGCTCTCATAGATGCGACTCAGCGCGGTAACTGACACGTGAAGCAAGACTGGGCCTGGCTCCCCGGAACGGGCCAGGACAAGGGCCTCCAGCACCGCGGCACCGGGATCTGGATGCAGATCGGCATCGATGACTTTCTTGACGAGGGGGCCCGCAATCGCACTCTGATTGAGTTCCTGCTGCCGAAAGCGTCCGCCACGCGGAGAGTCTGTGGGAGCGCCGGCGATGTGCAGCAGCGGGACGGAGTCCAACCACGCCTCAGCCACGCCCGTAAGTGCCCACGTAAAACCGGGCCCGGGAATCGTCACTACCACCCCTGGCTCACCCGTAACTCTCGCCCAGCCACCGGCCATGAACGCGGCGCTGAGCTCGTTCGTCGCTATCACTGTCCGAAGCCCGTGTTGTCGGAGCGACTCGAAGAGCTCAACGGTTTGCGTTCCGGGCAACCCGAAAACGCAGCGAACGTTTCCCTTCTCGAAGGCTTGCACCATCAGCGAAGCCCCAGTCCGTGCCTTCACTTGGAATCGCTATTACGGATGCGTCGAGCAATCCCAGCAGCGCGATGCCGCAGTCCGGTGTATGCGCTTCCAACAGCGCTCGCTGCGCGCCATTTCGTGTTTCCCCGCGTTTCGATCACGAAATTAGTAACGAGGTCGCCGCCGAGTTGGCTCTTGAAATGCGTTACCGAATTGAGCGTGGCGTCGGTGAGATCGTTACCGCTTTTCCCCTGGCCCGCAAGCCACTCGAATGTGCGCCACCGCAGAAACGCAGCCGCCCCCAATCGACGATGCTCAGGGTCAATCGCGGCGCAAACGGTGTGAGAAACCGGGTGATTTCCAAGCAGGACGATTTGTGCCGCAATCGACTCACCGCTCGGAAGACGAGCGTGAAACAGGCGGCAAAGCCCCAGCCTGTGAAGTGTCCCGAACCAGCGTCGAAAGGAATCGTCGGGCAGATACGGCACAGCGTCGTGATGATTCATCGTGAGCCGGTGCAGCCTCAGAAAACTCTCGAAATCGTCATCGTTGGTGTGGGTAACGTTTTGCTCGGCGCAGCGATCGACGAGCCGTCGCAAATTCTGCTCGACGCGATTCCATTGACCGCGCAGATCCTGCAGAGGTACTAAGTACGAGTAGCTCGGCCGGGATGTCCATCCCCTGTCGAGAAATGAACGCACATCCGACACGGTATGGCGTCCTCTGAGAGTGATCTTCGCGAAGCCAAGAGTGTCCAGAGCATCTGCGAGCGCGCCCATCGTCGCAATAGTCTGAGCAGACTGCTGCGAAGGATAGCTCGACGCGGACCGACTCAAGACCGGGCCGAGATAGTAAAGGAGAAGTCTCGGACTGACAAACTTTCCTTTCTTTGACGTTTGCTCATAGAGTGGTAGTCCCCCAATGATTCTTTCGAGGCGTCGCACGCCAAGAATGCGAAACCGTCCACCCCCGGTCGTGCACAAATTATCGAGATACTCTGGCGTCGCGTAGATACTTCCGTCGGGCGAGGTCGCGACCAGCCGTTCCCACTCGTCATATTCCTCGTCACGAAGGGTTTGGACCGTGATTGGCGCGCTCATGAGGACTGCGGACGTATCAAACCTGGCAACCTCGTTTGGTGCGAGAGAAAAGCCGCCAGCGACTTAAGGATTGGAGGTGCCGAGCCACGATCACGCCCGCATAAAGACCCTGTCTGCTGACTCGGGACCGGCGAGCGGTTGCGGCGATATTCTAAATGGAGCGTACAGGGATCGAACCTGCGACCTCCTGGTTGCAAACCAGGCGCTCTCCCAGCTGAGCTAACGCCCCTCGCAAAGCGAAATATGGCTACTGCGGGTCACGCCGACAACACGCATGTTTGCGCGCGCCGCGCATCCTATGTAAGAGTTTCGCTACTCGTGGGCAGGAAGCGGCTCCATTGTGCGCGCGTCGACCGGAATCTGCACTTCGTCGCGGTACGGCGATGTCATGAGCAGCACGCGCATGCGCGGGAAGGCATCCATGAACGAGAGATAGCAGAATCCCCAGATCCCGAGCAGCCCGAGCGTCACCCCGAGCTCCCAGATGCCGAGCGGAATATTGTCGACAACGCCGTAGATCGATGGGTACACCTCGAGATAACGGTGCAGCCAGAGTCCCACCACGGTCGATGCCGCGAAGAGAACCATCGTCGGAAGAAAAACTTTCGCCGCTCGTGAGAGCAACCCGAAGAAAGGGAGCACGAACATCAGCGTGACGGCAATCAGAGTGGGAATGCGCCAACCCGCGATCAGGCGCAGCCTCGCCCAATGTGTCTCTTCACCCAGGTTGCCGTACCAGATCACGAGGTACTGCCCGAAGGTGAGGTATCCCCAGAATGCCGTGAACGCGAAACACAGCTTGCCGAGGTCGTGGAAATGTTTGTCCTGAATGAGATCGTAGCGTCCGAGGTATCTGCGCCACGCCATGACAATCAGCGTCCAGCTGGCGAGAGCCGTTACCCACGCTCCCATAAAGAACCACCATCCATACATCGTGCTCTGGAAGTGAGGATCCAGCGACATCGACAGATCCCAAGACAACAGTATCCATCCGAAAGCGAACGCGAAGGCCGTGAACACGGCGAGCCTTCCCTGAAGCGAATGCGTCGAGTGAAGCTCGCGTCGCTCGTCCCTGAATCCCTTTCGCATGCGCTCACGAATGCTGCGCGCCCACTTCGCGCCTGACTCCGGCAGTATTCCGACGTCGAGCCGAACCGAGGTATAGATGTACCAGACGCTCAGGAGCGTAATAATCAGATAGACGACGATTACGCGCGTGAAAAAGAAGGGCGGGTTGAGCCAGATGCGCTTCTCGGGAATATCCGGCACGTGGTTCGACCACCAGAAGATGTGGTGACGCCCCACCAACAGAATGACCAGCAGCACGAACGCGACAGGAAGGAACGCGACGTACCCCTCGAGGAACCGGATGATCGGTCTCGACCACCGTGCCGTGGTGATTCGCTGGGCCGCGACGAACATAACGCCGGCTGAAGAAATCGAAGTGAAGTAGAGCCAGTTGACGAGCAGCGCGTGCCAGACGCGATCGGGATTGATGAACAATCCGATGACGAAAACAATGAGTCCGATTGCCGCGAGCACGAGCGCAATCGTTTTGAGAATCGGGAGCGAAGGGCGATCTATCCCGACGAGTACTTCTTCCCTGCTTGGGGCGTGAGGATCGTGGCCGCTCATCGTATTCTTCTCGCGCGGGTCGAGTCGGTTCTCGTCTTTGCCGCGTCGGCGCGGGTTCGCGCGCTCGTGTCCGACGGCAGTGTGACAGCAGGCACCTGAGCGCCTGACGTCGGTGTCGGCGTCGCCGCGGCCTGATCTCCGCTCAGCAGGCTGCGCGGATTGTAAAACGGAGCCGGCACGTTCGGCCCCATCCGCGTCGCACCGGGAACCTTGTCACCAGTGACGCCGGGAGGCGCGAGCGGCCCTGTAGCGACCGTCTTACCACCAATCCCTTGTAGCGCCCTCACGTAATTCACCACGTCCCAGCGATCCATCTCCTCGATCCGGTTGTACGGCGGCATCAGGCCGCGTCCGTTACGAATCATCCCGAAGATGTATCCGTCGGTACGGCCTTTGGTCATATCGGTCGTGAGATTGATTCCGGGCATCCCGAATTTCGTCGCGGGACCATCGCCCATCGCGCGCTCTCCGTGACAGACGGCGCAATTGATCTGAAAGTATTTCCGTCCATTGGCGAGCGAGGAGTCCGATGCAGGTGTCGGATTTCTGATCACTGACAAGGAATCGATCGTCGCCGGGAACGCGCCGTATGAAACCTGGAAGCCCGCCATGGCAGTGCCCGTTGTCGGAACCGACATCTGCGGATTTCCACGCGACGGCGTGAGCGTGTCCTTGAGCGGCTCCCACGTCCAGATCGATGGCTGGCGCTTGAAGTCGGTGAACCACTCGCACGCGGTGAGCGTGAGCGGAATCGCCAGAACGAGGACGCGCAACCTAGCGTTCAAGCCGCACCTCCACTGCACCGTGCTCACGCAGAAGCTGCTCGGCGGTCCTCGCCGATTCGGGAGCACATTCGACCCAGACGCCGTAATCGCCGTGACTGAAACGCGGATCGTAGCCGACCATCATCGTGAGTCGGGGAATGCGCGAGCTGATGAACAGGCCAGCGACGGTCGACAGCGCTCCGACGAGAACCATCACCTCGAAGCCGAAGATCGTGTACGGCACCCAGGATGCGATCGGTTTGCCGCCGACAACGAGCGGCCAGTAGTCGGAGGTCCAGATCGCGATCCAGTAGCCGAACGTCACTCCGAGTAACCCACCGATGAGCGTGTAACGACGCACCGGGCTCGGCGGGGCGCCGACCGCTTCTTCCAACTCGTGGCGAGGAGTCGGAGTGAAGACGCGAATTGCGCCGACGCGTTTTTCCTTCAGCGCCTCTATGGCGCTGACCGCTGCGTCGAGCTCGTGGAACGCACCAAGGACGCCGCGCATTAGGCGAATTCTCCCGGCGTGTCCGCCTCGTACTCGAAATGCCGGCCCGAGGGATCGATCCCGTGAGCGTGCGTCTTCTTCAGCTTCGGCGGAACGATCTCTTTCACTTCCGAAATGGCGATCACCGGTAGCTGCTTGATGAAGAGCAGGAACCACATCGAAAACCAGCCAAAGCTTCCAGCCAGGATCGCGTAGTCCACCCACGTCGGGCGATAGCTGGTCCATTGCCACGGCTCAAATTCGTGCGACAAGGACGGCACGACGATCACGAAGCGCTCGAACCACATCCCGATGTTGATCGTGAACGAGATGATGAACAGCCACGCAGGATTTCGCCGCAGCTTTTGTATGAACAACGAGAGCGGGAGCACCATGTTGCACGTGTACAGGATCGCCGACGCCCACCACCATTGACCCCAGATTCGATTGGCGAAGAAGGCCTTCTCGAACTCGTTGCCGCTGAACCACGCCACGAACCATTCGTTCATGTAGGCGCAGCCGACGATGAGCGACGTGAACAAAGCCAGCTTCGCTGCAGCGTCGAGGTGGTTGATTGTGACGTAATGCCTGAGCCCGAAGAACTTTCTGAGAGGGATGATGATCGTGAACACCATCCCGATTCCCGAGAAGATCGCGCCGGCGACGAAGTAGGGCGCGAAAATGGTGGTGTGCCATCCCGGCACCAGCGACATGGCGAAGTCGAAGGACACGACCGAGTGCACCGACAGCACGAGGGGCGTCGAGAACGCGGCGAGGAAGAGATACGCGCGAGCGAAGTGTCGCCACTCGTTGTCCGTGTTGCGCCAGCCGAGCGAAAGAACGCTGAAAATGCGCTTCCTGATCGGACTGATATCCTCACGATCGCGCAGCACGGCGATGTCGGGAATCAAACCGACATAAAGGAACGTGCTCGAGACGGTCAGGTACGTAAGGATCGCGAACACGTCCCAAACCAGCGGGCTCTTGAACTGCGGCCAGATGTAGCGCCAGTTCGGGTACGGAATCAACCAGAAGAATTTCCAGGGTCGTCCAAGGTGCAGGATCGGAAACAATCCAGCCGTCATGACGGCGAACACAGTCATCGCCTCGGCACAGCGATAAATGGTCGTGCGGAATCCGGCGCGGAACAAATAGAGAATCGCCGAGATGAGTGTGCCGGCGTGGCCGATACCGACCCAGAAGACGAAGGTGATGATGTACACGCCCCACATCACCGGGGGGTTGTAACCCGCGACTCCGAGACCGCTGTATATCTGGTACATCCAGGCGCTGATGCCGATAAGCAGGAAGAACACGGCAACGCCGAGCCCGATGAACCAGGCGACGGTCGGATGAAGAGTGCCGACTATCTCACGATCCACCTGCTCATAGTCGCGGACCGCCGGGAGCTGCACGTTTCCCGTCGCGATATTGGGGCGGCGCGGCTCGTCGCGCGCTGGCGCCGGCTGCGTGAGAGTTGCCATTGCTACACTGCCCCCGAAACTGCGGGCGCCGGATGGGTGACTTTCTTCAAGTAGACGACCGCGGTGAATGTGTTGAGCTCTTCGAAGACATGGTACGCCCTCGCATCCTTGGCGAGCTGTGTCACCGTCCAGCTTTCGTCCGCGGCGTCACCGAACACGATCGCGCGCGAGGGACAACCCGCGGCACAGGCCGTGGTGAACTCGTCTGGTTTAAGCGGACGCTTCTCCGCCGTCGCGCGATTCTCCGCTTCGCGAATTCGTTGGACGCAGAAGGTGCACTTCTCCATCACGCCCTTTCCGCGCACAGTGACATCTGGATTTAGCTGCCAGTTGAGCGGCTCGGGGAACGCGTACTGCGGCCGTGCCGGCTCGCCGTAGCCGAACCAATTGAAGTAGCGAACCTTGTAAGGACAGTTGTTGGAGCAATAGCGCGTGCCGACGCAGCGGTTGTATACCTGCACGTTGAGCCCGTCGGGAGAATGATAGGTCGCATAAACCGGGCAGACCGGCTCGCACGGAGCATTTCCGCAGTGCTGGCACATCATCGGGATGAATCGCGTGTCAAAATCGGCGCCGCCATCCTCTCCACCTTCGTAGTAGCGCTCGATGCGGATCCACGCCATTTCACGACTACGCAGAATATTCGCGCCGAACCCCGTGCGGTCTGGAAAAACCTTTCCGACCTGCCAATCCGCTCCGACGGTCGGGATATTATTCTCGGCGTAACAGGCACTCACGCATGCCGCGCAACCGGTGCAGCGCGCGAGGTCGACCGTCATCGCCCAGCGGCGCTTCGCCATGCCGCTCCAGTGATTCGGATCGTACATGCCTTTGTCTTTCGACTTGGGATCGCCCTGCTCTCCCTGAGCATCGTTTGCAACCGGCGACCTGAGGCCCGGAAGAAAACGGTGCGAAGCATCACCGGGCATTTCTTCGTTGTGCTCCGCGCCAGCTTCCGCATGCTCCCCGGCGGGGACCTCGGGCGCGAGCTCCGCGACATTCGATGCACCGGTGTCGTGACCCGGCCTCCCAGCCTGGAGATCAGCGATCGCGATTGCCTGTCCGATACCGCGCCCGTGTTGGCGCGCCGATCCTTCCGTAGTCACGATGTGAGCGGAGCCGCCCGCTCTCGAGACGCTCGCTTTCGTCGAAACAAACGCGATTCCGCCCGCGCGATCTTCGGCAAGCGGAAGAATCTCGAGCGGGTTGAATCCCGCCTTGGCGTATCTACCGCCGTGGACTTGACCCCTGCCCGTCGCAATCGCGACGGTATCTCTTTGCGTCCCGGGATAGCGTAGCACCGGAAGCGTGAGGCTTCCCGCCGACGTCTGAACGGTGACGTGGTCACCATTTTCCAGACCCATCTTCTCGGCGGTCACCGGATTCATCTCGGCGACAGTCTGCCAGCAGATCTTGGTGACGGGGTCGGGAATTTCCTGGAGCCACGGCTTGTTTGCCCCGCGCCCGTCGCCAAGCATCGGATGCGAATAGACTACGAGGTACATATTGCCGCTCGACTGCTCGATCGGCGCCGCGGCGCGGATCGCTGGTACGACGCGCGCCGTGGTCGCTTCGCCGAGTGACCCGGATGCAATGCCGCGGGGCAGCGCAGCGGTGAGCGCGGCGGCCCCGCCAGGAAACCGTCCGATCAGCCAGCTTCGATAGTCAGGCATCGTGTAACGCGCGGCGTTGCCCGGATCTTTTTTCGCGACGGCGATCAGCACGTCCGAAGTCGCCCGTGTGTCGAAGACCGGATCCATTGTCGGCTGCTGCAGAGAGATCGTTCCGCGCACCGTCTCCGCGTCTCCCCACTGCTCGAGCGGATGGTTATCGGGAAGAATCAGATCGGCCAACTCCGAGGTGTCGTCGGGTACGCTCGAGAAGCTCACCTTGAACGCCACCTTGGCCATCGCCGCGGCAAAGCCCGCGGACTTCGGCAGCGTGAACGCGGGATTCGCTCCACGCACCATCAGCAGCGAGACGCCGCCGGAGTTCATGCGCTCGGCCAGAGCTCGCAATTCCGCCGGCGATGCCATTCGATCGAAGCCCAGATAGCCTTCGTTCGGCTTGATCGTGACGCCGACATTCCCACGCGACTGATTGAGCGCGTTCGCGGCCAGCGTGACTTCAAGGGCGTCGCTTCCTCCGCCGCCGGCGATCACCATGCTCGGTGTCGTCGCGGCGAACTCGCGGGCGAACGCGTCGAGCACTGACGCGCTGACACCCGTAGCCTGCGCCGCTGCCTCGACGGGCATCTGGCCCTGAAGCATGCGGACGACCGCCATCTCGCTGCCGGGCCGACAATCAATCCACTGATCCGCGTTGAGACCCGTGAGTGAGCGGCGGGGTCCGACGTAAACCAGCCTCGGCGCGGTGTCGTGATTCGCGCGTGCGTCCGCGAAGTCGAGCTGCTGCGGCACCATCGCGCCCCAGCTATCGAGGAAATCCGCCCCGATCGAAACCACGAGTCGGGCGGCGCGGAAATCGAGCTTTGGCCACGAGACACCGTAGCTCTGTCGGTTGGCAGCGATGACCGCGTGATCCGCACCCGCGTCGTAGCTCAAATGAGCGGGCATCCCAAAAGCTGCGAGCCACGCGTCGAGAAAACCTGGATAGCTCCCGGATTCGTGCTGGTTTATGAAGACAGCGTTGCCCGCTCCCCCGCGGCTGCGCGTCTCACCCAGTTTCTGAGCGAACAATTGCAGCGCCTCATCCCATCCCGCGCTCTGGAGCTGTCCGTTGCGCCGCACCATCGGTCCACGATACCGATCCGGATTGTAGAGACCCTGAAGCGCCGATTGTCCGCGAGCGCACAGCGCGCCGCGATTCACCGGATGGTCCGGATTCCCTTCGAGTTTGATCGTACGGCCGTCACGCGTCTCGGCGATCACTCCGCACGCCGCCGCACATTCGCGACAGGTCGTCGCATAGTAGGTCGACACGCCGGGCACGGTCTGATCGGGCGACACGAGATACGGAATGAGTCGTTCGACTTTCTCGGAGCCGCACCCAATCATCGTCGTGACGGCGGCGCCGGCGCCCAGAACCTTCAGAAACTCGCGGCGTTTTACTCCGCCTTCCGCAGCCACTGCGGGACCGACTGATTCCGACTCTGTGCTCATTCGATTAGTAGTGGCACGAGCTGCAGTCGTATCTCGCGCGGAATGGCGGATTCGACTGACCGATGTGGCAGTTGATGCACCAGCCCATGTTGAGCGACGATGCCTGGTAAACCTGCTTCATGTTCTGGATCTCGCCGTGGCACGTCTGACACGTCACGCCGGCATTCACGTGGCGCATGTGGGGAAAATGAACGTACTCCGGAAGCTTGTGGATACGGACCCACGGCACAGGCTCTTTCTTGTCCCAGTACGCGGCGAGCTTTTTAATTTCCGGCTTCCCCGTCGCCACAACCGTGTGACAGCCCATACACGTGCCGACCGCCGGCAGTCCTGGGTCGAACGATTTGTTGGCGGAGAAGTGACAATAGAGACAGTTCATCTTCAGGGTGTCCACGTGAATCGTGTGACGGAACGCGACCGGTTGCACCGGGCTGTTCCCCTCTGATGAAGAGGCGCCGCTATATGCTGAGAGCATGGTGGCGAGTGCCGCGATGCATACGAACCCGGGCACTGCTAGCCATCTGCTTCGCAAGTTCATCCGCGATTATTCGTGTAAAGGCGAGTTAATCAATCGGCTTTGTGAAGAATTTCACAAGCAAATCGACAGGCGGAAAAATGTTCGGACAAGTATTGGGGCGCAAGGTGCGAGCTCATCGCTGCGAACCTCCGGCGTTCCCCTTACTGATGCGGTCCATCGTCCGAATGATTTCTATGAAAATCGCGCGCAGGAGAGCGAGCTCGCGCGAATCCGGAGCAGCGCGAAAGAAAAGCGAGCGCACCGACCGCATTATGTGCTCGTGAAAACGCGTCTTGAAAAAATCAACCGCGTAAAGCCCGCGCTCGACATCTGCGAACAGCTTCTCGTATTCCTCGGCCGTTGCAGGTGGAGAGTCCTTGCGCGGAGGAGCGAGGCTCCGCGTGGCGTCGGCAGCCGAGAGATGTAGCTCGTAAAGGGCGATGAGCACGGCCTGGGCGAGATTGAGCGAGGCATGTTCGGTCGTCGGAATCGTAACGACGACATGTGCTCGATCGAGGATCTCATTCGGGAGGCCCTTGTCCTCTCTCCCGAAGAGCAGAGCCACAGGTCCGGTTCGCGCGAACTCGAGCATCACGCCGCTGGCGCTTCGCGGGGTCGTGACGTCGCGCTTGGCGGCACGCCGACGAGCCGTGAAGCCGGCGACATGCACGCATCCCTCGAGAGCTTCTTCGATCGTGTCGCAGTTCCTGATTTGCTCGATTATGTCGCCGGTATCATGGGCGATTCCCTCGAGGCGCCACGGATCGTATTCCACCGAGCGGACGAGGTAGAGATTGCTGCAACCCATGTTTTTCATCGCGCGAATTGTCGCCGCGATATTTACGGGATCCTGAGGCTCGTACAGCACCACCCGAACGGAAGCGAGAACTGAGTCGGGGGCCGGCGGTGGACGGATGCGGTCAGCGGTTCTGGTCACGTGACCGGATATGACTGCTGCCCTCCCAATCCGCTAGAGCGGATTGAAGAAGGCAGCATCGCACCGAGGCAACGAGCTGCCGCGTGCGGTAGAAGATTTGCCCCTAGACGACGGGTCGCCCCGTGACGAGACGGTAAATGATCACGATTACGGCGATGACAAGGAGGATATGGATCAACGCTCCACCCACGTGCAGGAAGAATCCGAGACACCAAAGGATGAAGAGAATAACCGCAATGGTCCAAAGCATGATGGCATCCTCGCAAGAAGTGAGTAACAGGTAGCACGTCAGGAATTATCCCGGGCCTGGCGCACATCCGACCTGCGGCTGCGCGTTATGCTGGGACACATGGAGCATTATGGCAACCAGCATGCCGGTGTTGCCAAACTTGTCCCGGTTCAGAACAACTCACTCTGCGGAGCGACATCATAGCGAACACGGCCGTCATCAATTCGGCCGAAAGACGTCATTCGATGGCTGCTGGTTCCAGCATCCAGAATGTGAAGGACTGGAACTCCGCGCGCGACGACCGCGTCGGCGATCAGCGACCGATGACAGCGCCACGGTACGGCCTCGGCGCACATGATGGCGGTGGGCTCGAGATCGGCCAGGGACAGAAGGTCATCGAGCGCCTCCTGAAATTCGCGCGTCTCCATATAGTCGGCGTATGCGCGGAAGCTGGCGTTTCGCCACAGCGTGTTCCGTGAATCGCGTCGTCCGCGGCGGCGGCCGCCGAGTGATGGGAGGTGTGAATACCTACCGCCGGAATCGATGATAGCTCGCTCGAGATTGGCGGCGGAGAAATGCGGGTATCTCGCAGACGCAGGGAAGGCGCGCACATCGACGAGATGTGTCGCGCCTTCTCT
>Ga0193724_1000158_pt1 | contig 16595 bp, 13 predicted proteins | sample H2a1metaG_FD_146005 | JGI IMG/M metagenome (GOLD analysis project Ga0193724, IMG submission 146005) | Soil microbial communities from a riparian zone of the East river system, Colorado, United States - H2a1 | ecosystem: Environmental > Terrestrial > Soil > Riparian zone | place: USA: East River... | reverse complement strand
TTGCCGTTTGTGGATCGAGGCACGGCGAAAGCTATCGCGATATCGTCATGACCGCGATTGTCGGCCCGATCATCGCGCTTGTCGCCGTTATCGGGCTGGGGTCTGGGCTCGGCTCATTTTGATCGATGTCGAAAGGTTTGCATGGCTGCGCCGCTGAAATCAGATCCGCATTCCGGCGAGCGTGACCTGGAGACAGAAAATCGACGCATTTCGGCAGATACGGCACCGGAATTCATTTATTCTCGACAAAACATTATTAGATACTCCTGTTTTCGAGGCTCCTGAATGAAGGCCGATGGTACACCGAGGATTTCGACTGGCATCGCTGCCGCCGTACTGCTCCTGGTGGCGGTCTATTACGGCACCGAAGTCCTTGCGCCATTGACGCTCGCCTTCTTCATTATCGCCATCGTCTGGCCGTTGCAGCAGCGGCTGCAATTGCGATTGCCGGCGCTGGTAGCCCTTGCCATCACGATCATTGTTACTACCGTGGTGTGCCTTGGCTTTGCATCGCTGGCCGCCTTGGCCTTTGGTCGGGTCGGCCGTTCGCTGGTCGCCGACGCGTCGCGCTATCAAGCGCTTTACGAGATGACGGTGGCTTGGCTCGAAGATCGGGGAGTCTCAGTCGCCGGTTTGTGGGCTGAGCATTTCAATACCGGATGGCTGTTGCGTGCCGCGCGGCAGGTCACCGAACGCGTCAACACGACGCTGAGCTTCTGGTTGGTAACATTGGTGTATGTCATGCTTGGGTTGCTTGAAGTCGACGATGCTCGACGAAAAGTCCAGGCGCTTGGCAACCAGGACGCCGCGCGCATTCTGATTGACGCGACTGCCGCGACCGCGGTCAAGTTTCGAAAATACATGCTGGTCAGGACGCAGATGAGCGTCGTGACGGGCTTGCTCATTTGGGCGCTCGCCTGGATCACCGGGCTTCAGTTTGCGGCCGAGTGGGGAATCATCGCGTTCGTGCTCAACTACATTCCGTTTATCGGCCCTCTCATCGCGACGCTGTTTCCGACCCTGCTTGAAATGACGCAGTTTTCCACCTGGCAGGCGGTATTGGGAATATTCCTTGGCCTGAATTTGATTCAGTTTGTCGTCGGCAGCTACATCGAGCCACGTGTGTCCGGGGATGTGTTGTCTATTTCACCCTTCGTCGTGCTGTTTGCCGTCTTCTTCTGGACCTTTATGTGGGGATTGTTCGGCGCCTTCATCGGGGTTCCGATCGTCATCGCAATCCTGACATTTTGCAGCTACTACCCCGGCAGCCGATTTATCGCAGATTTGCTGGGCGGGCCGGTGCGAGCCGCGGAAGTTCGCTCCTCAACCAGAAATCCCTGACCCCGCGGGAAAGCCTTGATTGTGGCTTTCCGGCTTTCCAGTGCGGTCGGTGGCGTCTACCTCAATGAGCAATTTAACACGGCTCTACATCGCGACTCAGGCGAGATCTGTTTTGTTCCAGACATCGAGTGATCGCCCCGCGATTAGGAATGAAATTGCTGCAGAGCAGAAATACATCCGGCTTGCAAGCGCGCCGCTGCGCGGCGTCGGACGATCCTGACATCATGATCAAGGCAGCGTCGCCGCAATCTGCAGAAACAGAAAGGCAACGACCGAGATCAGCTTCCGGGCCAAGCTCTGATCAATTATGAACTAACACCTAACCTGGACCACCAGGCGAGTTTGTCAAATCGTACCGGATGTTCGATCGCTGGGCGACCGATACGCTGCCGCTGGCCGGCGAGTAAGCCAGCTGAAGGCCCAAGCAAAGAAAGCAAGTTTTTTGGACCGCGTCTCTCGCGATCAGGCCGATGTGGCGACGCTGTTCAAGCATCTGCGCTTTGCCGGCGTACAGATCGTTACCCTGGCCGAAGGCGAAATCTCCGAGCTTCATGTCGGCCTCAAAGGAACGATGAATGCCCTTTTCCTGAAGAACCTCGCCGCCAAGACACATCGTGGTCTGCGCGGACGGGTAGAGAAGGGCAAGGCCGGCGGCGGGCTCTGCTACGGCTACGACGTCGTGAAGCGCACCGACAGCGAGGGCGAGCCGGTCCGGGGCGAACGCAAGATCAATGAAGCCGAGGCTGCGATTGTCCGCCGCATCTTCCGGGAATTCGCGGCATGAAAATCGCCGCGCGCCATTGCGACCGATCTGAACCGGGATTGCATTCCTGGCCCATTCGGTCGAACGTGGGGCGATACGACAATTCGCGGCCACGCTTGCCGGGGCAATGGCGTCGTCAACAACGAGCTTTACGCCGGAGTGCTGGTCTGGAATCGGCAGCGCTTCATCAAGGACCCAAACACCGGCCAGCGCGTGTCGCGTGCGAACCCCGAGTCCAAGTGGATCAGGACCGAGGTGCCGGAGTTGCGTATCGTCGATGACGAGTTATGGCAGCGGGTGAGGTTGCGCCAGGCCGAGCTTGCGAAACAGTTCGAGGCTACAATCGAGGGCGTCCGCGCGGCGCGCGCGGAACGGCTGAATCGCTTACGTCGTCCTGCCTTCCTTCTGTCAGGCCTGCTCACCTGCGGATGTTGCGGCGGCAAGTATGGCATTATCGTCAATGATCGATACGGCTGCCTTGGTCACTTCCGCAAGGGGACCTGCAACAATGGCCGCACTATTCGCCGCGACGACATCGAGCGGCGCGTACTGGCTGGTCTTACGGACAAGCTGGTATCCTGAGGCGGTGGCCGTCGCAGTGCGTGCCTATGCGGAGGAGACCAACCGCCAGAGCCGTGAGCGACGGGCGCAAGCAGAAACGAGCCGCCGCACCCTTGTGAAGATTGAAAAGGGCATCAAAGGGATTCTCGACGCCATCGAGGATGGAATGTACCAGCCGGCCATGAAGGCAAGGATGAGCGAGTTGGAGCAACAGAAGGCCGAAATCGAGAAACTTCTTGCAGAGGCTCCGGCCGAAATGCCGGACGTGCATCCGAACATTGCTGAACACTATCGCGCCAAGGTGATTCGACTAGCCGAAACCCTGGCCGAGCCGGAGTCCAATGGGGAAGCCCGCGACGACATCCGCTCGCTGATTGGTGAGGTCGTGGTAACCCCAGGGGAGAAGCGGGGCGAGAGTCACGCCACCCTACGCGGCGAGCTGATGGCCATTCTCGACCTTGCCGCCGGCCGGAGGTCTCCCAAGCTAGAAGTTATAACAAACGCGCTTGCAGATCCCCGCAACCACTTTTGTTATAAGTCACTCACCGTCCCGGTCTAACCGGGGCGGGCCACGGTTTTCTGGAGAGACGAGGCGGGCGACCAGGTTCACACGCTTACGCTCAGAGTCACCCAGGTGCATTCGCGTGCCAGGTCGACGACGACGGGCAATATTGCTTCGCCGTGGTGCTAAGACGCCAGAGCCTACGGCGCGCAAGACATTGAACCCGCGACCGCTTGCGATTTTGCGTTAGGCATCATGGGCGCGATCTTCCGATGTTGCGGTCGTCCCAGTTACTCATCGATAGCCGGTGTGTCGATTCATACTAGGAATCGGCGCGATGTCCGCTCTCCGGGACAACTCTGAAGAGTTATGCTCTGGACGAGATCATCGTCCAAGGCTGGTGGAGGCGCTTGTCACCGGCCGACGTCCCATATTCGGTTTGGACGAAGCCTATTTCGTCATCAGACGCTTGGTCGCCGTCGCCGAAGTAGGTGCTTCCGGCGAAATCGCGAATGTCAGCCACGTGCTCCAGCCCGGAGCCCGGTTGGCCGCATCGAAGTCGCCATAGGCCCTCAGGCCCACGAAACCCTGCATGTCTGCCACCGGGAAGGCATATCCGATCTGCGGACCGACACCGAGCACGCGGGAGCGGAAGCCGCCGAGAATCGGGTTCTGACCGGAATCGTCGGTGATCTGCTGATAGGCATAACCCGCAAGGCCGACGAAAAGCTGCTTGGTCAGGAAATGCGCCGCGCCCCAGTCGAAGTGGAGATCGATACCGTTTCGATATTGCGTGTCCGGATTCTTGAAATTGTAGGTGAGGCCGGCCGTAGCCGAAAATTCGTTGCCGGTCGCCGGATTGAGATAGGTGTAGGCGCCGCCCGCATCGACCGTGCCGTGGCCGATGCCAAGATTGGCAAGCCTCGTTGGGCTGTAATCACCAGCGGGAATATCGCCGGTGACATAGACCATGTAATTGTTGACGCCCTGATTCCAGCGCAGCGTCGCGGTCGGTACGACGTCGCCATAGGAGGTCAGGGAGTCCGCGAGTACGCCGCTGCGCGTCGCCACGATTGGGCCCGCTACCGCCGTCAATGTCCCGGCGATACTGGCGGAGCTCTTGCCGAACCAACTCGCCACACCCACGGACAATTGTCCGCCGAGTACCGGCGTTGCGAAAGTATAGGTTGGCGAGAGGACGACCAGATCGCCTTGGCCGCTCAGGCTCAAGTTCAGATTGACGTTCACATTGGCGGGAATTCTGCCTACCGTGATTTGTCTTGCTGCCGCAACGTTGCCGAATGCGCTGACGTTGCTGTGGTAGTAGACCACGCCGAGCGCCCAGCCGGGAACCTGCGGCGCGGCGGCGAGACTCGCGTACTGTCCCGGAAGCCAGAATGAAACGCCGCCCTCGTCGGCGCGGGAGATTTCAGGGCAGAGAACCAGCGCCGCAATTGCCACGAGGCGGGCAGGATGCTCAATCCTCCTTTCAACGGACGCCATTGCAAACCTCCTCGTGCCTGACGGGAATCGGCCCAGTCAAATCAACGTCGATCGGAGGGTCCCGATGCATATGGATCGTACCGAGCATCGTCCACTGGCGGCGACTAGGGTCCATGATTCCCTCCCGACACTGGCAAAGTTGAAATGGCACCCCGACAAGACAGTACGCAGGATTAGAGCACCCTAGGGTTGCTGCAACAGCCGAATCGTGTGATCGCTCCATTTTCTATTGGCGCGTTGCATAGGCATCACAGTAACGTACGTTTTGTGCCAGCGCCGAACGCGGGGGGGGCCGATTGTTGTCGTCGATGTGATTATCGCCCGGTGAGGCTACCCACCCCGCGACAAGGAACAACGGAACGGGCGCAAGCGGGCCGGAGAGCCGGGCTTCGCCGACGTTATCGACGATAGTGGACGCCCAAGGTCCGCGATGGGTACTCGTTAAAAAGCGAATAATACTCTCCGCAGAACCGACCGAGATTGGCGAAACCATGCTCAAGGGCGACTTGCGTAACGGTCGTCTTGATCGGGTCGCTGTTTCGTAGGGTTCTATGTGCCGCGCAAAGTCGTTTGCTACGAAGGAACGCTATTGGACCGAGACCGACGGCATCATGGAAGGCGCGATGTAGCGTTCGTCGCGAAACGTGCAACCGGCTGCAGATCTCCGAAATGTGGAATGGCTTCGATCCACTGGCGTCGATGTGGTCTTCGACTTTGCCGACAATACGCAAGGCCGAAGGCCTAGGGCCGTCCATGTCCGACGATGAATTTTCCAGCATCGTCGCTGTCATTGCTTCGACAATGGCACGCTTCCAGAATTCAGCAGCATCGGCGCTGAGGCTCGCGCCGTTCGCTTGGAGTGCCGCGACAATTTCCTGGAGAAGGCGAATGGCGCGGGCGCCCTCATGCGCAACCGGGCGGTAATGCTTTCTCGTCCAGGCGCCAGGCTCTCTCAATCGCGGCTCAGAGCCGAAAAATAAATCCAGATCGGATGCGGTCAACGAAATAACTGCGACGGACGCCCCACTGTAATATCGCGCGTCATGCTCGGCTTTCGGCGACCAAACGACGACGTCGGCCGGTTGCATATCGTAAGACCAGTGCGTGACGCGGTTGGTACAACCGGTCAACATGCCGATTGTTATTCTATCCTCGCTCACTACGCCTCGCGAGCGCACGCCGAGCGAAAACCTGCCAAGGTCCAGCGGCAGACCGCCAATCGTAAAGTGGGTTAGACTGCCCTGCAGGCGACCACGATCGACCTGAGTGACCTCAGTTCGAGCGCTTGGAACGACGCGCCTGAGCTCCTCAACGCTCTTGACACCGTGGGTTCCCACTGAAACGGGCGAGCTCATCGGATGTCAATCCGCGTCGTCCAAGGACATTTTCGTTTATCCACGAAACGCAATCCGCCATCCCTCCCAGCAAATTTTGGCACAAATCGTACGTCACACCAGATAAATTTCTGCTTAGACTGAATCTCCATCTGAGGTTGAGCATCAAAAGCACAACGAAAGGTCAAAAGTATCCTGAGGATAGGGCAGAACTGCTGACAGATACCGCGACATCGTAGCGCGGTCAGGGAGGGGATGATGCAACTGACCCATATTCATCACTTCAACTTCGCTTTGACCGGCACAGCCAGCTGCGGAGTTGCGCTCGGCTTGGCCATCTTCGCAATAACGACTTCGCCGGCGTCGGCGCTCGTTACGGCAGCCGGTAGCTCGCTCAAACAACAACTCAAGGAAAGCAGTCCGGTCATGGAAGTCGCCGTGCGGCGTGGAGGCGCCATGCGACGAACGACGGTCGTCGGTCCGCGCGGCGGTGTGGCGAGCCGGACGGTGGTGCGAGGCGGCGCTGTCGTGCGTCCCGGTTACCGGGGCGGCGGCGTCCGATGGGTCCGCCCGGCGCATTATCACTGGCGACCGGGCGGCGCGATTGCGGCAGGCGCTGCGATTGGATTTGTCGCTGCGGCCACAGCGGCAGCTTGGGCCGGTTCGCCACCGGCGCCGGGCTATTGCTGGTACTACACCGATCCGAGCCGCACACAGGGGTTCTGGGATGTCTGCCCGTAGTTGAGTTCCTCGAATCTGATTGGCGAAAATGCCATGACGTTACTTCGGACCGACAGCGCACGAGAGGATCGGCCCTCGGAGGATAGCCGGAACATCGGCATGGTCCGGATTCCCAGCGGCACGTTCCGGATGGGCTCGAACGACCATTACCCTGAAGAGGCTCCGGTCCATCGCGTCAGCGTCGACGGGTTTTGGATCGACGCGACACCGGTCACGAACCGCCAGTTCAAGGACTTCGTCAAGGCAACCGGCCACGTGACCACGGCACAGGTACCTCCGGATCCGGCCGACTATCCGGGAGCGCTTCCGCACATGCTCTACAGCGGATCCCTGGTATTCGCTCCGCCGCAGCGCGTATCCGACCTGCGCGACTGGAGCAGGTGGTGGAGTTTCATGAAAGGTGCCGACTGGCGGCATCCGTACGGCCCCAAGAGCAACATCAACACGCTGGACAATCATCCGGTCGTTCACGTGTCCTTCGCGGACGCCGCCGCATACTCGAAATGGGCGGGCAAGGACTTGCCGACCGAAGCCGAGTGGGAGTTCGCCGCCCGCGGCGGTCTCGACGATAGTGAATTCGCCTGGGGTAGCGACTTCGCGCCCGGTGGGCGGCACATGGCCAATACCTGGCAGGGCAACTTCCCGGTCCAGAACCTCAACGAGGACGGCTTCGAACGCACCTCTCCGGTGACGGCTTTCCCGCCGAACGGCTACGGCCTCCACGACATGATTGGCAACGTCTGGGAATGGACCGTGGACTGGTACGCGGCGAAGCACGAAGCCGATGCGGTGAAAACCTGCTGCATCCCGGAAAATCCACGCGGCGGCCGTGAGGCCGACAGCTACGACCCGAGCCAGCCGAACATCCGAATCCCGCGCAAGGTGCTGAAGGGCGGCTCGCATCTATGCGCGCCGAATTATTGCCGGCGCTACCGGCCGGCGGCGCGACACGCCGAACCCGTCGACACATCGACCAGCCATGTCGGGTTTCGATGCGTGGTGAGGGTGACGAACCTTCCGGAGGGAAAGTGACCAGCTTTGACCGGCGTGACGTATTGAAGCTCCTGGGCAGCGCGCCGTTGCTTTGCCCGCTCGCGGCGCACGCTCAAAGTTCGGCAACGCCGCTCATTGGGTTTCTTGACCCCAGGTCATCACCCGATTCGTTTTCGGATCAAATCGCCGGATTTCATCGCGGCCTGAAAGAGACCGGTTTCATTGAGAACCAGAACGTAGCGATCGAATACGCATGGGCTGATGATCAATTCGACCGACTACCTGCGTTGGCGGCCGCGCTGGTTCGCCGACCGGTCGCCGTCCTCGTCGCGTCCAGGGGCTCGCGCGTTGCGGCGATAGCCGAGGCCGCAACGACGACGACCCCCATAGTCTTCGCCGTTGCTCAAGATCCGGTGAGGCTTGGCCTGGTTGCCCGTCTCAACAGGCCGGGGGGTAACGCAACCGGCATCAACTATTTCAACGTCGAACTGTACGCGAAGCGACTGGAGCTGCTCCGAAAGCTCCTGCCACAAGCCGCGCGCGTGGCCGTGCTCGTCAATCCCACCGACGCCGCAACCATGGAAGCCACGATACGAGAAGTAAAATCGGCTTCCCATTCCATGGGGCTCGAAATTAAGATTTTCAAAGCCAGCAGCGGCCCCGAAATCGATGCGGCATTCGCGGATCTCGTGCGCGAGAGCTTCGACGCACTCTATGTGGGCGGCGACACGTTCTTGCACAGCCGCCGCGAGCAGATCACCACGCTAGCAGTCCGCAGAGCGGTTCCCGCAGCCTATCCGCAGCGGGAATGGGCCGAAGCCGGTGGGCTGACAAAGCTACGGTACAGACTTTACCAACGTCTACCCTCTGGTCGGCACTTATACGGGGCTCATTCTCAAGGGCGAAAAGCCGGCCGATTTGCCGGTCGTCCAGCCATCCAAATTCGAATTCGTCATCAATCTCAAGGCTGCGAAGGCGCTCGGCCTCACGATCCCGCCGACGCTTTTGGCGCTCGCCGACGACGTAATCGAGTGATCTGCCCGACTCAATGACGCGGAGTAAAAAAGATCTTTGCGGTATCAGAAAGGGAGAGCGAAATGGCACGCGAAACCAGAGACAATGGATCCGCCGACGCAACTGCAAGACCTTCCGACACTGGCGCACTAAGCCGCCGCAATCTTCTGCTTGCGGGTACGTCGCTGGTGACCGCGACCGCCATCAATGCGGTTGACCGCACTCAGGTCGCACAAGCGCAGCCTACGGCCCCGTCCGGGCGAAAACCCAACATCCTCGTCATCTTCGGCGACGACATCGGCCAGACCAACATCAGTGCCTATTCGTTCGGCGTAATGGGATACAAGACGCCGAACATCGACCGCATCGCCCGCGAAGGCATGATGTTCACCGACTACTATGCCGAGCAGAGTTGCACGGCGGGGCGCTCCACTTTCATCACCGGACAATGCACGCTGCGCACCGGACTTTCAAAGGTCGGAGCTCCCGGCGCCACTGCGGGTCTGCAAGCGAGAGACGCCACACTCGCCGAACTGCTGAAGCCGCTTGGCTACGCCACGGGGCAATTCGGCAAGAACCATCTTGGCGACCGCAACGAGTACCTGCCGACGGTGCACGGCTTCGACGAGTTCTTCGGCAATCTCTATCACCTCAACGCCGAGGAGGAGCCGGAGGCGCGCACCTACCCCCGCGATCCGAAATTCCGCGAGATGCTTGGCCCCCGTGGCGTGCTGCGATGCAAGGCGTCGGACCGCGACGATCCGACCGATCAGCCCCGCTGGGGACGCGTGGGTCGGCAGACTATCGAGGACAGCGGACCGCTCACCAAGAAGCGCATGGAGACAATCGACGACGAGACGTCCGCTGCCGCCATCGATTTCATCAAGCGGCAAACCCAGGCCAATCGACCGTTCTTCTGCTGGTTCAACGCAACGCGCATGCACTTCCGCACGCATGTGCGGCCCGAGCATCGCGACAAGCCGGGCCCGACCACACGAACTGAATACGCCGACGGCATGATCGAACACGATGCGACGATCGGAGCAATCCTCAAGGCGGTGGACGATCTCGGCATCGGTAACGACACCATCGTGCTCTACACCACCGACAATGGTCCGCATCAGAATTCCTGGCCGGATGCCGGCACGACGCCGTTCCGGAGCGAGAAGGCCACCAACTGGGAAGGCGCGTTCCGCGTGCCATGCATAATCCGTTGGCCGGGACGGATTCAACCTGGCTCGATCTCGAACGAGATGATCAGCGGCCTCGACTGGTTGCCAACGCTGATGGCGGCCGTGGGTGAGCCAGAGATCAAGGAAAAGCTGCTTAGTGGCCATCTGGCTGGCGGCAAGACCTTCAAGGTCCATCTCGATGGTTATAACCAGCTTCCATATCTGACCGGCCAGCAGGAAAACGGCGCGCGCAAGGAGTTCATCTACTTCAACGACGATGGCGATATCGTCAACATGCGTTACGAGAACTGGAAAATCGTGTTCGAGGAGCAGCGCCAGCGGGGCACGATGCAAGTCTGGGCCGAGCCGTTTACCAAGTTGCGGCTGCCGAAACTTTTTGACCTGCGGGCGGATCCTTACGAGCGCGCGGATATCACGTCGAATACCTACTGGGACTGGCTCGTGACCGACGGCCCGTTCATCGTCTTCGCGGCCCAGCCGGTCATTGGCAACTTCCTGGCGACGTTCAAGGAGTATCCGCCAAGTCAACGGCCATCGAGCTTCAGCATCGACCAGATCGTCGAAAAGATGCAGCGGAGCTTTGAAGCGGCGCAATAGCGGAAATCGTCGGCCGCAATCCGCGATCCTGAACTACATCAACCCTTTCCGATGGAGGGCGACAATGCTCATCAACTCCAGGACCATTGCTCGCAATCTGGCGACGTTGCTGGCGACCGTCGGCATCGCCACGCTTGCGCAAACGACGCTGGCTCAGAACGTGACGTCGACTTCGCCGGGCGGTCTGCTCTCGTTGCCTCGCCCGGATTTTCACTTCAAGGGCGAGGTCGGCCGCACCTACCAGGATTCTGATCCTGCCACCTTCCCGCAGATCGTGCGCCCACCCAAGGGAGCGCCCAACATCGTCCTGATCTTGCTCGACGACGTTGGCTTCGGACAGTTCAGCGTTTTCGGCGGTGGAGTTTCTTCTCCGAACATGGAGAAGCTTGCGGCGCAGGGCCTGCGCTACAACCGTTTCCACACCACCGCGCTGTGTTCGCCGACGCGGGCTGCGTTGCTCACTGGCCGCAATCACCACGTAACCGGGAACGGCAGCATCACCGAAGCCGCAACGGGATATGACGGCTACACCGGCATCATTCCGAAAAGCGCCGGCACGGGTGCAGAGATCCTGCGGCAGAACGGCTACGCCACCGCCTGGGTCGGCAAGAACCACAACACCCCCGTTTGGGAAACCAGCGAGATCGGTCCGTTCGATCACTGGGCCAATGGGCTCGGTTTTGATTACTTCTACGGCTTCAATTCCGGCGACACTAGTCAGTATGAACCGATCCTGTTCGAAAACCGCAATCGCGTGCCGCGGTCGAACGATCCGAACTACCATCTCTCTGCCGACATCGCCGACCACGCGATCGGTTGGATACAGAAGGTGAAGGTCATCGATCCGGACCGGCCGTTCTTCCTCTATGTGGCCCCAGGCGCCACCCACTCGCCGCACCAGGCGCCGAAGGAGTGGATCGACAAGTTCAAGGGCCAGTTCGACATGGGCTGGGACCGCTACCGCGAAACAACGTTCGAACGTCAGAAGCAGCTTGGCGTCGTTCCCGCGACCGCGAAACTCACGCCGCGCCCCGCCGGCCTTCCGGCCTGGGACACGCTCAATGCCGACCAGAAACGTTTGTATGCGCGCATGATGGAAGTGTTCGCCGGCTACGGCGCGCATGTCGACAACGAAATGGGGCGCGTGCTGGACGCGGTGGCGAAGCTTCCGGACGCCGACAACACGCTGATCCTCTATCTCGTCGGCGACAATGGTTCGTCGGCGGAAGGTGGCCCCGAAGGCTCCACCAACGAGAACGCCTTTTTCAACAGCATTCTGGAGACGTGGCAGGACAATCTCAAGGTCATCGACGAACTCGGCGGCCCGAAGCACTTCAATCACTTCCCGTCCGCCTGGGCCTGGGCAATGAACACGCCGTTCCAGTGGACCAAGCAGGTCGCCTCCCATTTCGGCGGCACGCGCAATCCGATGATCGTCTGCTGGCCGGCGAAGATCAGCGACAAGGGCGGGCTGCGCAGCCAGTTCCACCACGTCGTCGACATCATGCCGACGCTGCTCGAAGTCGCCGGCGTGCAGGCGCCCGACATCCTCAACGGCATTCCGCAGAAGCCGATCGATGGTGTCAGCCTGGCCTACACTTTTGCCGACGCCAGGGCCGCGGACCGCCGCAAGACGCAGGTGTTCGAGATGGGCGTCAATCGCGGCATGTACCAGAACGGCTGGATTGCTTCCTCGCTCTCCTTCGTGCCGTGGCAGCCGGTCCGTACCGGCTTCGACATCGATAAGGCGAAGTGGGAGCTGTACAACGTCGACCAGGACTTCTCGCAGGCCGACGACCTCGCCCCGAAAAACCCCGACAAGCTGCGGGCGTTGCAGGACCTGTGGTGGGCGGAAGCCGCCCGCAACAACATCCTGCCGCTCGACTGGCGCGGCCCTGAGCGCATGTCGGCCGAACTGACCGGCAAGCCGAGCCTTGCCGCCGGGCGCAAGATGTTCGTCTACGACACGCCGCTGGCGGCGCTGCCTGAATATGCCGCGCCCGACCTCAAGAACAAGTCGTTCACGGTGACCGCCGAGGCAGAAATTCCGACGAGCGGCGCCGAAGGCATGATCTTCACCCAGGGAGGGTTCACGGGCGGCTGGGGCTTCTACATCCAGCAGGGCAAGCTCGTTGGCCTGCACAGCCACGTCGCGCTGGAACGCTATCGCGTCGTGTCCACCGAGCCGGTACCAACCGGCAAGGTCACGCTCGCGATGGATTTCAAATCCGACGGTGGAGGCATGGCGAAGGGTGGCACCATCACGCTTTCCGCCAACGGCAAGAAGATAGGTGAAGGGCGCGTCGAAAAGACGACGCCGTTCAAATACTCGCTCTACGAGGGACAGGACATCGGGGAGGATACTGGCTCGCCGATCGACTTCAGCTACAAGCCGCCGTTCAAGTTCACCGGCAAGCTCGGACGCGTGACGGTGGAGTTGAGGTGATGCGTTGTCCCGGCGCGAAAGTTTACTGGAGGATCCAATGAATAGAATCCGTTACCTCACGGCAACTGCGCTGGTTCTTTCGATGCCGAGCATGTCGCTTGCTCAAGCGCCATCCGGAACTGCGAACGGGGTATTGCCCAAGACCGCGGCACCCTTCGCAGGAAAAATCGGCCCGACATGGAAGGAATCAACACCGGATTTCCCGCGGCCGCTTGGTGCTCCCAAGGATGCGCCCAACGTGCTGCTTGTTCTGACCGACGACACCGGATTCGGCCACGCGGCTACTTTTGGGGGCGCAGCGGCCACGCCCGCACTCGACAAGCTCGCGGCGAATGGTCTGCGCTACAACCGCTTTCACACAACAGCGCTGTGCTCGCCCTCACGGGCGGCGCTGCTGACCGGCCGCAATCATCATTCAGTCGGTACCGGCGTGATCATGGAGATGGGTACCGGTTATCCCGGCTATACCGGCATCGTGCCGGACGCGGCAGCCGCACTGCCACAAATCCTCCGCATGAACGGCTACGCGACGGGATGTTTCGGAAAGTGGCACAACACGCCTGCGACGGAGGTTAGTCCTGCGGGCCCGTTTGACCGGTGGCCGACGGGCAGCACGTGGGGCTGCGAAGTTTTCTATGGATTCATGGCCGGCGAGACGGACCAGTACTACCCGGTCCTGTACCGCAACACTTCACCGGTATCGGCGATGCGGACGCCCGAGCAAGGTTATCAGCTCAGCGAAGACCTCGCCGATCAAACGATCGGCTGGATCAACAACGTCAATGCCGCCAGCCCGACCAAGCCTTGGTTCGTCTATCTTGCGGTCCCGGGCGTACACGAACCGCACCAGGCGCCGCAGTCGTATCGCGAGAAATACAAAGGGCAGTTCGACGGGGGCTGGGACAAGTACCGCGAGGACACATTCGCGCGGCAGAAAAAGCTCGGTGTTGTTCCCGCAGATGCGAAGCTCACGCCTCGTCCGAAAGAGATTCCGGCCTGGGACGATCAATCGGCGGATGCAAAGAAAGTCTACGCCCGCCTGATGGAGAACTTCACGGGCTACCTCGAATACACCGACGCGCAGATTGGACGTGTGATCGACGCCGTTGCCGCGAGCGGTGAGCTAGACAACACCATCATTATCTACATCGTCGGCGACAATGGCGCATCGGCGGAAGGCGGACTGGAGGGGACCGTCAACGGAATCGCAAGCCTCAACGGCGTTCAGCTCGGGCTTCCCGGCCTGCTTGCGAAATACGACCAGATCGGTGGTCCTGAGACGGAGCCAAACACCCCGGTGGGATGGGCGTGGGCGGTGGATACGCCGTTCCAGTGGACCAAGCAGGTCGCTTCGCATTTCGGCGGCACACGCAATCCGATGGTAGTTAGTTGGCCGGAGCGCGTTACGGACAAGGGCGGACTGCGCTCGCACTTCCTCCACCTCATCGACGTCGCTCCGATGATTCTCGAATCCGCGGGCATCGCGCAGCCACAATCGGTCAATGGAGTGGTTCAGAAGCCGATAGAAGGCGTGAGCTTCGTGTCAACCTTTGGGTCCGCTACCGCGCCTGAAGTTCGTACCACTCAGTATTTCGAAATGATGGGTAACCGGGCAATCTACAAGGACGGTTGGATCGCAGCGACTCGTCACGGCATTCCATGGATGACGGCAGGCCAGATGACCGGGTTCGACAGCGATGTCTGGGAACTGTACGACTTGTCGAAGGACTTCACTCAATCTGACGATCTTGCCGCGAAGAATCCGGCGAAGCTCAAGGAGCTTCAAGCCGCCTTTGACGTGGAAGCGCACAAATACAACGTCTTGCCACTGGACGATCGAATGGCAGGCCGGTTCGATCTGAGCAATCGCCCAAATGCGCTGGCCGGACTCACGAGCTTCACGTACGGCCCCGGGGTCAGTTACATCCAGGAGAGCGCGGCGCTCAACACCCACAACACGCCGTTCTCGATCACCGCGGAAGTCGAATCCGGCAGCGGTTCGGCTGACGGCGTGATCGCCGCCGAAGGCGGAAAGACTTCGGGTTGGTCGCTGTATGTGAAGGACGGGCTTCCCACTTTTTACTACAACTTCTTCACCATTGCGGGTTATCGCGCACAATCCTCCCTGCCGCTTCCGAACGGCAAGAGCACCGTGCGCGTGGAGTTCACGCCCGAAGAGACGGGATATGGAAAACCCGCCCTTGCCAAACTATTCGTCAATGGAATGCAGACAGGAATGGTTCGCGTCGAAAGGACCGTTCCGGTCGGCTACAGTGGAGAAGGACTCGACATCGGAACGGACAATATCTCGGCCGTGAGCCCCGACTATAAATCGCCATTCCCGTTCGGCGGCCGAATCCAGAGTGTGACGGTTGCCGTGGAGAAAAAATAGGTAGCCCATGATGAATACGAACCTCCAACATCGAAGAACGGGCGCTCATTAGATCGGCGGTCGCCGACCCGGCTGACCCTACGGGAGACCCAACATGGAAACTAAGTTCATGGCGCGCTCGCTCACGGTTGTAGCGCTCGCCTTCGCGACAGCCACGCTGCCGTCGATACCAACAGCGTCAGCCCAGGCTCCAGGCATTTCCGAACAGGAAGCCTACGAAATTGCCAAGGAAGCGTACGTTTACGCCTATCCGCTCCTGCTGATGGATGCGTTCATGCGGCAGGGCACCAATTATGCCGAGCCGACCGGCATCGTGACCCAGGCGCCGTACAACCAGTTCAGTCACGCTCGCGCCTTCCCGCCGGCTGACTTCAAGGCGGTGGTGCGGCCAAACGTCGATACGCTGTATTCAAGCGCCAATCTCGATCTCGGTCCCGAGCCGCTTGTGCTGTCGGTGCCGGCGACAGAGCGTTACTTCATGCTGCCCCTGCTTAGTTCATGGACCGATGTGTTCGCTGTGCCGGGCACCCGCACGACCGGACGCAGTACCGCGAGCGAGTTTCTTCTGGTCGGCCCAGGCTGGCGGGGCGAGGCGCCCTCCGGCGTCGAAATCATCCGCAGTCCGACCCGCCTGGTCGGCATTGGTGGGCGCACGCAAACCAACGGTGTTTCCGACTACGATGCCGTCCACCGCATCCAGGCGGGCTACAAGCTGACGCCGCTGTCGGCGTGGGGCAAAGGCAGCTACACGCCACCGAAAGTCAAAGTCGATCCGGCCATCGACATGAAGACGCCGCCGCCGGCGCAGGTCGAGAAGATGGATGCGGCGACATATTTCGCCCGCTTTGCTGAACTTTTGAAGGACAACCCGCCGGGACCATTCGACTACCCGATGATCCACCGGCTGGAGCGCATCGGCTTCAAGGCGGGTCAAAATTTTGATCTCAACGGCGCGCCGCCTCAAATCAAACAGGCCTTCGAGCGTGCCACCACGGATGGCAAGGCGTCGGTCGCCAAAGCCGCCAAGGAGGCGGGAGGTGAAGGCGGGAAAGGCTGGGTCTACACCACGCGCAGCGGCGTATACGGAGTGGATTACCTCTACCGCGCCGCCATCGCCTTGTGCTGCCTTGGCGAGAACCTGCCGCAAGACGCCGTTTATCCCTCGCTTTCGACGGATAGCGAAGGCCGACCGCTTGATGGCAACAGCACATACCT
>Ga0193724_1000157_pt1 | contig 16681 bp, 21 predicted proteins | sample H2a1metaG_FD_146005 | JGI IMG/M metagenome (GOLD analysis project Ga0193724, IMG submission 146005) | Soil microbial communities from a riparian zone of the East river system, Colorado, United States - H2a1 | ecosystem: Environmental > Terrestrial > Soil > Riparian zone | place: USA: East River... | reverse complement strand
CAATTTTGCGGCTTCGGCAAGACCCGAAGTCTGGCCGTGCGGCAGATCGACCTGGGAGGGATCGCCGGTGATGATCATCCGGCTGTTCTCGCCAAGCCGCGTCAGAAACATCTTCATCTGCATCGAAGTGGTGTTCTGCGCTTCGTCCAGGATGATGGCGGCGTTGGTCAGGGTACGACCGCGCATGAAGGCGAGCGGCGCGATCTCGATTTCACCGGTCTGCAGCGCGCGCTCGACGATCCGTGAATCCATCAGGTCGTACAGCGCATCATAGATCGGGCGCAGATAGGGATCGACTTTCTCACGCAGATCGCCGGGCAGGAAGCCGAGCCGCTCGCCGGCCTCGACCGCGGGCCGCGACAGGATAATGCGATCGACTTCCTTGCGTTCGAACAACTGCGCGGCCTGCGCTACCGCGAGCCAGGTCTTGCCGGTGCCCGCCGGACCGATGCCGAACACCAGTTCGTGGCGCTTGAGCGCGCGGATATAGGAGTCCTGCGCGGCGGTGCGCGCCCGCACCGGTCGCTTGCGCAGGTTGATGGTCTCGAACGACGACCGCACGGCTTTGGCGTCGAATTCGAACAGCGAGCCTTGCGCGATCACGGCGCGGATCGCGCCCTCGACATCGCCTTGGGCGAGGTCGTGACCCTGGGTCGCCTGGGCATACAGGGTCTCCAGCACGCGGCGCGCGGCGTCGCAGCCGTCGCGCGATCCCGCGATGGTGATGTGATTGCCGCGCGAATCGACCACGACGCCGAGCCGGCGCTCGATCAGCGCCAGGTTTTGTCCGTAGGGTCCGACCAGCGCCGAGGCTGCGCGATTGTCATCGAAGTCGATCACGACCTGCGTTTCAGGCGGGATTTGCATGTCGCGGTCGAGTTTGCGGCTGGGAGCGAGCGAAGACGAATCCGATGCGCTTTTTGGCAAGGGTTCAGGCTCCCGTCGTCGTTTGAGAAGAACTGTTCATTTGAGAAGAAGCAGGTGGCGAGGGCCGCGCATGAGGCGGGTCTGCGAGTTCGCCAAGCAGGCTGTAGCGCTCGAGGCTTTCGATGGCCACCGGCAACACCTGTCCGATGATGTCCACTGAGGCCATCACATGCGCCGGCTGCAGATAGGCGGTGCGGCCGACGATCTGGCCGGGATTGCGGGCTGCGCGTTCGAACAGCACATCCACGGTGTTGCCAATCGTCGCCGCATTGAAGGCCGATTGCTGGCTGTCGATCAATCCCTGGAGCCGCACCAATCGCTCGTCCATCTCACCCGCTGACACCGTCTCCCGCATGTCCGCCGCCGGCGTTCCGGGCCGCGGCGAATACTTGAACGAATAGGCGCCAGCGTAGCCGATTTGCCTGACCAGCGCGAGGGTCGCGGCGAAATCTTCCTCGGTCTCGCCGGGGAAACCCACGATAAAATCTGATGAAAATGCAATATCTTGCCGTACGGCGCGGAACCGGTCGATGATGCGGCGATAATCGCCGGCGGTATGTTTGCGGTTCATCGCGGCGAGAATCCGGTCGGAACCGGACTGCACGGGAAGGTGCACGAACGGCATCAGGGCCGGCAGGTCGCGATGAGCCGCGATCAGCGACTCCTCGACATCGCGGGGATGGCTGGTCGAGTAACGCAGGCGAACGATACCGGGAATATCGGCGAGGCGATGCAGCAAGGTGCCGAGCGACCACGTCCGTCCGTCAGGTCCTTCACCGTGATAGGCATTGACGTTCTGTCCGATCAGAGTGATTTCGCGCACGCCGTTGTCGGCGAGCCGAAGCACGTCGTCGACGATCCTTGCGACCGGGCGCGACACTTCCGCGCCGCGCGTATAGGGCACCACGCAGAACGTGCAGAACTTGTCGCAGCCTTCCTGTACGGTGACGAAGGATGAAATGCCGCGCGCGCGGATTGCTTCCGGCTTCGGCGGCGCCAGGAATCCGAACTTGTCGTCGACCGGGAATTCGGTTTCCAGCGCACGGCCGTGGCTCTTCGCGCGGGCCAGCAGCTGCGGCAGATGATGATAGCTTTGCGGGCCGACCACCACATCGACCACCGGTGCGCGGCGGATGATCTCATTGCCCTCGGCCTGCGCGACGCAGCCGGCCACCGCGATGCTGATATGGCGGCCATGGCGCGCGGCTTCATCCTTGGCGACGCGCAACCGCCCCAGTTCCGAGTAGACCTTCTCGGATGCCTTTTCCCGGATGTGGCAGGTGTTGAGGATCACCAGATCCGCGTCATCCACGCTTGATGTCTCGACAAAGCCTTCCGGCGCCAGCGTGTCCACCATGCGTTGCGCATCGTAGACATTCATTTGACAACCATATGACTTGATATGCAGCTTGCGCGGCGGGTTCATGGAACCTGAATGCTGGGTTGAGATGGCGCCATTGCGGCGCACCATCTAGTTATAGGCTATGGTGCCGGAAATCCAGCAACGAGGGCCGGCTTTTGGCCGATTTGCGCGATCAGATCGGGCAATTGCCGCATATCGTCAAACGTTAACGCCGCCCCGGCCGCACGAAGTGTTTCGTCATAGTCGGGGCGGCAATGGCTACCGCCGTGAAAGCCAAGCACGGTCATCCCTGCGGCAAGCGCGCCGGTGATGCCGGGGATGCTGTCCTCGATCACGATGCATCGCGCCGGCGCGGTCCGCATTTGCGCGGCGGCGAACAGAAACAGATCCGGCGCGGGCTTGCCGCGTTCGACCTGTGAGGCAGAGAAGATGCTGGGCGCGAGCAGATCATAAAGGCCGGCGCAAGTGAGGCCATGGCGAATCTTGTCTGGCGTGCCGCTCGATGCCACGCATTTGGGCAGACCGATCGCGGCGATCGCCGCGCCGACATGGGGAATGGTTGGCAGATCGTCCGCGTAGCACCGCAGCGCGGCCTGTTTCATCTGTGCTTCGAAATCGTCGGGAAGCTTGCGGCAGATCTCGGTTTCGATTGTTTGGCGCGCTTCGCGATCCGAGACGCCCAGAAAACGTTCGAGCATCTGTTCGGGCGTGATCGGGTAGCCGTGACGCGTCAAGATTTCTGCGTGCGCGCGGCACGAAATGACTTCGCTGTCGACCAGCACGCCATCGCAGTCGAAAATGACGAGATCGATTGCCAGGTTCAAGACTGCACCCGGTCAGGATTTGTCATCGTCCAGCGGGACGCAATACAGCTCCAGCCGGTGATCGACCAGCTTGTAGCCGAGCTTGCGGGCGATTTCGGCCTGCAGCTTCTCGATCTCCTCGGAGGTGAACTCGATCACCTTGCCGTCGCGCAGATTGATCAGATGGTCGTGATGGCTGTCGCGCATCTGTTCATAGCGGGCGCGGCCCTCGCGAAAATCATGCCGCTCGATGATGCCGGCATCTTCGAACAGCTTGACGGTTCGATACACCGTCGAGATCGATATCTTGTCGTCGACCGCGACGCAGCGGCGATACAGTTCCTCGACGTCGGGATGATCCAAAGCCTCCGCCAGCACGCGCGCAATGACCCGGCGCTGTTCGGTCATGCGCATGCCGGTGGCGGCGCAGCGCGCTTCGATACCGGTGGCCTTGAGCGCGGACGGGGACTTCAGTGCGGTCATGATTTTCTGCCTTGCGACGAGGCCTGTTGTGCCACCGCGCGGGCGTTACGACAAGTCGCGGCGCATCAGAAGTGCGTTCAATTGTACCCCATTCGCCTCCCGGTAGTAACGTTCCCGGCGCCCGGCGACCGCAAATCCGGCCCATTCATAAAGCCGCCGCGCCGGCTGATTATTTTCCTCGACTTCCAGGAATACCTTGTGCACGCCGCGGCCGGCGAGATGACCGAGATGCGTCAGCAACAGATCGCGGGACAGGCCACGGCCGCGCTGGTTCGCAGCGACGGCGATCGACAATATTTCGGCCTCGTCGGCCGCCATGCGCGACACCGCAAAGCCGATGATCTTCCGTCCGAGCCTGAGACGATGAACCAGCGTGTTCCGCTCGGTCAGCATGCTCTCAAATTCACCCTCCCCCCATCCGCGGTGAAACGAATCGCCGTGAATCTCGGCGAGTTTGGGCGCGTCGCGCGGGGTAGCGGGCTCAACCACCGCCGCGCCGCCGCGCCACAGACCAGACAGCCAGCTCGTCACATGGTTGATCATGGCGTTTGAGGCTGCGAGGCTTTCTGCAGCCTATCCTTGGGAAGCTTGGCGTCGGGCGCGCGCAGATAATACGGCCGGGCCGGCGCGGTATCCGGATTAACAGCGGCCCCCAACCACGCCACCCAGGCGATATCCGGCGCCGGCTGCGCATCGACCCTGAACGGCGGCAGCGCATCCGTCGGCCAGCGGTCGGCGAGAATTCCGGCGGCGTTGCCGACCAGATGCGGCGCGCCGAACCGCGACGCGCGCAGCGCCTCCTCGATCGGCGCGACGCGTGGCCGGATCAACGAACTGCCATCACCGCTGACCACCTGAAAGTATACCTGATCGTGCCGCGCATCGATGGCGGAGATCACCGGTTGCTCGGCGTTCTCGCTGACGACAGGCGCGGCATAGGCCGTCAGCGTGGTCAGCCCGACCACCGGTTTGTCGGCGGCGAGTGCAATGCCGCGCGCGGCGGAGAGTCCGACGCGCAACCCGGTAAAGCTGCCGGGGCCGGTGGTCACCGCGATGCGGTCAAAGGATGCGAACGCGATGCCGGCTTGCTTGATGACGTGCGCGATCAGCGGCATCAGGGCTTCGGCATGACCGCGCTTCATTGGTTGCGATTCCAGCGCTATCAGCCTAGCGGCGTCGGTATCGAGAACACCCGCGGAGCAGGCATCCAGCGCGGTGTCGATGGCGAGGATGAGCATGGGCTTGTTATATCAGCCACAACCGATGACGCTAGGTTGCCGCCTCACAAACACGCCTCATGGTGAGGAGGCGCTCTCCCGGCAGCGCACTTGCGCTGTCCGGTACGCCTTCTCGAACCATGAGGTTGAGAGTCCGTGCCTTTGCCGCGCTCATCCTTCGAGACGCCCGCAAAGAGCGGGCTCCTCCAGCGATAACGGCGAAGCCGTTACGCAGGGATGAGGTCTATACCGGCCGGACTTCGACCACGTCGGGCACGAAATGCCTCAGCAAATTCTGGATGCCGTGCTGCAGCGTCGCGGTGGATGACGGGCAGCCCGCGCAGGAGCCCTTCATGTTGAGGTAGACGATGCCGTCCTTGAAGCCGCGAAAGGTGATGTCGCCGCCGTCGCTGGCGACCGCCGGGCGCACCCTGGTTTCGATCAGGTCCTTGATGGTCGCGACCGTCTCGGCGTCGGCCTCGTTGAAGAACTCGTCTTCCTCGTCGGCGGCCTCGTCGCTTCCAACGCTGCCGTCGGCCAGCAGCGGCGCGCCGGACATATAGTGCTCCATGATGGCGCCGAGGATCGCCGGCTTGAGGTGCTGCCAGTCGCTGTCGTCCTTGGTTACGGTGACGAAGTCGGAGCCGTAAAATACGCTGGTGACACCGGCGACGCCGAACAGTCTCTCGGCGAGCGGCGAGCGCGCGGCGGCCTCGCGGTTGACGAATTCCATGGTGCCGCTGTCGAGTACGGCGCGGCCGGGGATGAATTTCAGGGTGGCAGGATTGGGCGTGGCTTCGGTCTGGATGAACATTGATTTTCTCCGGCGTCGCCGGTTCAAGGCCGGCGCGTGAGCGATCCTTAGCAGATGGCGACCGCAAACGCACGGTCAAGAGGCGCAGACCAGCAGTTCCGTAAGGACATCAGAGGTCTACGATAGCGCGTCGATATCCTCGTCGCTCAGATCCCCGGGCACGATGGTGACCGGAATCGGGAACGAGCCGACCGCGCTGGTCATCATGGCGATGATCGGGCCGGGGCCCTCCGCCCCCGGGTTGGCGGCCAGCACCAGCATCGAGATATCGACGTCCTTGTCGATCACGTCGAGGATCTGCTCGGTCGGATCGCCCTCCCGGATCACGCGTTCAGGGGTGATCGCGGCGATCCCGTTGGCGCGGCCGGCGGCGCGATCAAGCGCGGCATTGGCGGCCTCGTGGGCCTCGGCGCGCATGATGTCGGCGACGCCGAGCCATTGCTGGTTCTGGTCCTCGGTCTCGATGATTCGCAGCATCACCACGCCGCCGCCGACCCGGATCGCCCAGCGGCTGGCATAGTAGACGGCGCGGTCCCATTCCGCGGTGTCGTCGACGACAACCAGACATTTTGGCTTGTGACCGGTCTCGTAGCTTCGTCGCTGGGTGGTCATGCATGTCCCGGTGCTGCGCCAAGCAGGCCGCATGCTGCCACGGCGCAGCCATGCTCGACAAGCGGCGACACCAGGCTGTGCGCTGCGGTATTTATGGCAACGCGATGGAACTAGCGCTTGCGAACGAAACCGACGATATCCTTCGTCGCGCTCATGGTTTCGGCGGCGATGGCACGGGCACGGCCGGCGCCGTCGACCAGGATCGAATCGACATGGCCGGGATCGGCGACCAGCCGTTTCATTTCGGCGGCGATCGGCGCCAGTTTTGCGACGCAGAGTTCGACCAGGGAGTTCTTGAAATTCGAAAACTGCCCGCCGCCGAATTCGCCGAGCACCTCGGATTTGGAGCGGCCCGATAGCGCGGCATAGATGCCGACGAGATTGTCGGCCTCGGGGCGGGTCTCGAGACCCTTTTGCTCCGACGGCAGCGGCTCCGGATCGGTCTTTGCCTTGCGGATCTTCTGCGCGATGGTGTCGGCATCGTCGGTGAGATTGATGCGCGAATTGTCTGACGCATCGGACTTCGACATCTTCTTGGTGCCGTCGCGCAGCGACATCACCCGTGTCGCGGGACCCGTGATCAGCGGCTCCGGCAGGGGGAACAACAATCCATCGTTGAAGCCGTGGCCGCGGATCGAGTCGCCGAAATCATTGTTGAATTTCTGCGCGATGTCGCGCGAAAGCTCGAGGTGCTGTTTCTGGTCCTCGCCGACCGGCACGTGGGTCGCGCGATAGAGCAGAATGTCGGCCGCCATCAGCACCGGATAATCGTAGAGGCCCACCGAGGCGTTCTCGCGGTCCTTGCCGGCCTTTTCCTTGAACTGCGTCATGCGGTTGAGCCAGCCGACCCGCGCCACGCAATTGAAGATCCACGCCAGTTCCGCATGTCCGGACACCTGGCTCTGGTTGAAGACAATGTGCTTTTTCGGATCGATACCGCTGGCGATGAAGGCCGCGGTGACTTCGCGGGTGTTGCGCGCGAGTTCGGCCGGGCCGCCCCACACCTCCACCGGCTGGGTCAGCGCGTGCATGTCGACCACGCAGTACAGGCAGTTATGGGTCTCCTGCAGCTTCACGAAATTAACGATCGCGCCGAGGTAATTGCCGAGATGCAGATTGCCCGTCGGCTGGACGCCTGAAAAAACCCGTTCAACGAATGCCATTGTCAGCTTCCCGCGCGTGCCTGCTTCGCGTCCATTGCCATAGGCGCTATGCGCCGTCCATTGCCATGAGGGGGTCAGTTGCGCAAGTCGGGGGCCGTGGTTTGTCGGATCGCGCTCACCGCTTCGCGCCAAGTCAGTACGCCAAACAGGGCCAGAAGCAGGGCGTAAATCGCCATTCCACCCACAATCAGCATACCTGCGAGAACGGCCTGCGCGACTGAATGCATGCCGGCGGTAAGCGCGCGCACCAACGTAGCCGTCAGCCACAGCAGCCCACCCATCGCCAGCGCGGCCGCCACAATGCGCGGCAGCCGCCGGCGCGCCACCGCATCGATTGAAAAGCCGAATGTCGCAGCACCACGCCCCATCAACGCCAGCGCGCTGCTCCAGGCCCCGAGCGCGATACCGGCGGCGATGCCGCCCGTGCCAAACACTCCGCCGAGTACCAGGCCACCAACGATCGCAACCGCAAATCCCGTGAGCGTCGCCAACAGCGGCGTCAGCGTATCGTCGCGCGCGAAGAATGCCGGCGACAATGCCTTGACCAGGACATGGGCGGGCAGGCCGAGCGCCAGCAGCATCAGCGCATGCGCGGTTGCCAGGGTATCGGCAGCGGTGAATACGCCGTGTTCGAACAGCATCCGTACGATCGGCTCGCTCAGCACGATCAGTCCCAGCGTCGCCGGCAAAGCCAGGCCAACAGCGAGTTCGAGGCCGCGCGACTCGGCCTGCATCATCGCTGCCCGATCGTTGCCGCGCAGCGCGCGCGTCAGTTCGGGCACCAGCACGGCGCCCATGGCGACGCCGACAATGCCGAGCGGCAGCTCGATCAGGCGGTTGGCGAAATACAGCCACGACACCGCCGATGGCGATGCCGACGCAATGATCGCCCCGGCGACGACAAGCAATTGCGGTCCTGAACTGGCGATCATGCCCGGGATCGCCTTGCCGAGAAAGCCACGCATCTGCGCGTCGAACGCGATGCGCAGCGGTGTTGCGATGCTGCGGCCGCCGCGGCGCCAACCCAGAATCAGCAATTGCAACAGCCCGGCGATGCCGACCATGGCGGCCATGATCAGCGCGGCATCATCAGCGTCCTGGCGCCAGCCGAGCAGCGCGATCATCACGCCGATCAGCGCGATGTTGAACAGCAGTGGCGAGAACGCCGTCAGCGCGAAGCGGGCTTGCGCGTTCAACAGCGCCATCATCACCGTGACCGGGCCGGCGAAGGCGAGATAAGGCAGCATCAGGCGGGCATCGTCCACGGCCAGTTGCAGCGCCGGCTGTCCAGCAAAGCCCGGCGCGAGAGCCGTCATGACAACTGGCATCAACAGGCCGATCAATGCCGCCGCCGCGATCAGCGCCGCGCTGACGGTGCCCAGCACGCGTCCTGCGAACGCCGCCGCCGCGATGGCGCCCTCGGCCTCGCGCACCCGCAGCCAGGCCGGCACCAATGCAGCGTTCAGCGCGCCCTCCGACAACAGCCTTCTCACGACATTGACCAGTTGAAACGCCACCAGGAATGCATCCGCGACCGGGCCTGTGCCGAGCAGCGCCGCGATCATGGCGTCGCGCGCGAATCCCAATAGCCGCGAGGAAAGCGTGCCCGTGGAAACGGTGAGGAAGGAACGGATCATAAGGGCTTCCATACCGCGCCGCTTGCTGGCGCAGGGTTGATCGTGATAGGCCGCTGCACCTTCGCACCCGACTTGGAGCGGATTAGCTGCGCTATCGCAATTGCCGCAACAGGACCTGGTAAATGACCTCAGCGAAATACGACGTTCTCGGGATCGGCAATGCGATTTTCGATGTATTGGTGCAGACCGACGAGAGCTTTCTTAGCCGTCACGGCATGACCAAAGGCGGCATGGCGCTGATCGACGAGGCCCGCGCGCTGTCGATCTACCAGGATATGGGCCCGGCGATCGAGATGTCCGGCGGTTCGGCGGCCAATACCATTGTCGGCGTCGCCAATCTGGGGGCGCGGGCGGCCTATATCGGCAAGGTCAGGGACGACCAGATCGGCCGTTTGTACACACATGACATCCGCGCCGCGCAGGTCGCGTTCGAGACCAAACCGGCGGTTGATGGTCCCGCCACCGGCTGCTCCTACATTCTGGTGACGCCGGACGGCGAGCGCACCATGAACACGTATCTGGGCGCGGCGCAGGAACTGATGCCCGGTGATATCGACGCCGCGCAGGTCGCGGCTTCCGCGATTCTGTATTTGGAAGGTTATCTCTGGGATCCGAAGAGTGCGAAGGAGGCCTTCGTGAAGGCGTCGACCATCGCGCATGATGCGGGTCGCCAGGTCGCGCTGACGCTGTCGGATTCGTTTTGCGTGGATCGTTATCGCGGCGAATTTCTCGATCTGATGCGCAGTGGCACGGTCGACCTGGTTTTCGCCAACGAGGCCGAGTTGCATTCGCTGTACCAGACCGCGGATTTCGACACCGCGCTCACGCAATTGCGCAACGACGCCAAGCTCGCGGTCGTCACCCGCAGCGAAAAGGGTTGCGTGGTGGCCTCGAAAGACGGCGTCACCGCGGTGCCGGCCTTTCCAATCGACAAAATCGTCGACACCACCGGCGCCGGCGACCTGTTCGCCGCCGGATTTCTGTTCGGCCTGGTGCGCGACGCCGGCCATGAAAATGCCGGACGGCTCGGCGCGCTCGCGGCGGCCGAGGTGATTCAACACATCGGCGCGCGACCGCAAGTGTCGCTCAAGGAACTGGCGCGGCAGAATGGATTGCCGGTGTAGCGCTTCCCTCACCTTGCCCCGCTCTTGTCCGCCGAAGCCCGCCTTCGGGCGAAGGCGGATGCGGCGAGAGGTCGAAATTCGCGCGCGGCGGGAATTTCGGGTGAGGGGAGTCTTCCGGCTTGCGAAACGCCCACTGACCGAGCAACCGGCGACGGCGCTTGCGGCCGGGCAGACCTGCGGGCTATCAGAGCCTGCCTTATTCAAACTGACCCACCACCGGCCTGCTGGACGAATTGACAGATACGTTGGTCTCATGATATATATCAATGGTATCTACCAACGTTTGGAGGCGGATCATGAGTGCAACCGCCAAACTTTTCATGCATGGCCGCAGCCAGGCCGTGCGACTGCCCAAGGAGTTCCGCTTCGAGGGCACCGAGGTACGGGTCAGCAAGGTCGGCGACAAGGTGGTACTGGAGCCGATCGAGAAGAAGCCGTTCGATGCAGGGGCTTGGCGCGCGATGCTCGAGGAATACCGGAATATTCCCTTCATGGAGGACGGTCGCGAACAAGGCACCATCCTCGACGATGATGACCCGGCAGCCTTGGCGTGATCTGCATCGATACCAATGTTGCGATCGCGGCGCTTAACGGCAGGCCGCCGCGGGTGGTCGATCGCCTCGCGGAGGCGCTGACGCGCGGTCCCGTTGCCCTGCCTGCGCCATCGCTGCACGAATTGTGGTACGGCGCGGCGAAAAGCACTCGCATCGCCGAGAACATTGACCGTATTGAACGCTTTCTTAGCGCGGAGATAGTCGTGCTACCGTTCGACGCGGAGGATGCGCGCGAGGCCGGATTCATCCGTGCGCATCTGAAACCGTTGGGAATCCCGATCGGAAATTACGACGTGCTGATCGCTGCACAGGCTCTCCGCAGGGGGCTGACGCTCGTCACTGCCAATGTAGGCGAATTCGAGCGGGTGCCGGGGTTGATAGTCGTGAATTGGGCCTAGCCGTATTCGACACGGAAGCCGCCGATGTCGCCCGGCTCAAGCAATCCATCCTCAAGGCCCGCCTTTGAGGGCCGCCTGGTGCCGCAAGACCCTACCGACGAGCCCGCCAGCGTGTTGCTGGCGCGGCTGCAGCCGACCGGATCAACCGTGCCGGCCAGACGTGGGCGCACCCGCAAAGGGTCATGACCTTGCCAAGGATATCAATGATATCGTTGGCATCCACGAAGAGAGGCTGCGATGCAGGTTTCGAAATGGGGCGACAGTCTGGCCGTGCGGCTGCCCAAAACGCTGGTCGAGAAGATGGGCCTGAGTGCCGGCGACGAACTCACCATCGTCGATGTGGTCGAACGAACGCTGGTTGTGCAGAAGGAAGACCGGCGCAAGGCGGCGCTTGAGCGCCTGGCCACCCTCAACTGGACCCTTCCTCCCGATTACAAATTCGATCGGGACGAGGCGAACGAGCGGTGAAGGCGTTTTTCGATACCGACAATCTGGTCTACACCGCGACCTCGGATGCGAAAAAACAACAGGCCGCCGACTGCCTGGGTCGCGGTGGCCTTGCAAGCGTTCAGGTGCTGAACGAGTTCGTGCATGTTGCGCGGCGTAAGCTTCGCCACGACTGGCCGCAGATCGAACTCGCGCTCGGGCTATTTCATGCCTCGCTCGATGATGTCGTACCCATCACTCTGCACACGCACGGAAACGCGGTGTCGCTGGCCCGCGATCATGGTTTGTCATTCCACGATGCGCTGATCGTCGCCTCGGCAATCGAGGCGGGCCGCGACACCCTCTACAGCGAAGGCGTGCCGCACGGCCGCACCTTCGGCGGGCTCACCATCGTCAATCCGTTTCCGGAAAGTGCCGCATGAACGCCCAAAGCCTCGTCGCCAAGGTCTGGAATTTCGCGCACGTGCTGCGCGATCAGGGCGTCTCCTATCAGGCCTATATCAGCCAGATATCCTATCTGCTCTTCCTCAAGATGGACGAGGAGCGTGTCACCCAGATCGGCGAAGCCTCCATGTTGCCGGATGGCGCGCGCTGGAGCGACATCAGGGATCTTTCAGGTGAGAAGCTGAATGCCACCTAAGTAAAACTGCTCGACAAATTGTCGAAGCAAGGAGGCATCATCGGCGCGCGCCCGCAGGTGTCGCTGAAGGAATTGGCGAAAGCGAATGGATTGCCGGTGTAGCGCTTTCTTCACCTCGCCCCGCTTGCGGGCTCATTCGCGCGCCCACCGCGTGTATTGACTATGTGATTACCCACGAGCTGATCCATTTGATTCATCCGCACGACGGCAACGCGTTCTACGAATTGGTGGAAACCCTGATGCCGGATTGGTGCAGCCGGAAACAACGGCTGCAACGATTGCTCGCTCGCACGGGGCTCTCAGCTCCTGTACAGGCGCAACAAGGGCAATGGGGCCATCGCGTCGAGAATTATAATCGGTAACAGAGATCATGTACCTGCGACATGCAGGGCAATTCAACCTCGGAACAGGCCCACAACCCACATCACAATCGGACCGATCATGTTCCAAAGTATTGTGAAGGCGGCACTGGCAAGGAAAATGAACCCGAGGCCGTAGCAGGGCCACGAAAGCAGAGCGCGCCCGAGGGGCTGCTTGAAGCGCTCGGAGCAGTATTGCCCCAATCGCCAAAAGCCGTAGCCAATCGCGAATTGCACAGTTCCGATGATAGCTGTTTGGAAGTCCAATTCCATCCCGGACCTTACTGGTGGCGCTGGCGGTGGCGCGTCCTACTTCTTCTGCTCTGGGACCGTATCAATCGGCGGATTGCCAAGTACGTCTTTTCGGCCTTGTCTTATCCATTCGACGGTTTGGGCAACGGGCCTTGCGCCAACTTGCAGGAATACCCCCTCAAGCGGGGGATCGAAGTTTGGGCCTAGTCCAATCGCAGCTTCTCGGCCCTTTGGATCGAATCCATATCTCGAAACACGTCTGTCGCCCACCGCAAGACCAGCCTTGGTCAACGCATCGGCCAGTGCTTCGGCAGCCTTCGCCCATGCGAACCACGGTTCATTCTGGGTTTCTGGGGTCCAAGTCTTTCCAATCGGATATGAGACGGAAATGCCGTCTGCGATTTGGTCTGGATTTAAGTGCGTCGGCTTCTCGTCAACAAATTGCGCCGTCCATCCAAATTTAGTGACGACTATGCTTATCTCGGCAGCAAGATTTCCTGCTTCTTTGTCGTTTGCATGCTGGATCAGCAATTTTGTGCCCGCATAGGGAGCGATGCCAGCAAACCACTCGGCGGCTGGCGGCGATCTATTGAATCCAAGCAACCCAACGTGGCGCGGCAACAGCACAGTTTGCAACGCAAGATTATCGGCCTGCAGTCGTGCCGTTTCGTTATTTAACTTGGCGGCGGTTTCATTTGCTCGCGCCGCCTCTGCTTTTGCAGTTTCTCCCAGGGCGGCGCTGGCAGCTATATTTTCGGATGCCTCCGCCTTGTATCGGTCCAGTTCCTGCTCCGCGGCTGAGGCTTCTCTTTTATGCGAAAAGATCGAGCCGGTTGTCGTTATCCCAATAGCTATGGCTGCCAACGCGGCGAAGACGACTGAAAAGATTAGCCAGAAATCCCACCACTCACCGTTATGGCCCAGAAACAGGGTTGAGGCCGCAGTGTTTGCGCCGTTGATTGTTTCGGGCATCGAAGGATTCTCCTAAGCGCCGACCGTTTGCACGTACTCAATGAACTCGTCGAGGTTCATCAGGCAAAGCTGCAATGTGTTGACGTTGTTTTGCCAAATCGGCACGCCCGCCGCCATTCTGCTTTGTATTGGCGCACCGTTGACGGTCGCGATCCTTTGGTATCGTTTTGTTTGAGCCGCAACGCCGTTGACCATGCCGATAGCCTGAAGAAGGCGACCACCCCACTCGCCCAACAGATACAATTGGTCCGTCTTACTTACTAAGGTCGCAGGGGCCTCGACTGGAACATCGTAAATCGTGCAATTCTGTATGTAGTCTTCAATTTCACCTTTGAGCACGAGAACGTCCGAAAACAGGAGGAGCGCAAGTCCTTCAGCACGCACCCTCCTCTCCGTGGCTCGCTCCGCCGCTTCGGTGCGCATCGGCATGGTGGCCGAAATATAAACTACCAGCATGGCGACACTGGCCACCACGGCCTGAGCCCAAGCTGCGAAACCGGGGCTGTCATTCAGGCTCTTTAATTCAATGCTGAAGAATGGTCCCCAAAGTCCCAGCCAGATTGTTATCAGGACGCTCAGCAAGAGCGCTGCAAAAGTCGGCAATCCCGGAAGGCGAGGTGGCATAGAAAGAGAAATTCCTCGTTTGGGGGAATGCCTCAATTAAATATTTGGCAGCTCTGCTATTGGAGCCAATGCGGTATTCCGAAAACGAAAGACCAAAGCCCAAGCACACCAGCCACCATTGCAAAAGGCCCTAAAATTCCAAAAAAGAACATTCCGAAGCTGCCCAGTTTTATCGCCAACCACATCCAGTAAGCCCAGCCTAGTGTGCCGACTAGCATGAAGGTGATGCCAACCACCGATCCAAACAAGTTGCCAATAACAGCTTTTATCGTATCCATTGCGATCCGCCAGAACCTATTCTTGTGAAGCTTGCCGTTGCTATAGCAAGTCGGACATTCTTGCGAATCGGGAGCGTTCACGGTGACACAATGCAAGGTAGCAATACGGGGATTCGGGCCGTTGTCCCGGTTATTCACAGGGCTGCCTTGGGCGACAGGTTGATTTAGGCCGTATTCATGACCCTCGTAACTAGCTCCTGCACGTCCCTGCCGAACGTTGGGAGTTCTCTGCGAAAATCAGGATCGCTTCGGAAAAACTCGCGATGTGCCAACATCTGCAGCCGTACATTCTCAAGCCATATCGGGTCTTTCTTGGCGAAATCTAAAACCTCTTCAACCGCCCAAAGAAAATAGCCCACGAACCACGCGTACTCCTCCAAGCGTTTGCCGGAGAGCTTACTCATATCGCCGCAGGCTAGGTCAGCGTTTTCGAATGCCAATTTGAGATATTCGCGGAACGTGACCTTTGCTGTTGTCTCCCGCTGATTGATCCGATTGAGTATGAGCTGTCGCCACGCAACGCCAACCGCGATTAGCGCCACTAGCGGCGTAAAGCCCGGTGCAATCGTCGCCCAGCCTTCAAGCGCTGCCCACATTGCTTCCCCCTTTTATCCCCACGGCACAAGTGCAGATTGCGCGATTGTGCGGTACACTTCAAGCAAAGGAGTTTTTATGCGCGTTTCCACCGCGCGGGCATCGGTAGCAGAGCGCGGGTTGACGACAAACCCGCGCTCCGCTGAGGCCGCGTTACGTCGCCAGCCGTGATCGGATCGCGGCGTACATTGCCCGTGCGCAGGCAGCGTAGGTCGACGATTTCATTTCGAGCTGTGCATCGTTGCGAGATCGCCCGGCACAACGTCGGTGCAATTCCAGACGAGCGTGCAGGCGCGCGAGATCAGTATCGAACGTGGCTCGTAGTCGACTTCGTGTTCAACCACGGGCTCCGCATCTCCCGACTTCCAGTTGAGGAATTCGTCAACGGCTTTGACGAAGGTTTCGCGGACATGACCGGGCGCGTGGCCCTGTCGCAGGCTTGTATTGTGCACGTTCATTTTCAGTCGCAGCGGGGGCGGCACCTCAATTCGCAGCTCGGATGCATCAAAAGCAGCGAGGTTTGGTCGAGCGAGCGGCGTAATCCGTCTACCCCCACACCTTGGCCGACGCGGCATCATAATAGATCACGCTGAGAGCTTGGTGTAGGCAGGACCTCGCTGCACGACGAGCTTTTCGGCCCTTTCGATAATCGCTTTGTTCGCAGACGAGTCCGCCTTTCCGTAGCTAACGAGGAGGTAGCGGGCGTTCCCCTTAGCGATGGCTCTCAATACATGGTCATCATTGTCGCAAGCGAATGACCGTATACGATGATCGCGTTGCCTGCTGGCTTGCAGCAGGATTCGAAGCTGCGATGGGCAATGTAATCGCGCTCACCCGAAAATTTCTGATTTTCCGAAATTTCTCTTGACGCATCCCCAAATCAGCATTAGAGAAGATCCCATCCCGTCCCACAGAGGGGCGTATCCGGATCGTCAGAGACGCGGGGCGGGATGCGGTGGACGCGGCAGCGTCAGGCGTGAAACGTGATGGCAGGGCGGGTCCGCAAGGATTTGTGAGCGGTCAAACGGCGCGCTGACGAACGGTGCTGCTGCGTACGGTGAAGTCGTGTGGTCCTGACGCCTCAGAGGTTGGCGTCAAGTCTTCGGAGGCATGTCGGCCCGACCGGGCGCGGATGTGCCATATCCGAAGGCGACGGAGGCAAGAAAGCCCGATACTCCGGGGAGAGCGCGTTATAAGCCGTCAAACCATTGCGCAGGGAATGTCGGATGTCCTCCGCTGAACCTGTATGCTCGTGTGCGCTTCCTTTTCCCATTTTGCACACGGGACCGCGGGTGCAGCGCGCATCCGGCATTCCCCGCGCCCTCTGATTTCAAGGCGTGAAACTTCTTAAGCAAACCTCGGGCGGACCGCGCCGCGAGAACGCGGAGTTATGCCCATCAAACGTCATTGCGAGTTATGC
>Ga0193724_1000156_pt1 | contig 16837 bp, 11 predicted proteins | sample H2a1metaG_FD_146005 | JGI IMG/M metagenome (GOLD analysis project Ga0193724, IMG submission 146005) | Soil microbial communities from a riparian zone of the East river system, Colorado, United States - H2a1 | ecosystem: Environmental > Terrestrial > Soil > Riparian zone | place: USA: East River... | reverse complement strand
CTACCATGAGATCGATGCCGACCCGGATACGCCGCTGCTCTATGTCTTGCGCGACGACATCAAGCTCAACGCCGCCAAATTCGGCTGCGGGCTTGGCCAGTGCGGTTCGTGTACGGTGATCGTCGACGGCAAGGCCGTCCTTTCCTGCGTGACCCCGCTGCTTCTGCTGGAGGGCAAGCAAGTGACGACGCTCGAGGGACTCGGGACGCCGGAAGCGCCGGCGCCGATCCAGCGCGCCTTCATCGAAGAGCAGGCGGCGCAATGCGGCTATTGCATCGCCGGAATGATGATGCGGGCTCAGGCGTTGCTGCAGAGGAATTCCAAGCCGACCGATGAACAGATACGCGCCGAACTCGAGCCGCATCTTTGCCGCTGCGGCACGCATATGCGTATCCTGCGCGCGGTGCATCGCGCGATCAGGCTGATGGACACGGCCGACGCGTCGTCAGTGACCCAAGGGAGCGCACCATGAACGCGCCCGTCATCCTCGACCGCCGCCGCATGCTCGCGGGTGGCGGCGCGTTGATCGTCAGCTTCTCGCTCGGCAATGCCTTGGCGCAGGATCAGAGCGCTCCGGCCGCGGCGCCGGCTCAAAACCCTCCCGGCAGCCTCAAGGGCGCGCCATTCCTGGACTCCTGGATTCGCATCGATGCCGACGGCAGCATCACGGTGTTCACCGGCAAGGCCGAGCTCGGCCAGGGCTTCAAGACCGCCTTTCAGCAGATCGCCGCCGAAGAGCTTGATGTTCCCTTCGCATCCCTGAAAGTCGTTACGGCCGATACGCGCCGCACCGCCAACGAAGGTTATACGTCCGGCAGTAATTCGATGAAGGACAGCGGCACCGCGATCCAGAACGCGGCGGCGCAGGTGCGCGAACTTCTGGTGGCGGAAGCCGCGCGCCGTCTCGATTTGCCCGCCGAGAATTTCCGCACCGAAAATGGCGCGGTGATTTCGGCCGACGGCCGGCGCTTGCGTTATGGCGAGCTCGTTGCGGCCGACATGCTGCATGTGCAGGCGCAGCCAAAATCGAGGTTGAAGGATCCGGCGACGTGCAAGGTGATGGGCCAGCCAATACCGCGCGTCGATATTCCGGCCAAGGTCACCGGCGGCGCGGCCTATGTCCAGGACATGCGGCTGCCCGGCATGGTGCACGCCCGCATCGTGCGGCCGCCGAGCTATGGCGCGCAATTGACGGACTGCGATCCGAGCGCGGTTGAAAAGCTGCCAGGCGTCGTCAAAGTGGTCCGAGATGGCAACTTCCTCGCGGTCGCCGCCAAAAAGGAATTCCAGGCGATCAAGGCGATGAATGCGCTGTCGGCTGCCGCGAAATGGAAGGAGACGCCAAGCCTGCCGAAGCAGGACGACTTGCTCCACGTTCTCACCAACCTGCCGTCGCAGGATTCGACCATCTTCGAGCACAGCAATCCGTCGGCGGTCGGCCAGAAAACCATCGAAGCCACCTATACGCGGCCGTATCAGTCGCACGGCTCGATCGGCCCGTCCTGTGCCGTTGCGCAACTGGTCGACGGCGCGATGACGGTGTGGACCCACACCCAGGGTGTTTATCCCGACCGCCAGGGCATCGCGGAAATGTTGCGGGTGCCGCCGGCGAGCGTTCGCTTGATCCATGTCGAAGGCTCCGGATGTTACGGCCATAACGGCGCCGACGATGCCGCGGCCGATGCCGCCCTGCTTGCGCGCGCTTTGCCGGGCACGCCCGTGCGGGTGCAATGGATGCGCGAACAGGAGCACGGCTGGGAGCCGTTCGGCCCGGCGATGGTGACAAAGCTGAAGGCGTCGCTCGACGGCAACGGCAAGATTTCAGACTGGAATTTCGAGGTCTGGAGCAACACCCATTCGATGCGGCCGGGCGGTGCCGGGTCGATGCTGGCAGCGCAGCATATGGCGCAGCCGTTTGCCGTGCCGGCGCCGAAGCCGCTGCCGTTACCGGAAGGCGGCGGCGATCGCAACGCGATCCCGATCTACACATTTCCAAACGCGCATGTGGTGCACCACTTCATCCCGGCCATGCCGCTGCGGATTTCCGCGATGCGGGCGCTCGGCGCTTACCACAATGTGTTTTCGATCGAAAGCTTCATGGACGAACTCGCTGCTGATGCCGGCGCCGATCCCGTCGAATTCAGGCTAAAACATCTCGACGATCGGCGCGGGCGCGATGTGATCGAGAAGGCGGCGCAAGGCTTCGGTTGGCCGAAGGGTCAAAAAGCGCCACAGGATCGCGGATATGGCTTTGCCTTTGCGCGCTACAAGAATCTCGCAGCCTATTGCGCCATTGCGACCGAGGTGGAAGTGAACAAGGAGACCGGGCGTCCGCGTCTGGTGCGTGCGGTGGCGGCGGTCGACAGCGGTCAGGTGGTCAATCCGGACGGGCTGATCAACCAGATCGAAGGCGCGATCGTGCAATCGATGAGCTGGACGTTGTACGAGGCAGTGACCTTCGACGATACAAGGATCACCAGCGTCGACTGGCAGACCTATCCAATCCTGCGGTTCAACTCGGTGCCCGATAGCATCGAGGTGCATATCATCAATCGCCCCGGCCAACCCTTCCTGGGGAGCGGTGAAACCGGACAGGGACCGGCTGCGGCATCGATTGCGAACGCCATCGCCGACGCCACCGGCAAGCGGCTACGCCACCTGCCGCTGACGCGGAAACGTATCAAGGACGCGATCGATGCGTAAAGCTCAATCCAGCCAGGCCCGCGACGCTGGCAATTTGATATAGAGTGCGCTCATCGACGGCTGGAGCGACGACGGAGGGAGTGGACATGGCTGACGAACAAACCCCGCCGGCAGGACCGGATCTCGCACAAGGCATCGCGCTCAGTGACTTCACCGCTGAGACCTTGCTCGGCCACGTCCGCGATCAGGATGTTTTGCTGGTTCGCTCCGGACCCGAGATTTTCGCGATCGATGCGCATTGCAGTCATTATCACGGGCCGCTCGCGGAGGGACTCGTGGTCGGCGAGAGCATCCGCTGCCCCTGGCACCATGCCTGCTTCGATCTGCGGACCGGGGAAGCTGCCCGCGCGCCGGCGCTTACCCCGCTCGCGGTCTGGCGGGTGGAGCATGAGGGTGATCGCATCTTCGTCCGGCAAAAACAGGAGCTGCCCAAGCCGCGCGGCAAGGGACCCGTCGAAGCGCCTGGCAGGATCGTGATCGTCGGTGGCGGTGCGGCGGGCTTTGCGGCGGCGGAGATGCTGCGGCGGCAGGCGTTTCGCGGCAACATTGTCCTGCTCAGTGACGATAGTGCGCCGCCGGTCGATCGGCCAAATCTGTCAAAGGATTATCTTGCGGGTAGCGCGCCGGAGGATTGGTTGCCGCTGCACCCGGACAGCTTTTATGCCGAAGCCGGCATCGACCTTCGGCTCAACAGCAACGTCACCTCGATCGATACCAGCGCGCGCAATGTCATTATCGCCGGAGGCAGCAGCATTCCCTACGACCGTCTGCTACTGGCGACCGGCGCTGAGCCGGTGCGGCTGCCGATCCAGGGCGCGGACCAGCCGCATGTCCATACGCTGCGCTCGCTTGCGGATTGCCGGGCGATCATTGATTCTGTGAACGGCGCGCACCGCGCCATCGTGATCGGCGCCAGCTTTATCGGCCTCGAGGCCGCGGCGGCCTTGCGCGCGCGCGATATCGAGGTCCACGTCGTTGCGCCGGAGCAACGGCCGATGGAGCGCGTGCTTGGGCCCGAAATGGGGGATTTCGTGCGCGCATTGCATGAGGAGCACGGCGTCATCTTTCATCTCGGGAATACCGTGGTCGCGATCGACGGCAAGCGTGCGACACTCAAGAGTGGCGTTGTGCTGGAGGCAGATCTGGTCGTCGTTGGCGTCGGCGTTCGGCCGCGCCTCGCATTGGCCGAACAGGCTGGCCTTGCGCTCGATCGCGGCGTCGCCGTGAACGCCTATCTCGAAACCAGCATCCCCGGAATTTACGCCGCAGGCGACATCGCGCGCTGGCCTGATCCGCATTCCGGCGAAAACATCCGGGTCGAACATTGGGTGGTTGCCGAACGTCAGGGACAGAGCGCCGCGCGCAATATGCTGGGACAGCGCGAGGCATTCGATGCGGTACCGTTTTTCTGGAGCCAGCACTACGACGTGCCGATCAATTATGTCGGTCATGCCGAGAAGTGGGACGAGATTGCGATCGACGGCGACATCGCGGCCAGGGATTGCCTGCTGAAATACAAGAGCAGCGGCCGCGTCCTCGCCGTAGCGTCGATCTATCGTGACCTCGCAAGCCTGCAGGCTGAACTGGACATGGAACGGCAGGCGATGGTAACCCTGTGAAAATGCCTGTTGGCAGGGAATTCGCGCGGAGACTGGCGCGGTCAACGTCAGACCGCTCGCGCCGTTTCGGGCGCAGGGCCTGGACCATCCGACAGGCACGCCGCGGGATGTCGCCCGGAGGGTACGACTCATCGCATTCGGCGCATATTGTAACCCTGGCCGCCGGGCGGAGCCCCTCCGCCGCAAAGTTTCTGTCCTTTGTCATCTCATGTGAGGAGTAATGCCATGACGCACGCGATCCGCTTTCATAAAACCGGCGGCCCCGAAGTCCTGGTCTGGGAAGAAGTCGAGCTTGGCAAGCCTGGGCCGGGAGAGGCGCGCATCCGCCACACCGCGGTTGGACTGAATTTTGTCGACATCTACAACCGCTCCGGACTTTATCCCGCCCAGCTGCCGAGTGGCCTGGGCGGTGAGGGGGCCGGCGTCGTTGAGGAAGTCGGGCCCGGCGTCACCGATCTGAAGCCCGGCGACCGCGTCGCCTACGGCAGCGCACCGCTCGGCGCCTATGCCGAAGCGCGGCTGATTCCGGCCGGTCGTCTCTTAAAACTGCCCGACGGCCTCGATGACAAGACCGCGGCGGCGATGATGCTCAAGGGCCTGACGGTGCAGTATCTGATCCGCCAGACCTATCGCGTCAAAGCCGGCGACACCATTCTGCTCCATGCCGCGGCAGGTGGCGTCGGTCTCATCCTCGGCCAATGGGCGAAGCATCTCGGCGCCACCGTCATCGGCACGGTCGGCAGCGATGAGAAGGCAAAGCTCGCCAAGGCGCATGGCTGCGCCCACACCATTGTTTACACCCGCGAGGATTTCGTGAAGCGGGTAGACGAGATCACCGAAGGCAAGAAGGTGCCTGTCGTCTATGATTCCGTCGGCAAGGATACCTTTCTGAAATCGCTCGACTGCCTGGCGCCGCTCGGGGTCGCCGCGTTGTTCGGCCAGTCCTCCGGCAGCGTAGAGCCGCTTAACCTCGGCCTGCTGGCGCAGAAGGGTTCGCTCTACGTCACCCGCCCGACGCTCAACACCTATGCCGCCAAGCGCGAGAACCTTGTCGCGATGGCGAAGGAGCTTTTCGAGGTCGTTCAGTCGGGCGCGGTCAAGATCGAGGTCAACCAGACCTATCCGCTGAAGGACGCGGCCAAGGCCCACGCCGATCTCGCTGCCCGCAAGACCACGGGATCGACGGTTCTAACGGTGTGAGACTGCGGCACAGCAGGCGGCCGTGCTGTTCGTGCGGCCGCCTCTAGAGCATGATCCGGAAAAGTGGGTACCGGTTTTCCGAGAAGATCATGCTCAAACAAAAAGATAGAGCGGGATGACGATTCGAAGAAAAGTCATCCCGCTCTAGTGTGCGCCGGGACCGCTTGCCTTCACCTTGCGCGTCAGCGCGACAGCGATCGCGGCAAGCACCAGCACTGCGCCGATTACCGCAAATGTGTCGCTGAAGCCCATCACCAGCGCCTGACGTTTCACCGCTTTGCCAAGCGCGATAATGGCCTGCTGATGAGCCGCGGCAGGATCGGGCACGCCATGGCCCATGAAGTAGTCCGTCATTTGCGCGATCCGGTTGCGTACTTCCTCGCGGCCGAGCGTGACCGACTGACCGATGATGTTGGAGTGAAACTGCTCGCGCTTGGTGATTATGGTGGCAAGCACCGCGGTGCCGATCGCACCGCCGAGGTTGCGGAACATGTTGCTGATGCCCGATGCCGCCGCCGCATCCTGCGGGGCGATGCCGCCCGTCATCACCGAGGTCAGCGGCGTGAGCACCATGGCCTGGCCGATGGCGCGCACGATATTCGGAATCCAGAGCTGATCGCCGGCATAATCGGGCGACATCGTCGTATTCATGAAGCAGCTATAGGCGAAGATCATCAGGCCGGTGAAAGCGATGTAGCGGGTATCGAACCGCTGCATGAGCCTGGGCACCAGCGGAATCAGGATCAGCTGGGGCAGGCCGGTCCACGCCAGCACCGCGCCGATCTGTTCGGCATTGTAGCCCTGCGCCTGACCGAGATAGGCCGGCAGGATGTACACCGACCCGAACAGCGCGAAGCCCACCATCGTCATGGCGAGGGTGCCGAAGCCGAAGTTGCGTTGCGTCAGCAGCCGCAGCCGGATCAGCGGCTTTTCAATGGTCAATTCGATCCAGACGAACAGCGACAGGCTCACCGCCGCGACGATCGCCAGACGCAGGATAAAGGGTGACGAGAACCAGTCGTCCTTGTTGCCTTCCTCGAGTACGGTTTGCAGGGCTGACAGTCCGAGCGCCATGGTGAAGATGCCGGCCCAATCACCTTCTCGCAAAAGCTTGAGCTGCATCGGCTGTCGCTCCAGCGTGAGATAGAGCGCGGTTACCATCACGAGGGTCGGCAGCACGTTGACGAAGAAAATGGTCTGCCAGCCGTAATTTTCGGTCAGATAGCCGCCGATGGTGGGTCCGATCGCGGGCGCAAAGGTGACGGACAACGCAAAGACGGCGAGCCCGATCGGCTGTTGCGGCTTCGGCAATTTGGTCAGCACCAGCGTGAACGCCATCGGGATCAGCACGCCGCCGGCGAATCCCTGTAATCCCCGCATCGCGATCATGGATGGCAGATCGTGGGTGAAGGCGCAGGCGACCGAGAAGACCGCGAACAAGGCAGCGCTCGCGAGCATATAGCGGCGGAACGAGAATACCCGGCTGAGATAATCGGTGAGCGGGATTACCACGATCTCGCCGATCAGGTACGAGGTGGAGATCCACGAGCCGTTGTCGACGCCGGTGCCGATACCGCCTTCGATGTCGAGCAGCGACGCGTTAGTGATCTGGATGTTGAGGATCGCCATGAAGGATCCGATCATGGCCGCGAGAACGGCGATCCATGTCGTGATACTGGCGCGATCCGGGTCGATGGTCGCGCGCTCAGATTGCCCGTGCGAGGTCGGAAGCGCGGATATCGAGGCTGAAAGGATGGGATTTGACATGGCAAGACGCTCCGGAAACCTTGTTTGACACGTTGGATGCGGCGACCGCCTGGCGGTTGCGGGCTTGCGACTTGGTCTCGATGGTCGGAATCACCGACATGCCCGGGCGCAGTTCGACCGGCGAACTGTTGTCCGGGTCGAGCGCGATCTTGACCGGAATGCGCTGCACGACCTTGGTGAAGTTGCCGGTGGCGTTGTCCGGTGGCAGCAGCGCAAATTCCTGGCCGCTGGCGGGCGCGATGCTGTCGACGCGACCGTGCACGACCTGGCCCGGGAACATGTCGACGGCAATATCGACGGCCTGACCGGCACGAACATCGGTAAGCTGCGTTTCCTTGAAATTTGCCACCACATAGGCGCCGGCGACCGGCACCACCGACATCAGCTGCGTGCCGGCCTGCACGAACTGGCCGGCGCGCAGCGTTCGATTGCCGACAACGCCGTCGATCGGCGCGATGATCGAGGTGTAGTCGAGATTGAGTTCGGCCTGGCCTTGCAGCGCTTCGGCACGCGCGAGCGCTGCATCGGCCTGAGCGATCTCGGCCTTGAGCAGGTCGACCTGCTTCAGCGCGGAGGCAAGGTTGGCGGTGTCGCGCGCGATCGCGGCCTGGGCGCCGGCGATGCGCGACTGCGCCTGCTGCGCGTTCTGCACGCTGCCGTAACCACTGGTCGCCAGATCCGTGTAACGCTTGTTCTCCTGCGCGGCAAAGGTCGCCGCCGCCTGATCGACGTCCACGGTCGCCTTTGCGGCATCGATTACCGCCTGCTGAACCTGAAGTTGTGCCTGCTTGCTGGCGATCGCAGCGCGCGCTGCGGCGACGTCGGCCTTGGCCTGGTCGAGCGCCACCCTGAAATCGCGTTGGTCGATCCGCGCCAATACCTGCCCGGCCTTCACACGCTCGTTATCGCCGACCAGCACCTCATGGAGGTAGCCCGAGATTTTGGGCGCGACCGTCGTGTTGTCGGCTTTCACGTAAGCATCGTCGGTCGAGACCAGATACTGGCCGACCGTCCAATAGTCCCAGCCATACCACGCTGCGCCGGCAAGCACCGCGACTGCCGCGCCTGCCATCAACGCCTTACGGAAATTGAACTTTCTGATAACGGTGGGGGCGTGGCTGCCCGGCAGCAGATCCTTGACCGCGTCGCCAGCTGGGACCGGACGCTCGACTTCGAAGGCGGTGGAATGGTGGCTCATGACGGTTACTCCTGACGGCCTAGGCATCGGCCAAATTAGGAAACTTGATATTTTCCAAAATAGGACCTACATAAGGACTGTCAATGGAATGACAGGCATCATGTAAAAGCATGGCTGAGATCGATACCACCCGGGACCGGCGCTGTCGGGGCCGCCCGCAGGTCCGCCCCGACGACGAAACCCGCCGGATCATTTATGAGGCCGCGCGGCACGAGTTCGCTGGCGGCAGCTATGCCGCGACCAGCATGGAGACCGTGGCGCGGCGGGCCGGGGTATCCACCAAAACGCTATATCGCCTAATCCCGAACAAGGACGCGTTGTTCGAAGGCATGGTGTCGGACCGCCTCGACCGCTTTGTCTCGGAGGTCAACCTTCACGCCGGGGATGACATCGACATCGAAGAGGCACTGTGTGCGGCACTGATCGCCTGTGCAGATCTTGCGCTTGACGAGGAAGTGATCGAGCTTCAGCGCATGGTGCTGCAGGAGGCCGGCAAGTTTTCCGACATCGCCGGAACGTTCTACAGGAACGCTATTCAGCGCACGGTTGTGGCGTTGGCGGACTGGTTGCGAATGCAGCAGAAGCGCGGGCTGATCGAACTCGACGACGTCGACGAGGCCGCGGGCATGCTGCTCGGCATGGTTACCTCCGCGCCGCGGCGCGCCGCTCTCTTCGGCCGCGTGCCGCTGCCCTCGCGCTCTCAGATCGAAGCGAGGGTGCGCAGCTGTGCAGCGATATTTTTGCATGGGTGTCAGGCTAAACGCATTGGCGGCCGATAGCGCGCTGCTTACCAGAATCGCTTCACGCTCAGCGATTATGCTCCCTGATCCAGGCATCGATCGACGGCAGCGCGCGCGTCTTGAGATCGGCTGCGATAGCGATCGTTTCCAGCGCGCGTGCCGTCATCACGCGGCCGCCGGAGGTCGCCTGCGCCGGCGCAAAGCGCTTGAGTTCGGCGGCATGGGCGTCATCGCTGAAGTTGGTCATGAAGTTGGCGACGAAGGCGTCGCGGAACGAAGGTCCCTGCTTCGCGGCGAGCGCATCGAAGTTCGCCTTCACGAAGTCCCAGGCAATATCGGGCTGCTCGCCGGACGAGGCGACCGCGTTGATCACGCCGCCGACGATCGCGCTCGGCAGTTCATCGGTCAAGGTCAGCGCCAGCGTGGCGCGTGCGAGCGTGGCGTCGCGCGCGCTGGCAGCCGCGTAATAGTAGCGCAGACGCTCGTTCGTGGCCGTGCTTTTGCGGGCGAGCGCCAGCAGCGTGTCGTAGCTTGCCTTGCTGGCGCTGATGCCGACGAGATGGGTGACTGAATCGCGCAGCGCGTTCGGCAGCGATTGCGGGTCCTGCAGGAAGCCCACGAACCGACGCCTGGCCTCGGCCAGGATGTCCTCGTCGCCCAATTCGCCAAGCGCCCAGATCAAGCTGGAACGCAGCAAGGTATCGTCGTCGTCGCCTGAGCCGCTGCCGTCCCAGCCCAACCGGTCGAACAGCGGGCGCAATCTTGTGCGTGCATAGCCTTGCAGCGCCGGGCGTTCAGCACGATCGAGCGCCAGACGATTGAGCCTGGTCAGGCTATTGATTACCTGGTCCCACACGGCGCGGTGGTCATCGACGCCGATCGCCTCGATCAGCGCGAGATACGACGGCGGCTCGGCGCGGCCAGCTTGCACCAGCGCCCAGCTATCGGCGACGAAGTTGAGGCGATCACTCGGCGTCATCGGTGCCAGCGATTTCGTCAGGGCTGCCCGGCTGTTGGGACCGTATTCGACCCGATAATAGCCGACGTCGCCGAGATTGGCCTTCACGGCCTCGCCGCAGGATCCAGCCGCGATCTCGGTGTTGCCCTCAGCCAGCAGGATTTCTGCCGGTGGCGCTGCGCGCAGCGGCCCGACGGCGATCGGGATTTGCCAGGTTCGCGGTGATCGGACTGTGCCTTCGCTGCTCGCGGGGGCGGATCCAGCCGGCGCGATCACAAATCGATCCTGCCGCAGCGCCATGCGCTGCATGTCGCCGCTGCAGCTGGTCTCGGCTGTTATCAGCGGCACGCCGACCTGCTCGGTGAAAGACGCGGCAATGCCCTGATCCGCATGCTGGAGACCTCTCTCGAGCGCCTGCCAGAGGTCCGCTGTGGTGGTGCTGCCATAGGCGTGCGCGGCGATGTATTTGCGGATGCCATCGCGAAACACCTCGTCGCCGAGATAGGTCTCCAGCATGCGGATCAGCGCCTGGCCTTTGTTGTAGGTAATGCCGTCGAACGCGGCCATGGCCTCGCTGTCGTCCGCGACCGGCTGCTGGATCGGATGCGAGGTGCGCCGCGCGTCGAGCGTCATGGCGAACTGTTTTTGGCCGTTGCTGTTGAGCCAGGTCTGCCATTGCGGATAGAAATGCTCCGCGGCCTTCACTTGCATCCAGCTGGCAAACCCCTCATTGAGCCAGAGGTTGTCCCACCAGCCCATGGTGACGAGATCGCCGAACCATTGATGCGCCATTTCATGCGCCAAAAGGGTGAAGATGCCACGCCGCGCGGTATCCGAATTGGTGGCCGGGTCGAACAGCAGCCGGCTTTCGAAAAAGGTGATGCCGCCCCAGTTCTCCATGGCGCCGCCAAACCCGCCCGGCACCGCGATCAGGTCCAGTTTGGGCAGCGGATACTTTACGCCGAAATAATGGTTGTAGTAGGCCAGCAGCTTGACCGCGTTCTCGAGCGCAAAACGTCCCTTGGCACTTTTGCCCGCTGACGTGACCACGCCGACCGTTACGCCATCGGCCTCCGCCGTGAGCCGCTCAAGCTCGCCCGCGGTAAGCACGAACAGGTAGCTCGACATTTTCGGCGTCGGCGCGAAGGCGACCTGCTTCAGGTTCGGCGCGACCAGATCCTCGCGCACCACCGGCATGTTGCCCACCGCCATGAACGCGGACGGCACCGTGGCCGTCAGCGCAAACGTCGCCTTGAAGGCGGGCTCGTCCCAGCACGGAAAGATCCGTCGCGCGTCGGCGGGCTCGAGTTTGCTCGAGAGCATCCGCTTCATGCCGTTGTCGGTCGGGTAATCGACATAGAAGAGGCCGCGGCCGAACGCGTTGATCCGCGCCGTGAAGCCGATGCGCAGCCGGTGCGAGCCCGCTGCGAGCACTTTCGGAAAGGTAAGCGTCGCGGTCTCGGCGGTGGCATCAAGCGCGATGTCGGCGCGCTGCGCGTCGTCGTCGATGCTGGCAGCACCGAATGTCATGTCGACCGCATTGAGGACGAGCCGCGCCGTGGGCTCGCGAACCTCGACGTCCACGATCTCGACACCCGCAAGCCTCAGGTTCTCGAGGTCGGGCGTGAGTTCGATCGCATAGTGCAGGGGAATAACCGCCTTCGGCAGCTTGCCCGGCGTGGTGTCGAAGGAATAGCCAGGCTCGGCCACGGCAATGCCGGACAACGCCAAGACAATCACGATCGTTGCGGCCAGCATGGCGGCGAGGTCGCGCACCGCGCCCGCCATCCCGAGCGAAGCCTTGGTGAAAGCTTGTCGCCTTTGCGGAGGTGCGGCGGTCATCTGCTCAGCTCGCATGCATTGCTTCAACGCCGCCGTGAGTTATCCCAGCAGGATGCAAATTGCGAGGAAAAACTGGAGGCTGACCAGGCTTCATATTTCTGTCGGATGAACCCTCGGAATACCCGGATCAAACTTCAAAACGCTCTCGATCCATTTCGCCACGCGAAGCGTTCGATAATCCTGTCGATACGCGCCGACGATCTGGAGGCCGAGCGGAAGACCCTTTTTGCCGAACCCGGCCGGCAGCGACACCGCGGGCGTGCCCAGCAAGGTCCAGGGCGCACAATATTCCGCGTCGCCGGTATAGCCCAAGCCTTCGGGCGCTTCGCCAAACGCCGGCAGCGTCAGCACAGCGTCGAAGCCCGATAGTTGCAAGGTGACGGCTGATCGTAACTGTTCCTGCAGCGCCTTGGCGGCGAGATAGTCGTAAGCCAAATGGGCTTTCCCGGTTCGAACGAGGTCCTTCAAGTGATTGCTGGTACGATCCGGATAGCGTTCCACGAGGTCGCCGAAAATCAATGCGGCTTCGCTGGCGAGGATGGTGTTGATCGTGCTCCAGTTGGAACGGTCGAGTTCCGGTAGCTCCAGTTCCTCCAGCATTGCACCGGCGTTGCGCGATTTCACGACCGCCGCATCGAACAGCTGTTGCTGTTCGGGTTCGGCCTTCGACCATTTTGCAAAACGCACGATGGCGAGGCGCGGCGCTGCCAGCGGCGACAATCCCTGTCCGATGGAAACCTGAAATGCCGGGACCGGCCGGCCGTGGATATCGCCGTCACTGGCGCCGCCAAGCAGGGACAACGCGTAGGCGACGTCATCAACGCGGCGCGCGAAAAATCCGACATGATCGAGCGATGGGCTAAGCGGATGCACGCCGGTGCGCGGGATCGCGCCGAAACTGGGTTTGAAGCCGACGACACCATTGAACGCAGCCGGCCTGATGATAGAGCCCAGCGTTTGCGTGCCCAATGCCAGCGGAACGATTCCGGCCGCGACGGATGCGGCGGAACCGGATGACGAACCGCCCGGCGTGTGCTTTTGATTCCATGGATTGACCGTCGGCCCGGGGTGACGCCAGGCAAATTCCGTCGAAACAGTTTTGCCAAAAATCGTCGCGCCGAGATTGCGCAGCCGTTCGACAATCCACGCATCGGCGTCGGGAACGTGACCCCGGTAGATTGGAGATCCGTTCGTGGTCGGCATGTCGGCGGTTGCGATGATGTCCTTGATTCCCACCGGAATGCCCGACAGCGGCCCCGGCTTGCGCGCAACATCCAGGGGGAGATATTCGAAGGCCTTGAGCACAGGCTCGACGGCTAAGGCCTTCTCGCGACAGCTGGTTGCGTATTGACCTGCTGCAGCGGCATCGCCCTTGAACAGCCGCAACAATTCGAGAACCCCGGCGCCGGAATTGCCAGCGGTGCGCGCGTTTGCATCAGACATGTCGGAAAGTCCTGACAAGAGTCTCGCGTGAAAAGGCGGCGTGGTGGTCAAACGCGGGTGCCGCGAAGCTTGCGAGTTTACTTCATCGCCAGGGCCGGTTCGATGTATTTCTTCACCACGCAGCGTCACACGCAACTTGCGTGCCATCCGCCGGATCGCAAAAAGCCATTGATTTTCATCGTGTTGCAGGGAAACGCGAAGCGCTCTTGCCCCCGCTTTAGGCGGGCTTGATCGACCGCTGCGAAATTATGCAGCGCAGCGTTACGCACCGGATTTGGGGCCGGCGCTTCCGAATTCGATTGCGGGTGGGTCGAATTCCGAGTCGGTGTCCTGACACTTGGATTTGATGACTTGCCGGGTGAAATCGCGGGTAATGAGTAACGATGTCAAACGAGCGTGTAACCGTTAGCCGGCGTGATCTGCTGTCTCTGATCGGAGCGGTTTCCGGCAGCGCCGCCATGTATCATGCGATGACCAGTCTGGGGTTTGCGTCCGAATCCGGATACAAAGGTCCGATCAAGCTCGACGGCGATCCGAAGGGCGCTTCCGTTCTTATCCTCGGCGCCGGGCTCGCCGGCATGACGGCGGCGCTGGAGTTGCGCAAGGCCGGATACAACGTCCAGATTCTGGAGTTCAACAGCCGGGCAGGGGGCCGCAACTGGACCCTGCGCGGCGGGGATACGTTCACTGAACTCGGTGGCTTCAAGCAAACCTGCGAATTCGAGCAAGGCCTCTATATCAATCCCGGCCCATGGCGGATTCCCTATCACCATCGTGCGCTGCTCGATTACTGCAAACGCCTGGGTGTCACGCTCGAGCCCTTCATCCAGCTCAATCACAATGCCCTTCTGCATGCGACCAGGGCATTCGCAGGCGTTCCGCAGCGCATCCGCGACATCAAGACGGATTTCCAGGGACAGATTTCCGAACTGCTTGCCAAGGCAACGCAGCAAGGCAAGCTGGACGAAGCCGTCTCGAAAGAGGACCGCGAGATCCTGATGCAGGCGCTGAAGTCATGGGGCGCGCTGGACGGCAACTACGCGTACAAGGCCAATCTCATTTCCGCTGACTTTCGCGGTTACGCCAAGGATCCGGGCGGTGGCCTCAATGCAGTGCCGATCCCGGGCGAGCCGATCGATCTGTCGGACATCCTGAAATCACGCCTCTGGCGCTATCTGCAGAGTTTCGCGCTCCATGCCTTCCAGACCACGATGTTTCAGCCGGTGGGTGGCATGGATATGATCGGTAAGGCGTTTGCCCGGGAAGTCGGCAACGTCATTCGCTACGACGCGAAGGTGACCAGGATACAGCAGGACGACCGTGGCGTCACGGTTACCTATACCGACCTCAAGGCTCCGGCGACGCCGCAGCAGGCCAAGGCGGATTGGTGCGTCTGTACGATCCCACTTTCCATTCTAAGCCAGCTTCCGATCGACGTGGGCGATCGCATGAAGGCAGCCATCGACGCCGTGCCTTACACGCCGTCGGTCAAGATCGGCCTGCAGTTCAGGCGCCGCTTCTGGGAAGAGGACGAGGCGATCTATGGCGGCATCAGTTACACCGACCTGCCGATCCGCCAGATCGCGTACCCCAACACCGGCTTCAACAACAGCGGCAGGGGTGTGCTTCTGGGCGCATATCTTTTCGACGGTCCCAATGCATATGAATTCACATCGATGCCGCCGGCCGAACGGGTGGCCCGGGCTGTCGAAATCGGCGCCAGCATTCACCCGCAATACCGGGCCGAATACGAGAACGGCATAGCGGTGGCGTGGCATCGCATGCCCTTTGCATTGGGCTGCGCCGGCAATTGGACTGAAAAGGCGAGGGCGGAGCACTATGGCGATCTCTGCCAGATCGACGGCAGGATCGTGCTGGCGGGCGAGCACGCGTCTTACATTCCCGCGTGGCAGGAGGGAGCCATTCTATCGTCCCTCGATGCCATCACCCGGCTGCATGACCGCGTAGTCAAAACATGAAGCAATGTGATCAAGGCCGAAATCCGCAGATGATGTCCAGATGACGCAAGCAAATTGCAAGCTTCGCATGGCCCTCGCCATTGCGATCGCGGTAGTGCCTTCGCTGTCACCATTCATGGCGTACGCGCAAAGCGCCGGGGTCCCGGCATCAACGCTTGCGCTAAGCACAGGCTTCAAGTTTGTTGAAATGAGCGGTGAGGAATTGTTCGTTAATGTCTGTCGGGGTTGCCACATGTCCGACGGCAAAGGCGCGGCAGGCGCCGGAACCTATCCATCGCTCGCGGGCAACAGGAATCTGGAAGCCAGCGGATATCCCGTCCACGTCGTCGTCAACGGACAACGCGGAATGCCGCCATTCGGGGCGATGATGAGCGACGATCAGGTTGCCGCTGTGGTGAATTACCTGCGGACGCATTTCGACAACAATTATCAGGATGCGGTGACGGCCGAGGATGTGAAAATCGTTCGCCGATAGGAATTCGCGCTAACAGCCGGAGAAGCAGATGAAACCGAGAGCAATACCGACCCTTGGAGCGCTCTTCGCCAGTGCCCTCATGGCAAGTCTCGGCGCGGTACATGCCGATGTGATCAGATATCCGATTCCAAACTCGACGTTTCCGATCGCCCAGGCCGTGCAGGTTCCGGGCAACGCCACGACGTATTACGTCAGCGGTCAGGTGCCGCCTGTCGTCAGCAAGGAGGCGGACCCGAGCAGTCCTCAGGCCTTTGGCGACACCAAGACCCAGACGGTCGGGGTCCTCAACAAGATCAAGGCAATCCTCGAAGGCCTTGGGCTTGGCATGGCCGATGTGGTCAAGATGCAGGTGTTTCTCGTGCACGACGCCCGTGCGCCAATGGATTTCAAGGCATTCATGGAGGGTTACACGCAGTTTTTTGGCGGCAGTCAGCCCAATCTGCCGGCACGGTCTGTTGTCGGCGTCGCATCGCTCGCCAATCCCGGATTTCTGGTCGAAATCGAAGTGATCGCTGCAAAGGACAACAAATAGGGATGGCTGAGCGGCAGAAGTGTCTGGACCGATAGCTTGCCAGCGAACGAGTTAGCTGTCTGAATTCATCCCGGTGGTCCGGCATTTGGGAGAGCGACATGTTTGGAGAAATCTGGCCTGGAGGCCGTACATCGCGGAAGCGTTTTTGGCTCGCTCTCTTCCTCGCCTCGATCTCGACGCTGCCCATGATGGCAGGCCCCAGCGCCGCCGAGGGACTAAGCCCGCAACAGCAGCTTGCCTTCGACATCTACAAGGAGCTTGTCGAGATCAACACCGTGACCGCGACCGGCGACACCGCGCTTGCGGCGGAGGCGATGGCGGCGCGTCTCAAGGCTGGCGGTTTTGCGGACGCCGACGTCCATGCATTCCAGCCGGCGCCAC
>Ga0193724_1000154_pt1 | contig 17006 bp, 15 predicted proteins | sample H2a1metaG_FD_146005 | JGI IMG/M metagenome (GOLD analysis project Ga0193724, IMG submission 146005) | Soil microbial communities from a riparian zone of the East river system, Colorado, United States - H2a1 | ecosystem: Environmental > Terrestrial > Soil > Riparian zone | place: USA: East River... | reverse complement strand
CGACGTGCCGTCGGTCCGGAATTCGTTCCAGAACCGCGCCGAGAACAGGCCGCCTTGCGACATGTCGAAGGCGTTCGAATTGGTATTGAAGGTCTGTAGTTGCTGGACCAGTCCGGCAATGTCACCGGTGAAGCCATTATTCGCGATCGTCTGCGCCATCTGCCCAAGATGGTTGCTGTCCTGGATCCATTGCGTAACAAAGGCCGTTTGGTCTGCACTGTCATGGAACGGTGCAGGAGGGGTGTTGAGCGCCGGGAGAGGCGTCGGGTTCAACAGCGCCTGCACACCCGCGTCGCCTTGAGCGATATCGATGATGTCCCGATGGATGTCGTTGATCGCACGCCCGACAAATTGCCCGAGATCGGTTCCCAATACCAGGGTGCCCGTTGGAGAGTTCGCGTTCTCGACGGATGCAATCTCTTCATTGAGCTGGTTGATAATGACCTGCGTGTGCAGATCGGAGAGGTTATTGATCGTGGGAACCGCCGCCTGCAACATCTGCTGTACGCCGATCAGGTCCGCGACGATCAGGTTGACCTGATCCGGGCCGACGCCGCCAATCTCACGAGTCGTTGCGTCGTTGAATAGATCGGTTGCTGTCAAAGCCATTTTTTCTTCCCCTTTGTCAGTATTTCATGACTGATGAGCGCTATCGATCAGCTGGGCAGCGACATGACGCGCAGGCTGAAAGATCATTTACGTTCGTGGCGTCATTCAGCCGATAGCGGGGCCAATGCGCGCGGAAGCAAGGTGATAGGCGGACGATTGTATGACGCTCGATCAATTTTGATCGCCAACTTTTCGCGCACAGACTCTATCCAATACGCGTGACGCGCTACGCCAATAGTGGCGCCAATCATGACGTCTCTGGCTTCCTTGTGGCGGTTTGGTGTCGCTTCTTTTCGGCGGTCTAATCGGCGAGCGAATTTTCGACGGCCATTCGCGACCGTCGCATTCTTGCCGGAAAATGGTCTGCATCGCCTGTCAAGGAGACGTGATCGCCGATCGATGTCGGCCCGACGGAGAGCCGCATTGGAATGACTGTCGCTCAGAATCACGCACAAACATTTCTGTCCGGCGGGGTGTCGCCTCTGCCATCCGCTGCTGCGTCCGATGATCCGGTAGCGCTGAGACTGCGCGAAAGCGCGCGGCGCATGATTGGCATCGCCGTGTTCAGCGGGGTGATCAACGTTCTGATGCTGTCGGGTTCGCTTTATATGCTGCAGGTTTATGACCGGGTTATTCCGAGCCGCAACGTCGCGACCCTGGTAGGCCTCTCGTCAATGGTGCTGCTGGCTTACCTTACGCAAGGATACTTCGAAGCGCTACGCTCGCGGATGCTGTGTCGGGTAGCAACGCTTTTCGACGCCGGCATGCAGGAATCAATCCACGTTGCGCTCGCCACTCTGCCGCTCCGCGGCGTGAAGCCCGTGCTGATGCAGCAGCCCTTGCGCGATCTGGACCAGGTGCGCGCGTTCATGTCGAGCATGGGGCCGACCGCGTTCCTGGACATGCCGTGGATTCCGATTTTTCTCATTGCATTGTTTCTGTTTCATCCCGCGATCGGCATGACGGCGCTGCTTGGGACCTGTGCGATCGTTGCGATGACGCTGCTGACCGAGCGCATGTCGCGCGGTGCGGCCAGGGCCGCGATGGATTCCAGCGCCCAGCGACAGGTGCTGGCGGATACGACACAACGCAATGCCGAAGTCATCAAGGCGCTGGGTATGATGGATCGATTCACCGCGCGCTGGTCGCGGGCCAATGAGCGCTATTTGCGGGAAAATATCCGCTCCACTGACGTGTATGCCAATCTTGGATCGGGCGCGAAAGTGCTGCGCTACGTGCTGCAGTCGGGGATGCTGGGCATCGGTGCATATCTTGTCGTGGCCGACAAGGCGTCGGGCGGCATCATGATCGCTTCGTCGATCATGATGGGCCGCGCCCTGGCACCGGTTGAAGTAGCGCTCGGTACCTGGAAGCAGCTTATCGCCGCGCGTCAGGGCATTACGCGTTTGCGCGAAATCTGCAAGGCGACCGCTGCACCTGTTGTACCGCCGGTGGTGCTGCCGCGTCCGTGCCGCGAGCTTTCAGTGCAAAATCTCTCGGTCGCCGCACCAAGTTCGGACAAGGCGATCGTTTCGAATGTTTCGTTTGCGCTCAAGCCCGGCATGGGACTGGCTCTGCTTGGCGCGAGCGCGTCGGGCAAGACCTCGCTCTCAAAGGCGCTGGTGGGAATCTGGCCGGCCCAAAGCGGCGTCGTGCGACTCGACGGGGCCGCACTCGATCAATGGCGAAACGAGGATCTGGGGCGGTATGTCGGCTACCTGCCTCAGGAGGTCGGTCTGTTCGATGGCACCGTTGCCGAAAACATTTGCCGCTTCGATGAAGAGGCAACGTCGGATGCCATCTTGAAGGCCGCGCAGATCGCGGGCGTCCATGACATCATTTTGCGTCTGCCAGATGGGTACGCGACACGAATCGGAGAAGGCGGCATGGCGTTGTCCGCGGGGCAGCGGCAGAGAGTTGGGCTGGCGCGGGCGATCTTCGGCGATCCTTTCCTCGTCGTTCTCGATGAACCCAATGCCAATCTGGATGCCGAGGGGGAAGCAGCCTTGACCCGCGCCATTCAGATCCTGCGCCACAACAATAGCATCGTGATTGTCATATCGCATCGACCCAGCGCGCTCGCCGCCTTGAATATGGCCATGATCCTCTACGAGGGTAAGGCAATTGCGTTCGGACCATCCGAGGAGATATTTGCACGCGTTCGCACGGCGAATGGACAGACCGCAACGGCAAAACAACCGGCGGCAGTGGCGCCCAACGCCAAAGTGGTTCGTCGTGCTCCGGTTGCCGAGGGTGTACCGTCGTGAGGTCCGACGGTTCGGTCATGATGCCGGGAGAACGTGCGCAACATGAAGAGCGCGCGCAACATGATGACGAGCCGGCGCGGCGCTCGGCCTCCCAGCCCCGCCGCGACGACGTCGGACCGCAAGGCGCCGCGCTGATTCTTGAACTGGAGCGCCTGCGGGAGGCATTCGACAAGGATGATGCGAATGACTTGACCGCGCGGCAAGCGCCTCGTTTTGCTCGCCACGACATGCGTCCCCCCGCCGGGCGTCAGCGGGCGCGCAAGCCGAAGCGACCGCGGAAAAGCACGATGGCTCGGGCCATCGAGGTCTGCCTTGAACAACTCGGATTCATTGCCGCCCCGGCCGGCCGCGGTAAAGATGCGCGCGAAACGCGTGTCAGCCCGCCGCCGCGCCGACCCCGGCCTGGCGTTATCTCGCTTGACGGTTCGATACCGATGGATCTGTTGAAGCCCGGGCGAGAAATTCCGGGATTAGACAAAAAACGCCGGTCGCCGCCGTTCAATAAGGCACGATCGACTATTCCGCCGTCTCCGTCGGCCAACAGACCTCGGTCGGCCATTCCGCAGCCACCGCCGATGGATAAGCCCCGATCGGCTATCCCGCAGTCAATAACCATCGATCATCCCCGATTGAATGTTCCGCAGTCGGCGCCGATCGATAAGCCTCGATTGGCGCTTCCGCGTCCAGCCGGCAATGTCGCGTCCAAGACGTCCATTGGACAGCTGATTGAGAGGGGCCGCGTCGGCGTCAGCGCAGGCGTCGCCTTTCTGGTCAATCGCGACGCCCTGGCCCACAGCGACAACGCGCCGGGCGATACCCTGGCGTTGCGGACCGGACGCGCCTACGAGAATGAGTTGAGGACCGGACTTCGGGTGCTGCTTGTCGCCCTCGTGTTGGGCGGTGGCTGGATGGCGCTGATGCCGCTGGCGGGCGCCGTCGTGGTTCCGGGCAATCTGGTAGTTCAATCGAACGTCAAGACCATCCAGCATCCGACCGGCGGGGTTGTGGCGGAGGTCCCCGTCCACAATGGCTCCCGAGTGAACATCGGAGATTTGCTGCTGCGGCTCGACGCGACCCAGGCGCAAGCCAGTCTTCAGATGGTGAGCAAGCAGCTCGACGAATCTCGGGCCCGGATTGCGCGGCTGATTGCCGAGCGCGACGGCCTGCCGCTGCCTGAAATTCCGGCCGAAATGGCGGCGCGCTTGAATGAGAGCGCCGTGAAAAATCTTCTGGCGTCTGAGGAGACGCAATTCAAAGCTCGAGCCAATGCGCGTTACAGCCAGAAAGACCTTCTGCAAAGCCGTGTCGCGCAACTCGGAGAGGAGATCGCAGGCCTCGATTCCCAGGTCGCGTCCAAGGGAAAGCAGCTGGAGCTGATCGCTGGCGAACTTACGGGGGTCCAGGATTTGTATGACAAGAGGCTCGTACCGCTGACGCGGCTGACGACCCTGCAGCGCGAGACCGCGCGGATCGAAGGCGAGCGCGGGCAATTGATCTCCGCCATCGCCGAGACAAAAGCAAAAGTTGGCGAAGCGCAGCTTCAGATTGTGAAGCTCGATCAGGATTTTCGTACCGATGTTGTAAAGGAGCTCGGCGAGACGCAAGGCAAGGCAGCCGAACTCGAACAACGTGGCGTCGCCGCCCGGGATATTATCGATCGGATCGAGCTCCGCGCGCCGACTTCGGGGATTATCCACCAGCTTGCAGCGCACACGATCGGCGGCGTCATCCGCGCCGGCGACGCTATCATGGAAGTGGTGCCGGATTCGGACGACCTGCAGATCGAGGCGCGGCTCCAACCCAATGATATCGACCAGGTGCAGGTGGGTCAGAAGGCGTTGATCCGCTTTTCGGCCTTCAACCAGCGCGTGACGCCGCAGCTTGTCGGCCTGGTGTCGTATGTGTCGGCCGATGTCAGCCATGATCAACAGTCGAATGCCGCATATTTCACGGTCAGAATGACGCTGCCTGACGAGGAACGGCGCCGGCTGGCCGGACTGCAGCTTGTTTCGGGCATGCCCGCGGAGGTCTTCATGCAGACGGGCAGCCGGACCATGATGAGTTACTTGCTAAAGCCGCTGACTGATCAGTTCAACCGCGCCTTCGTCGAGCGATAGACATCCCAGGCCGCGGCGTGTCGATCGCAGTGTCCGATGATGAGGTTTGCCGGATGCGTCATTCCGCCGATGTGGGCGGCGCTCCTGACATCCGCAACCTCTCAAAACCGAGGCGTCGCGGATTGAGCCGCCGCGCTACGCGCGATCGTTCCGATCATCGCCTCGATCTCGGAGATCACGAGGTCGGGCGCGGCGTTCTGCACCATGTGACCGACACCCGGCAACACGATCAGTTTTGCATTCGGCACCACCGCGGCGACCGGTCGTGAATGAATGTTCGTCGACACGGTCTTGTCGACGTCGCCCGCGATCACCACCATCGGCGCCCCGATATTGGCGTAGCGCGGCGCCTGCTCCGCCACGGCCGCCTTCAGCGTCACCAGATCGCGGGCATTGGCGAGGAATTCGCGCGGACGGAGCAATAATGGCGTCGCGGTGTTGCGCACGAAGTCCTGCGGCATGATCTGCGGCAAGAACACGCCGCGGGAGCCGGACTCGGTCAGGAAGAAACCAAGCGGAAGCGTGATCGTGTAGGCCAGCAGCGGACCGATCACAGGCGTGGTGACGACCTTGTTGTACCATCCGACGCCGCCGGGCCACGGAAATGCCACCGGCGCCAGCATCACCAGCCCCGCGACGCGTCGCGGATAATCGAGCGCCATGCGCGCGCCGAGCGCTCCGCTCCAGGAATGAACCACCAGGATTGCCCGGCCGACGCCAAGTTTTTCCAGCGCCTCATCGATCATGCTGCCTTGAATCGCCGGCGTCGAATCATCCAGCCGCGCGCGCGTGCTCCAGCCATGCCCGGGACGATCGATCAGGATCACCCGACGCTTTTCGGCGAGCCTGCCGCCAAGCGGCTGCCGCATGATCTCCAGATTGGAGCTGGCGCCATGGATCATCACAACGGGCGGACCGGCGGCATCGCGTGGCCCGATATCGACGATGTTGAGGCTTGCGCCGGCGACCTTGATGACCTTGCCTTGCGCGGGATATGTGCGCTGCAGGGCAAGTACGCCGATCTGCGTGATCAGCGCCAGGACCGCCAGCGCAGCCACGGCAACGACTGCTATCATTGAGAATGTCCGGATGAGTTTGGGCACGAATGAGCTACGTTTTAGGGCGATCCGGGTTTCGCAGCCAGTGGCCGATCGGAGATGACAATGCCGTTGATCCGTCAATAGAGCATGATCCGGAAAAGTGGATACCGGTTTTCCCTCGCGACAAACGCGAAGCGTTTGCGCGGAGATCATGCTCAAACAAAAAGATAGAGCGGGATGACGATTCGAAGAAAAGTCATCCCGCTCTAGCCGAAACCCACCCGTCCCAGTCCCGGCAATTTGACCGCCGGCCGGCGCAGATCGATACCGAACACCGCGCCGAGAAAGTTGATCTCGATACCTTCGACCCACCCGATCGTCAGACCCAGATAGCCGCCGAGGGTGATGCGGACACCCGTTCCCGACGGCGTCGGTCCGAACATGTCGCCATTGTAAGGAAAGTCCTTGCCGATGGCGGTCGGCGGCAGTGCGGTCTGCAATTCCGGCACCGCCGCCAGCACGGCCGTCACAAACGTGTTGGAATTTGGTCCGGGCCAGGCGCGATAGTCGCCGTAAGCCCGCAATTGGTAGCCTTCGACCGCGGCACGGATTTTCGGGATCATGCGATCGGCGGCCTCGCCGTCAGCCGCGGCGATGGTTTCCGGCTCATCGCCGAACCACCGCCCATCGGCGACAAATCCGTTGATGCGGATTGGCTCGCCCCAGGCGGTATAGTCATAGCGGGTATAGCGCGGCGCGTTCCGCTCCTTGATGACGATCCAGCTATGCACCGCGAAAATTCCGCGCCAGCGAACCGTCCGCGCCGCATAGACCCGGACCAGCGCGTCAGGATGTCCCGCGGCTGGCGGCAGAAGTCCGGCGCTGGAGCGATCCGCGGCCTGCCAATCGACGGAACGATCGCCAAGCAGGTACCTCGCCGCCGATGCTGCGATCGGCGCGATCAGCAAAAACAAAAAAACAATCACAGATTTTCTCAGGTCGGATGAACACGCCGCCTTCATATCGCCGTCATCGGCAGCCTCATATAAATACGATCGGCACTTTTGCCATGTAGCGAGTGCGTTCGATCAAAACTGTGTCATCTGACTTATCCACACTATCCACAGGAACGCGGGTCGGGGTCACGAGTTTATCGCACGGGACAGTTGAAGGATTTTCGATGACTTCTAAACCAAAAGAAGCCGCCATCGACCAGATTGTGGCCAGTTGCAACGGTGACATCCGCGGCGCGCTGAAAGCACTGCTGCTGGTCAACGAGCAACTGGAGGCCGAACTTCAGCAGATCTATGCGACGGTGGCCCACGGCGTACGCGGCGATAGCGTTCTGCACTAAGCTCTGGTCAGCCGGCACGCCGGTCGTCTTTTTGACAGACGCCCGGTCGTCGAGCGCGTGAGCTTGGCGTCGTTGAAGGATCCATAGGGTCCGTCTTCGAACCGGATATCGTCGATCACAAGCGGATTGCGGGTGACGCTTCGTCATTTGTTGGCCGCGCGATCGCCGACGACCCAATAGAGCCCAAACAAACCGTCCCGATCACAGACGTGATCGCGCCGGCCAGTAGCAATGACTTCAACGTCTCGCGCCATACCTGCAGTCAAGCGGGTAAGTTCGCGGTAGCGAAAAACCTTCCAGTTCACAGAGGGTTGTCTGACGTCGCGGCAAATTCACGGGCGATCAATCAACGGATCGATCAGATATCGCGGCCCTCGACCTTCTCGGTCAGGGTTTTTACCAGCTCCGGCACTTTTTCAAGGTGCGGATTGACGGCGAGCGCCTTCCTGAAGGCGTCGAGCGCGCGCTTTTCATCGCCGATATCCTGCATGATCATGCCGAGCCCCGCCAGCGCGCCAAAATGGCGCGGTTCGCGGACCAGTACCTGCTCGATGTCTTCGAGCGAATGGGCATAATCGTTCTTCAGATAATATAGCGTCGCGCGCCTGTTCCATCCCTCGACATAGTCGGGGCGCAGCTTGACGACAGCGTCGAGCAGCTTGAGCGCGATGTCGGTCTGTTGCGCGTCCATCGCGGCCTTGGCGCGCATCATCAGCAGTGCGGCGGTATCGCTCGGGGTCTGCATCCACAGGGCCCAGATCCGCGCCTCGACATGCTTGGCGCTGGCCTCATCCGGCGCCGCTTTCAGTGCGCCGAACAGAAAGTCCAGTCCGCGCGTGCGATCGCTGCCGACCTTCGGCAGCTTGCTCGGTGCTTCCGGCAGTTTTTTCTGCTGCTTTGGCGGCGTTGCCCTTTGATCCTGCGCAAACGCCATCGGCGCCACGGCGATCATCGCAGTGAGGATGATCGCCAACCGGCCATTGCGCGCGCGCGGGAATCTGATTGCCATCGCCAAAGTCTAGACGCAGGAAAACGCGCTGCAAAGCAGCAAGACGTCAAAGACCCGTGAAGTCGACAAATTTCTTCACACCGGCCGCAAGACCGGCTTCAAGCCTGATTCAGCCTTGAATCAACCTTGGCGCGCCTTGAAGCGGCGCTGAACCTTGTTGATGACGTAAACCCGGCCCTTGCGGCGGACCAGGCGGTTATTGCGGTGACGACCACGCAACGATTTCAGCGAGTTACGGACCTTCATGGGACAATCCTGATGCTTGAAAGGCCGTGTTCGGCACTTATTCGTTTGCGAGCCCGAAAGTGGCAAAATGAGATCAACCCCGCCAGCGGTCAGTCCGCCCGGGATGGTCGGTTTCTAAGCCATTGCACCGCTAAATGTCAATCCAAGCCGAGCAACTCCGCGGCGTGCGGCTAACAGCCACAACGGAACCGCCCGCCGACGGATATACAAAATAAGCAAATTCAGTCAAAGGTTTGCATCCGGTACGCGATTCGATCGGATATCGTGAATCAACCTGTTCAGTTGCAGACTGCGTCTGGCGCAGAGATTGGGATTCCCACCTCGCGATGCCGATAGTCCACCTCCCCGTTGTAGAGACCGCGGCGCTGCCCGCCGTGGATCATGCCATTGCTGCCGCAGCGAATGAGCGGCTGAAGCTGCCCGCCGGTGTACGGCCGTTTCGCCTCAACTGGCCCTACATAGGGGTGATCGGCGCCTACCATGCCGCGGCGCTGCTGGCTTTTATGCCGGGCTATTTTAGCTGGAGCGGCCTCATCGTAGCCGTGCTCCTCACCCATCTGTGCGGGCTGTTTGGCATCAACCTTTGCTATCACCGGCTTCTGACCCATCGCGGCCTGAAATGCCCGAAATGGCTGGAGCACGCCATGGTGATCGTCGCGATGTCCTGCTTCCAGGAAACCCCCGCACGCTGGGTGGCTATCCACCGCCGGCACCATCAATTCGCCGACCGGCAGCCGGACCCGCATAGCCCGCTTGCCAGTTTCTTCTGGAGCCATATGGGATGGATTCTGGTCGACCAGCCGGAACTGTCGCGCCTCGGAATTTACCAGCGCTACGCCAAGGACATCCTGCGCGATCGCTTTTACGTGGCACTCGAGCGCAATCATTGGCTGGTCTGGATCAATCTCGGCCAGATGCCGCTATTCTTCGGCGCCGGATTCGGGCTGGCATGGCTGGCAGGCGAAACGCCTGATACGGCGGCGCAGACCGGACTTGGCATCATGATGTTCGGCGTGTTCGTACGCACCGTCCTCGTATGGCATATTACGTGGGCTGTTAATTCGGTGACGCATCTGTGGGGTTACCGGAACTACGAGACCGACGAAGACAGCCGCAACAACATCCTCGTCGGCCTCATCGCCAATGGCGAGGGCTGGCATAATAACCATCATGCCGATCCGCGCTCGGCGCGCCACGGTCATCGCTGGTGGGAAATTGACAACACCTATCTGACTATTCGCCTTCTGGCGTGGCTCGGACTGGCCAGCGACGTGGTGGCGCCAACCGTGCCCGGCACCCCGAAATCGGCCGCCCAAGATCAGCAGTCATAAGCGGCACTCGCCCAAAAAAACATCAGCCTGCCGCTTCGGCGGGCTGAAGACACCGAGCGCCGACCGGATTCCGGGCTTTTCCGGTGGCACATCGATTGCTTCATTGATCGAAGAGTGTGGCGGCTAGGGTTCCGGCTTGATGAAGCGTCTGGTCCGAGAGCTGCCGCCCGGGAGCGTAACTTCCGGGTGCACGGCGGGATAAAAGCCCGGGAGGCCTCGATCGCCAGGATTGGCATCGCCAGGTCTGCCAATCCTCGAATTCGCACCCACCAGCGAGGATTGAGAATCATGAAACGTCTTTTGTCATTCGCCGTCGCTTTCGCGATCGGCCTTTGCACCATCACCGCGGCCACCGCCGCGCCGAAGAAGGAATTCAATATCGCCTGGACGATCTATGTCGGCTGGATGCCATGGCCCTACGCCGCCGAGAGCGGCATCGTGAAGAAATGGGCCGACAAATACGGCATCACCATCAACGTCACGCAGATCAACGACTACGTCGAATCGATCAATCAATACACCGCGGGGAAATTCGACGGCGTCACCGTCACGAATATGGACGCGCTGACGATTCCCGCCGCCGGCGGCGTCGACACGTCGGCCATCATCATGGGCGATTATTCCAACGGCAATGACGGCGTGGTGTTGAAGAAGGGCAAGACCCTCGCCGACATCAAGGGCCAGAAGGTCAATCTCGTCGAACTGTCGGTGTCGCACTATCTGCTGGCGCGCGGCCTGTCGACCGTGAAACTGCATGAAAAGGATATCAAGACCGTCAACACTTCGGATGCGGATATCGTGGCGGCCGCGAAGTCGCCCGATACCACCGCGGTGGTGACCTGGAATCCGCAGCTGCTGGAAGTGAAGGCCGACCCGGGTGCCACGCTGGTCTTCGACTCCAGCAAGATCCCCGGCGAAATTCAGGATCTGCTCGTCATCAACACCGAAACGTTGAAGGACAACCCCAGTCTCGGCAAGGCGCTGGTCGGCATCTGGTACGAAACCATCGCCCTGATGAAAGACGAATCCGACAAGGGCAAAGCCGCGCGCGAAGCGATGGCAAAATTGTCGGGGACCAACCTTGCCGGTTTCGAGACCCAGCTCAAGACCACCTACATGTACTACACGCCGAAGGACGGCGCCGCCTTCATGACCGGCGGCGAGCTGCCGAAGATCATGGATCAGGTCCGCGGCTTCTGCTTCGAGCACAATCTGCTCGGCGAAAAGGTGAAGTCGAAAGATGCGATCGGCATCATGACCCCGACCAAGACTCTCGGCTCCAGCAAGAACGTCAAGCTGCGGTTCGACGCCTCCTACATGACGCTCGCCGCCGAAGGCAAACTGTAGCTTCCGACCTCGCCGGCCTCGACCTGAGACCGCGGACTTGGGACCGCAAAGGAGGACCGTGCCATTCGACGCGTCATGAACATTGCGCCGGCGCGCGGCAGCCGGATTGTGCTGGCCGCGATCCCGTTCTTCCTGATCGTGATGATCTACATCATCGGATCGGCGGAACGGCGCGCGGCCAATCCGGATGACAAGCTGTTGCCGCCAATCAGCGAAATGGCCGACACCACCAAGCGGCTGGCCACGGAGCCCGATCGGCGGTCCGGCGACTACGTGCTGTGGACCGACACCGCGGCCAGCCTGCAACGGCTGTTGCTGGGATTGGGAATTTCAACCCTGATCGGGCTCGGCTTCGGGCTGACGGTTGGACTGCTGCCGATCGCGGGGGCGTCGTTCGGCACCATTGTCGCCGTGATTTCGATGATTCCGCCGATGGCCGTCTTGCCTATCCTGTTCATCGTGTTCGGGCTCGGCGAACTGTCGAAGGTCATGCTGATCATCATCGGTGTCGCACCCTGCCTGATCCGCGACATGTCCATTGAAGTGCAAAGCCTGCCGCGCGAGCAGATGATCAAGGCGCAGACGCTGGGCGCATCGACCTGGCAGGTGGCGATCCGGGTGGTGCTTCCGCAGATCATGCCGCGGTTGATCAAGTCGGTGCGGCTGATGCTGGGACCGGCGTTCCTGTTTCTGATTTCGGCGGAGGCGATCGCCGCCGATGTCGGACTTGGCTATCGCATCTTCCTGGTGCGCCGCTATTTGTCGATGGACGTGATCCTGCCTTATGTCGCCTGGATCACCCTGCTGGCCTTCGCACTCGACCTGTTGCTCGGCCTGTTCGCGCGCAAGACGTTCCCCTGGGCCTATGTCGAGGAGCCGCGCTGATGAGCGCATTGTCCTTCCGCAATGTCTGGGTCGAATACGGTTCGCAGATCGTGCTGGAGCGCATCAACATCGAGATCGCGTCCGGCACCTTTCTGTCGGTGGTTGGCCCCTCCGGCGCCGGCAAGAGCACCTTCCTGCGGCTGATCCTCGGCCAGGAGCGGCCGTCGCAGGGCGCCGTGCTGCTCGACGGCGAGCCGTTTCCCGCCGAGCCCGGCCCCGACCGTGGCATCGTGTTCCAGCGCTATTCGGTGTTTCCGCATCTCTCGGTGCTCGGCAACGTGCTGGTCGGCTACGAGTTCGAGCAGCGTCCGTTGACGGCGCGACTGTTCGGTGCCGCCAGGCGCCGGGCGATCGAGAAATGCGAAGCCATGATCGAGGCCGTCGGGCTTTCTGAGCATCGCGACAAATATCCGAGCGCGCTGTCCGGCGGCATGCAGCAGCGGCTTGCGATCGCGCAGGCGCTGGCGCGGCGGCCGCGCGTCTTGCTGCTCGACGAGCCATTCGGCGCGCTCGATCCCGGCACCCGGGCGCAGATGCATGCCTTGATCAAGCCGCTTTGGCGCGATCTGAAAATGACCATCGTGATGGTAACGCACGACATCCGGGAAGCGTTCGGGCTGGCGACGCGCCTGATCGCGCTCGACCGTGTCAGGCGCGATCCGCAGGCGCAGGAGCGCTACGGCGCCAACATCACCTACGATCTCGACCTGACCCGCGACGGCGCCGTACCGGTGCTCGGATTTTTGAAGACTTCGGCCGGCATCAGCTAACGATGGAGTTCTCGATGTTCTTATCCTCTCGCGCGCGATGGTCGCGTCATGCCGGGCTTCGCCCTGCCCCGCAATTCGCGCGCCGCCATCATCCCGATTTCGACCGGATGGCGACGCAGGGCTGGAAAGCGCTCGAGGCCGAAGGCAAACTGCCGGCCACGGCCTGGCGCAAGGAGCGCCAATGGGCGCTCGACATGGGTCTGCCCGGCGCCGAAAGCATCACCGACAGGGACATCCCGACCTTTGCGCGTGGCGAGCTTCCGCACTTCGCGGGCATCAACACCTTCATGAAGGCGCCCTACATCGAAAACGTGCGCGACGTCGGCAAGTATGACGCGGCGGTCATCGGGATACCCTTCGATTCCGGCACCACCTACCGCCCCGGCACGCGCTTTGGGCCGCAGGGCATCCGGCGGATTTCGGCGCTCTACACACCCTATAATTACGAACTCGGGGTCGATCTGCGCGAGCAGATGACGCTATGCGACGCCGGCGATGTATTCACGATTCCGGCCAATCTGGAAAAGAGCTTCGATCAGATCACGCGCGGCGTCGCCCATGTGTTTTCGTCCGGCGCGCTGCCGATCATGCTCGGCGGCGATCATTCGATCGGTTTTCCCTGCGTGCGCGGCATCGCGCAATGCACCGACAAGAAGATCGGCATCATCCATTTCGACCGCCACATCGACATCCAGGAAAAGGATCTCGACGAGCGCATGCATACGACGCCGTGGTTCTGGGCGACCAACCTGCCCAATGTGCCGGCGGTCAACCTGGTGCAACTCGGCATCGGCGGCTGGCAGGTGCCGCGCGAAGGCGTTCAGGTCGCGCGCGAGCGCAACACCAACGTGCTGACCATAGCCGACATCGAAAAATTCGGGATCGAGAAGTCGGCGGAGATCGCGCTCGACCTTGCCTGGAAGGATGCCGACGCCGTCTATATTTCCTTCGATGTCGATTCAATCGATTGCGGCTTTGTTCCCGGCACCGGTTGGCCGGAGCCTGGCGGTTTCCTGCCGCGCGAAGCCTTGAAGCTGCTAGGCCTGGTCTGCGCGCAAGGGATCTGCGGGTTCGAGGTGGTCGAGGTCTCGCCGCCCTACGATACCTCTGACATCACCGCGCTGATGGGGGTTCGCGTAGTGGTCGAGGCGCTCGGCTCGCTGGCGGCTCATGGCAAGCTCGGCAGCCACCGCTCGGTCATCAACAAACCCGTTACGTATTGAGGCCCGCCATGGACCGGCGACGCGAGCACGGCCACACCCACCATGATCACGACCATGACCACGATCATGGTCACCGCCACGATCACGGTCACGACCATCATCACGACCACGGCGGCCCCGGACACAATCGCGCGCCCGAGCGTCCGGTGGCGCAATGGCAGACGCCGCACAACCCCGGGGAGCAGCCCCCGGCGCCGAGGGAGCCAGATCTCGACAAGGTCGAGGCGGCGTTCATCGACGGTTTCATCGACGCGCCCGACCCGGTGAGCTTTCTGCGCCTCGGCCGCATCCCGTTCGAGATGATCGCCGCCGACGGCGCCAAACTCAATCTGCTGCGCGTCGAAATCGATGCGCTTGCCGATGTCGGCGGCCTGACGCCGCACCTCGGCGGCGGCTCGTTCCGCTACGATCCGCTGCCCGCCAGCCTGGTTTCGCATCGGCGGCGTTTGCGCTTTGTTTATTTTGACGGCGACAAGCTGCGCCCGCTGACATTCACCGACGTGCGCGGGGCGTAAAACCGACGAACGACCTTCAACCGCACGATGGGTCGCGCCCGATCCGTCCGAAGCCTATGCCCGGCTGATCCTGACGACGCCGGCGGAAATGCACGTGTGGATGCGCGCGCCATGGGATGAGGCCAAGGCGCTGCAAAGGCCGTTGCCGGATGCCGATTTGAAGATTGTCGCGCAGGGTACGGACAAGGAGGGACCGCGCGGCGTAATGCGCAGCATAGCGGACATGGCCGCACCTGTTGTCGGCTCGACCCAGTCGAGAATGACCCTTAACCGAAGTCGGGATTCGTTCGCTTGAAGCTGGTCACAATCTTGGCGAACTGTTGGTGGCGCTATAGCCGGCGCAACATTCCGGTACGGGTCAGGCAGGGGAATTGGCAATGTCAGCATCGATCATCTGGCCGGTCGCAGCGGCTTATCGGCATCTATTTCGGGTCCACGGCATCAGGGCCTTGCGCCTGTTTCCGACCGTTGTGGTGTTGCTTTGCGCCTCTGTTCTGGCCGCCGAGGAGGCGCCGAGCCGGCCGTCCCTGGAAAAGGACAGTTTTTATCTGTCGTCCGCCGGTTTTCGCGTCCAGTTTGCCAACGATCCTGCGGGGCAAAAAGCACTGCGTGCGCTGCCGGCCCACCGCTTCGTGGCAAATGGGGTTGGCGACGGCTTGCGTTATTCTTATGCCGAACCGCAACATTGCGTCTGTATCTTCGTCGGTACCCAACAGGCCTATGACAATTACCGCGAGATCCTCCGCCAGGAGCGGAAGCCAGCGCGCACTGTGTCTCCTGATTACAAGACCCAGGCCGGCGTGCTGCTGAGCAACCAGCCGCTGCGGCAGAGCACGCGTCGCGATCCGACCACGCTGTCGGACTACCTCAGCACCCTCAGCCCCCGTTATTGAGAGGCCGCCGCGAGCAGATCGCGACAGGCAGGTTCAACAGGCGGCGGGCGCGTCGTCTGCTATCAGCTGACGCCGCATTTGATGATGCGTGACTTCCGCTCAACATGCGAGTTATCTGCAGCGCGTAGGATGGGTGGAGCGAAGCGATACCCATCAATTGCATCTTATGGAGGTGATGGGTTTCGCGGGCTCAACCCATCCTACGTGCTGACATAGCATTGCGTCTAGCAAAGGGGGCAGCGTCATGAAAGTACCCCGTCGTCAATTCTTGCATTTGGCAGCGAGTGCCGCCGTGCTTCCGACCATCTCGCGCATCGCGAGCGCGCAAGCTTATCCGTCGCGACCGATCCGGCTCGTTATTCCTTTTCCACCGGGTGGTGCATACGACGCCGTTGGACGCCCGTGGGCGGATAAGATGAAGCACCTGCTCGGCACGGTGGTGGTTGAAAACATCGGAGGCGCCAGCGGTTCGCTAGGTGCCGCCGCCGTGGCGCGCGCCCAGCCTGACGGCTACACGATCCTGCTCGGTGGAACGCTACCTCACGTCAACGAGGCCCTGCTCAAGAGCCGACCGCTCTATGATCCAGTCAAAGACTTGTATCCGATTGCGAGCGTGGCCGCCAATTTCCTCTGCATCGCCGTGCATCCTGCGGTGCCGGCTCAGTCCTTAAAGGAGTTAATCGACTATGCGAAAGCCAATCCCGGCAAGCTGTCCTATGGGCACGCCGGTGTCGGTTCGATCCAGCATCTGACCGGCGAGTTGTTCAAATCGCTCGCGGGAACACCTGAGATCGTGCAGGTGCCATATCGGGGCACTGGCCCCGTGATCACAGACCTAATCGGTGGACAAATTCCAATGGGTACGCCCGGCGTAACCGGGCAGGTGCTCGAACTCCATCGGTCCGGCAAGCTGCGGGTTCTTGCCGTGACGAGTCCCGCGCGTCTCATCGCTGCGCCTGAGCTTCCGACGGCGGCCGAACTGGGCTTCCCCGGCATGACCGTGACAGGCTCCATCGGGCTGCTCGCACCGGCCGGAACTTCAATTGGAATCATCGAACAGATCGCGCAAGCAACGCGCACGGCGGTCGCTGAACCGGCATACAAGCAGATGTTGATCGATGCGGGTATCGAACCCACTCTCGACTCAAACCCAGAAAAATTCCGGCGGACCCTCGCAGCGGATGTTGCTCTCTGGGCGCCGATCGTCAAAGCGCTGGCGCTGAAGATCGACTGAGCACTGAGGGGGTATTTCATAAATTCCGATCCACAATTTGGGGGAGCTGATGTCGCAGATGGGTTAATCGCCTCACTTTGGCCGTCGGGCGGCCTCTTCCGGTCTACCCCGATCAACAGACATTCTTGGTGTTCGTCGGCATGTCTCAAAGGTGCCACGGCACACA
>Ga0193724_1000153_pt1 | contig 17035 bp, 13 predicted proteins | sample H2a1metaG_FD_146005 | JGI IMG/M metagenome (GOLD analysis project Ga0193724, IMG submission 146005) | Soil microbial communities from a riparian zone of the East river system, Colorado, United States - H2a1 | ecosystem: Environmental > Terrestrial > Soil > Riparian zone | place: USA: East River... | reverse complement strand
GCTTCGTTGGACTTGGTGGATTGCTTGACGTATTCGGGCCCCCAATCCATGCCGAGATAAATCAGGCCGATGCTTTGATTCATGCGATCCTGATAGCCCTCGATGGTGTAGTTGCCGTCGCTGTTGAGCAGAACCTGCATCACCAGTTCCTTGCTGGTGACCACGACGCCGTCAGGGGTTCGCGCCACGCCGCCTTTCGGATCTGGCGTCCAGGCCGCCGCGGCCTTGGCCTGTTTTTCGGACAGGTGTTCGAGCGTCATACCCCACAAACTGCCGAGGCCCTGAGCGGTCGTCCTTTCAAACGAGCGCAGGGCGTCGAGGGGGGTCTTTCCAGCAGTGGTTGGCGACATCGGACTCTCCTGTAAAATTATCGCGCGGTGTAGTTCGCGCCGTGATGCACTTGATTGATTAAGTTAAAATGTCTTCAGGCCGGCGATTAACGCTTTTCCTCCTCCTTCATGAAGCTGAGCGTTGCCGAAGTCATGGCCCGCATTGAAATTGCCTTGATGACGCGGCCGCCGTCGTCGCAGGGCTGAAACGAAAAGGAATTTTTCCAAATTCGGTAGAAATTCGTCACGGAGAAGAAATAAAACGCTGTCGTTTTGTATTGCCGGTCCGCTGTCGATCCGGTCCCCTTTTAGAAGGTGATCTGACCTGACCGTGAACGGGTCCTGCTATTTTGCAACCAGAGGTTCATTTTTGCAACGCAAATTGCGATCGGCCCTTAGTTCAGCCGTGAATCTTTCGTCGATCCGGCAGATGCTCGCGAATGCGCCAAGGCTATCTTGCCATGTGGACGATTGAAATCATTCATCCTCAGCTCGGCCAGCAAGGCGCGAGCATTGCGAACGTCGTGCGTCGTCTCGCCGCCCTCGATCGCGGCCAGGACCGGCTCCAGCAGCGCGCGGGGATCATTGTCCGACCCGGTGTCACGCCACAACCGGGCGAGGTCGATAGCTGTGCGCAGTTCGAGCAAACGCGCTTCCTGGCCACGGGCGATCTCAATTGCTTTTCTGAAACAGGCTTCCGCGCGCAACCGATCCGGCTGTCGCCGTTTGAGCGCAACGTGTCCGCTCAGGCGGTGTAAACCGGCGAGCCAGTATTGCTCCCCGGATTGCTCGACGAAGGCGAAGGCGTCTTGCAGAGCCGCCTCGGCCCCTTCGAGATCTCCCGCCGCCAGCAACGCTTCGGCAAGATTGCATATGATGATGGAGCTTCCGGCATTTCCACCTGATCTGCGTAACGCGCCGAGCGTAGCGCGAAAGGTCGCGATGTTTCTCTCGACAGGTTCGCGCGCGGCGCGGGCGTAGGCCTGGTGGAGGCTGGCCAACAGGCGAATCTGCTCCACCTTTTTTTCGGCGCAATAGGCCGCGAGTTCGGCGCTATCCCGCTCCAGCCCTTCAAGATCGTCCAGCACGAGCTCGGGCCAGGTCCGTGTGCAAAACGTCGCCGAAGCGATCGTCGTGGCGTGCCCGTGGCTCAGCAATTCAATTCGCACCTGTTCGCTGACTTGCGCGGCGCTGTCGAGAAGGCCGAGCGACAACCGCACCAATACTTCGAAGGAAAGGGTAGCGAGGCCTTGATCCCAGCTGAACCGATAGCTGAGCGCCCGTTGCCGGCGTGGGTCGCGGTATGCGTTACCCCTTTGCAGGCTCTGCAGTGCTTCGCGGTTCTGCCCGGCATAAAACTGAATCGTCCCGAGTTGACGGTATCCGACGACCCGGTAGGTCGGGTCATCCAGGCGCTCCGCGACTTCGATGATCTGGTGGGCAAAAACGAGTGCTTGCTTCAATCGTGCCGTGATGGTGGTTGCCGAGCAAAGCCCGTACAGAATGGACATGCGCTGCAAATCCGTGCCGACGCCTTTGTCGAGCAGCCGTTTCGCCGCGGCATGGGCCTCGAATGTTTCCGGCGCGGAAATGCTCTTCAAAGGTATCATTGCATTGGCGCGTGCGACCAAAAGTCCCAGTTCGAGAGCGTCGCGTTCCGGACTCTCGGTGACGCGCGGGATCAATGCGATGCCTGCACTGGCATGACCCTCCGCTTCCGCCGGGGCCGACTGCGAGAGCGCCAGCTCTGCGGCCGCGAGCCAGTACGGCGCCGCCTGTTCAGCCAGGCCGGCCTCGGTGAAATGATGCGCGATGATGGCGGGCGGACATTCCTCGTCGCCGGTGCGCTGCTTCAGCGTCTGCGCTATGTCCGCATGAATGCGCTGACGCCGGCCGCGCAACAGCGAAACATACGCGGTGTCCTGCACCAGCGCGTGCTTGAAAATGTAGGTCGCCTTGGGCGGCGCGCCGCGGCCATAAATCAGTTCGGATTCCATGAGCTGGCGCAGGGCGTCCAGCAATGCCTGTCCGGTGATCGGCGCTACCGCTTCCAACAGATCATAGGAGAACTCGCGCCCGATCGCCGACCCGATCTGAGCGATCTCCTTGATGGGTGAGAGGCGATCGAGCCGTGCGGTCAGGGAATCGTGCAAGGTCGAGGGGATGGCCAGCGGCGTCAGCGCGGAGGCGAGGACATAGGCGCCGTTTTCCTCGCGCAACAGGCCGGATTCGAGCACGCTCTTGGTCAGCTCTTCCACGAACAGCGGTACGCCGTCGGTCTTGGCAATGATCTGATCAAGCACTTCGGCCGGCAGCGCCTTGCTCGACATGATGCGATCGATCATCGTGACCGCCTGACTTCGCTCGAAACGGTTGAGCGAGAGGGCGGTGACATGCGGACGCCCGACCCATGGCGCGGTGAATTCCGTCCGGGATGTCACCACATACAGCACGGCCAGGTGCTGCACTCTGTCGACGATCCGGCCGAGCAGATCGAGCGATGTGGGATCGATCCAATGCGCGTCTTCAACCAGCATCAGCAGCGGCGCGGTTTTCGCGAATCCGACCACCAGCGCGATCATCGCGGCAATGGTCCGCTCCTTTTGTTCGCTTGGAGCCATTTCGAGCGCCGGATACCGCCCGTCGGTCGGGATCGCCAGCAACGACGCCAGATAAGGCGCGATCTCGCTGCTTTCGAGACCCGTGTGGGAGATCATCATCTCCAATTTGTCCAGCCGCGAAGCGGCTGGCTCGCCGCTGACAAAACCCGCACCATGCCAGATTTGACCTATCACAGGATAGAACGCGTCGTTGACGTGATGCGGCGAGCATTGATAGCGGAAGGTAAGATGCCGTTCGTCGCCAATGCGATCGCGCAGCGCCGCCAGAATGCGCGACTTGCCGATGCCTGCCTCTCCCGACAACAGCGCGACCTGACCTTCGCCCTTGGCGGCGCGGCGCCACCGGTTGACGAGAAGTGCGACCTCTTGCTCGCGGCCAACAAACGGCGTCATTGCCTCCGAGCGCGACGCCTCGAACCGGCTCACATTGTCGCGCTCCCCCACGATCACCCAGGCGGGAACCGGAGCCTTGAAGCCCTTGAGTTCCAGCGGCCCAAGCGCCTTCAATTCAAATGTCCTGCCTAGCAGCCTTCGCGTCGATTCAGAGACCACGACGGTGTCAGGCTTGGCCAGAGCCTGCAGCCGCGAGGCGAGATTCGGTGTGTCCCCGACGACGCCGCGCTCGAGCGCCTCGCCTTCGCCGATCAGTTCGCCCACCACGACCAGGCCGGTTGAAATACCGATTCGCACCTCAAGATCGACGCTGTGCTCGCGCCGAAGTCTTCCCACGGCTTCTATCAGCGCAATGCTCGCGCGCGTCGCACGTTCGGCGTCATCCTCATGGGCGCGGGGATAGCCGAAATAGACGCTCGCGCCGTCCCCCGTCCACTTGGCGACGTGGCCGTCGAAGCGGGTTACCGCGGCCGCGACGGCACGCTGAAATGCCCGGAGCAGGTCACCCATGTCTTCCGGATCGAGTTGCGCCGTCAATGCGGTCGAATCGACGAGATCGCAGAACATCACCGTCAATTGACGCCGATCGGCCGCGTCTTGCGGCTTCGGCTGTTCCGACGCCTTGATCGCTGCTTCGCCGGCAAGCTGGCGGATCGCGCGCAGCAGCTTCAGCCGGTGCCCGAGCGCAATACCCAGGTCTTTGAGGTGTTGATCGGTCAGCTCTGTCAGAACGTCGGCGTCAATCTCGCTTTCACGAAAGACGGCTTCGTATTGACCCAAGCCCAGACCGATTAGCCAAGTCCCGACATCCATTTAAACTCGATCCCTCATGGGCACAGGGCAATCGGCCGGACCAAACCTGGAGTCCAGAACGGCCCTCAACCGTACCCCCTTCGATTTTGTCATTTTCGCCCGGATTTTGTTCAATCGCGGTCGACCGAGGTCAAGCTCCACGGACATTTATACCAGATGTTAGCCCTCGCTGAATTGCACGGGGAGAAGTTATGGAAGCCTGTCCGATGTCGTGACGGCCGCGCTCGGGCGCGTCAATGTCGCCATCGCGGTGGTGGTGGTGGCATTGCCGATCCTGAACTGTTTGACGCGTTCAGCCGCCGGCTTGAGCCATGCGGCCGGGAACGGCGCCGAGCCGTCAGATCGGCTGGTAGGTCTCGGATGCGCAGTTGTCTTCGGCCTCGGCGCGGCGCCGGTCGATGATGGCGCCGCCGCTGATGGTGATGCGATAGGTCTGGGTCCCCAGCGGTTGGCCCGTGGCGGAAGTAAGTTCGGCCCTGACGCAAGCGGTCCAGCCCGAGCCTTGCGGCTCGTGCAGCGGCGGCGAGATCTGCACTTGGCGCGGGTACGAGGCGGCGATGAATACTGAATCCAGTTGTTCGCGAACCAGTCGGCTGACATCGGGCGGCGGTTCGGGTGGCATCGGCTCAGTGGCTCTGGCGCGCATGAATTCCGGCACCGGCGAGCGGCTGTCGGCGATGCCGCAGCCCGCCTGCGCGAGCGCCGCGCTCGCCATCAACGCCGCACAAACAATTCGCCACCGCATTCGCCGACATTAACCCACGTCGCGGCCAGGATTGGGCGCGGTGCGGTCAATTGACGCCCCTTGGCCATCAACAATTGCTGAAGCGGGCGGGGAACACGCTATCGTGTGGCGCCACGACGTTCCCTTGTTTGTCATGATCGGGTCGCGTTAGGTTTGCCGGCAGAATGGCAGGGGAGGCAGAGGTGGCGAAGACCCTCACGGTCGCGGCGGTCACGCTGGCGTTGATCGCAATGCCAGCGCACGCTCAGATGAACGCCAAGCGTCATCAAGGCGACGAAAAAAAGACCGAGCGGCCGGAAAAGAAAATCGATGAGAAGGCCTACAAGGCCGCGCTCGAAAGAATCCCAGATTCCAAGGAAAAGTACGATCCGTGGGGCAGCATGCGTCCTGCAGAGCCTGCCAGGAAACCGAAATAGGTAGGTTTCTGAATCTGGACTTGAACCTGCGGACGATAACGACTGACCAACCTGTTACCCTGGAGGTGTCAGCATGTTTCGTCCCTTCCTTCACCATACGCTGATGGCAGCGGGAATCTTATTGGGCTCGCACGCGGCATTTGCCGAGAGTCGTGTTGCGCTCGTCATCGGCCAGTCCAATTACCGTGCCGTGGTTCCGCTTCCCAATCCGGCAAACGACGCCAGGGCCATGTCCCAATTGCTCGGCAATGCCGGGTTCGAAGTGATGGATGCTGCCGATCTCTCGCAGAACGAGATGCGTGAGAAGGTCGGCGACTTCGCGGCAAAAGTGGCGGCGAAAGGCCCCGATACCGTCGCACTCGTCTTCTATGCGGGCCATGGCCTCCAGATCGATGGCGAGAATTTTCTCGTACCCGTGGACGTCGATCCGAAGCGGGAAACCGACATTCCGTTGCAGGCGATTCGTCTCAACGACGTCCTCAACACATTGACGTCGGTGCCCAGCAAGACCCGCATCTTGCTGCTCGATGCGTGCCGCAATAACCCATTCCCCGCGATCAACCGCAGCGCAGGCCACGGGCTGGCGATCGTTGATGCGAAGACCGGCGCTCCCGGCACGTTCATGTCGTTTTCGACGTCACCTGGTGCCGAAGCTGAGGACGGCAGCGGCGCCGACAGTCCCTATACGACAGCGCTGCTTTCGGCAGCCAAGGAGCCCGGGCTTTCGATCGAAGATACCTTCAAGCGCGTCCGGGTTTCGGTCAACAAGGCGACCGAGGGACGCCAGACGCCCTGGGATAGTTCCTCGCTAACCGACGATTTCAGATTCTTTCCCGGATCCGGCGCGGCGGCCCCGAAGCAAGTTGAGGCCAAGCGCACCGTCGATCAATGGCGTCGTGAATTGCAGGGCAAGCGGGTCGAGATCGCCAATGAAATGATCGTGGCTGATGGCACCGACGAGGCCTATGAGGCGTTTGTCGGTTTGTTCGCGCAACCGCCGTTCGGCCCGCAGGCCCGTGAATGGCTCGATCGTCACCGGCGGATGGTGGCGTGGAACAATGCGGTGATTATCAACACGGCGGCAGGATATCGCTCATTCCTCCTCCAGTACCCCGATAGCGATCTCACCGCGACAGCGCGCAAGCTGGAAGACCGCCTGCGCAACCGTCCGAATATCGCAGCCAGCCTGGCCGCCATCGGCGGCGCGCCGAACGCGTCAGCCGCGTTCGCACCGGCCGGAACTGCTCTGCCGACCAACGCCTCGCTTGCCGCTCCGACATGCCCCTGTGGCGCGCCACCCCTGCCGCTGAAGAAAGTCGATCTGCCGCCCAAGAAACGCGCCGATCCCGATCCGCCCAAGCGCGCCAGCGCGCAACCGCCGCGGCGTCCGCGTCAGCCCGAAGACGATGTCGTGGTCTACCGTCGCCCGCCGCCGCCCGACTATTACGAACCATCGCCATCGCCAGTACCCTCGATTGGCATCGGAATAGGCTTGGGAGGGTTCGGACGGGGCGGAGGCGGCTATCAGGGCAGATCGAGGGGCGGATACTGATCGCGGAACCTGCGGGCGCTCACACGGGTGCGGGTGGCTCATCCAGGGCGCATTTGATGGCAATGGACGGCGCCCCGCGTAGCTTGAAAATGCCAAACTCGAGGCCGAATAATAGGGGGCGGGGAGCAGGTCGACCGTGTTGACGCGATTGGCGCTGATTTTCAGCGTGATCGCCGTGGATCTTGCCCTCAACGGCTGCACCAGATGCGGTCCGATCTAGACGATTCGACGCAATCGCCGAAGTCCTGCGCCGAAGTCCTGCAAGTCGGGCCATCTTTGGCGCGCAAGCTGCTACGCTTGGCGTCGAGGTCGGCGCGGTGGTATATCGATGGGAAAATGCAGGGAGCGTTCCATGAAAGTTTTTCGCATAGCCGCGCTGGTGGCGTTGCTGACAGCGCCGGCTTACGCACAGACTCCCAACATCAATTTGATGCCGGAGCTTCAATCGAAAAGTCCTGAGGAAAAGGAGCGGGAGGAGGCCCAGCAAAAGGCCTACAAGGAATCGCTGAAGAAAATACCGGACGCCAAGGCCTCTTCGGATCCCTGGGGCAATGTGCGTAGCGTGGACACGCCCAAGGCATCAGCCCCTGCGAAGCCGCGGACCAAAACCGGCAGCACCGCGAATTAAGACGAAATGGTTGAACGAGGATGCGAACGCCGGCGAGGCTGGCGGGCGTCCGCGGCTTTCGGACGAGGGCAGGGAGCCTTATTTCCTGCTGCTGATGTTTGTCAGCTCAAGCAGGGGGGCTTGCGCGGAAAAATCAGCCCAGTACCGCCGATTGGTCCAGCAGCGTTTCATAGCACTCGCATGACATCCGCAGCAGCGCGGGCCGGTCCAGAATCCTGATCACGCCGCGCGAATAGGTGATCGCGCCTGCGTTTTGCACCTTGCTCGCGACTTCCGTCACCGAGGTGCGCCGCACGCCGAGCATTTCGGCGAGGAACTCCTGTGTCAGCGCAACCGTGTCGCTTGCGGCCCGATCCGCGCTCTGCAGCAGCCAGCGGCAAAATCGCGCCTCGATCGAGTGCAGTGCATTGCAGGCGGCCGTCACCCGCGCCTGCGACAGCAGCACCTCGTTGTAGCGGATGCAGAGATTGCGGACGGGATCGCTGCCGGCGGCGACAGTCCTGAAATGGGTGGCGGCGATCTTGCTGCAGGCCACCGGCATCTGCGCCACGACGCGAACCAGCGACTTGTACAGGCCGAGCCCGGCCATCGCGCCGACCACGCCTTCGCGGCCGACGGTCGCGGTCTCGATCGCCTTGCCGTCGCGCAGCACGGCGAGCAGCGACAGCATGCCGTAATGCGGGAAGTAAACCTGATCGACCTCGTCGCCCGATTCGAACATCACCAGCCCCTGCGGCAGTTGCACGGACGTGAAGTGCGGCAGCAGCCGATCGAAGTGATCGCGCGGCAGCGAGGCGAGGAGCTTATTGTCCAAGGGAAGACCGGCGTTTGAGACGGGAACTGCCACTGCGATATCCTGCCCGGTCGGTCGGGCCGATTTTACCGCAGGGGTGGGAAGGACGCTCCGAGAGGGCGATCCGCGGGAAGGCTCATGTATAGGAACATGACGGGGCACTGTCGGTCCGGTAGCCGTCATAGCGTCGGTTTCCGGGGCGCGTTATCGCGCTTGAATGGCAACTGCGCCGCAACGTTTCTGGCAGCAGGGGGGCGTTTTCGCGGATTGAAATCTATTGTCAGAAAGCGGACGCAACGGATGACGGATGTATGGTTTCTATCCGACTTCGCTGATCAATCGATGCCTCTTATCGGTCCTTGGCACGACGGCGGTATCGCCAAGCAGCCGATCGAATTCCAGTTTCGAGATCTCGTAGCATTCGCAGGCTCGTTGCCGCAAAGCCTCGTGGTCGAGAATCGTGACGTGCCCCCGCCGATAGCGGATAAGCCCGGCTTTTTGCAAGGCGCCCATCACATCGGTGACCGTGGTTCGCCGCACGCCCAGCATCATCCCCAGGAATTCGTGGGTGAGCAAGAAGTCGCCGGATGGCATCCGGTCGCGGGTCATCAACAGCCAGCGGCAACAGCGCTGCTCTACCTTATGCAGGTGGGCGCAGGCTGCCGACTGCGCGACCTGGTTGAAGAAGGCATGGGCATAGCGGAGCATGATCAGGTTCAATGCCGGGCTCCGGTCGAGTTCGCCGCGGAAAAGGCGGGCGTCCATGGTGAGAGCCGTCCCGGGAACCTGCACATAAACCGATGAAGGTGCGTTGCGGTCCCCGAGACAAATCGGCAATCCCACTAATCCTTCGCTGCCGATGGTGCCGACCTCCGCGCTGGCACCGTTGGCTATCGTGATCACCAGGGACGCCACGCCGTCGATCGGGAAGTACACATGGTCGATCGGACGCGAAGCCTCATAGAGGCTTTTTCTGTAATCGAAAATGACATGCGACAAATGCGGCCGCAGCCGCTCGTATTCGTTATCCGGCAAGAGCGAGAGAAGCCGGTTCGTCCGTCGATCGGGCATACTCTTGTCTCTCGTGGTTGATGGCGGCGCCAATCGCCGCAAGCCGGTCAGTCAGCGTCCTGGTCATCCTCGCCTGAGCCGGCCTGCCAAACTGCCGTTTCGTGATATTCCTGGGCGCCGGCCCCGCCCGGTGTATTCTTCGGCGAGCGTGAATAAAGACTGTCGCGCAACATTGGATCGGTGCAATCGCGGGCCAGACGGTGGCAACGCTCGGCCTGTTCGCGAAGGTAGAAAGGCTGATCCATAGGACTCGTTCGCAACGAGGCGGGAGTCCCCCTTTTGGGGCTCTCAGTCGCCGGCGCCCTAGAGTTATTGCCGACAATGCTGAAATTATACCGATTTTATGTCCGGTAAGCGACTCAATTTCTCGCCCGCCCGCCGGTGTGGCGGGACTCGGATCGGCTCTCGCAAGCGCTATATTAAGCCGGTCGATACCTGTCTGGAGTTGCGACATGGCCTCTCGCCCGCGCGATCTTGCCGACCGGATGGCCGCCCGGCGGAAGAAGCTGGATGACGGCTATCTGCGTGAGACTTTCACCCTGCCTCGCGACAAGGCGCGGACCAGGGCACGCGACTTCCTCACCCGCTATCCCAAGGCCGCCTATATGAGCGGGGTCGAAAGCTGGCGCGAACTGCCCGATGGCGACATCGAGTTCACGATGCGACGGCTGCGCAGCGCCGACTAGCAATCCGAAGTTCCCTCGCATCCCCCCGAAGGCGCGGGTGGACGCGGGCCGACACATGGCGCCGGCTACTCCTCTTTTTCACCGAGCAACCTGTGGCTCGATCGATTGATGAAATGAAGCCGGCCACAGGCCTGGCAGAGCACCGTTTCGTAGGTGCAGCGCTGATCGCCGGGCACAGGCTCGTCCGCCAGCCGATGTTGCACGTTCATGCCGGTCCGGGGACATTTGAAGACGAAGTTGCTCATGCAACTGGTCAGTCTGACGACTGCACGGCGTTCCGTTTTGATCCCTGTCAATTCCGGAGCGGGAGGATATGCCACCCTCAAGTTGCATCTGTTCGATATTGCTCTCTCTCTGCTGCGGCACGGATTCAAGGGAAGTGGCCAGCCGAGTGGGGCTCAATGCGCGCCAGCGTGATGCGCTGCGGGCAACGCACGCACGCAAGCGTTCCGTCAGCGAACGCTACGTAGTTCTACGGAGATTGGTGGGTCCAGAATTATCGGTTTGTTAACAGCAACGAGCCCGCCAACAACTTAAAATTGCACCACTAAGGGTAGCGGTGCACGTTATTCACAGGCGGGAAGAAAGAACATATTGCGAACGAAGAACAAATGAGGTACGGTGTTCCATCAGATCCAGTTGATGACCAGACAAAGTAGCTGGTCCGTTGTTGCCACCGTTTGTCCCGCTAGCGAATCCCCGCCATAAGGAGCACCACCAATGGCCGCCCCCACCACTGCCCTGCGTATCGTCGAAGGATCCTCCATGGACAAGACCAAGGCCCTGTCCGCCGCGCTCTCCCAGATCGAGCGCCAGTTCGGCAAGGGCTCGGTGATGAAACTGGGCAAAAACGACCGCTCGATGGACATCGAGACCATTTCCTCGGGCTCGCTCGGGCTCGACATCGCGCTCGGCGTCGGCGGCTTGCCGCGCGGCCGGGTGGTGGAAATTTACGGGCCGGAATCCTCAGGCAAGACCACGCTGGCACTGCACACCGTTGCCGAGGGACAGAAGAAGGGCGGCATCTGCGCCTTCATCGACGCCGAACACGCGCTCGACCCGGTCTATGCCCGAAAGCTCGGCGTCAATATCGACGAGCTCTTGATCTCGCAGCCCGACACCGGCGAGCAGGCGCTGGAAATCTGCGACACCCTGGTGCGCTCCGGCGCGGTCGACGTGCTGGTGATCGATTCGGTGGCGGCCCTGGTGCCGCGCGCCGAACTTGAAGGCGAGATGGGCGATGCCTTGCCCGGACTGCAGGCGCGGCTGATGAGCCAGGCGCTGCGCAAGCTCACCGCCTCGATCAACAAATCCAACACCATGGTGATCTTCATCAATCAGATCCGGATGAAGATCGGCGTGATGTACGGCTCGCCGGAGACCACCACCGGCGGCAACGCGCTGAAGTTCTACGCCTCGGTCCGGCTCGACATCCGCCGCATCGGCGCGATCAAGGAGCGCGACGAGGTGGTCGGCAACCAGACCCGCGTCAAGGTGGTGAAGAACAAGCTGGCGCCGCCGTTCAAGCAGGTCGAGTTCGACATCATGTATGGCGAGGGCGTCTCCAAGATGGGTGAAATTCTCGATCTCGGCGTCAAGGCCGGCATTGTCGAGAAATCCGGCGCCTGGTTCTCCTATGACAGCCAAAGGCTGGGGCAGGGCCGCGAGAACTCGAAAGCGTTCCTCAAGGCCAATCCCGACATGACCGCCAAGATCGAGGCGGCGATCCGCCAGAACTCCGGCCTGATCGCCGAACAGATCCTGGCAGGCAGTCCCGAGCGCGACGCCGAAGGCGAGGAGCCGGCGGAGGAGTGATCTTCACTCGTGTCCCGGACGCGGTGCAGCGTTCTTCACGATGCACCGCAGAGCCGGGACCCACAGCTTGGCATCAAAATCCCATTGCTGATCCGAGGCATGAGAGGCAATGGACGCGCCGTTCTTTGTCTACATTCTCGCAAGTAAGCGAAATGGGACGTTGTATGTCGGCGTCACCAACAATCTCGCTCGGCGTTTGTCGGAGCATAAAGCCAAGCTTGTTCCCGGTTTCACACGGCAATATGAAGTCGATCAACTCGTCTATTTTGAAGCTTTCGATTCCATCCTAGAGGCTCGCGCGGGAGAGCATTCCTTGAAGCGCTGGCGCCGCGCTTGGAAGATCGCCTTGATCGAGAAGCTCAATCCGAATTGGCGCGATCTGACCAACGAATTAAATTTCTGAGACATCTCCGGGACGCTTGGCGTGCCCCGGATGCTGCGCAGCGCGCCGCAGTAGCGGCGTGGTGCGCTACTGATCCGGGGCCCATGCGCATGATAAAGTGTGGGTCCCGGCTCTGCGGCGCATCGTCAAGAACGCTGCACCGCGTCCGGGACACGATCTTATCCACGCGCGAGGTGCTCGGTGAGGGGTGGTGCAGCCTGGGCCATTCGGTGACGATATGACGCGTTTGATCCTGACGACGGAAGACTCGGGGGCCGGATGCCTCAAGGGGACCGGCCTCGCCGACATCGTGCTTCCGTTCGGCCTTCGGTTCGTCTGGGGCCCGTTGCCGTCCGATGCGGAGCTCGCAACGTTCTTGAAGGCGCGTTCGACGAAACACGGCTCTCCGGGCTCCCACTGGTTGGATTTTGTCCGCTCGCGGCATCTCGAAAAGATAGAAGGAAAGGGCCTCGGATTGATCAACCTCTGTGAGCGGTGCGAGACGATCGAGTTATGGATCGATCCGGAGCCAAATGCGCAGCTGACGCTGATCTGGCTGCTGGACTATTTGCGGCATTACGCGAAGATTGCTTCGAAGCTGACGTTGGTCCAGGCGGACGTCCGCATCGGCAATCACCCGCCGGAAGAAGTGGCCAAACGGCGGCTACTGGCCGTCAAAATCCTGAACGATCATGTGGAAACAGCCAGCGCGGCCTGGCAAGCCTATCGAGCTGCGACGCCGCAGGACTGGTTCAATCTGCTGTTAAGGGATTTGAGCATCTTCCCGCATCTTCGGCAGGCTGCCGTCGAGCTGCTTGAAGAACTTCCCATGCGCGCAACTGGGCTTAGCGCAACCGAGATGCGGATGCTGGAGCTGATATCGGCAGGCAACGCAGGTCCGTTTGACGTTTTTCCCGGCCACAGGAAGCGCAACCAAAGGCGTGCGTTCGGCTACTGGGAGGTCGGATCCCTGCTGGACGGGCTCGCTCGCTCTGCGGCACCCGCCGTGTCCGGCCTCGACGAGGGGCCGTTCACGCTGGAGATGCACGATGACCGTAACCGTCACGAGCGATACAAACGGAGCGAGCTAAAGCTCACCCCGCTCGGCGAGGCTATTTTGGCACAGACCGAAGATTTCAGCCGGCACAACCCAATCCACCGCTGGTGGGGCGGCACCGAGTTGACCAACGACTGCCTGTGGCGCTGGGACGTGGCGAACCGCGCTTTGATCGCGCCGTAGTGGCGGGCCGTTTTTGTTTTTGGTGCAGGGGCATTCCCAGCCGTCATGCCCGGGCTTGTCCCGGGCATCCACGTCCTACCTGCTCTGATGCCTTAAAGAAGTGGATGGCCGGGATAAACCCGGCCATGACGAATTGGGGTCTGCTGTCGCGTCACTCCGCCGCCTGCGCGTAATCCTCGACCGGCGGGCACGAGCAAACCAGATTGCGGTCGCCATAGACATTGTCGACGCGTCCGACCGGACACCAGTATTTGTCTGACCGCGAGGTGCCCTTGGGAAAGCAGCCCTCGGTGCGGCTATAGGCCCGCGCCCAGTTGTCGTCGGCGATGTCGTGCACGGTGTGCGGGGCGTGGCGCAGCGGCGAGGCCTCGATTTTCCAGCGGCCAGACTCGATCTCGGCGATCTCGCGCCGGATCGCGATCATCGCATCACAAAAACGGTCCAGCTCGGCCTTGGACTCGGATTCGGTCGGCTCGATCATCAGCGTGCCCGGCACCGGAAAGCTCATCGTTGGCGCATGGAAGCCGTAGTCGATCAGCCGCTTGGCGATATCGTCGACGGTGACGCCGCTCGAAGTCTTGAGCGGGCGCGGATCGACGATGCATTCATGCGCGACGCGGCCCTTGGCGTTGCGGTACAGCACCGGAAAATGAGCATCGAGCCTGGTCGCGATGTAGTTGGCGTTGAGGATCGCGATTTCGGTCGCGCGCGTCAGGCCTTCGCCCGACATCATCAGAATGTAGATATAGGAGATGGTCAGGATCGACGCCGAGCCGAACGGCGCCGCCGACACCGGCCCGACCGGCCGCGGCTTGACGCCGTCGGTCGTGGGGTGCCCCGGCAGGAACGGCGCCAAATGCGCTCTTACGCCGATCGGCCCCATTCCCGGGCCACCGCCGCCATGCGGAATGCAGAACGTCTTGTGCAGGTTGAGATGGCTGACATCGGCGCCGTAATCGCCGGGCCGCGACAGCCCGACCTGCGCGTTCATGTTGGCGCCGTCGAGATAGACCTGTCCGCCATGATTATGCACGACGTCGCAGATCTCGCGGATATGCTCCTCGAACACGCCGTGGGTGGAGGGATAGGTGATCATCACGGCGGCGAGATTTTTCGAATGCTGCGCCGCCTTGGCGGTGAGGTCATTGACGTCGACGTCGCCGCGCGCATCGCACGCCACCACCACGACCTCCATGCCGGCCATGCTGGCCGAAGCCGGATTGGTGCCGTGCGCGGACGAAGGAATCAGGCAGATCTTGCGATGCGGCTCGCCGCGCGCGGTGTGATAGCCGCGGATCGCGAGCAGGCCGGCATATTCGCCCTGCGCGCCGGAATTCGGCTGCAGTGAGATCGCCTCGTAGCCGGTGATATCGCACAGCCATTTTTCAAGCCGCGCGAACAGCGCGTGATAGCCGGCAGCCTGTTCGAGCGGTGCGAACGGATGCAAGCCGCCGAACGCGGGCCAGGTCAACGGGATCATCTCTGACGTGGCGTTGAGCTTCATGGTGCAGGAGCCCAGCGGAATCATGGCGCGGTCGAGCGCCAGATCGCGGTCGGACAGCTTGCGCATGTAACGCAAGAGTTCGGTCTCGGAGCGATGGGCGTGAAATACCGGATGGGTGAGGAACGCGCTTGAGCGCTTCAGCTCGGTGGGCAGTGTATCGCGGGTATCGGCTTCAACGTCCGCGTAGACAAGCCGGCCGCCGAATGCGCGCCACACCGCCTCGACGATGTCAGGTGTCGTGGTTTCGTCCAGCGCGATGCCGAGCGTGCGCTCGCCGATCCGAAGGTTGATTTTTTCGGCCCTGGCGCGGGCGGCGATCTCGTTCCGCCGCGCGCCGGCGTTCACCGTCACCGTATCGAAAAACGCCTCGGACTGCGGCGCGAACCCAAGCTTGCGCAATCCCGCCGCCAGCACGCAAGCACGGCGATGCACCGTGCGCGCGATGTGGGTCAGTCCTTCCGGACCGTGATAGACCGCGTACATCGAGGCGATCACCGCCAGCAGCACCTGCGCGGTGCAGATGTTGGAGGTCGCCTTTTCGCGGCGGATGTGCTGCTCGCGGGTCTGCAGCGCCAGACGATAGGCGGGCTGCCCCCGCGAATCGATCGACTGCCCGACGATGCGGCCGGGCAGCGCGCGTTTCAGCGCGTCGCGCACCGCCATATAGGCCGCGTGCGGTCCGCCATATCCCATCGGCACCCCAAAACGCTGCGCCGATCCGATCGCGATATCGGCGCCGAGTTCGCCGGGCGAAGCGATTAGCGTCAGCGCCAGCAGATCGGCGGCGACAATCACCAGCCCGCCTTTGGCCCGCAGCGCCGCAATGGCGGGATGCAGGTCGCGTACCGCGCCGGAAGTCCCCGGATACTGCAGCAGCCCGCCGAACACCTCGGCCTTGTCGAGATCGACGGCGGGATCGCCGACGATCAAATTCCACCCCAACGGTTCGGCGCGGGTGCGCAACACCGCGAGCGTCTGCGGATGCACCTCGCGGTCGACGAAGAATGATTTTGTCTTGGTCTGCGCGGCGCGCTCGGCGAGCGCCATCGCTTCGGCCGCCGCGGTAGCCTCATCAAGCAATGAGGCATTGGCGATATCGAGGCCGGTCAGGTCGCAGATCATGGTCTGGAAGTTGAATAAAGCTTCCAGCCGGCCCTGGCTGATCTCCGGCTGATACGGCGTGTAGGCCGTGTACCACGCCGGACTCTCCAGGATATTGCGCTGGATCACCGCCGGCAAAATCGTGCCCGAATAGCCTTGGCCGATCAGCGAGGTGAAGACCTGGTTTCGTGCCGCAAGCTCGCTCATGTGCGCCAGCGCTTCGGTTTCGCTCAGCGCCGGGCCGAGATTGAGCGGCGCCTTCTGCCGGATCGACGACGGCAGGGTCTCGCCCATCAGCGCATTAAGGCTTTTTGCGCCCACCGTTTCGAGCATCGCCGATATATCGCGGGGAGAGGGGCCGATGTGGCGGCGCACGAAGGTGGCGGCGGCGTCATTGGCGGGTTTGTAGTGCGCGGTCATGGGTTTGTCCTAGCTATTCGTCATGCCCGCGAAGGCGGGCATCCAGTAAACGTTGACGTCGGTGATGGAAACCGAGGCGTCACGGCGTACTGGATCACCCGCCTTCGCGGACGATGACGCTGTGGGGGTGGTGGCTCTCTTGGTCATCTCACGCCGTATGCGCCTTGTACGCGGCCTCATCCATCAGGCCGTCGAGTTCGCTTCTGTCTGCGATCTTCAGCTTGAAAAACCACGCCTTGCCGGCGGCGTCGGAATTGACCAGTGCCGGCTCGGCTGACAGCGCGTCGTTGACTTCCGTTACTTCGCCTGAAATCGGCGCGTAGACGTCGGATGCCGCCTTGACCGATTCGACCACGGCGGCGGCTTCCGCCTTCTTCAGGCTGCGGCCGACCTTCGGCAGTTCGACGAACACGACGTCGCCGAGCTGCGACTGCGCGTAGTCGGTGACGCCGATGGTGGCGACATCGCCCTCGATGCGGAGCCATTCGTGGTCTGATGTAAACAGCGTCGTCATTGCAAATCCTCT
>Ga0193724_1000152_pt1 | contig 17112 bp, 13 predicted proteins | sample H2a1metaG_FD_146005 | JGI IMG/M metagenome (GOLD analysis project Ga0193724, IMG submission 146005) | Soil microbial communities from a riparian zone of the East river system, Colorado, United States - H2a1 | ecosystem: Environmental > Terrestrial > Soil > Riparian zone | place: USA: East River... | reverse complement strand
CACCTGATATCGATCCTCTAACCATTTGTTCTGAGTATTGTCCCACCACCCTGGAAGTTTGACGGGGCCATTCGCCACCACACCCGCGGCGTAAGCGTTCCTGAGCCGTCCATCATGCCAGGTGCGATCGTTGTCGATGGCCCAGAGAATCGCCGAGCCAATCCGATACGCTTTGTCTTGCTCACCGCAACCGACCAATGCGATGGCGGCTACCGCATTGTCATAGAGGTAGGCGGCGCCATGCAGAGGCCCCGATTCGACGGTCGGATAGCTGGGCAGGAACAACGGCCCTGATGGCGGTGCCTTATCAATTAGACCAGCGAGGTATCCGCACGCTGACGTTTTTGGTGCTGTTGAAGCCTGCAGTGGAGCGGAGGCCATCATGATTGCGAAAGTCGCGACGACCCAAGTGTGAAGGCAGAGCCCGCGACAACGGTAGAAGCAATCAGTGATTAGTGCCGGTAGCATTTCGTTGCCTCTCGTGTCTTTTCAACCAAGACTTTAGGACATCGGGACCAAGACGATATGGCGCGACATCACTGCCTCCGAGCGGGTCGGTTCGCAGTGTAACGCGATTTTACGACGCGAGCCATTTCCGAGTTTGGCACTTTTCGGACCTCGCGCCATCCGAGGCGCAGGTCCGAGATACCCCGATGAGCGGACATCGTACTTGTCGAACGCCGCAGGTCTGCATCGCGCAAAGATCGTTGGCCGCCACTGCGTCGATAGCCCGCCTCGCGCTCTGCATCGCCGCATGGTCCTGCGCTTTCCCGCGACAAACTGACCCGACGGGCAAATCACTTCGGATTTTCCGAAGTCATGTCAAGCCCAAGAATTAAAAATATTTCGCTTTCGCCGTCGGGCAAATCAAGGGCACATCAATTGCCATCCTGTCCCGCCAAGAGGGGCGTCGGCCATCGTCACGAACGTGGGACAGGGAGCGGTGGACGCGGATGCGCCTTTGACGAACGGCGCGGAAGCGTACGGCGAAGACGTGTGGTCCTGACGCCTCGGTGCTGGCGTCAAGTTGGCGGTAAGTCCCGCCGATGACGGTGGCAAGAAAGCCGATCACCGGGGAGAGCGCGCTATAAGCCGTAAAACCATTGCGCAGGGAATGTCGGATTGCCTCCGCTGAACCTGTATGCTCGTGTGCGCATCTTTTTGTGCACATTGCACACGAGACCGCGGGTGCAGCGCGCATCCGGCATTCCCTGCGCCCTCTCTTTTCGAGAGGGGCAAAACTTACTTGCAAACCTCGGGCAGATCGTGCCGCGAGAACGCCGATGCATATCTATTCCCTCAAAATTGAATCGCCCGTCTCGGCCCCACAAGGGGAGGGATCAGGAAGGCGTGCGGCCCACACTCACATTCCCGGAACTGATGCGCCCCTGTGCCGTTATCCAGCGCCTCCCACCCCATCAATTTCTCCTTATTTTCAAGGCGAAGTGTTCACCCAAGACCGCCACTTTCCGCTAAAATGAGCCCCCGCGCCGCCGATTCATGAGGACGTCAGCCATGAGCTTCCGACGCGAATTCATCACCAAGCCGATCTTCTCCTGGGCCCGCGGCGTGTTGCCGCCGATGTCGGACACCGAGCGCGAAGCGCTGGAGGCCGGCGACGTCTGGTGGGACGCGGACCTGTTCACCGGCAATCCCGACTGGTCGAAACTGCTTGGCCATGCGCCGGCGACCCTGACGCCGGAGGAAGCGGCGTTTCTCAACGGTCCGGTCGATGAGCTCTGCGCCATGCTCGACGACTGGAAGATCAATTGGGAATGGCGCGACCTGCCGCCGGAGGTCTGGGACTTCATCAAGCGCGGCAAATTCTTTGGCATGATCATTCCGAAGGAGTATGGCGGGCTTGGCTTCTCGCCCTATGCGCATTCCGAAGTGGTGCGGAAGATCTCGTCGCGTTCGGTGACCGCCGCCGTCACCGTGATGGTGCCGAACTCGCTCGGCCCCGGCGAACTGCTGATGCGCTTTGGCACCAGGGAGCAGCAGCAGCAATGGTTGCCGCGCCTTGCCGACGGCCGCGAGATTCCCTGCTTCGGATTGACCAGTCCCGAGGCCGGCTCCGACGCCGCGTCGATGATCGACAGCGGCGTCATCTGCAAAGGCGATTTCGAGGGGCGCGAGGTGCTCGGCCTGCGTCTCAACTGGCACAAGCGCTATATCACGCTCGGCCCGGTCGCGACGCTGCTCGGGCTGGCCTTCAAGGCCTATGACCCCGATCATCTGGTGGGGTCGCGGGAAGAACTCGGCATCACCGTGGCGCTGATCCCGACGCATCTGCGCGGCGTCGAGATCGGCCGTCGCCATCTGCCGTCGATGCAGGTGTTTCAGAACGGCCCGAACCGGGGCCACGACGTCTTCATTCCGATGGATTACATCATCGGCGGCGAGGCACGTCTCGGTCAGGGCTGGAAAATGCTGATGACCGCACTTGCCGCCGGGCGCGGCATCTCACTGCCGTCATTATCCGCCGCGGGCGCGGCCTATGCCGCGCGCACCACTGGCGCCTATGCGCGGATTCGCGAGCAGTTCAACGTCCCGATCGGAAAGTTCGAAGGCATCGAGGAGCCGCTGGCCCGCATCGCCGGCACCGCCTATCTGCTCGATGCGGCGCGGCGGCTGACCTGCGCCGCGCTCAATCAGGGCCATCACCCCGCGGTCATTTCCGGCATCATGAAACTGCATGCTACCGAGCGGATGCGGGTCGCGTTCGACGACGCCATGGACATCCATGGCGGCAAGGCTGTGATCGACGGCCCACAGAATTACCTCGGCAATCTCTATCGTTCGGTGCCGGTCGGCATCACCGTCGAGGGCGCCAACATTCTGACCCGGAACCTGATCGTGTTCGGGCAGGGCGCGATCCGCGCGCATCCTTATCTGCTGGAAGAGATGAACGCGCTCGGCGATCAAGACCGCGCCAAAGGCCTCGACGCCTTCGACAAGGCGTTCTGGAAACATATCGGTCACAGCATCACAACACTGTTCCGGGCGTGGGGCCGCAGCTGGACCGGCGGTGCGTTTGCACCGGCGCCCGACGCCGGCGACGCGACCGGATTCTATCGCCAGCTCTCGCGCTACTCCTCGGCCTTCGCGCTGTGCGCCGACATGGCGCTCTTGACGCTGGGTGGCGCACTGAAGCGCAAGGAAATGCTGTCGGCGCGGTTCGGCGATATCCTCTCAGAGCTTTATCTGTTGTCCGCCGCGCTTAAGCGCTGGCAGGACGAGGGCCGACAGGGGGCGGATTTCGCGGCACTCGAATGGTGCATGGCGAGCGGCTTCAAGACCATCGAGAATCGTTTCGCGGAAATCCTCGCCAATCTGCCGAACCGGTTTGTTGCCGTGGTGCTGAAATTCCTGGTCCAGCCGTTCGGCGCCCGCGTGCTCGGTCCGTCCGATATGGTGATCCATCGTTGCGCGCAGCTGGTGCTGGAGCCGTCGGCGGCGCGCGACCGCCTGACCCCGGATCTGTCGCATATCGATGACGACCGTGGCGTCGCAAGGCTGGAGAAGGCGTTTCTTCTGGTCACCGGCGCCGAGGATATCGCCAAGCGAATGCGCGCCGCCCACCTCCACGACTGGAACGAGGCCGTTAAAAACGGCGTCATCACCAGGGCCGAGGGCGATCAGCTTGCGGCGGCACATGAAGCTGTTGCGAAGGTGATAGAGGTCGACGACTTCGCGGCCGAGGAGTTGTCGCCGATTTACAAAAAGCCTGCCGAAGTGCATCAGTTCTTTCAGGAGCTTGGTGAAACAAGGGCCGCAAGCTGATGGCGCGACCGGTTTTCATTATCGACGGCAGCCGGACGCCGTTCCTGAAAGCGCGCAGCGGGCCGGGCCCATTCACCCCGGTCGATCTCGCCGTGCAGTGCGGCCGGCCGCTGCTGGCCCGGCAGCCGTTCGCGCCCGATGCCTTCGATCAGGTCATCCTCGGCTGCGTCAACGTCATCGCCGACGAGGTGAATCCGGCACGGGTCGCAGCGTTGCGGCTCGGCATGGGCGAGGCGATGGTGGCGTTCACGGTGCAGATCAATTGCGGCTCCGGCATGCAGTCGATCGACACGGCGTACCGCTATATCCGCGAAGGCGTCTCGGACCTGATCCTGGCCGGCGGTTCGGAAGCGCTGAGCTACGCGCCGCTGGTGTGGCCGCAACAGGGCGTGCGCTGGTTCGCAGGCCTCGCCGGCGCCAAGGGATTTCTCGGCAAGCTGGCGGCGCTCGCGAAAGCCCGGCCGGCTTATTTCAAGCCCATCATCGGCCTTGAGCGCGGGCTGACCGATCCGATCACCGAGCTCAACATGGGCCAGACGGCGGAAGTGGTCGGTCATTTGTTCGGCATCACGCGCACGCAATCGGATGCCTATGCCGTCGAAAGCCACAAGCGGCTGGCCAACGCCCAAGCGCAAGGCTGGCTGAAGGGCGAGGTCGAGACCGCGTTCGCACGCGACGGCAAGTTCTACGAACATGACGACGGCGTGCGGCCGGATTCCTCGCCCGAGAGCCTCGCCAAGCTGAAGCCGGTGTTCGAGCGGCCCTGGGGTCAGGTCACCGCCGGCAACTCCTCGCAGATCACCGACGGCGCATCGTGGACGATTCTCGCATCCGAAGCGGCGGTCGCCAAGCATGGTCTCGCGCCAAAGGCCGTGATCGTCGACAGCCAATGGTCGGCGCTCGATCCCTCTATCATGGGCCTCGGGCCGGTGCTGTCGGCGACTGAACTGTTGAAGCGCAACAAATTGTCGCTCGGCGATATCGAGACCTGGGAACTGAACGAGGCGTTCGCGACGCAAGTGCTGGGCTGTCTCGCCGCCTGGAACGACGACAAATTCTGCCGCGAGATTTTGGGTCTCGAGGGGGCCGCCGGGCAAATCGATCACGCAAAACTCAATGTCGACGGCGGCGCCATCAGCCTTGGCCATCCCGTGGGCTGCAGCGGCAATCGCATCGTGCTGCATCTCGTCAACGCGATGAAGCGGCTGGGCACCAAGCGCGGCATCGCCACCGAATGTATCGGCGGCGGGCAGGGCGGCGCCATGTTGATCGAGACGGTATAGGGAACGTCATGGATAGCAGGATCATGGACGTTCTCGGCGACCGCGTGCTCGAACTCGGGCCAAAACCGGACGCCAGTGCGCTCTATCGCAATTTCAAGCTGACCCGCGATGACGACGGCGTCGCCTGGCTGCTGTTCGATCGCGCCAATGCCAGCGCCAACACGCTGTCGGCCGACGTCATCGAAGAACTCGATTCCGTGCTGGCGGCGCTGGAAAGCCAGCGGCCGTCCGGGCTGGTCATTCGCTCGGCGAAGCCATCCGGCTTCATCGCCGGCGCCGACGTCAACGAATTTCGCGGCGCCAGCGATCCGCGGCCGGTCGAGACCGCGATCGGCCGTGCCCATGCGGTGATCGACCGCCTCGAAGCCTTGAAGGTCCCGACCGTCGCCGTGATCCATGGCTTCTGCCTGGGCGGCGGCCTCGAAGTCGCGCTCGCCTGTCAGTCGCGCATTGCGATCGACGGCGCCCGCTTTGGTTTTCCCGAAGTGATGCTCGGCCTGCATCCCGGTCTCGGCGGGCCTGCGCGTTTCACGCGTCTGGTCAATCCGATGCAGGCGATGACCTTGATGCTGACCGGCAAGACCATCGATGCGCGCAAGGCAAAGTCGTTGGGCCTCGTCGATGCCGTGGCGCAGGAGCGGCATGTTCGCAATGCCGTCAGGGATGCGGTATTCGGCCGCCTGAAACGCGCTCAGCCCGGTGTTCTGAACACTGTCCTGAATTCCGGTCCGGTCCGCGGCTTTCTCGGCTCGCGGATGCGCGCGGAGGCTGAAAAGGCCGCGCCGCATGAGAACTATCCCGCGCCTTACGCGCTGATCGATCTCTGGGAAAAGCACGGCGGCGACAAGACCGCGATGCTGGCGGCCGAAAAGACCTCGTTCGCCAATCTGATGGTAACGCCGACCGCGCAGAACCTGATCCGGGTTTTCTTCCTGCGCGAGCAGATGAAGAAGCTTGCCGGCAGCGGCAACCAGATCAGCCACGTTCACGTCATTGGCGCGGGCGCGATGGGCGGCGACATCGCGGCGTGGTGCGCCAATCAGAGCATGCGGGTCACGCTATCGGACATGAAGGCGGAGCCGATTGCCGGTGCTGTGAAACGCGCATCGGATCTGTTCGGCAAGATCATGCGCAAACGCACCGATATCCGCGACGCGCTGGATCGGCTCGTTCCCGATCTCGACGGCGAGGGCATCCGCAACGCCGACCTCATCATCGAAGCGGTGCCGGAAAAGCTGGAGCTGAAGCAGAAGATCTATGCCGGGCTCGAGCCGAAAATGAAACCCGGCGCGATCCTCGCCACCAACACCTCGAGCATTCCGCTGCAGGATCTACGCACGACGCTGAAATCGCCGGAGCGGCTGGTGGGGTTGCACTTCTTCAATCCGGTGTCACGCCTGCAACTGGTCGAGGTCGTCAGTCATGACGGCACCGACCCGCAGCTGCTGGAGCAGGCGCTTGCCTTCGTGGGCGCCATCGACCGGCTGCCACTGCCGGTGAAGAGCTCGCCGGGTTTTCTCGTCAACCGCGCGCTGACGCCTTACATGCTCGAGGCGATGGTGATGCTGGACCAGCAAATCGACAAGCGCACCATCGACGCGGCAGCGGAAAAATTCGGCATGCCGATGGGGCCGATCGAGCTCGCCGATCAGGTCGGCCTCGACATCTGCCTCGCGGTCGGCGACATGCTGCGCTCAAAATTCGGCGATTCCCTGCCGCCGACGCCGGCGTGGCTGCGCGAGAAGGTGGCGGCCGGCGATCTCGGCCGCAAGACCGGCAGGGGTTTCTATGTCTGGAAAGACGGCAAGCCCGACAAGATGTCCCGTTCGCCCGCGACGGTACAGCCGACGGCGGAAATGATCGACCGGCTGATGCTGCCGATGTCGAACGTCTGTGTCGCTTGCCTGCGCGAGGGCATCGTCGACAATGCCGACGTGGTCGATGGCGCCATGATCTTCGGCACCGGGTATGCGCCGTTTCGCGGCGGTCCGCTGAACTATGCGCGAACCCGCGGGCCTGAAGACGTGGCGTCGGCGTTGCGCGCGCTGGCGCAAAAGTTCGGCGGCCGGTTCACGCCGGACGCCGGCTGGGACAGTTTCAAATAATAGAGCATGATCCGGAAAAGTGGGTACCGGTTTTCCGAAAAGATCATGCAAAAAGATAGAGCGGGATGACGATTCGAAGAAGAGTCATCCCGCTCTAGGATTTCCGATCCGACCGACGGGGCGCTCCTCATGACCGACACCCAAGCCGTTCACGCCCCGCCGGATTCGGAAACCGAACCCGTCGGCGATCTGTCGATCCGCACGCTGGCGATGCCGGCCGATACCAACCAGAACGGCGATATTTTCGGCGGCTGGCTGCTCAGCCAGATGGACATCGGCGGCGGAATCTTCGCCTCCAAGGTCGCGAAGTCGCGCACGGTCACAGTTGCGATCGAGGCGATGAATTTTCGCAAACCGGTGTTCGTCGGCGATGTGGTTTCGGTGCACGCCAATCTGGTCCGGATCGGCAAGACCTCGGTCACCGTCCATATCGAGGCCTGGGTCCTGCGCCGCAATGAAATGCATTCGATCCTGGTGACCGACGGCAATTTTACCTACGTCTCGATCGACGATCAGGGACATCCGCAAGTTATCGCGCGGGATGGAGCGCCGATTTCGGCGTAGAAACTTCCGTCATTCCGGGATGTTGCGTTAGCACCAGACCTCAGATGTGCAATTGCACATCGGGCGAGATTCCGGGTTCGATGCTTTGCACCGCGCCGGAATGACGGTTTTGCAGGGTGGGCAAAGGCGTGCTTGCGCCGTGCCCACCTTTTTGCGGAGCATGCTGGAGGGCACGCCGCAGCGACGAAGCGATCCAGCTTTACGGAATCACAATTTGGTTGCCGCACGCGACAGAAGTTTCCAGTCGGCTGCCGGTTTTTGCCAGTTCATCAGGATGTGGAGATTGGTGGAGCTCTTCTTGCCATCGGCCACGGCCTCCTGTTCGCCCATCCAGTGGAAACGCACGATCGCCGCGGGGCCGACGACGCGAATTTTGGTGTCTTGGTATTCCAACGACAAGAACTTCGATTTTCCGCTGGTGGCGTTGGCGATAAAGGTCGCCTTGTCCTCGACCCGGCCATCGCTGTGGCTGTAGCTGAGTTCCGTTGCGCAGAGTGAGGCCAGTGCCTCGGCGTTGGCGGCGAACTGCGCCGCGCGGAATGCCTCGACGCTCTTGGCGACCGCATCTTCATCCTGCGAAGCCGCGAAGGCCGGGACCACGCCCACCGGGACCACGCTCAGGAGTCCGAGCGCAAGCGCCGGCAAGATCAACTGGCGACGATCGATATCCATCGTTTCCTCCATTCTTTTGATTTGAGCGCAGTCTTGCAGCCACGCTTTGTTTTGTCGAGTACCCGCTTTGGTCCCGTACGAGACCGAGCATGATGCTGCGTTTGCGAACGCGGTTCTCCACCGCGGTGAGGAGCGAAGCGGACGAAACAATCCAGGTCTTCGACGGCTATTTGTCGATGTGCCACGATCCCTCAGAGGGAATTACGACCTCCCGGGTTTAGAGGTATATTTTATCAATATCTACCGATGACTCGACGCCCAGTTTGGCGAAGTTTTTCGCGAGCCAGTCGCCCGCACATTTTCGTCCCTGGTCGCGAAGAAAAACGAGAAAGTCCCAATCGGCGTTGTACTTGCTTGTCGAACTGAGTGCCCCCATGAATTCGTCGTCCGCGACGCTGTGGATCCGCACGTGCGGCAGCCCTTCGCCGACGATACGGTTTTGCGTGACGAGCCCGGTGACGAAGCTGACCGCCCGCATCTCCCGCATCAGGGATGAATTGAAGCTGATCTCGTTGATGCGGTTCAAGATATCGGCTGCGGCGCGCGGCACCTCTTTGCGAAACAGCGGATTGATATGAACGATGACGATGTCGGTGCTCTTGCAGTGGTAGATTAGCGGGAAGAGTGCCGGGTTTCCCATATAGCCGCCGTCCCAATAGGCTTCGCCGTCGATCTCCACCGCACGAAACATCGTGGGGAGACACGCCGAAGCCATCACGGCAGATACCGAAATTTCCTTACCGGCGAAGACCTTCACCTTGCCAGTGCGAACGTTTGTCGCAGAGAGAAAGAGTTTGACCGGACAGTCCGGGCGCTTCAACACGTCAAAATCGATCGATTGCTCGACCACATCACGCAGTGGGTTATAGTCCGCGGGGTTGAACCCATATGGCGACAGCACGCGGGTCACGAAGCCCATCAGGGAGAAAACCGGCGACCAGGTCAACTTGTGATCCCCCAGCATTCGGTCGATGGGATTTGGCTGCAACGGCCCCAGCTTGGCCGCATCGCTGACGCGTTTCCAATAGCCGGTGAGCGCTTTGCGTGCCCCTTCGCGACCGTCGACCGCAAGCCCATAGGCAAAGACCGCCGCATTCATTGCTCCGGCGCTGGTCGCACTGAGCCCCTCGAAGGCAAGGTCTTTCTCGTCCAGGAATCGGTCGAGCACACCCCAGGTAAAGGCACCATGAGCTCCGCCTCCCTGGAGGGCCAGGTTGATGGTCCTGACCTGGCTGGCCGGTTCGTGACCGGCTCCCCCAGTTGCCTCAGGCCGCTCCGCCGAGTTTCGCCCCGAAGTAATTTCCATAGCCGAATCCCACCCCCATTTGCCTTTGCGAGGAGCGAAGCGACGACGCAATCCAGCCCTCTTGCTTTGCTCTGGATTGCTTTCATTTCAAGACAATTGTGCCAAACCAAGCGTTGGTGTTGGCGCGTTCGACATCAGGTGATGTCGGTTGCTCGGTCGCTATCGGGGATAAGCGGACATGTCGCAGGTGAGCCGCGCATGGCCGAGCGCGAGCAAGGAGCGTGCGCAACCCATCCCTCGTGCAGGCGCTGGAATTGCCGCCACTTTTCAGCGCGCGTTCATCGGAAGGACAAAAACCTGGCCGGGATAAATACGATCAGGATTTCGAATTTGGTTCTGGTTCGCTCTGTAAACGACTGCGTATCGCATGCCCGCGCCGTAGGTGTTACGGCTGATGCGCCAGAGGCTGTCGCCACGGGATACGACCGTGGTCGCTGTCCTGGGCAAGATCAGGGTGGACGGTGAGCCCCCGTCTGGCGCGGCGGCAGCCAGGCGCGGCGGCCGTGAAACGGCCATTTCCTGCCGCTTCGCAGTTTGCAACGGAGGCTGGGAGGACTGGCGCGCTTGAGCAGAGGTAACGCCCTGATCCAGCACGGAATGGTTTGTCCCCACCGTCTCCGGAACATTGAACGGCACCTCGGCGCGCGATTGGAGCGCGCCGGGGCTGGACTCCAGCTCGGCCAGCGCGACCGCCACGCTCTGCTTGGATGTCGCCTGCTTGCCGTCCGGCTGTTGAGATCTCAACGTCAGCTCATAGTCCCCGGCGGGAAGCCGGGGAGGCACCATGACGAATTGTCCGGATTTATCAGCGACCGTTCGATCATGGAACAGGCCATTGCGCAACAGTTCCACGACCGAACCTGGCGTGGCCGTGCCGGCAATCACCGCGTCACCCGTTCGCTCAATGCGGGCGATGTCGAAGGCGGGCAAGGACTGATCAATGTCCGGCGCGCGGGGCGGTACGGCAAGTGCAGCCGTTGCGGCGTTCGCTTCAGCTTGTAGCGTTGCGAGCGCGGCCGAGCCTTTATCTGGAGCGCCCGATGCCGGCGGTGAAACCTCCGGCGCGGCGGTTGCGGCTCTGGTTTCAACCGGCGGCTCGCGCCATACGTGCGTGATGCCGAAGGCGAGTGCAGCACCACATGCCGCAACAAGCGCCAGCGACGGCACGACTATTCGGGTTATCGATGTGGCAGTCATAATACGAGCCCCTTGGCTAGATCGTTGGCTCAGCACCCCCCGGGGTGACTCTGCGCCGATTTGTTATGGCCATCAAGTCCGCCAAACCGGGTATCCCGGTCAGTCGTGTTGACCAATGCACTTTGGCACGAGACCGACGTGCCGCGACGAGCAAAAAGCGAAAAAGTGAGTAGGACATCGCAAAACTGACGGGATTGACCCGAAACGGTCTTTCGTTGCTTCCAGTCCGCTTCCGCCAGCTATTGGACGACGTCCAGTTTGACCTTTGCGACACCCCCGTCAACCATTCCCAGCGTTCTGGCTGCAGAATAGGAGACGTCGACGACCCGTCCGGGAACGAACGGTCCGCGGTCATTGACCCGAACGGTCACGGACCGCCCGGTCGCGACGCTTGTCACGCGCAACCGGGTGCCGAACGGCAACGTGGGATGAGCGGCGGTCAATTCGTTGGTATCGAACTTTTCACCGTTCGCGGTCTGTGTTCCTTCTGTGTAGAAGCTGGCAAGTCCATGCGACGCAATCTCCGTCTCGGCTGCATTCTTGTGCGAAGCGAAGGGGGTATGTTTTCTCGTAACCGCCACGCGCCTGTGCGTCACGAATGACGTCTGTCGATTCTGTTCCAGCGATGCCTGTCGACTGGCGGAAGCTAACTCAGATTTTCTGGTCACCACGGAGGACTGAGCGCAGGCCGCGAGCAAAGCCCCGACCAGCGCGACGGCAAACAGCCGAATGACGTTCCGAACACCAGCTGCCGAGACCAAAGGGGTGTCAAGGTGAATACGGTTTGCTTTGATGTCGACGTACGCAATTCTGGCACAGCTGATGGAAGACATGTTGTACCTCCAACCCACCGAAATCCGACAAGTAACAATGGCGGAACGGAATAGGCGGCACCATGGCCAGATGACAACCGGCAGGGGATCAATCACACAATTCATCGGAGTGTGGTCATTGTGCCACTACTCGCCGGGAATAGCTCAGGCTGCTGGCGTTTGTCTCGATTTTGCCGCATTCTAGACCACGATCGACGTTTTAGGTTGCAAGGCGTCCGACAGGTAAACTGGATGACCTACGTCGCAGCGACAGCTAATAAGGTTTCGTCGGGGCACGGCCTTTCATTCTCCGGCCCGAGTGCATTGGTGATGGTCGCATTGGCATCGGGAGCGGCGGCCTGGACTGCCTTTCCGGTTACTTCAGTGTTGGATTCCGCATCCTCCGAGGACATCAACACGTTATCGTTCGATGACCGGTTCCCCTCGGGGTCCAGCTTGCCTCCGACGTACTTCGCGCTGCCCGTTGTTCGATCTTTGCCGCCAGAACTCGAGATCAAACTTCAACAAGCGAAAGACCAGCTCGCGCAGAAATTGCAGTTTCGAGATCGGCAGGCAGCCCTCGTGGAGGAACCCACGCCGTCAAGCGTCGCTGCCATTCCCGTTCCCAGGCCTCGTCCGGTTGAGGCGAACCTCGAGTTACGGGACAGCCCTCCTGCGGCACAACCTGACAATCGCACGCTACTGCAGAAGCTTTCCGATCTGCTCCCGGCCCGTGTCACGCTTGCGTCTCTATCTCCATCCCTCGATGGTGGGCTCCTTAGCGGCGGGCCAGATCTCGCCGCTCTTGGCTACGACAATCTCACCGCCGTCTATGACATCTCGGCGCGCACTGTTTACATGCCAAACGGGGCGAAGCTTGAGGCGCATTCAGGATTGGGCAGTTTGATGGATGATCCAGCACATGTGAACGAGCGAAATGCTGGAGCGACGCCACCGAATGTCTATGACTTGAAACCGCGGGAGCGACTGTTTCACGGCGTCCAGGCGCTACGTATGATTCCGGTTGGTGACAACGACACGCTCGGGCGGTCCGGGTTGCTCGCGCACAGCTATATGCTCGGGGCCAACGGCGATTCCAACGGCTGCGTGTCGATCAAGAACTATGAAAAATTCCTGAAGGCCTTCAACAACGGTGAGATCAAGCGCCTCGTCGTCGTCCCGAGCCTCGGTGACAGCGTGTCAGCTTCGCGACGAGCAGTTTCACAATCATGACGCCGGGGCTGTTGTCTTCCGCCCACTAACGCCACGGATTTACCCTGGCTCTGGTGGTCGTTTTCCAGCGCCAGTCGCTTTAACCAGGATTAGCCTTTCGGCCGTCGGACCGCTTTGACACCGATCTGCCGCGTTGACCGGATGCCGGAACAGCCGCACCATAGAGCTCATTACGCCTGAGGTTGCCCTGTGACTGGCCTGACCAACCGCCAATCCGAGATCCTGAATATCGCCCGCGCCTTTGGCCGGGTGATGGTGGAAGATCTCGCCAAGCGTTTCGAAGTCTCGGCGCAGACCATTCGCAAGGATTTGAACGATCTGTGCGATCACAGGTCGCTGACGCGAATTCATGGCGGCGCCATCATTGCCTCCGGTGTCGAGAATCTCGCCTACGAAGCGCGAAGGTTCGTCGCCGCCGAAGAAAAGAAAGCCATTGGTGCTGCCGCGGCGGCGCTGATCCCCAATGGCTGCTCGCTGTTCATCAACATCGGCACCACCACCGAAGAAGTCGCCAGCGCGCTGACCTCGCATGAGGACCTGCTGGTCATCACCAACAACCTCAATGTCGCGATGCTGCTGTACCGGCATCCGCGTATCGAGGTGATCGTGGCAGGCGGCGCGGTGCGGCGCGCCGATGGCGCCGTGATTGGCTCGACCGCGATCAGCCTGATCGGCCAGTTCAAGGTCGATTACGCCATCATCGGCGCCTCCGCGATCGACGAAGAGGGCGCGCTATTGGATTTCGATTATCGCGAAGTGCAGGCGGCCCAGGCCATCATCGCCAATGCGCGCAGCGTGATGCTGGTCGCCGATAGCACAAAACTGCGGCGCAGCGCGCCGGTCCGCATCGCCCATATCAGCCAGATCCAGACCTTTGTCACCGACGCTGCATTGCCGGCAGGGCTCGCCAACATCTGCCATAGCAGAGGCATCGAGGTGATCGAGGCGATGCCCAAATCCTCCGCCGACATCGACGAGCCCGGCATTGAGCCTGCTTCGACCGTCACTCGGCTGAGATAGAGCCGATGGCCTTTTGGTTCAGCGATCCTCACCATGAGGGTCCAAGACCTCATCCCGAGGAGGCTCAACAAACCCTCACATTGCAATGGCGTCGCGCGCCATCAGCTCGCAGAGCGCCATCGCCGCTGTTTTTCGCGATTGCCGCAACCCTTCATGCTGCACCACTGCCGGCGTTGGCCCTTGCTGGTGTCGAGGTAGTAGACGTCGCAATCAGGAGCTTCACATTTTCGAATTCTCTTGCGCTCCTCGTCGACGAGCAGACGTTCGATCGCGAGCGAACAGACATGCAAAGGGATTTCGGGCGCCAGTGAAGGAGACCAGCGGCGGCGGGCCAATCCGGGCGAAGGTGATGCGACCAGTATTTGCGCCGCATGTGCCGCCCGGATGGCGGCCGATAGCGCATCCAGATCGAGCGGCCGCGCGGGGCGCCCTGAATTTGCAGCAGCCAGGACATCGTGAAGATGCTCGCGAAGCTTGCGTGCGCGTTTCACAATATGTGTGCCGGAGCGGCCATCGAGCTGCGGCAGGCGTGCGGCGGTCCGACGATCGACAAGCCCCGCCAACTCGGCAAACCGCGTCAGGTCGCGGTATGTCGCCAAGTTGTCAATTGGAGCGTCTGAGGGCCGCTCGTCCAGGGTGTTCACCAGGTCCAGCGCTGGATGCCCACCGCTCCACTCGAACCGGTTGGCGCGGTCACTGATTCGTCCTTGCCTCATGTCACGCACCATCATAACCTTTAAAATACACTAAAGAGGTTACGAGTATCCATTCTTGCTTGGGAGTCGATTATGACGGATTTGACCGTCAGTGGGCGAACTCCTGCAGAATACATTCGTGGTGCGGCCTACGGCCTCGCGGCGGTCGGCATCTGGTCCGGATGGATTGTGGTGGCTCGCCTCGGCCTGCGAACAAGCCTCACGCCCTGGGACATCGCTGCGCTTCGTTTCAGTGTGGCCGGTTTGCTCCTGCTGCCGTATGTCCTCAGTAAGGGTCTCGCACTCGAACGCCTCGGTTGGATCGGACTGGTGGCGATCGTGCTCGGCGGCGGTGCCCCCGTCCTGCTCGCGAATGCTGGCCTTCTGTTCGCTCCTGCGGCGCATGCGGGAGCTCTCTTTCCCGGGGTGATGCCGCTGGCGGTTGCGATTCTGGCGGCGGCGATCCTGCATGAGCCATTCACCGACGCAAAAAAAATTGGCTTTGTCCTGATCCTGCTCGGCGTCTTTTGCGTCGCTTCCGGCGCCGGCGGCGCTATCGGCTCCGCGCAGACACTCGGACACGCGCTATTTCTCGGCTCTGGCCTGGCTTGGGCCTGCTACACGGTCGCGATGCGTCGCGCGCGGCTCGATGGGCTGCACGCGGCAGGCATCGCCGCCGTAGGTGCTTTGATTCTCTACGTTCCCGCCTATTTGTTCACGGGGGTAGCGAGTCTCGCCAACGCCCCATGGGGCGATATAGCTCTTCAAGCGCTGGTGCAGGGGGTCCTGACGGCCATAGTTTCGCTCGTTCTCTACGGGCGTGCGGTCAATATTCTTGGTGCCTCGAGCGGTGCCGCCTTCGCCGCTCTGTCCCCGGCAATGACTGCCATCATGGCCATTCCAATCCTTGGCGAGTGGCCTACGACCGCAGATTGGATTGCGATCGCCTCGATCTCCGTCGGCGTTTACGTCGTGACCGGAGGGCCGCTGCCACAACGACGGGCCTGAGATCTGCACGCGCTTGGTTTCGGTTTCGCGGTCGAAGGAGCGAACCGCTCCTCGACGCGAATGGCCTGACGCCGGTTGCTTCAGCATCAACCGCCTGAAGTCAAAGTTTCCCGTTTTCGCTTGCTTTCGTTTTTGATTGTGATTTATTCGAAACCGAAAGCGAAATCGCCAAAGTGAACTGGCGAACGCCGGGGAAGCGTCTTTTGGATCGAATTTTTGACCTCGCTATCATTGGGGGAGGCGTCAATGGCTGCGGCATCGCGCGCGATGCGGCGGGCCGGGGTAATTCTGTTTTCCTGTGTGAAATGAATGATTTGGCCAGCGGGACGTCGTCCTGGTCGACCAAGCTCGTGCATGGCGGCTTGCGCTATCTGGAATATTACGAGTTTCGGCTGGTTCGCGAGGCGCTGATCGAGCGCGAAATCCTCTGGCAGATCGCGCCGCACATCATCCGGCCGCTTCGTTTCGTGCTGCCGCACCACAACGGGCTGCGTCCGGCCTGGCTGCTGCGGCTCGGGCTGTTCCTGTACGACCATATCGGCGGCCGAAACCTGCTGCCGCCGACGCGCTCGGTCGATTTGACCCGCGACGAGGTCGGTCAACCCCTGATTCCCGGCCGCTACCTCAGGGGCTTTGAATATTCGGACTGTTTCGTCGATGACGCCCGCCTTGTGGTGCTCACCGCGCGAGATGCGGCGGATCGCGGTGCCGAAATCCGCACCCGCTCACGCGCCGTGGAAATTCGGCAGGTGGACGGAATCTGGCAGGTCACCGTCGAAAACACATCGAGTGGTGAGCGCAGCACGATCAAAGCCCGCGCGCTGGTCAACGCCGGCGGGCCGTGGGTCGAAGATGTGCTGACGTCGGGCGCGGGCGTCAACGCGAAAGCAAAAGTGCGGCTGGTGCAGGGCTCCCACATCGTGGTGCGGAAACTGTATGCGCACGACCGCGCCTACATGTTTCAGAACAGCGACGGCCGGATCGTCTTCGTCATTCCGTACCAGGACGACTTCACGCTGATCGGCACCACCGATCGCGACTTCGATGGCGACCCGGCCAAGGTGAAAGCCTCGGCCGAAGAGATCAAATACCTCTGCAACTCCGTCAGCGAATATCTGGCGAAACCGGTCAAGCCCGAAGACGTGGTCTGGACTTATGCCGGCGTTCGGCCGCTGTACGACGACGGCGCCAGCGAAGCCAAGGCCGCTACCCGCGATTACGTTTTCGAACTCGACACCCCCGGCGGTGCGCCGCTGCTGTCGATCTACGGCGGCAAGATCACCACCTATCGGCGCCTCGCCGAGGAGGCGCTCGAACGTCTGTCGCCTTATTTGCGCAGCGCCAAGGCCCGCGAAGGCTGGACCGCCAAATCGCCTTTGCCCGGCGGCGATCTCGACGTTTCGGCGATCGCGGCGCTGTCGGCGGAGCTGGTGC
>Ga0193724_1000151_pt1 | contig 17171 bp, 15 predicted proteins | sample H2a1metaG_FD_146005 | JGI IMG/M metagenome (GOLD analysis project Ga0193724, IMG submission 146005) | Soil microbial communities from a riparian zone of the East river system, Colorado, United States - H2a1 | ecosystem: Environmental > Terrestrial > Soil > Riparian zone | place: USA: East River... | reverse complement strand
CCTTGCCGGGGCCGCCGCACCGCGGCAGCATGGGTCGGACGCTCAAGGCGAGTCAAAAGCCGATTATCGATAGCACTATCGGAAAATCCGATCACTTATGCCCTAAGCAATTCTCGCAATTTCAGCAACGCCGTCTCCTTGCGCCGCGACAGCGGCTCGTGCCGCCGAAACAGGCTGAACGAGACATTACGCGCCGGCGCGATCGCCAGCGCTTTCAACAACCCCAGCGCGACCTCGTTTTCCGCACAGGCGCGCGGGACGATGGCGATCCCTTCCCCCGCTTGCACAATCATCTTCATGGTTTCGATATTATCCACCACCGCAAGAATGTTGGGTCGAATCCCAAGGTCGGTGAACAGCGAAAAGACCACCTGGCCATATCCCACCGTCAATTCGCTCATGATAAAGGGCTCGGTGACCAGGCGTCCGATATCGATCGGCTGCTTTGAACGCGCCAACGCATGCCTGGGATGCGTGATCAGCGCCATCTCGGCATCGAGCAGACGGTCAAATATCAGTCCCGCCGGCAATCGATCTGGGTTCGATTCGATCGCAATACCTGCGTCGATCCTTTCCTCATGTAGCTCGTTGAAGATATTCTTGGTGGGCGCCGTCATGATTTCAAGCCGCACGCCAGGAAGATCTCTTTTGAGATCCGCGAACATACGCGGAATGAAGATCTGCGCCATGCCGGAGCCCATGCCGATCATCAGCGTGTCGGAAAGCGCGCCACGCAATCGCCGGGCGGTGTCCGTGAGGCTGAGCAAATCGCCCATCACCCGTTCGGATTCGTATAAGAAGGTGCGGCCCCGATCCGTGGATTCGATACCACGCGACGTGCGGTGAAACAGCTCGAAGCCAATTTCTTCCTCCAGCAGTTTGACCTGTTCGCTGACGGCTGACTGGGAGATATTGAGTCGCTTCGCCGCCCCGGTGAAGCTGCGTTCCTTGGAAACCGAAAGCGCGTAACGCAGTTGGCGGAAGTCCAAATCCGAAAATCCTTTATGTAGGCGGCATCGCGGGGATATCGAAGTGACGGCACACCTCTAGTTTTGTCTCGGCGATCAGTCTTCCCTTCCTGATCACCCATCGGCGCGGAGACCTGGTGGCGAACGCTTCCCGCGCGTCGCGGGCATCGAGCACCACCAGATCCGCCACCGCGCCCACCGCCACGCCGAAATCCAGAACGCGCAGGGCTTTTGCGCCATTGTTGGTCACCATGTCCATCACCGTGAGAATTTCGGCCGGCTGGCTCATCTGCGAGGCATGGCAGAGCAGAAACGCGATCTCCAGCGGATCGTTCTGGCCGAAGGGATAAAAGGTATCGTGGACGCAATCCTGGCCACAGGCGACGTTGACACCTGCTGCCAATAGCTCCTTGACCTGGGTCACGCCGCGGCGCTTGGGATAATCGTCGAGGCGGCCCTGCAGCATCAGGTTGGTGGCCGGATTTGCGATCATGTTGACGCTAGCTGCGTGAAGCCGCTCGATAACATGATCGGCGTAATTCCGGGGATAGCTCGCCAGCGCGCAGGTGTGGCCCGCGGTGACCCGCCCCTGCCAGCCATTGGCGATCGTCAGTTCGGCAAGCACTTCGAGGGTTCGCGCGGCCGGGTCGTCGGTCTCGTCGACATGCATATCGATGTCGGCGTCGAATTCCTTGGCGATCTCGAACACGATTTCGATGTGCCGCCGACTATCCTGCGGCGATGCTTCGTTGAACGGCATCCCGCCGACGACATCGACGCCGCGCTGCATGACCTGCCGCATCAACGCTTCGGTGCCCGGCGATTTGACGATGCCTTCCTGCGGAAAGGCGACGATCTGGATACCGATCAGATCGCGAAAGCGCTCGCGGGCGCGGATCAGGCCTTCGGCCGGGCGCGTGCCGCCAATCGGATCGACATCGACATGGCTCCGCAGCCGCGAAACGCCGTTTTCGATGGCGCGCGCCAGCACGCGGGACGCCCGTTCGGCAATTTCATCGACCGTGTAGTTGCGTTTGATCTCCCACAAGATCTCGATCGCTTCCGTCAGCGTTCCCGAGACATTTACCGGCGCGCGTTCCGAGATCAGCGCCTTGTCGAGATGAATATGGGGCTCGACAAAGCCCGGCACCGCCATCCGGCCCTCCGCGTCGAGCGTGACGGCCGCAATCAGAGACGTCGGGCTGCGGTCGATATTCACGAACCGACCGCCTTCCATGCCGACGTCGCTTAGCTCTTCGCTGCCCCACAGAGCGACATTTTTGACAAGAATATCCAGTGTCACCAGCGCCCCCTCACTCCAAAACGCATCGGCCAGTATAATCGACAATATCAGTCGATGTGCAGCCGCTTTCCTCGCGTCAATTCAGTCCACCCGGTTTGATGCGGGCTGCACACTACCGGCGCAAGGTCACATCAAAGGTCCTACAGCCAGATTTCCAGCGCACGACGAACTCAAGCCCAATTCAGGCTACAATCGCTCTTCGGTGATCGTGAAATGTGCCTCGACGGGCTTTCCGGCCTTGCCGTTGATCGGCAGGATATCCTGTGGGCAGGCCGAAAATGCGATCACCAGATCCATCTCGGCCCGCAACCGAACGTAGCCTCCAGGTACTGGCCGCGGCGGAGATTCGAAACCGAGCGTCCCGTCCGCGGTCCAGGGAATGTTCATGAACAGGTTGAGCGGGCTCGGCACTTCCGCCGGCACCAGGCCAAGTTCGCCCATCCCGGCAAAGAGATTATCCGTGCAATTGTCGTGGTAGTCCTCCACCCCGAGAAAGGCATAGCGGTAGCGGTCGCAGGCTGCGATCAGCGTGTCGTGAATACCGCCGGAGGTGTCTTCCATCAGTGTCAGGATTGGCCGGCGCTTGTTGGTTCGCATGATGTCGCCAGGCTTGGGAACCAGATGCAGGCTGTGCGCGCGCGTATGCTCGTTCGACATGAACTCGCCGAGATCGGCGCGGCTGAAAGCCCAGGTGTCGACCACCTGTTCGCCATGGGTATTGATGACGGTGACAATCTGCCCGGCTGAAACAAGAGCGGCCTTGCCACGCTTCGCCGGAATCTCAATGAGGGAATCCGTCATGCTAACGCCTCACGGTCGCACGGCAATCATGTCGATCTCGACGATCCCGCCGCGGGCGAGACCCGTCACGCCCACCGTGGTTCGGGCCGGACGCTTGTCGGCGGCGAAATAGGTCGTGTAGATGTCGTTCATTTTGGCGTAATCGCCGTTGAAGTCGGTGAGAAAAATGCGCACGCAAACCACATTGGCAAGCGTTAAGCCGCAGCCCTTAAGCACGCGGGTCAGATTATCCATCACCTTGTGGGTCTGGGCCTCGATGCCGGGCGGAATGGGCAGCGAATCGTCGTCCGGATCGGTCGCGAGCTGTCCGGTCACGAAAACGAACGCTCCGGCCTCGACGGCATGGCTGTAGGGCGCGACCGGCTTCGGTGCGTCAGGCAAAAGATGGAAGATCGGATGCATGGTAGACGTCCCCTTTTCTGGATTGATCTCAGCGCCTGCCGGCGGCGGTGTCACCGGCGTAGCGCTGGAGAAACTGGCGCGCGCGCTCGGTCTCGGGATTGGAGAAAAACCGATCCGGCGCGCCGGTTTCGACGGCTCGCCCGCGATCGAGAAACAGCACCCGCGTCGCCGCCTCCCGCGCAAATCCCATTTCGTGGGTGACGATCACCATCGTCATGCCTTCGCGGGCAAGATCTCGCATCACCACCAGCACCTCGCCGACAAGTTCCGGATCGAGCGCGCTGGTGGGTTCGTCGAACAGCAAAAGATCCGGGCGCATCGCGAGCGCCCGCGCGATGCCGACGCGCTGTTTCTGCCCGCCTGACAGTCTTGCCGGAAAGGCATCGCGCTTCTCGCTGAGCCCGACCTTCGCAAGCAATGCCAGCGCTTCGTCGCGGACCTCGGCCTTCGGCCGCCTCTGGACCTGAACCGGCGCTTCCATCAGATTTTGCAGCACCGTGAGGTGGGGCCACAGCGCGAAGTGCTGAAACACCATGCCGATGCGGGTTCTGATCTGCGACAGATCGCGATCGCTCATGATAATGCCGGCACCATTGATGCCGACCCGCTCTCCGTTCAAATAGATTTGCCCGGCGTCCGGCCGTTCGAGCCAGTTGATACAGCGCAACAATGTGGATTTGCCCGAGCCTGACGGTCCGAGCACACAGACCGTCTCACCCTTGTCGACCTGGAAACTGACGTCGGAAAGGACTTCGACGTCACCAAACCGCTTCGACACCCCGGCGACATCGAGAACCTTGCTGAATTCTGCCATCGCCCGTCCCTATCGACGCGCTTCGGCAACGCGGCCGATCGAACTGACCCCGGCCTCGATCACGAGACAGAGTCCCCAGTACAGAAACACCGCCGTAATGAAGGCCGCGAACGGAACGTAGTGCCGCGACTGGATCGAGCTGGCGGCGTGCGTCAGTTCCGGCAGTGCGATAATCGTCAGGAAAGCGCTGTCCTTGATGATCTGGATCATCTGATTGCCGATCACGGGGCCTGCCGACAACAGCAGCGGCGGCAGGATGATGCGGCGAAACAGCCGGATCTCCGAAAAGCCGAACGCGACGCCCGCCTCGATCGGCTCGCGCGGTTGCACCACCCAGGCGCCGCGCAAAATCTCCGCCATGTAGGCGGCATTATAAATCGTCAGGGCCGCCAGTCCCGAGGTCCAGTTGTCCAGCCTGACCCCGAACGACGGAAGGCCGTAATAGACAATATAGGCAAACAGCAGAAACGGGACACATCGCATGCCGTCAACGAATATCTGTGCTGCCCCCGAAACAGCTCGTCGTTTCGACATCAGCGCCGGGGTAAGAATGAAACCCAATACAAGTGCGGCGATGGCCGCGAGCGTCGATAACATGGCGGTATTGGCGAGCCCATTCAGGAGCAGCGCGCGTTCGTTCCAGACAATAGCGAAATCGTGGATCATGCGGCAGCCTCGGCCGCGATCTGGCGCCGTTCGATCCAGCGCTGCAGCGACACCAGCGCAAACACGATCGGCGCGTACAGCGCTACCGCCACCAGAAGCGGCGGCAGCGGCTCGTAGGTCTGGGCGCCAATCCTGACGGCGGCGCGCGTGATGTCGACAACCCCGACAACCGCGAGTACCGGCGTGACCTTGATCAGCAGGGACATTTCGTTGACGAGACCGGGAAGGCTCACGCGCACGATCTGTGGCAAGACGATCCTGCGAAAGCGTTGCCCGGCCTGCATGCCGACCGACTGCGCCGCCTCGTACTGGTCCTTTGGAAAGTTCATCAGTGCGGACCGCCACACCTCGCAGTTGAAGGCCGACGTATTCATGACCAGCGCCAGGATCGCCGCCGAGATCGGATTAATCGGCACGCCGATATTGGGCAGCGCGAAAAACAGCAGCAGCAGCAATGTGACCAGCGGCGTTGCGCGCAGCATGCTGACATAAAGGGTCACGATCCCCGCCCCGATCGGAAGATTCGCCCAGCGGATCAAAGCGAGGCCAAGTCCGATCGGCAGCCCGATCAGGATGCCGATCAGCGACAGCGTTACCGTCACGATGGCACCCTGAAAGATAGCTGCGATGTCGCTCCCGCTCATGACAGATCATCGCTGCCAGATGGTCGTTAGAATTCCGGCTCGAACGCGACCGGCAGATCCGGGAAGGCCTCGCCAAACCATTTCTTCTGAAGCTCGGCAAACCGGCCGCTGGCCTTTTCCTTGGCGATGAACTCGTTCAGGAAGGCCAGCAGTTCCTTGTTGTCCTTTGCAACCGCCCAGGCCGGGAAGGATTTTCCCGAGACCGCCTGACCGACTTCGAACACGGGCTTTTCAGCCACCAGCGTTTTCAGATTGATGACGGTGTTGACCACATAATCGACCCGACCAAGGGCCAGATCCTGATAGGCTTCAGGGTAAGACGTATATTCGACGATCTTGCCGAGCTTTCCGCCGTCCTTTTCCAGCATCGTGCCGAGCTCGGGAAGACGCGCGAGCAGCGCACTGCCGGCCTGAACGCCGACGGTCTTGCCGCTTAGATCCTTGATCGAGGAAATCGACTTGTCGTCCTTGCGCTTGACATAGTAGTGCGTGGCGTCCGCGATCGGGCTGGTAAAATCGAGCGACTGCTTGCGCTCCTTGGTGATGATCGCCGCGGTAATCGCGACGTCATATTTGCCGGTGCTGACACCAGCCAGAATACCGGTCCAGGGCAGAATTTCCTGTTTGATCTCAAAAGGAGCAGATGTGCGCAGATCTTCGATTAGCTCGTTATCGAAACCTGTCGGCTTGCCATCCTTGACGAATTCGAATGGACGGAAATCGTCCTCCGTCGCCACGATAAGACCGCGCTTCTTGATTTCGTCGAGACCCGCGGCTTGCGCATCGCCGATCAGATCGGCATCGCGAACTGCGCCGCCAGCAAGCCGAGCATCAGGCGTCGCGACAGAACATTGGAGCAAGTAAGCGGATACATTGTCATGATGGATCTTCCTCCGTTGGGGTAATACAAGTCGTGGCCGGCAAGGCAGGTGACGGATCGCCGTTGGTGCAATCCTTTCAATCGAAACTGAATCCGTGTGAACGCAGATAGGGCGGGAACGCAGCACCTTCGGCCTTGGCGGCCTGCCGGGCCTTGTCTTCCGACCAGCCGTAAAAGGCCGCGTCGCCAAACTCCGCGTTTGACCGCTGTTGCTCCCTGGGAATGGCGTGCAAGGCATCCCGCCGCCGGTCGTAATCGTCGATCGCGTGCGGAAGCGCACTATCATCGTAGCGATCGCGGTGCGTGGTCACGCGACGCGGCAGGCGCAAACTGACGTAACCGTCGGCCTGCGGATAGCCGAGGCAAAGTCCTGCGACCGGAAACACCAGATCGGGCAATCCGAGGATCGCCGCGACCGTGTCGATCTCGTTGCGAATGACGCTGATGGGACAAACACCGAGTCCGGCAGATTCCGCGCACAGGATCATGGTCTGCATCGCCAGCGCGGCATCGACGCTTGCGTTGAAGAACCCTTCCAGCGTGCCGTTGCGGACCGGCTTTTCGCGCAGCTCGCCGATACGTTGCAGGCGCCTGGCATCTCCAAGAAAAACGAAGAACACCGGCGAAAGCCCGATCCACGGCATGCCCGGGAATAGTTTGCCGATCGCCGCGCGCTGCGTCGGGTCGCTCACCCGCAGGATGGACGCCTGCTGGAAATCGGACTTGGCCGAAGCGCTCAAGGCCGCCGCAACGAGCAGATCAAGCAGGCCGTCGCCGGGAATAACGTCGCTGTAACGGCGCACGGTCTTTCGCGAGATGACCCGGCGGATAAAATCGTTCTCGACAGCCCCCTCGCCCGACGGACCGCCATCGCCAAAGCGCCGCTGGATCACGTCTTCATAGGCCGACATCAGTTCGATCCCCGACCAATCCGCGGAACCCTAGCCACCAACTCAATGACAACGATGCAGCAAATGACGTGCCACATCGCTTGCCAGCCCGCGTCCGCAGCAATTTCCACGTCAACTGCGCTGCTGTTCAATCGTATCGACCTGGCTAAGTGGCTAGGGATTGCCCAAGAAAATTGCGTCCTTCGCCTGACCGAAGCCGGCGCAATGAAATGCGAAGCGTACTTCGCAATGGCTGGCTATTAATGGTTTGCTCCGGCGTCTGCCTTTCTGGATCTGCCTTTTTCAAGGCACGATGCACAGATTGTAATCGCTCGGCTGCCGCTCAGATTTTGGCGGCTGCCGACCCATTTTTTTGATCGGAGCTAGCCGCCACGATCCGCTGCATCATGGCGATGAACCGCTTTTGGTCTGCCTTGCTCAGATCGGCCACCGTCTCACGGTGGGCGGCACGAGCCGACGCTTCCATTAGGCGCAACAATGCTGTCCCGGCTCTTGTCAGCCGGCAAATTTGCGCGCGGCGATCCCGGTGGTGGATTGAACGCTCGATAAAGTTTCGGGATTGCAATCGCTTAAGTGCACCGGTCGTAGTCGTTCGATCGAGCGCGACATCGTCAGCCAAAGTCGTCTGGTCGGCGGTTCCGCGCTTCGCCAGGGCCGAGAGAAGGCTATACTGCAGCGGCGTAATCTCGAAAGCCGCGCATCGCTTTTGAAAAAGCGCGACGTGAATTTGGTGCAGCCGCCGGATCAGAAATCCCGGCCGCTGGTCGAGCGGCCAGGAATTGCCGCTCTTTTGCGCTGGCTTCTTGGCCATCTTCAACCACTCTGTCCTTGCCCAAGCTGCACGAATTTGATGCAATCTATGGCACGATTGTTGCTGTATTCAAATACGAAGCATACTTCGCAATTGGCTGGCTGCTGACGGCGCGCCAGCGATCGGGAGAGGAGATCGACCATGTCTGTAAGCACCACGTTTGACCTGCTCCTGCGCGGCGGTCGCGTCATCGATCCGGCCTCAGGCATCGATGGCATCAAAGATGTCGCCATCCGCAACGGCAAGGTCGCCGCCGTTCAGTCCGATATTTTGCCGACAAGTGCCAGGGAAGTCCTGGACGTCACGGACAAAATCGTGCTGCCCGGGCTCATCGATACCCATGCGCATGTCTATCAATATGTGACAGGTCGCTTTGGCGTGAACGCCGACATGGTGGGCGTCCAATCCGGGGTAACGACGCTGGTCGATCAGGGCGGACCGTCCTGCATGACATTGCCGGGTTTTCGGCACTTCGTCGCGGAGAAGGCGCTGTCGCGCACCTATGCCTTTCTGTCGGCCTATTTGGTTGGAGGTCTGGAAGGACACTATTATCCCAATCTTTACAGCCCCGACGGCGTCGACATCGATGCCACCGTGAAAGCGGCAACCGCGAATCGCGACCTCGTTCGCGGTATCAAGGCGCATGCCGAGATCGGCGGCTTTGCGCGCTGGGGTATTCGCGTCATCGAAATGGCGGCCGAGATCGGGCGTCGCGCCGACCTTCCGATTTATGTGCATTTCGGACAATTGTGGGGCTTGCCCGAGAGCGGTACCAACGGTGAAGACGTCGATACGATCCTGGCGCGCGTGATCCCGCTGCTTCGTTCCGGCGATGTCCTGGCCCACCCGTTCACGCGGCATCCCGGCGGATTCGTCAATCGTGAAGGCGAAGTGCATCCCGTCATCCAGGCGGCACTCGACCGCGGGCTGCGTGTCGATGTCGGCCATGGCAGCCACTTCTCCTACCGCCTCGCGCGCAAGGCCATCGCCGCCGGCATCATTCCGACCACGTTGGGTGCCGATATCCACGGCTACAATACGCATGTGCCGGCTCCGGCTGGGACGCCGGACGAGCATGTCGATGACGAGAACCATCCCTTCGCAAGTGCGGCGAAATTCAGCCTGGTGCAGGCGATGAGTTCGATGATGGCGCTCGGCCTCATGCTGGAGCAAGTGGTGCCGATGGTGACTTCGCATCCGGCCGAAATGCTGGGTCTTTCGGATACCATCGGCGCGCTGCGTCCGGGCATGGAGGCCGACGTCACCGTGCTTACGCAAAAGCCCGGCCGCTATATTCTGCGCGACAACGAGAAGGTGGAAGTGATCGCCGACAGCCTGCTGCAGCCCGTGTTCTGCCTGCGCGCCGGCGTGCGCCATGACGCCGTCGCTCCTATACTGCCGCAGGCGGTGGCAGCGTAGAAGCGCACGACGGGTTGAAGTGGAGACGGCCATCGATGTCTCACATTGCAAGCGATCTTCCTTCGGATGCAGTGGCCGATACCGGACAAGGCGTCGGAGCCCGGTTGCTTCGCAAGGAAGACGATCGCTTTATGCGCGGCCGCGGCCAGTACGTGGCCGATATCCGTCTGGCCGGCCTGCAGGATGTCGCCTTCGTTCGCAGCCCGCTGGCGCACGCCCGGATAAGGGCCATCCATGTGCCGGAGCGATATCGTGATGTCGTGTTCACGGCCGCGGATCTGACCGGGATCAAGCCGATCCGCGCCGTATCCGGCCTGCCCGGTTTCAAGATCTCGGAACAACCTGTGCTCGCGACCGGCAAGGTGCGTCACGTCGGAGAGCTGGTGGCGATGTGCGTGGCGCCGACGCGAGGGGAGGCCGAAGATATCGCGGCTTCGGTGACGCTGGACCTCGAAGAGCTTCCGGCCGTTTACGATATGCGGAAGGCGCGCGACGCGGAGACGGCGCTCGTCCATGAGCACTGGGGCGACAACGTCTTTCTCGAAAGCGCTTTCGAGGTCGATATCGCGCCGGCATTCGATGCACCCATCAAGGTGACGCGCGAAATATCGACCGCGCGCCAGTGCATGTCCCCTCTCGAGGGGCGTGGTGTGGTCGCCACCTTCGATCATCGCCTCGACCAGCTGACGCTTTATACCGGCGCCCAGATGCCGCACATCGTTCGCAATGGCCTGTCCGATTGTCTGGGCATGGAGCAGGGCCGAATCCGAATCGTGTCGCCCGATATCGGCGGGGGGTTCGGTCACAAGGGTATTCTGCTGCCGGAAGAAGTCTGCCTCGCCTGGCTTACAATGCGCAAAGGCTGTGCCGTCCGCTGGATCGAAGACCGGCGCGAGCATCTGACCGCCAGCGCCAATTGCCGCGAGCACTACTACAAGATCACCGTGTACGCCGACCGCGACGGCCGCCTGCGCGGAATCGACTGCGAGGCAACCGTCGATTCCGGCGCTTATTCGTCGTACCCCTTCTCCGCCTGTCTCGAGGCCGCGCAGGTGGCGAGCATCCTGCCGGGTCCCTACCGAATGCCGGCCTATCGCTGCCGAACCTTTTCGGTCGCAACCAATAAATGTCCGATCCTGCCCTATCGCGGCGTTGCCCGCACCGGCGTCTGCTTCGCGCTGGAAATCATGCTCGATGCCGTGGCCGTCGAAGCCGGCATTGAACCGGGCGAGGTCCGGCTGCGCAATCTGGTGAGCCCGGATGAAATGCCATTTGACAATATCACCAACAAGCATTTCGACAGCGGCGACTACCCGCAAGCCATGCGGCGCGCGCTGGCAGCGATCGATATCGCGGCCGTGCGGGCGCGTCAGCGCACGCAAGAACCGGACGGCCGGCTGATTGGCGTTGGCCTGTCGATCTATTGCGAGCAGGCCGCGCACGGCACGTCGGTATACGCCGGCTGGGGCATTCCAATGGTGCCCGGACACGAGCAGGCCAATGCGCGCATGACGCCGGACGGCGGACTCGAGATAAGGGTCGGCGTGCATTCGCACGGCCAGGGCCTCGAGACGACGTTGGCCCAGGTCGCGCACGAAATTCTGGGGCTCGATACGAAGAAGGTGCGTGTCGTGCATGGCGATACCGCCATCACGCCCTATTCGACGGGAACCTGGGGCTCACGCTCGATGGTCATGGCCGGTGGTGCGGTTGGTACTGCCTGCGCTGAAATCGGCGAGCGCGCCAAACGAATCGGAGCCAAGCTTCTTCAACTTGATCCGGCAATGGTTACACTGCGCGACGGCCGTGTGTGCGGACCAACCAGCAGCATCGGCCTTTCAGAAATCGCACATGCCTGGTATCGGCGTCCGCAGGATCTTCCGCCCGATGTCGATCCCGGAGGGCTGGAGACAACCAGCGGCTACAAGCCGCAGCGTGACAGCGGCACTTTCAGTTATGCGGCCCACGCCGTTACCGTCGCTGTCGATCCCGATCTCGGCGATGTCGAGATTCTCGACTACGTCATCGTCGAGGACGGTGGCGTGCTGGTCAATCCCATGATCGTAGACGGCCAGATTTATGGCGGCCTTGCGCAAGGCATCGGCACCGCACTGTACGAGGAAATGCCGTTCGACGGCGCCGGACAACCGCTCGCGACAACGCTTGCCGACTATTTGCTTCCGGGTCCGACCGAGGTCCCCGAGCCCCGTCTCGATCACATGGAAACGCCATCGCCCTACACCATGTTCGGCGTCAAGGGCATCGGGGAAGGCGGCGCCATCGCGCCGCCAGCGGCCATCGCCAACGCCGTGAACGACGCGCTGCGGCCGCTTGGGGTTGAACTCCTGCATTCGCCGATCTCGCCGCGCCGGGTGGTCGAGGCTATTCTGGCGGCGCGCGCGGCGGAAAGATCGGCCGCATGAAAGCGGCAGCGTTCGCGTACGAACGCCCCGCCGATTTGAATGCTGCGCTGGCCTTGATGGCAAATGCGGACGGCATGACCAAGATCATCGCAGGAGGCCAGTCACTTGGTCCGATGCTTAATCTGCGGCTGGTCGAACCGGATCTGATCGTCGATATATCAGGACTTTCCGAACTGAAGCAGGCGGAACGCCGCAGCGATGAACTCGTCGTCGGCGCCTGCATCACCCATGGCGACATCGAAGATGGGCGAATACCCGACGTGACGCGCGGCGCCATGCGGCGGGTCGCCGGTGCCATCGCCTACCGGGCCGTTCGTAACCGCGGCACGATCGGCGGATCGCTCAGTCACGCCGATCCCGCCGCGGACTGGATCTCGGCGTTGGCGGCGCTGGGAGCAAAGGTCACGCTGCGCAGCCTTGCAGGGGCCCGCAATCTCGCCATCGAGGATTTTATCACGGGCGCGCTGGAATCCGCGCTGCAGCCCGGCGAGATCGTCGAGGCCGTGCGCGTTCCGGCAATGACGCCGTCGGCAAGATGGGGATATGTCAAAGCCTGCCGCAAGCCGGGAGAGTTCGCCCACGCGATCGCAGCTGTACTGATCGACCCGGAATCGGCGACGGCACGCGCGGTCATTGGCGCGGTGGAAGCGACTCCGATCGTGGTTGGCGACGCCGCGGCGCTTTTTGGCGGGCGTGTGACGGGCGACTTTGCCCGGCAATTCGATGCGCGCGTAGCGGACGCGATCCTGATGAAGGCGGGCGTCGCGGACGCGGCCGACCGGCACATTCATGTCGCGGTGCTGCGCCGTGCGATCGTTGAGGCTTCCACGTGACCATGATCGCGCTCACCGTGAACGCGCGCGCCGTCAAGGCCTCCGTTGAGCCGCGCACCCATCTCGCTGATTTTTTGCGCGACGGTCTCGATCTGACCGGCACCCATCTCGGCTGCGAGCATGGCGTATGCGGGGCATGCACGCTGCTGCTCGACGACATGCCGGCGCGCTCCTGCATCACCTACGCCGTCGCCTGCGACGGAGCGCGCGTGACCACGATCGAAGGGTTGGATGATGATGAGATCACCATCGAGCTTCGCGCCGCCTTTACCCGCGAGCATGCCCTGCAATGCGGGTATTGTACGCCGGGGATGCTGATCTCGGCACGCGATCTCGTGCTTCGCCTGCCCGTGCCGGACGAGCGCCAGATACGGGTCGGGCTGAGCGGCAATCTCTGCCGCTGCACCGGATATGTCGGCATCGTGCGGGCGGTACGCGCCGTGATCGACCAAAGGCGCCAGCGCGGAATCCTGCCGGTGCCCGGCGGAGGCCGCACGTCATTCGGCCCTGTTGGATCGGGCAACGGCGCAACCGCCTCTATCTCAAATGTCTCAAAAGCAACGACAGCAAAAGCCGAGCCGCGAGCCGACGACAGCGGCGCGATGGCTATCCCGGACTTTACGCCGGAGAAGATCCTTGAGGATCATTTCACGGTCGCTTATCCGCCCGAGAGGGTCTTCGACATGTTCGGCGATGTCGCGAAAGTTGCCGCCTGCCTTCCGGGCGCGTCGCTGACCGGCGTGCCGACCCCGGCGCGGGTGGGAGGCATGATCCGCGTAAGACTCGGTCCGATCTCCGCGAATTTCCGCGGCGATGCGCGCATCGAGCGTGACCTCGAGAGTTTGTCTGGCCGGATCTTGGGCATCGGCAGCGATCAGCGCAGCCGGTCTTCCACGCAAGGCGAGATCCGCTACCGCCTCGTAGCGACAGATCAAGGCGCCGCAACGCGCGTCGAGCTTTCGATCGGATACAGCTTGAGGGGAATGCTGGCGCAAATCGCCCGCGAGGGATTGGTCCGCGACCTCGCAGCCCGGCTGACCGCGGACTTTGCGCGCAACCTCGAACGGCAACTTTCGGGCATCCAGCCGGATGGACCGGCGGCGGAAGCACATATCCTGAATGGTGTGTCCTTGCTGATTGGCCTGTTGCGCACGCGTGCGCGCCGGACCCTTCAGCGCGTGTTGGGCCGATAACGACTTGGGCAGAAAACGACTTGGGCCGAAAACGACTTGGGCCGAAAACGGCAGCACCGCTGGTACGATTCTTGCTCCGTCAGCACCGGGAACAGTCTTTTGTACGGAGGGCGTCATGACGAATTCCGAGCTGCGTGCCGACATTCACAGCATCGAACCCATCCCCGATGCCGACCGGGACTCGACCGGGCTGCAGCAGATGTGGATTTGGGCCGGGGCGAACATCGCGCCGGTCAACTGGGCGCTCGGCGCGCTCGGCATCATTCTCAAGCTTGGCCTGTGGGAGACCATCGCAGTCATCGTCGTCGGCAACCTGTTCGGGTGCGCTATCTTCGCCGCCTCCACGGTGATGGGCCACAAGACCGGCGTCAATCAGATGGTGCTCAGCCGCTCGGCGTTTGGGCGTCGCGGCGCCTATCTGCCGAGCGCGCTGATGTTCCTGATGACGCTGGGCTGGATCGGGGTGAACACCTACTTCCCGGTGAAGATCTCAATGGCCATTCTCGGCCAGTTCGGAATCGCCGACACGTTGGTGGCGACCTTCATCGTCATCACCGTCGTGATGGTGCTGCAGGTCGTTATCGGCATCTACGGCTTCTATGCGATCCGGACCTTCGAGAAGTATACCGTGCCGCCGACGGTCGCCATCATGGCGCTGATGAGCGTTCTGGCCTGGAACCAGCCGGGGGTTGTCAATTGGCACCTTGCCAGCACGCTTCCCCCTGGCGCCCATTTGGCGATGTTGACACTGTTGATGTCGGCGATCGGGGTGGGCTGGGGAATTTCCTGGGTCACGTGGGCCTCGGACTATTCGCGCTTCGTGCCCCGTAACGTCTCCTCGACATCTGTCTTCTGGTACAGCTATGTTGGAATGTTCGTGCCGTCGGTGTGGCTCGCCATCCTCGGCGCGACCATCGCCAGCGTTACGCTGGACACCGATCCTGCCAAGATGGTCAGCGCCGTGTTCGGAGGCGTGGCGAGCCTGCTGGTGCTGCTGATGGTGCTGCACGGCCCGATCGCCACCAATATCCTGAATGTGTATTCCGCGGCGCTGGCGGCGCTCAGCATGGGCATCCGCCTGTCACGGACGGCACTGGCCCTGATCGTTGGTATCGCCGGCTATCTGGTCACGGTCTACTTCATCTTCGCGCCTTCGTTCGCCAAAGCATTCGACAACTGGATGATCAGCCTGCTGCTATGGATGAGCCCCTGGGCAGGCGTCGTGATGGCCGATTTCTTTCTCAAGCGGAAAGGCCAGATCGATGTCGCCGAACTCTACCGTTCCCCGGAAACAAGCGCCTATGGCGACATCAACTGGAGCGGCACGATCGCATTCTTCGCCGGACTGATCGCCGGCTGGTCAGTGCAGGACGGCCTGGTTCCGGCGCTGCAGGGGCCGATCTCCACCGGGCTTCTCGGGGGAGCGGATCTCAGCTGGCTGTTCGGGATCGTTGTCTCCGGAGCGGTGTATCTGGTGCTCAGTCGACGGGCAGTGACCGCGCCCACTGCCGTGGCAACCGGAACTGCCTCCCAGTGAGACGCTGGGAAACAACCGCAAATAACAGCCAACCCAGCAAAGGGATCCGATGTCTTATGTATCCTTGAAGACCTCGGTCACGGCTGTGACCGCAATCTGGCTGTCTGTGGCCGTCGCTGCCGACGCGAAGGCAGACGCAGCAAGCTGTCCGTCGTCGATCCCGTTCGGTCTGACCACCGCACTTACCGGCAATCTGGCGCTGCTCGGTACGCAGGCGCGCAACGGCGCCGAACTTGCGGTCGACGAAATCAATGCCGGCGGTGGCATCGCCGGCAAGAAGATCGCTCTCACGACGGAGGACACCGGCGCATCCAGCACCGATGCGCTGAATGCGATGAACCGCATTCTCGAAGGCAAGCCTCTTGTTATCCTTGGATCGATGATCAGCCCGCATGTGTTCGCGCAGACGGAGGTCGTCACCAAATCGGAAACACCGTTTCTGGTCGGCGCTACCAACGCAAAAGTGACAATGCAGGGCAGCAAATGGCTGTTCCGCACCCACGTTCATGACGGTCAGCTCGCTGAGCTCATTCCGGAATATCTGGTGAAAACACTCGGCAAGACCAGGCCCGGCATCATGGCGGTGGCCGACGATTATGGTCTGGGCGCATCCAAGGGCATTCAGGCCGCGCTCGCCAAGCTTAAGGTATCGCCGGCGGCGGTAGCCTCCTATGCGCCGTCCGACAAGGACATGAGCGCGCAATTGCTTGAGATCAAGGACAAGGACGCCGACAGCCTGATCCTGTTCGGCCGCCCCGCCGACGTGACCCTCGTCATCAAGCAAATGAATGATCTTGGCATCAAGCTGACGACGATCGGCAATGCAAGTATCGTGGCGCAGACCACGCTGAACAATCTGTCGGCCGCGGAGGCCGACGGCGGCTACGCCATCGGCGGCATGATTCCGCAGACCTCGACTGACGCAAAGATCATGGATTGGTCGAAGCGCGTCCAGGACAAATACAAAGTGCCGGCCGACAATTTTACGGTTTCGTATTACGACACCGTCTACCTGCTGAAGTCGATCATCGAGAAGGTCGGCTGCGACAAACCTGCGATCCGCGATGCGCTGGCCGCCACCAAGGACTGGAAGGGCATGCTGATCAGCTACCAGGCCGATGGACAAGGCGATCTTGCACATACACTCGGCATCTATCGCAACAAGGGCAAGACGCCGGAACTGACCGGCCCGATCAAAGAGAGCGGATACTGATCCCTTCATGGGCCAGCTGGTCGTCAATGGCCTGGCGCTGGGGAGCATTTATGCTCTCGTTGCGCTTGGCCTGCTGCTGATTTTCAATACGGTGCAGATCGTCAATTTCGCGCAAGGCCAATTGCTGATGCTCGGCGCCTTCATCGGCATTAGCTGCGCGGTGACCCATGAGTTGCCCGTGGCGATGGCATGGGCCATCACCATGGTGGCGATGGCATTGGTCGGCATCGTTTTCATGGTGCTGGTGTATTTTCCATTGCGCGGGCGCCCGGCATTTCTGGTTATCCTGACGACGATCGCGATGGGCATCGTACTGGAAAATCTCGCGCTGATCGTATGGGGGCCGTTGCCGG
>Ga0193724_1000150_pt1 | contig 17174 bp, 14 predicted proteins | sample H2a1metaG_FD_146005 | JGI IMG/M metagenome (GOLD analysis project Ga0193724, IMG submission 146005) | Soil microbial communities from a riparian zone of the East river system, Colorado, United States - H2a1 | ecosystem: Environmental > Terrestrial > Soil > Riparian zone | place: USA: East River... | reverse complement strand
AGGAGGGCCTCACGGTGCGCCAGGCCGAGGCGCTGGCGCATGTCGAGGGCGTGCCGGAGCGCAAGCCGCAGAAGGCGCGCGGCGGCAAGGACAAAGCCCCTGACACGGTCGCGCTGGAAAAGCGCATGAGCGATGCGCTCGGCCTTGCAGTCAGCGTCGATCACCGCGACCCCGGCGGCACCGTCCACATCCGCTACCGGGACCTTGAACAGTTCGATGAGATCTTGCGAAGGCTGGATAAGCGGAGCTAGTACCTCTGCACAGAGGTTTTGACGGGTTGAGCGCAGCTTGGCCGCCCAACCCTAACCTCAGTGGGTTCGGCGCCCCCAGGATCAACGGTTTTGGGTGGAAGGCGCCCCGGCCCCTTTTAGGGGCAATTTAGCAAAAGCGGACATCGCTGAGTTAGGCGTGCGCGGGGTAGCTCCGGAAGTGGCCGGCAGCACTGCTTTCTCAGCCATCTCGCGGACCGGCGACGAGTCGCGCGGTCAACGGCACCAGGCACAGCAATGCCGCGACCATCCAGAAGGCGGCATGCAGTCCCACGGCCTTCGAGACAAAACCTATGACGGCCGGTCCGACGAGGATGCCTGCATAGCCAGTCGTCGTGATCGCGCCGATCGCAAGCGCCGATGGCATCGTCTTTTGCGATCCGGCGTTGCGGAAGAGAACGGGCACGATGTTGGACGCCCCCAACCCGATCAACAGGAAGCCCGCCATCGCAACCGCTGCCAGCGGCGCCGTCAGAAGCAGGACGAAGCCGGCGATGGCGAGGGTACCGCTCCAGAACAGGGTGCTGCGATCCCCGATGCGCGCGGTGATCCTGTCGCCCACAAGACGCCCCGCCGTCATGGCGACCGCGAAGAACATGTAGCCGACGCCGCCCTTGGTCGCGGTGACGAGGCCGGCATCGGTGATGAGGAGAGCGCTCCAGTCGAGGATCGCGCCCTCGGCGAGGAAGATCGCGGCCGCCAGACCCGCAAGCAGCAGTACGATGCCGCGTGGCATCACGAACAGCAGTCCTCTTTCCCCTTGTGCGCCTGTCATCAGGCGAGGCCATGCGAGCGCCATCGCCGCCATCATGATGGCCGAACAGAACAAGGTTCCCCCCAGCGGAGCCAGACGAAGCGACAGCAGGAAGGTCATCAGCGTCGAGCCTGCAAATCCGCCGATGCTGAAAAGCGCATGGAAGCCCGACATCAGCGGCTTGTCGGCAGCGCGTTCGACCTCGACCGCATGCACGTTCATGGCGACATCAATCGAGCCCAACGATGCCCCGAACGCGAGAAGAGCGAGCGCGACGGTGGCCGGTGTCGCGGCGACGGATAGGACGGGGAGGATGCCGGCAAGCCCGAACCCGCCCGCCAGGATGACGGGCTTGCTCCCGTAGCGCGAACTCAGCGGCCCGGTGAGCAGCATGGCTACGACCGAACCAATGCCGATGCACAGCAGCAGCAGCCCGAGCGTTCCATCATCGACGGCGAGGCGCTGCTTGGCGAAAGGCACCAGTGGCGCCCAGCAGGCAATGCCGAAGCCTGCGACCAGGAAGGACAGGCGCGTGGCGAGCCGTGTCGCCGGACGGTCGGACGAGACCATGGATGCGGTACCGATCAGAGTGCGAAATGCCGGGGGCGCGGACGCGCGGATCGGGCGGGGGATTTGCCCGCCACGATGTCGACGCCGAGCCGCGTGATCGCCTCGAACTCGGAATGGGTGGCAGCATCATGTTCGACCACTAGGCTGTCGATATGATCGAGTGGGGTCACGCGGTGCGGTGCGCCCGTCCCGAGCTTGTCGTTGGTCACCATCATCACAATCCGACGGCTACACGTCAGCAGGACGCGCTTGAACGCCGCATCCGCGGGATCGAAGGCGGACACCCCCTCGACTGCCGACGCCGAGCAGGCACCGAGAAAGCAGCGGTCGACGTTCATTTGCTGGACGGCGAGAACGGCAGTGGCATCGACGCTGCCCCCGATCTCCGCGTCGACCAGACCACCCACCAGATGGAGCCGAAGGTCGAGCCGATCCGCCAGCATGGCCGCAATGGCAACCGAGTTGGTGGCTATGGTTAGTTCCAGGCTCGGCAGTACCTCGGCTAAGGCCAGATTGGTGCTGCCATTGTCGAGGAACACGAACTCGCCCGGGCGGATCAATCCAACCGCCGCTGCGGCCAGCGCGGCCTTGCGCTCGCGCGCCTCCCCGACGCGGCCAATTATCGGCGATGAGGCCGGTGAGATGGGAAGCGCGCCCCCGTAGACGCGCCGGCAGCGGCCTTCCGCCGCCAAGGCGCGAAGGTCGCGGCGAATAGCGTCAGGTGAGACCGAAAACTCTTCGGCGAGCGAGCCGGCTGTGACCGACTGCCCCTGTGCGAGACGCCCCGCGATGATGTCACGGCGCTCCATGGGAGGATCGATTGTCATGAATCATGCAATACCATGCATCATCGTGCAATACAATCGTGCACGGTGATGGTAAAATTCCCTGACGAGCGGTAGCGAGCGCTAGCCTGACGAACTCGTCGATGTGCACGACTGAGATGGGTCGGTGGCGGCCCATCGTTCAACCCGTCAAAATCTCTGTGCAGAGGTACTAGAGCGGGATGAGATTAGGCTGGGCCGTGACGACGGACCATTTTGCTTCTCGTGCCCCGAACGCAACGCAGCACGAGTGCTGCGAGCCGGGGCCCATTCTACTTTGCATGGGGTTGATTTCGCGATTTTGTGTCCGGGCCCCGCGGTGCACCGCCCCATAGCGCGTCGAAGACGCGCGTGAACGCGCTTATGAGACGCCGCGCCACGTCCGGGACACGAGATCGTTAGCACTTCGCGTTTACGGCGAATCGATTCAACTCCAACCCATCACGCTCTAGCTTCTCGCCTCACCCCCGCCGCTTCGCATTCGCCGCGATCGACAACAGCGTCCGCTGCGCGATCGCCGCCGCCAGCGGCGCCTGCTTGCGCATCTCCAGCGCCGCGACCGCGAGCTGCTCGATAATCAGCAGCAGGCGGGCCGCACTGAAATTGCGCAGTGCGGTTTCGACATTGCCCTTCCGCGAGAAGTGCAGCCGTGGAAAGCCGCTGTCCAGCAAGGCCGACAGCGGGGTTCCCTCGGCAACCGCGAGCGCCGATTTGTGCAGCCAGGCCGCCTGGCGCTGGGCGGCGGAGATGATCATGCCCGGATAGGTGCCGGCGACCATGGCCTTGGCAAATTCGGTTTCGACCAGATCCGGCTTTCCGGCAAACGCGCCGTCCACGATCGGATCGACCTTCAACTCGGAAGCGTCGGCGACCACCGCCATCACGTCCTCGAGCGTGACCTCGCGTTCGCCGTGCGCATAAAGCGCGAGCTTGCGCAGCTCGTTGCGCGAGGCCTGACGGTCGCCGCCGAGCAACGCCATCAGCACCGCACGCGCGTCCGCCGCGATCCGCAAATTGGAAATCCGCAGCTCGTCGTCGATCAACTTCGCCAGATCACGTTCGCCGTCGGGATAGCAGCCGATCGCCACCGCGGTCTTGGCGCGCTCGCAGGCCTTGCGCAGCGGCGATTCCGGCCGCAGCTCGCCGGCCTCGATCACGACCCGGCAATCCTTCAGGGCCACGTCCGCGAGCGTATCGACGCCGCTGGCAAAACTGCGCGAGCCGGCCCGGACCCGGATGGCGCGGCGGCCGCCGAACAGCGGCACCGTCATCGCCTCATCGACCAGCCGCGACGGGTCGGCCGAGAGTTCGTCGCCGTCCAGCCGAACCAGTGAAAACGGATCGTTGGGGTCGTCGACCGCGGATGCCAGCAGCGCTTCGGCGCGCTCACGCACCAGGCCGGAATCCGGACCGTAGAGCAGGATGATCGGCCGTCCCGGATCGGGCCGGGCGAGAAAAGCGTCGATCTCTTTTCCGCGAAGCGCGACCACGATGAGACCCTTTTGAATTTAACACAGTCATTCCGGGACACGCGTCTTCGCGTGGACCTCAGATGTGCGATTGCACATCGGGGAATCTCGATGTGATTCCAGATTCCGGGTTCGCGCCAACGCGCGCCCCGGAATGACGGAGGGTTCAGGTGCCGGCGACGAAGAACGACGCCAGCCGGGTCTGGATGTTATCGGCGATCTCTTGACACGCGCGATCCTCGGCATCCCGGTAGGCGCGCGAGCGGGCAAAACGCTGCAGTTGCCCCGGGATGTCATAGGACACGCGGGAGAACGTGGTCCCGGTCATGACGGATTTGTTCGAGGCGATCTCGATCAGATTGTACTGCGCGTCGATGCCGTAGTTTTCGCTGGAGGGCAGCGCGGTGTTGGGATCGATCATCAGCGACGAACGGCTGGTGGTGAACCGCAGCACCAGCCGGTGGGTGGGCGGCATGCCGGTGGCGTTGCCGTACAGCTTGAACGCCAGCGCATTGCGGATTTCCACCCCCAACCGGGCGTCGCGCGAGGCGTTCGGCTTGTCCACCGGCGGGACTTCGACGCCCATCAGCTTTTCGCGCAGGGCGGGCGAGCCGTCGGTATGTTCGGCGTACATCGGCTGAAAGCAGCCAGCTGTCAGCGCCGCCAAAGCGGCCACGATCAGAAGCCGAGCGGCGATGCGGGTACTAGCCAACGACATTCACGATCCTCATGGGAACAATAATGACCTTGCGGACGGCCTTGCCGCCGAGGGCCTGTTTTACCGCATCGAGGGCCAAAACGGCAGCCTCAATTTCCGGATTTTGCGCATTGCGGGCCACTGTGACTTCGCCGCGCTTCTTGCCGTTGACCTGAACCACCAGCGTCACGGTGTCTTCAACCAGCAAATCGCGTTCGATTTGGGGCCAATGGGCCTCGGAAATCAGACCCGGCCTCCCCAGCACCGTCCAGCATTCCTCCGCCAGATGCGGCATCATCGGCGCGAACAAATGAACCATGATGACCGCGGCCTCGCGAACAGCCCATCCCAGATCGGGGGAGGGCTGCCCCTCGCGCCCCAGCACCTCGCCTAGCGCATTGGAGAATTCCCTGATGTAGGCGAGGCAGACGTTGAAATGCAGCTTTTCGATCCCGCTCGAGACCTTGTCCAGCGCGCCATGCGCCGCCTTGCGGATCGCCAGCGCGTCAGCGCCGAACGACACCGGCCGCGCCGACGGCGCGGCCTTGGCGATCTCGGCAGACTCGTTGATCAGCCGCCACAGCCGCTGCACGAATCGCGAGGCGCCCTGCACCCGCTCATCGCTCCAGATCACGTCGCGGTCCGGCGGCGAGTCCGACAGCATGAACCAGCGCGCCACGTCGGCGCCATAGGTCGTGATGATGTCGTCGGGGTCGACGGTGTTGCGCTTCGACTTCGACATCTTCTCGATCGGCCCGATCGAGATCTCTTCGCCCGACGTCAGCAGGCTGGCGCGGCGGCCATTGCCGCCGGTCTCGATTCTGACCTCGGCCGGTGTGACGTAACTGCCATCGGCCTTTTGATAGGTCTCGTGCACCACCATGCCCTGGGTGAACATGCCGGCGAACGGCTCATCCATGCCGATGTGACCGGTCGCCTTCATGGCGCGGATGAAGAAGCGGCTGTACAGCAGATGCAGGATCGCGTGCTCGACGCCGCCGATATACTGGTCGACCGGCATCAGCCGGTCCACCACCGCCCGGGTGGTCGGCGCCTTCTCGTTCCACGGATCGGTGAAGCGCGCGAAGTACCACGACGAATCCACGAAGGTGTCCATGGTGTCGGTTTCGCGGGTGGCCTTGGCCCCGCACTGCGGACAGGCGACGTGCTTCCAGGTCGGATGGTGGTCGAGGGCGTTGCCGGGTTTGTCGAACGTCACATCCTCGGGCAGCACCACCGGCAAATCCTTGTCGGGCACCGGCACGACGTCGCAGGTCGGGCAGTGGATCACCGGGATCGGGCAACCCCAGTAGCGCTGGCGCGAGATGCCCCAGTCGCGCAGCCGGAAGTTCACCTGGCGCTCGCCGACCGGCATGTTGCCGCGTAGCGTTGCCTCCAGCCGTTTCGCCACCTCTTCCTTGGCCTGCTCGATGGTCATGCCGTCGAGGAAGCGCGAATTGATCATGCGGCCGTCGCCATCGTAGGCGGTGTCGGTAATGACGAACGTCTGCGGGTCCTGGCCTTCCGGGCAGACCACGGGCGTATTGCCCAGCCCGTATTTATTGACAAAATCGAGGTCGCGCTGGTCGTGTGCGGGGCAGCCGAAGATCGCGCCGCTGCCGTATTCCATCAGCACGAAATTCGCGACATAGACCGGCAGCTTCCAGTTTTCGTCGAACGGATGGATCGCCCGGATGCCGGTGTCGAAACCCTGCTTCTCGGCGGTATCGATGATTTCCTGGGCGGTGCCGATGCGTTTTGTTTCCGCGATGAATTCAGCGAGCTTCGGATTCTTCGCGGCGGCGGCCTGCGCCAGCGGATGATCCGGCGCGATCGCCATGAACTTGGCGCCGAACAACGTGTCATGCCGGGTGGTAAAAATCTTCAGCTCGGTCTCGCCGGCAGGCCTCGAACCTTCAGGCAAGGTTTTGGGGTCGAGCGCGAAGCGCACCAGCATACCCTCGGAGCGCCCGATCCAGTTGCGCTGCATCAGCCGCACCTTGTCGGGCCAGCGATCCAGCGTGTCGAGCGCGTCCAACAGCTCCTGCGAATATTTCGAGATCTTGAAGACCCACTGATTCATCTCGCGCTGTTCGACGATGGCGCCGGAGCGCCAGCCGCGGCCGTCGATCACCTGCTCATTGGCCAGCACGGTCATGTCGACCGGATCCCAGTTGATCTTGCGCTTCTCGCGTTCGGCGAGGCCTGCGCGCAGGAAGTCGTTGAACAGCTTCTGCTGATGCTTGTAATAGCTGGGGTCGCAGGTCGCGAATTCGCGGGTCCAGTCCAGCGACAGCCCGATCGACTGCAGCTGTTTTTTCATCGCGGCGATATTGTCGTAGGTCCATGCCTTCGGCGCGACCTTGCGCTCGATCGCGGCGTTTTCGGCCGGCAGCCCGAACGCGTCCCAGCCCATCGGGTGCAGCACGTTGAAACCCTTGGCCCGCATGAAGCGCGCCAGCACGTCGCCGAGCGTGTAGTTGCGGACGTGCCCGATATGGATCCGCCCGGACGGGTAGGGGAACATCTCGAGCACGTAATATTTCGGCCGCGGGTCGTCGTTTTTGGAGGCGAAGATCGCCTTCTCGTCCCACTGGCGTTGCCAGCGCGGCTCGGATTCACGTGCGTTGTAGCGTTCGGAGGTCATGGAATCGCAGGGCTTTTTTATGGGATTCGTGGCCCACTTTGGGACGGCGGACTAGGCCATAAAAGACCGCGAGGGGTCAATGGGTTGCAGGCAAGGGAAAGGCCGCCAATTGCGCTAGCCGACGGCGAAAATTCCGTAAACCTAGATTTGATTATCTCACAAAATGCCTGCGGTGCTTGGCTTTTTGACCCTATCCGGAACATTTGACTCGGTCAGATTGAGGCACGATTAACGCATCCATGGGAGGTTGCGGCCGGAAAACCAGCGCTGGTTCACACCTAAGAGATCATTCTAAATCGTGACACGCGACGTGATTGACGAGGTTGATTTCGAATACGCGACGGCTGTCGCGGAAAAAGCCATGCGCTCGATGGAGCAGCATCGCGTACCGCCGACGCCGAACAATTTTCACACCTGGTTCAAGTATTCGCTCGGCACCTCACCCGATCTCAAACGGGCGATCGATATTCTGGTCGGCAACAAGCGAAAGTTTGACACCACCACCAATCATGACCTGTTCGCGACCTATGTCGGATCACACGCCGTCGCCGACGACGCCGATCTCAACAACGTTTCGCACCAGCTCCATTCGGTCATCGCCTCCGCCAATCAGTATCTGACGGTGGCCATCGCCGATAACCGCTCGCAAATACAGGCCATCAACGATGCCAGCGACGACCGCGAAACCGCCGGTCCAAAACTGCTCATCGAAAATCTGCTGAGTGAACTGGCCAAAGCGGTCACGCGTGCAACGAAACTGGAGGCGCGCTTCGTCGAGTCGACGCGAGAGCTGGACGCGATCCGCGATTCGCTGAACAAGTCGGAGGAGCGCGCCAAGACCGACGCGCTGACGGGGCTGCCCAACCGCCATGCCCTCGATGAATTCTTTCGCGTCGCCCAGATCGCGGCGATGGAAAAAGGCGAGCCGCTCAGCGTGCTGCTGATCGACATCGATCATTTCAAGTCGTTCAACGACAATTTCGGGCACGGCGTCGGCGACCAGGTGCTTCGATTGATGGCGAACGTGTTGCGGGAGCGGGTCCGGGAATACGATCTGCCGGCGCGATATGGCGGGGAAGAACTGATCGCCGTGCTTCCGGGTGCCAACCTCGCCACCTGCGAGGCGGTTGCCGAGCGTATCCGACGCCTGGTCTCGGAGTGTTCCATCACCCGCCGTTCGACCGGCGAGATCCTTCCCAGCATCACGGTTTCCATCGGCGTCGGACAGTTTCAGCTGGGCGAGTCGATGGCGGATCTGATCGATCGCTGCGATCGGGCGCTATATCTCGCCAAGCGAACCGGACGCAACAGGGTCGTGACCGAGAACGAACTCGAACTCGATCGCCAGCTGGCCGCGGGTTAGCCTGCCCGCGCGATGGCGTCAGCGGCGGCAGGCGGAATTTCCCAGCCGCCATCGCACCCGACCAACCGCACCCGACCAACCCAGTAGTATCACGGAGCTCTTAATGAGGTGCGGTTAACGCTTACGTGGGACGCTGTGGTCGAAGAACGGAAATTTGTGCACAGACAGGCGATCGTACCCAATCGTGACAGCCGCCGCGCTAGATGAGGTTGATTTCGAATACGCGACAGCCGTCGCGGAAAAAGCCAAGCTGTTGATGGCGCAACAGCGCGTGCCGCCGACGCCGAACAATTTTCATACCTGGTTCAAGTATTCGCTCGGCACCTCACCCGATCTCAAACGGGCGATCGATATTCTGGTCGGCAACAAGCGAAAGTTCGACACCACCACCAATCATGACCTGTTTGCGACCTTTGTCGCACCGCATACCTCCGGCGAAACAGATCTCAACAACGTTTCGCAGCAGCTCCATACGGTCATGGCTTCCGCAAAGCAGTTTCTCACGGTGGCGATCGCCGATAACCGCTCGCAAATACAGGCCATGAACGATGTCGCCGACCAGACCGAAGTCGGGGTTGACCCAAAACTGCTGGTCGAAAACCTGCTGAACGAACTGGCCAAAACCGTTACACGTGCAACGAAACTGGAGGCCAGCTTCGTCGAGTCGACGCGGGAGCTGGACGTGATCCGCGATTCGCTGAGCAAGTCGGAGGAGCGCGCCAGAACCGACGCGCTCACGGGTTTGCCCAACCGCCATGCCCTCGATGAGTTTTTTCGTGTCGCCCAGATCGCGGCGATGGAAAAAGGCGAGCCGCTCAGCGTCCTGCTGATCGACATCGATCATTTCAAGTTGTTCAATGACAATTTCGGGCACGGCGTCGGCGACCAGGTGCTTCGATTGATGGCAAAGGTCTTGCGGGAGCGGGTTCGAGAAATCGATCTGCCGGCTCGATATGGCGGCGAAGAGCTCATAGCCGTGCTTCCGGGCGCCGACCTCGCCGCCTGTGCGGCGGTTGCCGAGCGCATACGCCGCTCCATCTCGGAGTGTTCCATCACCCGCCGCTCGACCGGGGAGGTGCTTCCCAGCATCACGGTTTCCATCGGTGTCGGGGAGTTTCAGATGGGCGAGTCGATGTCGGATCTGATCGATCGCTGCGATCGGGCGCTATATCTCGCCAAGGGAACCGGACGCAACCGGGTCGTGACCGAGAACGAACTTGGTCTCCAGCGGGCTGCGGGTTAGCTCGCGATCGCGATCGCGCCGTCCGTGATCTGCACGAACCCATGCTCGACCACAGCGTTGCGGCCGCGGTGCTTGGCGGCATAGAGCGCTGCGTCGGCGGCCTCGATCAGGTCGCCCGGCTGTTGTGCGGCGTTCGGTTTGGTGCAGGCGACGCCGACGCTGACGGTGACGGTTTGATAGAGGCTGGTGGCGTGAGGCATCGCGAGGTTCTGGACCGCCGCCCGCACCATCTCGCCGATCTCCAGCGCGCGGCCTGCGCCGGTGTTCGGCAGCAGCAGGCAGAACTCCTCGCCGCCATAGCGCCCGGCAAAGCCCATGGTCTCGGCGGCAACTCCGGACAGCGTTTCGCCGAGCCTGGAGAGGCAGACGTCGCCTTCGGGATGGCCGTAAGTGTCGTTGAACAGCTTGAAGTGATCGACGTCGATCATCAGCAGCGACAGCTCGCTGTCATATTGCTGGGCCTTCATCCATTCGAAGTCGAGCCGGCTCTGGAAGCCGCGCCGGTTGGCAAGGCCGGACAGCATGTCGATCGAGGCGATCACGGTCAGCCGTTCGTTGGTGGCGACCAGCTCACGCTCGCGCTCGGCAAGCTGCGCCGCCATCGCGTTGAACGCGCGGGCCAGCGGAATGAATTCCGCCGGCAGGCGGTTGCGCGCCGCGCGCACCGACCAGTCGCCCTGGCCGAACCGTTTTGCCATTCCCGCCATCATCTCGATCGGCCGGATGATGAGCTTCTCGGCGCAGATCAATGCGCCCAGAAGCACGAACAGGCAGACGAACCCCAGTTGCAGATAGGCGGTGCGAATCTCCCGGTCGATAGCAGCAGAAACCTTGGTCTCGTCGATGCTGACGATCAGCCGCGATCCGGTGCCGGCAATGCGCGCAAAACTGACCGCGCGCTTCGAGCCATCCACGGCGACGAAGGAAAGCGTTCCTTCCGCCTGGTCCGAATCGATCGCCTTTGCCGCGATGGCCGATAGCAATGGTACTGCATCAAGCGACCGGCCGATCATGCTGACCTGATCGGCCGGTGCCGCCAGCACGGTTCCGGTGCTATCGATCAGAACCGCCGAAACGCCGGGGCGGCCGCCGAGATTGCTCATGATCTTCGACATCCAGTCGAGATTGACGCCGGCGAGAACGATGGAATCCGCATCTGCATTGATGGCGGAGACCGGATAAGCCGCCATCATGACCGGGTTGTTGGTAAGCTTGGCGAGCAGAAAGTCGCTGAAGACAATCTCGCGACTCTCGCGCGCCTTCATGAGATAGGCCCGGTCATTGAGATCGACACCGACAAAGATGTTGTTTGTCGAGCATTGAACGCGTCCGTCGCCGCCAACAATCAGCAGGGTGCGAATCCACGGCAGATTGACTGGCAGGCTGGCGCGCAGGATGTCGCAACTACGACCTACGCCAACCGAGGCGCGGATATAGGCCGTCGATTTCAGCACCGTCTCGATCGAGGAGATCATTTCGCGCTGTGCATCAGCGCTATGCTGCGCGAGCTTCAAGAATTCCTGGGAGGCTAGCGCGACCTGTTTGGCACGGTTGTCCTCGAGCGAGCGGACGCGTTCCAGCATCAAGGGCGCCACCAGGATCAGCGCCAGCAACGCCAGCCGTGCGCGGATACCAAGAAGCTTCTTGAGTTTCACTCTTTTGCGGTTGAAAGTAACGCGTGACATCTTCATCCCCCGGCGCACATGCTAGAGCGAGGGGTTCAAGAAGCCTTTCCAGAATTTGGTAAAATTCGAACGACCCCGTAAATTTACCGCACGTAAATGACATGACACCCGAAATCCCAGTATCGATAACGCCGCATTTACCAAACGGGCTGTCCACGGTGGAACAGGACATCGCACGCGCCTGCGAGCACGCGCGCCGGGATCGCTCCTCGGTGACGCTGATCGCGGTTTCCAAGACGTTCGATGCCGCCACGATTGCGCCGGTCATCACGGCCGGACAGCGCGTATTCGGCGAAAATCGCGTGCAGGAAGCCAAAGCGAAGTGGCCAGGATTAATGTCGGCTTATCCCGATATCGCCCTGCATCTGATCGGGCCGCTGCAATCCAACAAGGCCAGGGAAGCCGTGGCGCTGTTCGACGCGATCCATTCGATCGACCGTCCGAGTATTTGCGAGGCGTTAGCCAAGGAAATCAATTCCCAAAAACGCCGGCCGCAATTGTTCGTTCAGCTCAATACCGGCGAGGAGCCGCAGAAGGCGGGCGTCGCCCCAGCCGAGGCGGATGCCTTCATTGCCGGCTGCCGCGAAAAATATGGCTTGCCGATTTCCGGCCTGATGTGCATTCCGCCGGTCGACGACGCGCCGGCGCCGCATTTCGCGTTGACCGCGAAGATCGCCGAGCGTAACGGGCTGAAAGGTCTGTCGATGGGCATGAGCGCAGACTTCGCAATCGCCATCCAGTTCGGCGCCACCCATGTGCGCGTCGGCTCGGCGATTTTCGGGCACCGGTAAGTCTCGTCATTGCGACTTGGAACAACCTATTTGAATGCCACCGACACCCTGCCGATCGATCCGAAATCGGCATCGAACACATCGCCCGACTGAATTGGCAGCGGAGCGTGGCAGGTGCCGGTGGTGACGACCTGTCCGGCTTTCAGCGTCACACCAAGCAGACGCAATTCGTTGGCGAGCCACGTCAGGGCAACCCTGGGGTCGCCAAGCACGTTCTTTCCATGACCGATGAATTGCTGGGCCTGCAGCGTAATGACGGGTTTCTCCTCAACGAGATCGAGCGCGCGCCAGTTCGACGCCGTTGGCGCACCGAGCACGAACAGGTGCGCGCATGCATTGTCCGCGATGATTTGTGCGGCTCCAGCGCTGACGAAATCCGCGAACCTCGAATCGGGGATCTCGATCGCCGGATGAAGTGTGCCGACCGCATCGAGAACCTCTCCTACGGTGTAGGCTGACGATCGCGGCGGCAGATCGGTTGCCATGCGAAAGGCGAATTCCGGCTCGGCGACCCGCATTTCATTTCCCGCCATCGAAGCCGTGCCGCCATCCGGAATCACTGTCTCGGGCAGGATGCGTCCAGCCATCGGGCCATCGACATTGATATGCTTTTGCCCGGCTTCGCTGGTGGCTGCGATTTTCCAGCCGAACAGAATTCCGGCCGAGTATTGTTCGATGGCCGCCTGGATCGCGTAGCCTTCCGCGCGATCGCGAGGACGCTGTGATGCGTCGAGGCTTGCGAGCTTGGTGCCGGCGCGCCAATGATCCTGCAGCGCTCGTGATGCAGCCGTTATCTGATTTTTGTCGAGCATGGTTTTCGATATCCCGGAGTGTTGCTCATCCAATCACGATTCTGGTCTCGGGACCCAGCCGCGCCAGCAACCGCAGCATGGCCGGCTTCGTCATCGACACGCATCCTGCGGTCGGCCCGAAATTCTCGCGCGCCAAATGCAGGAATACCGCGCTGCCGCGGCCGGCGATGCGCGGGGAGCTGTTATGATCGATCTCGACAATGAAATCATAGAGGTGGTCGTCGCGCGTGAGTCGATCGGCGCCGCAACCGGGCTCGAGCCGTATCGGCTGGTTGTAATGGCGGCTTTGAGGATCTTCGCACCAGGCGTCCACGGGCCGAATGGCGCGGACGGGTAGGAATGTGCGTGGCCTCGGGTGGCGGTCGGCACGCCACCACAATTGCCGGGGCCGAAAGGTGCCCTTCGGGGTCCCGCCATCGCCTTCGCGCTTGTTGGCCCGGATGCCGCCGCGCCCAAGGGCGACCGGTATGGTCTGCCCGTCGGCGGTAAGCCACCCCCGGCACGGGCCGCCGGCGGCGGCGTTAATCCTGATCGCGGAAGCCGGCCGATCACGCGCGACTGTCTGATAAGTGATTGAAGTATGTGGAATTTCCATGCAATTCCTAAGTCTCTGCAGGTGGGGTGGCGTGTAAATGTTCTATTTCACGCCATTACAGGACATTCATCCAAACGCCCGCGAATTCTGGAGTACAGTGCGTTTTGGCTTGTGAATCTGTAACAGCCGCTTACCTGAATAAGAATCAAGACCGACGAACCGAGATTTTCCGACCCAGACACGGCCGAAAGCGTTCCGCGCCCGCCGCCTCCAAAGGATTGTACCCATGGCCAATGCCCGCAAGATCCTGATCGTGGAAGACGATACCGATCTGCGCGACACGTTGGTGGAGCAGTTGTCGCTGCACGACGAATTTGAAGCCTCCGCCGTCGACACCGGCGCCAAAGGCGCCAGCGCCGCCAAGGCCGATGCTCCGGATCTCGTGCTGATGGATGTGGGACTGCCCGACACCGATGGCCGCGAAGTCGTGCGCAGCCTGCGCAAGGGCGGGTTCAAGGCTCCCATCATCATGCTCACCGGCCACGATACTGATTCGGACACCATCCTTGGGCTCGAATCCGGCGCCAATGATTATGTGGCAAAGCCATTTCGCTTCGCGGTGCTGTTGGCGCGGATCCGGGCGCAGCTCCGCCAGCATGAAGCCAGCGAGGACGCGGTGTTTTCGGTCGGGCCCTACAGTTTTCGGCCCGGCTCCAAGATGCTGACCGGCGCCAACGCCAGGAAAGTACGGCTGACCGAGAAGGAAACCGCGATCCTGCGGTTCCTTTACCGGGCCGGCCAGCTGCCGGTGTCGCGGGAGACGCTGCTGCAGGAAGTGTGGGGCTATAATTCGGGGGTCACCACCCACACCCTGGAAACCCATATCTATCGGCTGCGTCAGAAGATCGAGAAAGATGCCGCCAATCCCGAGATATTGGTGACGGAAGCGGGTGGCTACAAGCTGGTACCTTGATACTATTAGGCCGCGATTGGTATTGATGCCGGGTGTTCGAATCCGAAGTTTACCCCGGTGCGGCGGCCAGCGGCTGGGCGAAGTTCGGCTTCGACGACACGGCAATTGATGATTCCAGTGCGATTTTGGTTCAGAAGTTTTCTTGATGTTTTCTTGGAAGACTTGCGTTTTCTTGGAAGACTTGCGGCGGAAAGGAAGAGAACTTCTGCACCACCGCACTAGCCCGGTCACCGGTTCTGCATGTCGATCGAAGATGATGTTGCCTTGCTCGAGCGCGTCCCGACATTGCGCCTGTTGGGGACGGACGCGCTGCGCATGCTGGCGATCGGGTCCGAGCAGCGCAATGTCGCGCGCGGCGACCTGCTCTTCAACGAAGGGGACGATGCGGACGCGGGATTTATCGTTCAGCGCGGCGCGTTCCGAATCGAAAACGGCGCTGGCGCTGAAATCGTGGCGGGCCCCGGCACGCTGATCGGAGAGCTTGCGTTGGTCGTCGCGATGCAGCGGCCGTCCACGGCAACCGCGCTGGAACAGTGCTCGGTGATCCGCGTCGCGCGCAGCCTGTTTCAGCGCGTGCTGGAGAGCGATCCCGCCGCCGCGCGTCGTCTGCGCGATGAATTCGCCGGCCGTACCAGCCAGATCGCCAGCGATATCCTGATGGCGGGCGCGAAGCTGGGTAGTTAGGTTCTCCTCATGGTGAGGAGGCGCGCTTGCGCCGTCTCGAACCATGAGGGCCCGTGGTCCATCCTTCGAGACGCGGCGAAGGCGCCGCTCGTCAGAGGTTGTGAATATATCTCCGACCTCATCCTGAGGAGCTTGCGAAGCAAGCGTCTCGAAGGATGAACACAGTGCATGGACTCGCGGCCATCCTTCGAGACGCGGCCAAGAGGCCGCTCCTCAGGATGAGGACCACCGACGTGGCTCCGCTCTATCTTTTTATTTAAGCTCACACCTCCAGCGTCACTGTCACCGGCACGTGGTCGGACGGCCGCGCCCAGCCGCGCGCATCCCTCGTGATCCGGAAATCGCTGACACCATCCTTGAGCGCGCGCGACACCCAGATGTGGTCGAGCCGGCGGCCGCGATCGGCCAGCGTCCAGTCCGCGGCGCGATAACTCCACCACGTATAGACTTTCTCCGAGAGCGGGATGCGCGCGCGTGCGACGTCGACCCATTCGCCGTGGGTCTGCGCCGCCAGCAGCTTCTCGCATTCGATCGGCGTGTGCGACACGACTTTCAGCAATTGCTTGTGCGACCACACGTCGTTCTCATGCGGTGCGACGTTGAGATCGCCGACCAGGATATGGCGGTCATCGCCACGCGGATGCAAGGGCTCGCACGCCTTCATCTCGTCGAGGAAGCGGAGCTTGTGCTCGAATTTCGGATTGAGCGCGGGGTCCGGAATATCGCCGCCGGCTGGGACATAGAAATTATGCAGCACCAGCGGTTTTGACAGCTGTGCTTTGGCGCCGAACGCCACCGAGATATGCCGCGAATCGATGTTGTCGCAGAAGGTGCGGATGTCCGTGGTCTCGAATGGCAGTTTCGAGATCACCGCGACGCCGTGATAGCCCTTCTGCCCGTTGAGCGCGACGTGTTCATAGCCGAGGCGCTTGAGACGCTTCAGCGGAAATGCGTCATCGATGCATTTGGTTTCCTGCAGGCACAGCACGTCCGGCCGCATCGACTTGAGGAATTTGGCGACGAGGTCGATGCGCAGCCGCACCGAATTGATGTTCCATGTTGTCAGGGAGAAGCGCATGGCGAGCATGTATCAGGGCGAAACCGGAAAGGCACGCCTCATTCCTGCGTAACGGTTTCGCCGTTATCGCTGGAGGAGCGGCCTGGCCGTGTCTCGAAGGATGAGCTGACTCTAGCCCGGCGGCGTTGAGTAGTTGGTGAAGTCGATCTTGAATATGCCGGGATCGACCTTCTTGGAGGAATCCAGATTGTAGACCGCAACCGTGGTGTCATAGCCCTGCGGGTCGGTGACGGTCCATTGCTTGAGCTGACCGTCCTTGGTGCCGATCATCAGCATCAGTCGGCTGGTGCCGATCAGCGCCTGCTTCTCCTCGATGGTGACGCTGATGTACACCTCATCCGAGGTCACGCTCACGACGTTGGTGTCCTTCAGCAGATCGATGCGATCCGACAGCAGAAACCGCAGCGGCGTCTGCGACAGTGGATAGATGTCCTGGGTGGCAAGCTTGCGGTCGCGTACCGCCAGCGACGATCCGTCGGCGATAATCGCGATCGGGCTCGGCGCGTCGTATTCGAAACGCACCTTGCCGGGCTTCTGAATGTAGAAATCGCCTTTGGTCTTGCTGCCGTCGGGTCCGACCTGGACGAAATTTCCCACCAGCGTTTGCAGCGACGACAGATAGGAACTCACCTTGGCGGCTTGCGCCTTTTGATTCGCATCGAAGGTTGCGAAAATATTGGTGGGGAGATTCCGGCGCGGATCGGGAATCACCGGATTCGGCGGCGCCGTCGGGGTTGTCCCGGTCGTCATCGGGGCCTTCTGCTGGTCCGACGCCGTCAA
>Ga0193724_1000149_pt1 | contig 17188 bp, 10 predicted proteins | sample H2a1metaG_FD_146005 | JGI IMG/M metagenome (GOLD analysis project Ga0193724, IMG submission 146005) | Soil microbial communities from a riparian zone of the East river system, Colorado, United States - H2a1 | ecosystem: Environmental > Terrestrial > Soil > Riparian zone | place: USA: East River... | reverse complement strand
TCACCGAGATGCAGATCGGCATTCACATATCGCTGATGCGGGATATCATGGGACCTGCGTTCACTCCGGATCAGATAAGTCTGGCCTATCCGAAACCCCATGACTTTGGCCTGCCAGTGGGCCAGATCGGATGCCCCCTAAGCTTCGCGAGTAGGACCAACCAGATCATGTTTCGGTCGGCATGGCTCGATCAGGCTGCAAGTCTCGGCAACAAGACGACATACCCAGCGGTCGTGGCCCTCTGCGACGAGCTGCTCAACGATCTGAAATCGCGAATTGGAGTAGCCGGAGAGATTCGTGCACTTCTGCTTCGGAATATCACCGACCCTCCGACCCTCGCCGCCATAGCGAAGCTCCTTGAAGTGAGCGATCGCTCGCTGCGGCGTCAGCTACGGGAGCAAGGCATTTCTTTCCGTGGCTTGCTGGATGAACTTCGAATGCAAATCGCGCTGAAATACCTGCGCACGACAAGGCTTGCAAACGATGATATTGCGCTGGCGCTTGGATTCAGCGACGCCACAAATTTCCGCCGCGCATTTCGCCGCTGGACCAACAAGTCACCCAGCGAGATCAGAACGAAATAGCTTCGAGGGCTCCAAATGGCGGCCTCCTTCGCGGCTGGGATAACTTAGCTGAAATGGACCCGCGAACGTCCCTGGCGTTTGGAACCCCCTTGTCGAAACGCTTAGGCAGGCTGACACATATGTCCGCTCGACGATCATGATCAGCATTTCCGCAAAGACGATTCGAAGCAGGTTTGTCCAAGAGACAATGTTTTCAAAGCTGCCGCCTAGGTGCCTCTCAGCCTGCTGATGCGACGATCGGCTTGATCTTCGCCGGTGCTTTGTCAGCGTTCTTCGACCAAGACCGGTAGTACGCCAGCGCGGTCATCATCAAGATACCGACAATGCTGACCACGATCTGCATCCAGATAGCGCCGGAAATCTCGACCAACACGAAATGTGCAGCAAAGGATAGGAATATGCCGGCGCAAAAGACTTCGAGCGACTGCTGACCGCATTTGATTGCGGGCCGAAAGATCCGCCATTCTAGCCCCGGCCAATCGCGTGGCAGCAGACGAACGACAAAGAAAGCGAACACAACAAAGTGTAACAAGCGATAAGGCGCGAGGTTGGTTTTGTCGTTCGGATTGAAGGCGTCGTAGATCTCCGGTGGGATCAGTGACCGCAGTTCGTCAAACCGGGCCGCCATTGTCATCATCAGAGCGAACAGAAGATAGGCGGTGCCAAGCACCAACGCGGTACGCGATCGAATGAGTGGCATCGCCTGTGCCGATCCACCAAGCGCAAACCAGGCCCCGAACGTGAACAGAAATTGCCATGCGAATGGATTGAAATACCAGACGCCACTTGGATAGGCCGGGACGTTCCAGCCGAAGTGCCTGGCCATCAAATAAAGCAACCCCGAAGCGACCAGGGTCATATTGGGTCTGCGCAGCATCAGCCATAGTATCGGCGGGAAAACACCCATCAGCACGATGTAGAGCGGCAGCACATCCATGTTCACCGGCTTGAAGCGAAGTATCAGCCCCTCGAACAAGAACTGCGCCGGATTTGCTAGAAAGCCCCGTATGTTGAATTCATCGGTGAAACCAGAGTTACCATACCTCTGCGCGAGATATCCGATTTCGGCGAGGTAGAGCACGAAAAGGAAGACGTGGGCGACGTAGATCTGCCAGACACGCTTCAGAAGCCTCGACGCGCCGACGATAAATCCACGTTCGAGCATCATCCGCGCGAAGACAAAGGCGACAGTGTAACCGGAAATGAAGATGAAGAGATCCGCCGCATCGCTAAAGCCGTAGTTCCGCGTTGTCACCCAGTTCACGATGTTGTTGGGGATATGGTCCAGGAAGATTCCCCAATTTGCCACACCTCGGAATAGGTCAAGTCGGAGATCTCGGCCTTTCGCCGGAAGCGTAGCGAGAATCTTCATCGTTAATGCACCGAAGCTTTAACACGCGGTATCTCTTCCGCCGACTACTGCCTGCGCAGCGCCCACCGTTACGGCGTCTAGAACGCCATGACTTTTCTTCGAATCGTCATCCCGTTCTATCTTTTTGTTTGAGCATGATCTCCGGGCAAACGCTTCGCGTTTGTCCCGAGGGAAAACCGGTACCCACCCATCGGGTCGTGGCCCGAGGGCATGCTTTTCCGGATCATGCTCTCGCTAGAGCCTGCCCCCGGCATTTCGACGTGGTCGCTCTGAGCATAGCTGCCCGATAACTGCTCGTATTGTACAATTGTGCGCATGCCGGATTGGGCCTTCATTCAGCCTGCAATATCGGCTCCTTAGGCCGAGGGATCGGCGTCCAAAATTGACGCCCTATAGGTTAGGCTATTGCTCGCTCTATGTCATTGCGCTGGTCAGCGTGGAATTGAGCGCACGAACATGCAAATCGGAGCGCGTCCAGACAAGCGGCGAAATTCGCGCGCTGGCTAAGTCACGGTGCCGCCAAGTCAGACAAGGTGCATGCAGGTCCGGCGAGGCCTAACAACCAAGACTGTCATGAACCAAGTGGAGTCAGGCATGGACATGCCGACCTCTGATGAGGAAGTTCAAAGTACGTCCGACGGACCAAGTGACAGGCAGGACAAGAACACGCGCACGGCGACGCGCGCTCCTTCCATTATCGTCGGTATCGTTGCAGCTGTCGTTGTGGCGTTATCCGTCTTCTATCTCTTGCGACCGGAACCACTTCTCGTACAGGGTGAGGTCGATGCAACACGCCTCGATATGGCCGCGCGTGTCGACGGACGGGTGAAGGAAATACCCGTCGAACGTGGTCAGAACGTTCCTGCGAACGCTGTGCTCGTAAGAATCGACAATCCGGAGACCGTCGCCAAGCTCGAACAAATGAGAGCGGCGATGGCTGTTGCCGAGGCGCAGCTCGCCAACGTACTCGTCGGAACGCGGGTGGAGACCATTGCCGCGCGGAAGGCGGAGCTGGAGCGCGCGCAAGCGGCTCTGGTACTGGCGCAGAAGACCTTCGACCGAACTCACACTTTGACCGAGCAGGGCAATTCGCCGCAAGCCCGCCTCGACCAGATGACCGATGCACTGCACGAAAGCGAACGCGCAGTCGATCAGGCCAAGTCGGCCTACGACCAGGCTGTCAATGGCTACACAAAGGAAGAGCGGGCTATTGCCAAGGCCAATGTTGAGAAGGCCAACGCGGATATCCAGAGCGTTCAATCGATCATCGATCAACTCCAGGTCTATGCTCCCGTAGCCTCGCAGGTCTACCAGCGCAATGTGGAGCCGGGCGAGTATGTATCGCCGGGCGTACCGCTCGTTACCTTGATCGATTTGGCCGACGTCTGGATTCATTTCGATCTTCGCGAGGATCTCGTCAAGGGTTTGAAGATCGGCGATCGATTTGATGTCCGTATTCCGGCCCTTGATGACCGCCGTATCACGGTCGAGGTCAAGCTTGTTGCAACCAAGGGCGAGTATGCGAGCTGGCGCGCCACGCGTGCTTCGGGCGATTTCGACTTGCGGACGTTTTCGATCCGCGCCTACCCGGTCCAGCCGGTGCCCGAGCTGCGACCGGGGATGAGCGCCTATCTCGACTGGCGGTCACGGCAATGAGGCTGGCGTCGAAGCCCGGGTTTCTGCTGGTCGCGCGGCGCGAGTGCCACTGGCTGTTTCACGATCGTGTGGCGCTGCTTTTGATCTTCGGCGTACCTCTCTTTGCGTTCGTGGTTCTCACAACCGTATTTAGCCGTCCGGTCATACGGGGGCTCGGGGTGACGGTCGTCGACGAGGACAGGTCGGACGCTTCGCGTGCCCTGGTGGAATACGTCGCGGCGTCTCCGAGCCTGAAAATCGTCGACCGCTCTGGTACGCTGTCCACGGCCGTGCAGGACATACGGTCGGGTAAGGCGATCTCGGCAATCCATATCCCGCCGGATTTCGAGCGCGACCTGAAGGCCCAACGCCGCCCGCAGGTCGTCGGGTTCTATAACCAGCAGTTCCTGACGGCGGCCGGCATTGCGTCCTCGGGCCTGAGCGATGCGCTGTCCGCAGCGGCGGCCGTGGCGGCCCCCGCCAAGCGCGCTGCGCCTGCGCCGACGTCGATGGGAACGCTGGCCGGGGAGACCATCGCGCTTGTCAATCCCCAAAAGAACTATGCACAGTTCCTGCTGCGTGCACTGCTGCCGACGATCATCCATGTGGTGATCACGCTCGCCGCAGGCTATTCCGTCGGATCCGAATTCCGCCGTCGCGACGCTCGGGCCTGGCTCCAAAGCGCCGGAGGCGATCCGATCGTCGCGCTGGTCGGCAAGCTCGCGCCGCTGTTCGGCATCTTCTTCCTCATCATGTTGGCCGAGCCGCTGTTCCTGGAGGGCGTGCTGCAAATCCCCTTTAGGGGAGACCTGCCGTTGATGGTCGCCGCGGCCTCCCTCCTTATTATTGCCTGTTTGTCGCTAGGCGCCTTGCTGCAGCTCCTGACCGGCGACTTGCCGACCGGGCTCGGACTTGCGGGCCTCTTCGCCTCTCCCGCATTCGGCTACGCCGGCGTCGGCTTTCCCACCGTCGGCATGAATGCGTTTGCGCAAGCCTGGAGCGCTATCCTGCCGCTGCGCTGGTACATGGCCGTCTTGCTGGGACAAGCGGCGCGGGGATTGCCGGTCTCGGAATCCGCCGCTCCCTTCGCGGCGCTCGCGGGCCTGACGGTGCTCTATGCTGGCCTCGCATTGCTGCGCATGACCAGCCTCAAGCGCAAAGGCCGATTTGAGATGGCGGGACCATCCGGCCAACCCGAGACCGGCGGGACATCGCGGGGCATCGGCGGCGCCTTCATGGCGGAGTGGCGGCGCGTGCTCGGAACGCGGAGCGCCTTCAGCCTGCTGTTCCTGGCTCCCTTGATTTACGGAATATATTATCCGCAACCCTATCTGAATCAGATCCTTCGCAAGCTTCCCATCGCGGTCGTCGATAACGATCTGAGCGATCTCAGTCGACAGATCGTCGAGACGCTGGATGCGAGTGGATCATTGAGCGTTGCGGTTCGCGCCCGCACACTTGCCGAGGCACGCACCGCGATCGATCGTGGGAAGGCTTTTGCCGCCGTCGAAATCCCGGCAGGCACCGAGCGCGACGTGCTCAAGGGTATTACCGCTCACATCCCGATCTACGCGGATGGCACCTACCTGTTCATATTCAGATCGACCGCAAGCGGCGTCGCCACAGCCGTCGGAGCATTGACGTCCGATCTCGTTTCGCGCGGCGCACGCGCTGATGGAAGCATTGTCAAAGCGAAATTGGCGAGCTCGAGCCCAGCCGACGTCCTGCTGCAACCGATCTTCAACCCGGTGGGCGGCTATGCGAGCTACATCGTCCCGGCGGCGTTTGTGCTGATCCTGCAGCAAACACTCCTGATCGGTGCTGCGATGTTGACAGGTAGTGCGCTGGCGAAGGCCGGCGGCGCGTTTGCCGGCGTGTTCGGCCGCGGCATCGCCCATCTGACCATTTATCTTCCAGCGCTCGCGCTTTATCTCATCGTGCTGCCGCGTTTCTACGGCTTTTCGACACTCGGGCATCTTCCACAACTCTTCGCCCTCGCTACGGTCTTCTTGCTTGCGACCAGCTTTATGGGGCAGGCCATCGGGGCCTGGTTCACGCGGCCGGAGAACGCAACCCTCCTCCTTCTTGCAACCAGCCTGCCTCAGTTTTTCACCGCTGGCTTCGCATGGCCGCGCGAAGCAATCCCCGACGTGGCCATCGCGCTGGGTCGGATGTTCCCCGCCGACTCCGCGATTGACGGCCTTGTGCGCGTCAACCAGCTGGGTGCCGGCATCTGGGAGGTCGCACATGATTGGCTCGGACTGTGGTGTCTGGCGCTGGGCTATTTCGCGCTCGCCGTGATCTCGGCACTTGCCGCCAAGAGAGGACAGGGACATGCAGAAAATTAGGCGGCCCGCCATCGTTGCTCTCGCGTTCGTGCTCGTCGCGGGCGTCTTGATCTACTCCGCGCGTCGCCCCGATTCGTCGACCGCAATCGTTGGCGTCGTGCGGGCGACCGAAGTCAGGGTGGACCCGGAGGTGAACGGGCAACTCGTGTCGATTGCGGTCGAGAAGGGCACCCACGTGCGCGCGGGCGACATCCTTGCGAAGCTCTCTGCGGTGGAGTTGACGGCGCAGGCGGACCAGGCGCGTGCGGCGCTCGCATCGGCAGCCGCGAACCGCAACAACGTCTATGCCGGAGTCCGTCGCGAACAGGTCGACTCGCTGAAAGCTGCGATCGCCAAGGCAAGCGCCCGCCTTGACTACGTGCAGGCCCAGCTCACAAGAACCAGCACGCTGGCACGTCAGAGCTTTGAGTCCCAACAGTCGCTGGACCAGGCCGAAAACGACGTTGCAAGCGCACGTGCCGACCTCGCGGGGGCCCAGGCGAATTACGATGCGGCCGCGGCAGGCCCGACCCGGGAGGAACGCTCGATCGCCGACGCGCAGGTGCAGGCCGCGGCCGCCGCGGTCACTGTGCTCGAGCGCCGTCTTGACAAAATGGTCTTGCGTGCTCCGGCCGACGGTGTGGTCAGCGTCATCGCCGCAGAGGTGGGCGAGAATGTTCGCGCGGGTCAACCGATCCTGATGGTCGAGGCGGCAGGCAAGCAATGGCTCTCGTTCAATGTGCGCGAAGATCATCTCAATCGTCTCTCAATGGGAGAAACGGCGAGCGTAATGCGGGACGGCACCGATGGCGCGACCAAAGCCGTCATCACCGAACTGCGACCGCTCGGAACGTTCGCCACCTGGCAGGCCGAGCGGGTAATTGGGGATCATGACCGCAACACGCTTCGCTTACGCCTCGACCCGGAGGGAGAGCCGGCGGGCCTTGAGCCGGGCATGACTGTTTGGATCGAGAACTAGCGAGGACGCGCGCGCCGAAGAAACGCTTCAGCCGCCGAAGTGTCAATCACCTCGCAAATTTGACCCCTCATCGGCGTCCAGATTCATTGAGCCTTCGATCAGCAACGGAGATCACCAAGCTACGGAATAGCGGAGCGATCCAGGGCAGGCACCGGTCTATTCTCCTGCATCTGAGAAGGTCGGCTTAGGGTCCATAATGCTCGCGCGTGCAAAACACCGGTTCTGGCTACAAAGGACTGCAAAAGCAAAGGCTACTTCGCCCGCCCGCAGCAAGAACGACATCAGACGCGCAAGGCGGTGGTCCGACGAACGGCTGAATTAGCAAACGCAGGGAATTAAAGCCCCTCGCGAATAGAATTTAAAATGCCGGTCGTTGCATCTATTACTTTCAGCGCCTCCTGCGCCTTCCCCAATCCCACCGGGTATTTGGCACACTGCTCGGACAATGCAACCAGCCGTTTTCTTTCGTTTGAGAGAATGCTACTGGTCTTGTCGACCGCAAACTTCACTACGCTGCGCGTGGCATTGTCATCGCCAACCTCGGTCAGATCCTTCTGCATCGTGATCAGATATTCGTAGCTGGCGAGCTCGTCCGAGATCTGGAGAAGCTCTCGAATAGTCGAGTTGATACAGCCTGCGTCTCCGCTGGGCACTTCGGGCCGCTTTGCCGTCTCGACGAGATTGGTCATGAGGTTCGTAAATAGCGGCTTCAAGCTCTCGGCCTGTTTGAAGTCGGTCTCAGAAAGCACGCCGGCTGCCGAATTACCAGCACAGAGGAGACCCAGCACGAGGCCTGCCGTAAGCATCGCTTTTCGTTCGTGCGTTGCATGCACGTGCCTGCCCTTCTCGAGCGTCATGCGATATCCAGCCTTTGTTCTCCAGTTGCCGGCGCTTATTGTTAGATCGTCCGTTCTGTGCGAATATGCCCTCAGCCTGATCTCATTGCTCGCAGACATCTGGGTCTCCGGACAACCCGAGAATAGAAGGATGACCACTGCGCCGCAACGGACTTATCGCGCCGCAGCTCTGGAGGGGGCAGTCTCTCCGGAGCAGCTTGACGATCTCGTGGTTGTCAGCAGGCCGGCGGACTGGATCATTGTCCTGGTGGTCTTGGTCGCGGTCGCGGCTGCGTTGGCGTGGAGCATCTTTGGGCGTGTGCCCTCTCGGGTTTCGGGCGAGGGAATCCTGATTAGCAACGGCGGCAAGGTGGTGGATGCGGTCGCCGCCGCTGCCGGCCAGCTGCAATCTGTTGCTGTTACAGTCGGGGACCATGTTACCCAGGGGCAGCCGATCGCCCAGATAGTTCAGAACGATATCGAACAGAAGCACAAAGCGGCAGTGGAAGTGTTTCACACGCGTGAATACGAATACAAGGACCTCAACTCCAAAGTCGCCAGGGAGCTTGCAGCGAAAAGCCAAAATTTCCAAAAACTAGAGGCGGCACTTGAACAGGTTATCAGGGCAACCAGCCAGCGCGTCGATTACCTCCAGGTTGACGTCAGAAATCTCGAGAATCTGCTCGCGAAGGGCTATACGACGCGGCGCAGTCTCGAGGAGCGTCGTCAGGAATGGACAGATGCGCAGCAGCGTCGAGCCGATGCTCAAAACGAGATCCTGAAGCTCCGTACGCAGAAAACGGACTTGGAAACACAGCGCGAGCGGGAGATCGGGCAGTCGGAGTTCACATTGAACGAAGCTCGCCGGCAAATGAATGCCGCCGCAGAGCTGTTGAGTCAGAACACGCGGGTGCTTAGTCCGATTGAAGGGCGTGTCGTCGAGGTCAAGATCTCCCCCGGCTCTGTCCTTGCGATCGGCACGGCAGTAGCCGCGATCGAAAGCGAAGGCAAGGAGCTTCAGGCCGTCATCTATATCGCTGCGGAACATGGCAAACAGGTCAAGCCGGGAATGTCGGTTCAGCTCGAGCCGACCACGGTCAAGCGCGAAGAGTTCGGGATGATGCTGGGTACTGTCTTGAGCGTCTCCGATTTTCCGATGACGCCGCAGGGGATCAACGCCGTACTGCACAACGAAAACCTTGTCTCCCGTTTTTCCCACAATGGGGCGCCCTATGCCGCCGAGCTGGCGCTTGAACAGGATGCCTCTACCAAGACAGGCTATCGCTGGGCCGTGGGCCAGGGACCCGACACTCACTTGACGAGCGGGACCCTGACGCGCGCAGAAATCACGACCCGTCGGCAACGGCCACTCGATCTAGTGATCCCGCTGATCAGGTATCTCACAGGAATCGATGGATAGGCCCTCTCCTCCTGAGCCCTCCCTCGGACGCTCGCGGCTGGGAAGCCGCTTCGAAAAACTGTTGCGCGAAAAGGTGAAAAGTACGCCTATCATCCTGCAGATGGAGGCAGCGGAGTGCGGAGCTGCGGCTCTTGCAATTGTCCTCGCCCATCATGGCGCCTGGATCTCCCTGGAGCAGCTTCGTATCGCATGTGGCGTGTCGCGCGACGGCAGTAAGGCGAGCAACATCATCCGCGCGGCGCGTCGCTATGGACTCGTCGCAAGGGGCTACAGCGTCGAGCCTGCTGCACTCGGCCAGCTCACGATGCCTTGCATCATCCACTGGAATTTCAAGCACTTCGTGGTGCTGGAGGGCGTCAGCGGCAGGCACGCCTACATCAACGACCCCGCGACCGGTCGCCGCCGTGTCAGCATGGCGGAACTCGATCGCGCCTTCACGGGCGTCGTGTTGACCTTTGAGCGCGGCGAAGAGTTCAAGAAGCTCGGCGCCAAGCCGAATGGTATCGGCCTGCTTCTGCGTGAGCTGCGTCGCAGCAAGTCAGCGGTTGCGCTGCTGGTGATCGCGAGCACGGCTCTCGTGATACCCAATATTATCGCTGCCGGTTTTTCCAAAATATTCGTTGACGACATTCTCATCCAGCGCATGGACAGCTGGCTTGCGCCACTCCTGATCGGAATGGCACTGACGGCGACATGCCGCGCGGTGTTGGTTGTGGTTCGCCAGTCGGTCCTGCTACGGCTGCAGGCCAAGCTTGCCGTTGTCACGACGAGCCGATTCCTTTGGCGCCTGATGATGCTGCCGTTTGAGTTCTTCACGCAGCGCCATGCCGGTGATGTCGCCAGTCGGGTTGCCTCCAATGAACAAATCGCCCGCCTGCTGTCGGGCGGCATCACCATGAACGCGCTTAGTTTGACGTCGGTGCTGCTGTTTGGTGCTGCCATGGCAGTCTACGATCTCACTCTCACGGCCCTTTGCATCGCGATCTCGTTGGTGAATGTCCTCTTGCTGCGGCTGGTGGCAGCACGGCGGCAAGAGCTCAGCTACCGGCTTGCGGTAGAGCAAGGCAAGCTCCTCGCTGCTACTGTAGGCATTGTGCGTACCATCGAGACCATCAAGGCGAGCGGTCTCGAAGACGACGCCTTCAGTAAGTGGGCCGGTCTTCAGGCCAACAATTTGAACGCTGTGCAGAAGCTCGGCGCATCGGCCATCATAATCGATATGGTTCCGACGCTGCTCTCGGGGCTGACAATCGCGACCATCCTTGGCCTCGGCGGCTTGAGGGTCATTCAGGGCTCGCTGACACTCGGCGGCCTGGTTGCATTCCAATCCCTCGCGGCAAGCTTCGCCGAGCCCTTCGGCAATCTCGTCAATTATTTCGGCGGGTTGCAGACAATCAAGGGAGCGCTTGAGCGACTTGAGGATATTTACAAGTACCCTCTTCGATCGGCACCACCGGACAGGGCGACCAGAGATGATTTTCCGCCCAAGCTTGCGGGCAGTGTTGAGCTTCGCAACATCAGCTTCGGGTATTCCATTCTCGAGCCCCCGCTTCTCGACAATTTGTCGCTCGCGATCCCTGCAGGATCTCGCGTCGCGCTTGTTGGAGTTTCGGGCAGCGGAAAATCGACACTCGGCAGGTTGATCTGCGGGCTATACCAGCCCTGGTCCGGTGAAATTGTTTTCGATCGATGGACACTGGAGAATATCCCATCTCAGGAATTTGCAAACTCCGTTTCCTATGTCGACCAGGACATCTTCCTTTTCGAGGGCAGCGCGCGAGACAATTTGACCCTATGGGATTCAAGCAGTGAGGAGAGCGACTTGGTCGCCGCGGTCAAAGATGCGCTGATCCATCACGACCTGGCGACGCGCCCAGGGAACTACGATTGCCACGTCAATGAGGGGGGCGGCAATTTCAGCGGCGGTCAGCGTCAGCGTATCGAGATAGCCCGAGCGCTTGTCTCCAATCCCTCTATTCTGGTGATGGACGAGGCCACGGCCGCACTCGATCCAATCACCGAGAAGGCCATCGATGACAACCTCCGGCGGCGGGGCTGTACCTGCATCATCATCGCGCATCGACTTAGCACGGTACGCGATTGCGACGAGATCGTTGTGCTGGAGCGTGGGCGGATAGTCGAACGTGGCACCCACGAACAACTCATCGCGTTGCAAGGCACTTATGCGCGACTCGTGACAAACGAATGAGCAATTCCCTCGACAAAGACGAATTTTCCGCAGCCGCACCGATCGCGAGCCTAGGTCGGCGCCGCTTGGCTGTCGACCCGCGGCGCCCCATTCTTCTCAATGACCGCGATGAGGTGCTTCGGGTGATCACGGGTCATGTCGACGTCTTCGCGATGGAGACTAGCGGCACCCGCCATCATCTGTTTCGGGTTGAGGCCGGCGAGGTCGTCCTCGATCTGCACACTGCCTGTGAACAATCCCCCGGTCGGCTGCACATCGTCGCAATTGGAGGGCCGGAAGCCGAGCTTGTGGCCGTTTCGCGAACCGAAATTGAGTGTTCTGACGAGCTTTGCAAGTGGATTACCTGTCTCTCCGAACTGACGGTCATGTCGGCCGCATCGGATAATGGTCCCGAATTGATTGGCGGCGAGGCGATAGAATTGCAGGCAGGCGAGCGTTGCCGCGGCCCAAAGCGGAGCGTCGTGTGGGCACAAATCGAAACGGGTTCTGCAAGTCCTTTCGATCTGCATCTCGATCTTGAGCCCGCTAGTCCGCCTGTCCCGCTCACGGCGAGGTTCGGGCTCGAAGCTCGCGAATACGGCTGCAAGATGGCAATCAGCGCAAATGGGCCCGAAGCACCGCTGCTCTGGTCTGCAATCGACCAATATCATGTGGCCATTGTTGCAAATGTGGAGAGGACGATCGGACGTGACCTGTTGCTGGAACGGCAGCGGCTCAGCCGTCGGGCGGAATTCACCCATGCGCGGACACGCCACACGCTCAAGGAACTTTCCGATGTTATCAGCAAGCAAACTGAACGGACCAAAATCGACCCGGACACTGTCGCCGACCCCCTGCTCGCCAATTGCAAAATCATCATGGAGTTCCTGGGAGCCACGATCACGCATTCCCGTCGAAGTGATCCGGCGAGCAACACCTTTGATGACGTTTTGGAGATCGCTCGGGCATCACAATTTCGAATTCGCCGCGTTCAGTTGCGCGATCGCTGGCAGGAATCCGATGCCGGTCCCCTGTTGGCCTGGCATGGGCGTGATCGAACACCGGTTGCTCTGATTCGTGACCGCGGCCGATACGCGATGGTCAATCCGGCGAACGGGACGAGCCAGGCTGTCGCCGCTTCGACGGCGAATGAGATTGCACCCGAAGCCATCAGCTTCTACAGCGCGCTGCCAGCACATCCTCTCGGGTATCGCGATTTGCTCTTCTTCGGTGCGAGAGGGCTGGACAGCAGCATTTTTCGTATCGCATTGGCAGTCGTCGCAATCGGGCTGTTGTCGCTCGTTGCGCCGCTTGTGACCAATCTCCTGGTCAACTCGGTTATTCCCCGCACGGAGATCGACCAACTCGTGGTCTGTGCGGCGGCCCTTGCCGTCACGGCGGTCGCAATGGGCTGCCTCCAGGGGATGCAAGGACTGGTTACGCTCAGGCTTGAAGGTCTCCTGGACTACAAGCTTCAAGCGGCTCTCATCGATCGACTGCTCAGGTTACCCGCTTCCTTCTTCCGCAACTACACGACAGGTGATCTGGTGAACCGTTCGCTAGGCATCGAATCGGCGCGCCAGATTTTCACCGGACGTGTCTTGCAAGGCTTTAGCGCGGGTCTGTTTGGCCTGTTCAGCGTCGGGCTCGCCTTCTATTACGACCTGAAGCTCGGCCTGGTCGCGTTGTTGCTGGTCATCGTCAGGGCGGCGGCGATCCTGATCACTGGCGCCGTGCGGATCTACTACGAAAGCAAGCATTTCAACCTTCAGGGCAAAATCAGCGGATTTGTGCTGCAATTGATCGCTGGGGTCAGCAAGCTTCGAGTAGCGAACGCCGCGGATCGGGCGCTGGCCCGATGGGCGGGGCAGTTCGCTGTTCAGAAGCGCTACTTCATCACCTCTCAACGGATAGGGAATGTTCTTGTGGCGTTCGAGATGATTTTCCCGACGATCGCCACCTTGATCATCTTTGCGTTGGCCGCGCATACCGGCAGTCAGCTGATGACCAACCTTGGCGCATTTCTCGGATTTCTTGCCGCATTTGGTCAGAGCACAGCAGCCTTCGGCAGTTTGGCATCGAGCGTGAGTGAAACTCTGGTAGCGGTCCCACACCTCATGCGCCTGAGGCCGATCATTTCCGCCGCCGCCGAGATTGCAGAGGATCGGAGAACACCGGGAGAGCTGTCGGGGGAAATCGAGCTTTCAGGCGTCACGTTCCGCTATGTGGACGGCGGCCCAAAAGTTCTCGATGACATCACCCTGCGGATTGCGAGAGGAGAATACGTTGCGATCGTCGGACCATCCGGTAGTGGGAAGTCCTCGCTGCTGCGATTGCTGCTTGGATTTGAGCAGCAGGAAGCCGGAACCATCTTCTATGACGGAAAGGCGCTGAATACGCTCGATATCAGTACGGTCCGCCGTCAGCTTGGGGTCGTGCTGCAGGATACGAAGTTGGCAACAGGTACCCTGTACGAAAACATTTGCGGCGGCGTGCAATTGACGCTGGACCAGGCACAGGAGGCCTCGCGATTGGCAGCGCTCGACGTCGACATCGCACAGATGCCGATGGGAATGCACACGTTGGTCGCTGAAGGCATCAGTACCTTGTCCGGCGGACAGCGCCAACGCGTTCTGATTGCCCGCGCCCTTGCTCGCAGACCGCGGCTCCTGCTCTTCGATGAAGCCACGAGCGCCCTCGATAATCAGACGCAAGCCGTAGTTGCCAAAACGCTCGAGCGGCTTGACGTTACGAGGATTGTGATTGCTCATCGGCTGAGCACTATTCGCGACGCCGATCGGATCGTGATGATGGTAGATGGAAGAATAGTGCAATCCGGCAGCTACAAAGAGCTGATACAGGCGGACGGACCGTTTTCGGAGTTCGCGCGCCGGCAACTCGTATCATAGCAAAATCAGCCTCGCGTCACGGACAGGCCCTGCGAAATCGGCCCTCAAGGTTTTCACCGCCACGGCTTCTCCCTTGGCCGATCCCGAGGGACCATCCCTCATCTTTCGCGCAGCCTTACGACACGTTAGTTAGCTCATGAGGACCTCCTTTCGTATCTCTGCAACGCACCACACCCCAACCTATTTGGGAGATGCAGCCACGGCGAATGCTCGACCTCGCCAGCGGGTCCATCAAGGACTTGAATCTGCCGATAAGACGGTTGACAGCGCCCGGGCGTTCGGCCGCAATGGCCTGCCAGCCTGAGGTGGCGCATGAACATCCAGACCCGTCCGGACCCGGTCGCCCGCGCGCGCGAGCTCGGGGCCGAGATTACCGCCGCAGCCGACGAGATCGAGCGCACGCGGCGCATCCCCGAGGCGGTGCTGGGGCGGCTCCATGACGCGCGGCTGTTCCGCATGCTGCTGCCGCGCTCGGCCGGCGGCGACGAGACGGAGCCTGCGGTCTACCTGGCAGCGGTCGAGGAGCTCGCGCGGCACGACGCCTCGATCGCGTGGAACGTATTCGTCGCCAACAGTTCCGCCCTGATCGCCGCCTATCTGGAGCCTGCGGTCAATCACGCCATCTTCGCTGATCCGCGCAGTATCGTGGCCTGGGGACCTCCAAACGCTTCGCGCGCGACGGCGGTCGACATCGGCTATCGCCTGACCGGCAAGTGGGATTTCGCCAGCGGCTGCCGGCAGGCCCGTTGGATGGGCGCGCACTGCCCTGTGCTCGAAGCGGACGGCACGCTCCGCCTCAACCGCTTCGGCCGGCCCACAGTCCGCACGCTGCTGTTTCCGGCGAGCGAGGCGACCCTGCTCGATACCTGGCGCACGATCGGGCTGTGCGGCACGGCGTCGGACTCCTATTGTGTCAACGACGTGTTCGTATCCGAGGCGTTCAGCACCACGCGCGAGGACCCGACGCTGCGCCGCGAGCGCGGCCCGCTCTATGCCTTTACCATGCAGGGCCTCTACGCGACCGGGGTCGCCGCCGTGGCACTCGGCATCGCGCGCGCCATGCTGTCCGAGTTCATCACGCTGGCCTCCCGCAAGGCGCCGCGGGGCCTCGCCCGGCTCGCCGACAACGCCGTCGTGCAGGCCGACGTGGCACGCGCGGAAGCGCGGCTCGGCTCGGCGCGCGCCTACTTCATCGAGACGCTCACCACGATCTATGCGCAGGCCGACGACGTGGCGCCGATCGATGTTACCGATCGGGCCCGCGTGCGGCTCGCCTGCACCAACGCGATCCAGGGCGCGGTCGAGGCGGCAGACTTCGCCTACAAGGGAGCGGGCGTCGACGCGATCTTCCCGGGCAGCCCGTTCGAGCGCCGCTTCCGCGACATGCACACGCTTTCTCAGCAGATCCAGGCACGCACCGCCCATTTCGAACAGGTCGGGCGGATCCTGCTCGGCGTGCCGCCCGAGGAGTTTCTTTAGAGCATGATCCGGAAAAGTGGGAACCGGTTTTCCCTCGGGACAAACGCGAAGCGTTTGCCCGGAGATCATGCTCCAACAAAAGGATGAGATCATGATCCGATTCAATCCAATCGGATCATGATCTAGAGCATGATCCGGAAAAGTGGGCACCGGTTTTCCGAAAAGATCATGCTCAAACAAAGGATAGAGCGGGATGACGATTCGAAGAAAAGTCATCCTGCTCTGGTGTGACGAAGGTTCGCCAGACCCAGGCGTCGATGATCCAATTCGGACCGCGCTGCTGCCACGTAGGGCGTACGTGATTTCTCTCACAGATAGAAAAACCACCCTCCGGTATCAAGCAGGAGTGAGACACTGGCTTGCTTTGAGCCAGATGTTGTTCACATCGAACTCCTGAGGAGGGAAGTCATGAATGAAGTGCGTGAACTGATCGATACGGAACTCGACGCCGTGTGTGGAGGGGGGCTCGTCGACATCAGCTTCGGCGATATCGCTATACAGCCGCAGATTGCTACGCAGATTGGTGTTGCTGTCGGCGGCTTTAGTGTCTTCGGTAACGGTGGTAGCGCTAACGTCACGCAGCTGATCGCTGAGATGGGCGTCATCTCGTTCGGTAAGTGACGGATGCCCGCACACTCCCTGGCTGCTGCCAGGGGTGTGCGGACATAAATTTCAATCGAGAATTCTCATCGACACGAGCACCCTCGCTCCATGAATTACGGGAAGAGGGTCTCGACACGGTGTCGATGCCCAACGGGCGTACCTGCCGCGAGATGCTCATCCCACAGCGGATGGGCCCGGCCGGGTCCATCAAAAGCGATCAGGAAACCATCCCCCCGCCGTGTTCACCTCCCGGCCACGGAACCGCGCCAACTCCCTTCGCACAAGGACGTGGTGTTGCTGCAGCAGTTCACCCCATTTCCGGCCACCCATCTCTGCTGCCTGCTTTGTAGAGTCGACGATATCGGTGAAAAGAATTGTTGCCAAAGTTCGATCCGGCTCGGCGCCATGACGAATCCCCGTGAGAAATTCCTCGATCTCATCGAGCAGCGCGTCAACCGTCCCATCCGATAAGGTCGCAGAAATTGTTCGCGCCAGTCTGTGAGGATCACTACCTCCATAGACTGATGTCCTGCACTTGCTGTCACAACGAAGCAAGTACTGCTGCCCGAAGTCGTGAGCGCCGGAAATTTGTTGAGCACACCTCCGAATGCCCCGACTGCCGCAAGGATGCCGATTGCCGGTAGCGAATCGGCAGGATCGTTTACTGCGCGAATATTTCGGATCGACAAGACTACGCCCGGTGGCAGAAGCGCCGTGGGAGCAAAAGTCACGCACACAGCGTAAATCCAACCGGTCATACCAAAGCTGACTGCCACTGTAGGGCTTCCGTGATTTCTCTCACAGATAGAAAACCCACCCTCCGCTATCAAACGCGGGTGAGGCGCTGGCTTGCTTG
>Ga0193724_1000148_pt1 | contig 17213 bp, 18 predicted proteins | sample H2a1metaG_FD_146005 | JGI IMG/M metagenome (GOLD analysis project Ga0193724, IMG submission 146005) | Soil microbial communities from a riparian zone of the East river system, Colorado, United States - H2a1 | ecosystem: Environmental > Terrestrial > Soil > Riparian zone | place: USA: East River... | reverse complement strand
GGCGTCCAGCTGCAAATCGAGCTGGGCCACTTCGGCGACGCGGAGTTCGCGCAGGGATTTTCCTGCCCGGCTGACGGCGGCCGCGGCCGCCTTTTCCCAGGACTCCTTGCTGGTACCGATCAGCTCGATGACTTTGTAGACACTCTCAGCCATGTGGTGCTCCCGTTCGGTATTGGGCAGGACGCAGGTGCTCCTGCCGCCGGTAACCCTAGCATCGGGATTTCAGCGCCGAAAGGATGCGGCGCACCATGTGGGGCTAGAGCATGATCCGGAAAAAGCCTGCCCCGCACTTGATGCGGGGTGGGAACCGGTTTTCCGAAAAGATCATACTCAAACAAAAAGGTAGAGCGGGATGACGATTCGAAGAAAAGTCATCCCGCTCTAGCAGTCGCGCAGGAATCAAAACGGCCGGGCGGCATCGATGCCGTCCGGCCGTTCGAGATCGGTCTCAAGGCTTTTTTTATAAAGCGGGTCTCGTGCGTTAGGTCGCGTATTTGAACTCAGGCATTGCCTTCAGCTGGTCCTTGGTCGCGCTGTATACGGCGTGATCGGGATACCACGGATTGGACCTTGAGGCTGCCGCCGTGGCCGGTGCGGTGCTCGTGGTCGCCGCGCCGGTGGTTGTCGATGGCGCCGGCCGGGTACCTGGCGCATTCGCATTCGGCCCGCCCGAGACGCCGGTGTAAGCGACAGGCTCATTGACGAATTTCATCTTGTCGAAGGGAACCGCGACCAGATGCTCCCCGACGCCGAGGAAGCCGCCGACGCCCAGCACCACCCCCTTGATGTTTCCATCCTTGTCCATCAAGAGATCGTTGATCGAGCCGAGGCTCTCGTTGTTGTCATTATAGACGCTGAGGCCGACGAGCTTCGACGCGCGCCAGTTACCCTGGAACGACGAGTCCGAGGCCGCAGCCGGCGCCATGTTGGCGCGATCGGTGGTTGCTGTCGGAGTTTGCGCGAACGCAACGGTCGCAAGCAGTGCCGACCCGACCAAGCCGGCCGCGATGTGTTTTGCTAACATGTGCTGTCTCCCTGATATGAAATGATGAAGAGAAAACACGCCAATCCATCGACCGTTCCGATCGCCCGGCACAATTTAAACGATTGCGATGCGGATGATGTCAGAGTTCCGTGGAACAACGCGGCGCATACAGCAAACCGCTTGCCGCATCACTGCTTCACGCCGCTTTCGCGATGCGATCAGAAACCGCCCCAATAGGGCGGCGTTCCGTAATAGCGGTGCAACTCTGTTTCCTGCGAGCGATCGCCCCAGTCGAAATCCTTGTCGGCACGAAACGACGGCGCGCGTTTGAGTTCTTCGTTGTCGATGTCGAGTTGGTAAGCCTCGAACCTGGTGCTGTAGGTGAGACGCGCCCATGGCAGCGGCAGCAGGCTGGTTCCCATGCCAAGGAACCCGCCGAAGCTCAGGATCGCGTAGGACACCTTGCCGGTGACCTTGTCGATCATCAGCCGCTCGATGTGGCCGATCTTGTCGCCGTTCGGCCGCCGCACAGCGGTGCCTTCGACCCGGTCGCTGGCGATCAGATGGTGTGGTTTGGTCATGACGTCGATCATCGCACCCTCCCTGGGTTGATGAGCCGAATCAACGCTGTAACAGCGGGTTGGTTCCCTCAGCGCCAGGCAAATAGCCCTTAGGAGGGTAAATCGACTGCCCAGCCCCCTCAATCGCAACACTGACGGCGCATTCATCCTTTCCCGTTCTGGGAAGGATGATGGCGAGGTACTTTGGTGCGTGCGTCGCGGCCTGAGGTCAGGTTTGGTAGTCGATCAGAAGCGCTGAAAATGACGAACTGGCATTGCTGGCGGTGCTGGAGCTGCCGGTCGCGCTGTACGAGGTCGATGACGAGGCCGACAGCGACTGCTGCAGCGCCTGGAGAAACTGCTGCAGAATATCGGCGGCGGAGCTGGCGCCCGAGGAACTCGTTGTGCTGTCGGTTGAGGAGGTACTGTCCGTGGGTGGCGGACCATCTTGGCCGTGTGCGCCGCCGGCGCCACCGGGGCCATTGGCGAACGCTGCCTTGAAGACCCCCTGCAGTTCGGTGGCCTGATCGCTGGTCAGCTTGCCGCTGGACACTTCGCCGGCAATCAGGTCGTCGATCTTCGACTTCAGATCGCCGGGAGAGGGCCTTGTGCCGCCAGCCGAATCGCTCGCCCGGCTGCTCTGCAGCGAGGAGTCGATATCGGTCAGCGCGGAGGAGAGCGCGTCCTGATCGGACGAGCTGATGGTGCCGGATTTTATTTCTGCCTGCAGCTCATCCTGTAGCTTCTGGAGAGGCGACTGGTAGTTGCTGCTGGAGATCGCGGAGATGGAGGTCATTGGTGGCTCCGAAGGTTCTTGTGACCCCTTGACCGTAAGGTTAATGGTCTTAACAAGGTCTTTTTATTGCCCCGCCGGCATGTTGCCCGGTGTTGCGAAGCTGACATCAGAAACATTGTGAAACAAAAATCCTTCGCCGGTTGCCCCGAATCACCGACAAAGGTCCACATGGCCACGGCATCGCCGAACATTCTTGTCGTTGAGGACGACCGCGAGACGCGGGCGCTGATTGCGAAATACCTGCGGACCAACGCCTGCAACGTGACGACGGCGACCGACGGGCGCGAGATGGTCCGGGCCATGACCGACCATCGCGTCGACCTTCTGATCCTCGACGTGATGCTGCCGGGTGAGGACGGCCTCAGCCTGTGCCGCAAGGTCCGCGCCGAATCGCAAATGCCGATCATCATGCTCACCGCGCGCGGCGAGGATGTCGATCGCATTGTCGGGCTCGAGATGGGCGCGGACGACTACCTTGCCAAGCCCTTCAACCCGCGCGAATTGCTGGCCCGGATCAACGCGGTGTTGCGCCGCCAGGCCGCCGCCCAGACGCTCAGCTCCGCCAACGGCGCGACCGCCCTCGCCTTTCTGGGATGGCAGATCGATTTCAGGCTGCGGGAGCTGCGCAACCCGGCGGGTGCGCGGGTTGCGATGACCAGCGCCGAATTCGACCTGCTGCGAACCTTCTGTGAGCGGCCAGGCCGTGTGCTGTCGCGCGACAGCCTGCTCGATCTCACCCAGGGCCGCAACGCCGGCTCCTTCGAACGCAGCATCGATGTGCTGGTCAGCCGCATCCGGCGCAAGATCGAAACCGATCCGCTGGAACCCACCATGATCAAGACGGTGCGTTCCGGCGGCTACATGTTCACGCCCCGGGTGGATGCGGCGACGATCCCGACAAACGGCTGATCATGAAGCGGCTCGGGTTTCTCAATCTCAGGGGTATCAGCGGGCAGATCGCGGCACTGGTGGTGGCCTCGATCATCGCCATACACCTGATCCTCACCGCAACCTTTCTCCTCCATCGTCCGGACCAGCCCGATCCATCGATCGACCGCGGGCACGCCCAGCTCGTAGCATCGGTCCAGCTTCTCGGCGCGGCGCAAGCTGCCGAACGGCCCCGGCTCTTCGCCGACATTGCGCGGGCATTTCCGCAACTGGATATCGAAAGCCTTGCTTCGGGTCCCGCTGTCGCGGCGAACGAAGCCGATGGCCCTCACCTGCGCGGTCTGCGGCGCCGCCTCGGCAGCGGCTACCGGATCCTTTCGCTGCCGCAGGAAAATGGTATCCACAAGGTCGGCATCGCGCTGCCGGACGGCGCGATGATTTCCGCAAAGCTGCTGCCGGACCAGTGGCAACCTCCGTTCTGGGGCGGGCCATGGATGATGACACTGCTGTTCGCCATCATCAGCGTTACCTTGCTTGGCCTGTGGGCCGCCCGGGCCCTGACGGCGCCGCTGTCGTCATTCGCGAAGGCCGCCGAAAGCTTCAGCTTGAGCGGTGCCGCTGCACCGCTGCCCGAACGCGGCCCTGAAGAAATTCGTTCGGTTGCGAAGGCGTTCAACCGCATGCGGGAGCGGATCACCGCTTTGATCGACGACCGCACCAAGATGCTGGCCGCCATCAGCCACGATCTGCGGACACCGATCACCAGAATGCGCCTGCGCTCCGAATTTATCGAGGACGACGTGCATCGCAGCCGGATGTTGCACGATCTCGACCAGATGCGATCGATGCTGGAGTCGGTGCTTTCGTTTCTGCGCAACGACCGCAAGCTCGAATCCATGACGCTGGTTGACATTGCAACCACGCTGCAGCTCGTCACCGATCAATTCGCCGACATGGGACACAAGGTCGCTTACGACGGCCCGGAGCATGCCATGGCCACGGTCCGGCCCGACGACCTGCATCGCAGCATCACCAACCTTGTGGAGAACGCCGTCAGGTTCGGTACCGAGGCCGCGATCCGTCTTCGAATGTCGTCGGATATCGTGACGATCGATATCGAGGACGATGGTCCCGGCATTTCCGATGCGCGCAAGGATGTCATGCTGGAGCCGTTCGTGCGCGGCGACGACGCCCGCAACATGGATGAAGCCGCCGGCTTCGGTCTCGGGCTTTCGATCACGCGCGCCATCGTGCTCGCACATGGTGGCGAGTTGTCGCTCAACGACCGGCAGCCTCACGGATTGATGGTCCGCATTCAGTTGCCGGTTCACCAGCAGAGCCGGCAGGCGGCCGCCTGAGCGTCATTCCGAGAGCATGATCCGGAAAAGTGGGAACCGGTTTTCCGAAAAGATCATGCTCCAACAAGAGGATGAGATCATGATCCGATTCAATCTAATCGGATCATGATCCGAGGCGCGCAAATCCATAAGCTCAGCGGTCAGGCCGCGATGGCTTGCTGATCCGACTCGGCGAAGTACGCGATCGCTTCGAACCGATAGTCGCAGGCGTGGCAGTGCCAGAGATAGGAGGTGCGGTGCGGATCGGCTTCAACCCACTCCGGAGCGGCGATGGGCTTGCCGCATTGGGCGCAGGGATTCCCATGAGGCAAGGAGCCGAAATCTATTCTGGCCATGGCGAGTCTCCCGTTGTCTCTTTGATTTTTGAGGGGTTGGACAGGATCACTGTCGGAAGCGCGGACGTCGTCCGCTACCTGTGAGTGTTGGAGAGTATTGCGTCTTTTGAGCGGCAATGAAAGCGAACTGTGGCGCGACATATTGTGGCGTTGAGGGCTTACTCTCACTTCGCCTTCGGATCAACCGCGGGCTCAACCGTATGCACCGCACCGGGCTTACGCAGATGGATGGTGGCGATGTCGTCGGCATATATTTTCTGCCAGCCGTCGATGTGATCGAGCAGCTTGGTCGCGGCACTCTGCGTGCGCATCAAGGTCGCCTCGATGCTGTACTCATCGAGCAGCCGGAACAGATTCTCCGGCTGCATCAATCCGCTGGCGGCATTGTGGTCGACGAAAAATTTCTCGCCGAAAAGTTCGGTGCGGCCGTCGATGAAGGTTGCGACACCGTTGGCGATCAGATAGCCGCCGAAATCGTAGTCGTTGAACACCCGTGTCAAATTCAGCTTCTTCAGTTCGACAACGGCGGCGACCGGCGAACCCCGGGTGTGCGGCTCGAAGCGATGCACGGACGCATAGGCCAACGTTGCCGCCACGAGTGCGACCGCAAGGCCTGCGAACAGCACGCCGCGCATCGGCACTGCGGCGCTTGACGTTGAAACCTCATCGCCGCCGATCTGCCTTGCCAGCGGCGCCGCGAGAATAAGCGGCGCCAGCAGCGCCAGGATTTCGACGGCCCGCCCTTGCGCGAGCGCCATGTGCAATAGTCCGAGCAGCAGCACGATGCGCAGCGGCGGCAGCCTGACGCCGCGAAACAGCGCCAGCCCAATTCCCAGCAGTAGGCAAACCTCGAAGGCCCCGACGCTGCCGAATTCCGTTGGCTTCCATTCCATGATCAGCGGCAGCGCAGCGCCAAGCGCCAGGATCTTCTGCGACGCCAGCAGCGAATTCCAGCCATACGGCGTGCAGCAGCTCAGCACCAGCGCCGCCACCGCGAATGCCGCCCATCGCAGCGCCAGCGCCTTGCGCAGTTTCACATCCGCGTTCAGGACAGCATCGAGCGCGATCGGCGCGATCAACACCAGGCCGAATACAAAGCCGCCATGCAGGTTGGCCCACAGCGCCATCAGCGGCAAAAGCCAGAAGGACGGTGCGCCCCGCCGATCCGCGGCTGCGATCAGTCCGCCGACCCACGCCACCATCACCGGCAACGCCAGCACATGCGGCCGGGCCAACAGATGCGGCACGGTCAACGCCAGCGCCGCCGCAATGAATACCAGCGTCGTGCTTTCGCTCAGCCGCCGGCTCAGGAATCTCGCGAACAGGCCGAACGTCGCGGCGATCGCTGTCGCGGCCAGCACCACCGGCCCGCTCCAGCCCGATATCGCATAGGCCTTGGCGTAGAGCACCTGCGCCAGCCACTGCGTCGAAATCCAGGGCTGGCCGCGCATGGTGAAGGAATAGACATCAGTCTCCGGCACGGCGCGATGGTCCGATATCCACTGACCGACCGTGATCTGCCACATCGTATCGGGATCGATCAGCAGCCGGTTTCCGGCCACCAGAAACAGCGCATAGATCAGGACGCCGACCCACAGCGGCAGCAGCCCGCGCATCGGGCTGGCATCCCCGGCGATATTGGCAACGGACATCGTCATTGGCGCGGCCGGATTCCTGCGGTTTTTCGGCCCGATCGAAGCACGCCAGGGCATAATTCTTGGTAAATCGGGCCGCGGCGGATGCGGGAAACACCCAAGAAAGCCGGAATTTGGCCACATCATCGCCCGGCGATTGCAACAATCTCGGCCGTGAAGCATTCATTCATCATGTCCCCTCCGAGGCCATCCCTCATGAAACGTCTACTGTCTCTCGCCTGGCTCGCCGCCGCGGTGACGCTGCTTCCGCATGCCGCTGAAGCCCAGCGCGCACAATATGATGCGCTGGTCGCCAGCCACGCCCAGGCCAACGGTGTGCCGGAAGCCCTGGTGCATCGCGTGATCGTGCGTGAAAGCCGGTATCAGCCTCATTTGATCGGACGAGGCGGCACCATCGGCCTGATGCAGATCAAGCTCGCGACCGCGCGCGGCCTCGGCTACACCGGCACCGCCGACGGGCTGCGCGATCCCAACACCAATCTCACTTACGCGGTGAAGTATCTCGCCGGCGCCTACCGCGCGGCAAACGGCAACCACGACCGCGCCGTCTCCTATTACGCCAGCGGCTATTACTACGCCGCCAAGCGCCAGCGGCACGAACGTACCAGCCATGCCGAGCCGAAGCTCGCCAGCGCGCCGCCGCGATAGGCGGTAAGAACGCTGCCTACCCCAAGGCACAGTGGGGTTCCGAAAAATTAGCCGTCATGGCCGGGCATAGCCGTCCGAAGGACGGCGTCGCTTCCGCTCGCCTATGCCCGGCCATCCACGTCTTGGAAGCAGAAGGAAGACGTGGATGCCCGGCATCGCAGACAAGTTTACGCAGTCTGCGCAGGCTTGACTGCTTTTGGCCGGGCATGACGACAGGGTGTCCGTTGACACTCCGCACCATCGGCTTACATTAGCCCTGTTCCGAGGGGAGTTCCGACGAGGAGCTGAGAGACCGCACGCTCAAATCCTGTTCGCAGGCTGCGAGACCGCGGTGACCCTTTGAACCTGATCCGGGTCATGCCGGCGAAGGGACAGGGATGTACCAGAGTTCGAACGTACGGCGCGGGCCGTTGCCCGTCGCGACCGGGAGGGAATCTCCCGTTTCCGTCATCGGCGCAGGCATTGCCGGCGCATGGCAGGCGCTGCTGTTTGCGCAAGCCGGCCACACGGTCACGCTGCATGAGCGCAGCGACGCCGCGATGACGCAGTCGACCAGCTACTGGGCCGGCGGCATGCTCGCGCCTTATTGCGAGGCTGAGGCATCCGAACCCGTGATCAGCCGGCTCGGCATCCGCTCGCTCGACCTGTGGCGCGAGCATTTTCCGCAAACGCCGTTCAACGGCTCGCTGGTGGTGGCGCATCCGCGCGACCGCGCCGACTTCGAACGTTTTGCCAGGCTCACAACCTGTTATCGGCGGCTTGACGCGCACGCCGTCACCGAACTCGAACCGTCGCTGGAGGGGCGCTTCCGCGATGGCCTGTTCTACGCCGATGAAGGCCATGTCGAGCCGCGACGCGTGTTGCCGGAATTGCACGCGCGCTTCACCGCCGCCGGCGGCACCATCCAATTCGCCAGCGAAGCCAACCCTGACGAACTCGACGGCATCGTGATCGATTGCCGCGGACTTTCCGCGCGCGAGGCGCAGCCTGCCTTGCGCGGCGTCAAGGGCGAAATCATCCTGATCGAGACCGACGAGGTCGAGCTGTCGCGTCCGGTGCGGCTGATCCATCCGCGCTGGCCGCTCTATGTGATTCCGCGCGGCGGCAACCGCTTCATGCTGGGCGCAACCTCGATCGAAAGCGAGGACAACGGCGTCAGCGTCCGCTCGGCGCTGGAGCTGCTGGGCGCCGCCTATGCGGTGCATCCGGCCTTCGCCGAGGCCCGGATCGTCGAATTCGGCTCCGGGCTGCGCCCGGCCTTTCCCGACAATCTGCCGCGCATCGCGATCGACAACCAGAAGATCGCGGTCAACGGACTTTATCGTCATGGCTTCTTGCTGGCGCCGGCGCTGGCCGAACTGACGCTGGGCTATGTGCAGCGCGGCGTGATCGACAACGAGGTGATGCAATGCGCGTGATCGTCAACGGCGAGCAGCGGGAAATCTCCGCAGGCAGCGTCGATGCGCTGCTGAGCGAGCTTGAATATGAGGGCACGCATTTTGCGATCGCGCTGAATTTCGACGTGTTGCCGCGAGCCAAGTGGGCGCAGACCCCGCTCAAGAACGGCGACGAGATCGAGATCATCACCCCGCGGCAGGGAGGGTGACGGGATGACGATGATACAATCACGGTGCCGAAGAGCCCCCACCCCGGCCCTCCCCCGCAAGCGGGAGAGGGTGAAGGAAACGAGGCGCACTCCCTCTCCCGCTTGCGGGGGAGGGTTGGGGTGGGGGAATGGCTACGCGCCCGGCGCTCATGGTGGAGCTCATCCATGCTGAACTTCTACGGCAAACCATTCGCCTCCCGCCTGCTGGTCGGCAGCGCGCTGTATCCGTCGCCCGCGATCATGCAGGCGGCGATCCGCAGTTCGGGCGCCAACATCGTCACGGTATCGCTGCGGCGCGAGTCCGCAGGGAGCAAGACCGGCGATGCGTTCTGGTCGCTGATCCGCGAGCTTGACGTCACGGTGCTGCCCAACACCGCGGGCTGCCGCAGCGTCCGCGAGGCCGTGACCACCGCGAAGCTGGCGCGCGAACTGTTCGGCACCTCATGGATCAAGCTGGAAGTGATCGCTGACAACGACACGCTGCAGCCCGACGTGGTTGGCCTGGTCGAAGCCGCGTCGATCTTGATCAAGGACGGCTTCGAGGTGTTTCCCTATTGCACGGAAGACCTCAGCGTCGCGATGCGGCTGGTGGAAGCCGGCTGCAAGGTGGTGATGCCATGGGCCGCGCCGATCGGCAGCGCCAAGGGCATCATCAACCGCGATGCCTTGAAATTGCTGCGCGACCGCCTGCCCGATATCACCCTGGTGGTCGATGCCGGTTTGGGCGCGCCGTCGCACGCGGCCGCGGCGCTCGAGCTTGGCTACGACGCGGTGCTGCTGAATACCGCGATCGCCAAGGCCGCCGACCCGGTGGCGATGGCCAATGCGTTTCGGCTCGGCGTCGAGGCCGGACGCACCGCATATGAAGCGGGCCTGATGGAAGCCCGCGACTTCGCCTCCCCTTCAACCCCTGTCATTGGGACACCGTTCTGGCATGCCGTATCCTGACCGATTCTATCCCGTGGTGGACAGCGTCGCCTGGGTCGCGCGCCTCGCTCTGCTTGGCGTCGGCACCATTCAACTGCGCGCCAAGGACCTCAACGATTCCGAGGCGCTGCAGACCGTCAGCGACGCGCTCGAAATCATCAAGGGCACGGAGGCCAAACTCGTCGTCAACGACTACTGGCGCGCGGCGATCGTGGCCGGTGCAAAGCATCTGCATCTCGGCCAGGAAGATCTCGCTGACGCCGATCTCAGGGCGATCCATGACGCCGGCTTGACGCTCGGCCTTTCCACCCATGACGACGCCGAGCTCGAAACCGCCTTGCGCGCCGAACCGGATTACATCGCGCTGGGACCGATCTTTCCGACCACGCTGAAATCGATGCGCTTCGCGCCGCAGGGCATTCCGAAGATCACCGAGTGGAAGAAGCGCATCGGAAATATCCCGCTGGTCGCGATCGGCGGCATCAAGCTCGAACAGGCCGCCGAGATTTTCGCCGCCGGCGCCGATTCCATCGCCGTGGTCAGCGACGTGACACAGAACCCAGATCCCGACGCGCGGGTGCGCGCGTGGCTGCAGATGAACGCGGAGGCCGCGTGAGATGCGGCCCGTCATTGCGAGCGCAGCGAAGCAATCCATCGAGACGCACACAGCGCGATGGATTGCTTCGTCGCAAGCGCTCCTCGCAATGACGATCGAAATGCAACGTCTCGATAAATAGAAATCCACAGGAGGATACACCATGAACATCCGCTCCAATCCCGACACCACGCTTCCCGCCGTCACGACAGGTCCGCTGCCCTCGTCGCGCAAGATCTTTGTCACGCCGGATGAGGCGCCCGATGTGCGGGTGCCGCTGCGCGAGATCATCCTGAGCGAAGGCGCCGGCGAGCCCAATCTTCCGGTCTACGACACCTCGGGGCCCTACACCGATCCTGATGTGACCATCGACGTCAATGCGGGGCTCAGGCGCGCGCGCATCGCATGGGTGAAGGAGCGCGGCGGCGTCGAGGAATATCAGGGCCGCGAGATCAAGCCGGAAGACAACGGCAATGTCGGCGCGACCCATGCCGCGAAATCGTTCAACGCCCATCACAAGCCGCTGCGCGGGCTCGATGGTCACATGATCACGCAGCTCGAATTCGCCCGCGCCGGCATCATCACCAAGGAGATGATCTACGTCGCCACCCGCGAGAACCTCGGGCGTAAAGTGCAGCTCGAGCGCGCCGAGGCAGCACTTGCCGACGGCGAAAGCTTTGGCGCCTCGGTGCCGGCGTTCGTGACGCCGGAATTCGTGCGCTCGGAAATCGCGCGGGGGCGCGCGATCATCCCCTGCAACATCAACCACGGCGAACTCGAGCCGATGATCATCGGCCGCAATTTTCTGACCAAGATCAACGCCAATATCGGCAACTCGGCGGTGACTTCTTCGGTGGAGGAAGAAGTCGACAAGATGGTGTGGGCGATCCGCTGGGGCGCCGATACCGTGATGGACCTCTCCACGGGGCGCAACATCCACACCACCCGTGAATGGATTCTGCGTAACGCGCCGATCCCGATCGGCACCGTTCCCATTTATCAGGCGCTGGAGAAATGCGACGGCGATCCCGTCAAGCTGACCTGGGAGCTCTACAAGGACACGCTGGTCGAACAGTGCGAACAGGGCGTCGACTATTTCACCATCCACGCCGGCGTGCGGCTGCCCTACATCCACCTCACCGCCAACCGCGTCACCGGCATCGTCTCGCGCGGCGGCTCGATCATGGCCAAGTGGTGCCTGGCGCACCACAAGGAAAGCTTCCTCTACACGCACTTTGAAGAGATTTGCGACCTGATGCGCAAATACGACGTGTCGTTTTCGCTCGGTGACGGATTGCGGCCGGGCTCGATCGCGGACGCCAACGACCGCGCGCAATTCGCCGAACTGGAGACGCTCGGCGAGCTGACGCAGATCGCGTGGAAGAAGGGCTGCCAGGTGATGATCGAGGGCCCCGGCCACGTGCCGCTGCACAAGATCAAGATCAACATGGACAAGCAGCTCAAGGAATGCGGCGAGGCGCCGTTCTATACCTTGGGACCGCTGACCACCGACATCGCGCCGGGCTACGACCACATTACCTCCGGCATCGGTGCGGCCATGATCGGCTGGTTCGGCTGCGCCATGCTTTGTTATGTGACGCCGAAGGAGCATCTCGGCCTGCCCAACCGCGACGACGTCAAGGTCGGCGTCATCACCTACAAGATCGCCGCGCATGCGTCCGATCTCGGCAAGGGCCACCCCGCCGCGCAACTGCGCGACGACGCCTTGAGCCGCGCCCGCTTCGACTTCCGCTGGGAGGACCAGTTCAACCTCGGGCTCGATCCGGAAACCGCGCGCGGCTTCCACGACGAGACGCTGCCCAAGGACGCCCACAAGGTCGCGCATTTCTGCTCGATGTGCGGCCCGAAATTCTGCTCGATGAAGATCACGCAGGACGTGCGGGATTACGCGGCGACGCTGAACGATCCAACGGGAGTTGGGATGTCGATGTCGGGTGTGATCGAGGACGGCATGGCGCAGATGTCGCAAAAGTTCAAGGAGATGGGCGGACAGGTGTATCTGGATGCGGAGAAGGTGAAGGAGAGTAACCGGGTGTTGTAGCGCCACCCTCTCCTCGTCATGCCCGGGCTTGACCCGGGCATCCATCAGGAATGCGAATGGCCGGGCGGAAGCCCGGCCATTTTCTTGTGCACGGACAGGTCGCTACCTGTTCGCTTTGCCCTTTCAAATGGACGGCCAAGTTAAGTCGGTATTTGAGCCCTCTAGCCGAGTATAGATTGGCGTTCCAGACACCTCAACTAACGGGCTAAATTTTCCTGGAGTTCGTGCATATAAGTCAAAGGGCATTTATATCGTCCAGCATCGCGCGGGATTCTTCATAAGGATCCCAGCCCTTGTCCTCCATGCCAACGATCCTTAACAATGAGGCAAAATACCTGACAATATCGGGACCGACGGGATCATCAGGGAAAAACAGCGGAGCCATCAACGGTAAATAACGCGCTCGAATTGCCTCTCGCTTTTCTTCGCCGTCGTCACTTCCCACAGGATAGGTCAAGCGATCACCCTTTTAGCCAAAACTATCAGCCACCTTGGCCGGTGGCAAACTCTTGACGTCGCAAGCGCCCCATGGGCTACGATGGTATGTCATCGCTCTCACATTGTCGCAGCCCGTAGGATGGGTTGAGCCCTTGCGAAACCCATCGCGTGTCGCAATTGTCAGGATGGGTTTCGCTTCGCTCAACCCATGGAGCTGCAGCATCGTCTTCGATCCACCGAACACGAGACGTAGTCCGTGGGGCGGATTGACGTGTCATAATCCGCCAATCTCTCGAAAACCCTGCCCCTCTCGTTCGCCACGCGGCAGCCTGCTATTCGTATTCGGCATTGCCCAGCTTTGACCAAAAGGGCGCACGCGGTGGAAAAGCTTCCTGACCAGCTTCAGCATCATCTACGCCTCGTCTTCGTCGGCACCGCCGCCAGCCAGCGATCCGCCGACGTAGGTCATTACTATGCGCATCCCGGCAATCGTTTTTGGCGCACGATCCACGAGATCGGCATCACGCCGCGCCGATATGAACCGCATGAGTTTCCAAGTCTGTTGAAACTCGGCATTGGCTTCACCGATATGTGCAAGGCCGGTGCGGGAATGGACCATGAGGCCCTCAACTTTCCGATCGATGTTCCGGCCTTCCGCGACAAGATGCGGCGCTATCGACCGAGGACAATCGCCTTCACCAGCAAGAAGGCCGCGAGCCTTTTCTATGGACGGCCGACGAAAGCGGTTGCGCTGGGCCGGCAGCTTCCTCAAGACGATTTTCCAGCGGTGTTCGTGCTGGCTTCGCCGTCCGGCGCCGCAACGCGTTATTGGTCAGTGCAGCCGTGGCAGGAACTGGCGGATTCGATCGGTCCACAAGGTTTGCGTAGATCGTAGGATGGGTTGAGCCCTTGCGAAACCCATCGCATGTCGCAATTGCCACGATGGGTTTCGCTCCGCTCAACCCATCCTACGGCCCTACTTCTTGAACATCGTCTCGAATAGTTCCTTCGCCCGTTCAAGTCCTTCTGGCGTGAAGACCACTGATTTCACCTTGCCGACGGGGTCGTGGATCATGCCCTTGTCGTGCAGACGATCGAGGACATCCCAGTCGAAGCCCTTCCAGGCCCTGTAGCGGTCATGGAGCGTGAGGTAGAGCAGCGCCAGCGCTGCGTCGTCAATCTTGTCTGTGTCGAGGGGCATTGCAGACCTCTTGCAGCCAACCGTTGCTGCGATCGTATTCCGGATCGAATGGAATGCAACCGGCTGGCGCGTTCCCCGCGCGATGACGTGGCAGACCTCATCCTGAGGAGCCGCCAACGGGTCCGCGCGAAGCGCGGCCCGATGATAGACGCCGCGGCGTCTCGAAGGATGAATGGCACCAGAGGGCCTGATGGTTCGAGACGGCGCGGAGTTTATCATCGGGCCGCGCTTCGCGCGGACCCGTTGGCGCCTTCTCGCCATGAGGGTTTAAGGAGTGCTACAATCTGCGAGCTGCTTCGCTTCACCCGCAAGCGAAATCCCGCCGCACTGCTGCGACCAATCACCACGACGGGCAAATCACCCAAAAGTCTGTCCACCCCTCCGAGCAAAAATATTTCGCTTAACACGTCGGGCAAATCAGTGGTTTGAATCCGCCCGTCTCACCCGAACGAGGGGCGGCTCGCGATCGTCACGGACGTGCGGTGGGATGCGGTGGACGCGGGAGTTGCGACTGACGAGCGTGACTCGAGCGGACGGCGAAGTCGTGTGGTCCTGACGCCGCGGTGCTGGCGTCAAGTTCGTGAGAAGCAAAGCTTCTCAGGGGCGACGGTGGCAAGAAAGCCGTTCACCGGGGAGAGCTCGAAGTAAGCCGTAAACCATCGCGCAGGGAAAGCCGGGATGTCTCGGCTACACCTGTATGCTCGTGTGCGTTTTCTTTTTACGCATTTGCACACGAGACCGCGGGTGCCAGCCGGCGCCCGGCTTTCCCTGCGCCCTCTGCTTGTCTGAGGGCGAAAGAGAAACGCAAAGCTCGGGCGCAATCGCGCCGCGAGAATGCGGACGCGCGGGAAGCTTGCTGTTTGACAGTTGAATATGAATTGCGATGCGCAGCATGAGCGTCATTGCCGGGTTTGACCCGGCAATCCATCGCGCGGAAGCGCAGTTCGATTCCTGGATGGATGCGCGGGTCAAGCCCGCGCATGACGAGTGGAGGATGTGGCGGCGGTGTTGGCCTACCTCAGCGTGATCGCGAGCCCGCTGAGGTCCGCGTTGGCCATCAGCCCGACCTGCCGGCCGGACAGTTCCAGCACCGCGCCCTTCTGGTTGGTCAGCACGATCGCGCGCGCGCCGCCGCCGACCGCGAGCCCCGCGCCCGCCGCGCCGTAGACACCGGCGACGTCCGACGGCCGGTAGATGTTGCTGACCCGGCCATGCAGCACCGTCTTCGATCCGCCGAACACGAGGCCGTAGTCCAGTCCGCCGGTTGAGAGCCCGTATCTCCTGCCGCGGAAGTTCAACACGCCGCCGCCGCCCGAGCCGCCGATGATCCATCCGGCCTTGTAAATCGTCAGCGACACGCTACCCTCGTCGGCATGGCAAGCGGAGGACAGCGTGGCGCCGGCGAAAGCCGTCAGCGCGAGCAGCGCGACACGAATGGCGGATGACATCTTCATTGGTATGTTTCCCTTGGATGTTGTGAGCGGGCGTTTGCGGCGCAGATCGAATCGCTTTGTCGAGTGTAGCGCGTAATGCATCGCTCCGCGACGGCGGGTTACGGCTACGCCTAACGGAAACAACGGAAATGGTAGACGTTCCGGTCATGCCCGGATCCGCTGCCATCAAAGGTGACCCATGGCCCCAATCCAACACTTCGCTCCACCCGCCGGCCTGAAAGCCCCTCCGCTCTCGTTCGCGACGCGGGTCGGCGACCTGCTGTTCGTCTCGGGCATCCCCGGCTTCGACGAAAAGGGCGCCCTTGCGGACGGTTTCGAGGCTCAGTTCGGTTTTGTCGTCCGCAACATCAAACGCGTTCTGGACGAAGCGGGCGCGGGCTTCCGCGATCTCGTCAAGGTCAACGTGCTGCTGACGCGCGCGTCCGATGTCGCTGCGATGAATGCATTGTATGCCGGAGCTTTTGGACCGCCGCCGTATCCCGCCCGCACCACATGCGTGGTCCAGGCGCTTCCGGATCCTGCGATGCTGATCGAGATCGAGTGCATCGCATCTCTTGGGGGACGCTGACCAGCATGCGTAGGGTGGTGCTCGCTACGAAATGCGCGCCAATCTCACGTCCCTTATCAGCGCATCGCGCGCCGCGGAGAGTTCCTGAAATCTCTGTGTGCTGCCGCCGCCGTCCGGATGCGCGCTCTTGGCCGCGCGCTTCCAGGCCTGGTGGATTTCCGGCGCGGACAGGCGGGGGCCGTGCGGCAATCCGAGCATCTGCCGGTAGCGCTCTTCTGATGTGAGCAGCTTCGGACTGTTCCCGCGCTTGCCGAAGGTCGGCGTGGTGAGCGTGTGCAGGACTTCGCGGATGACGCCGAGGCGACGCCGCGCGGCGTCGGTGGTGCTGTGGTCGGCGTCTTCAGACGAGGCGCTGCGCAGGATCGGCAGCGCCTGCGTGGCCGCCTGCCGCAGGATCGCCTCGGTGCTGGCTCTGGCGATCTCGGCCGCAAGGCACGCGGCTTCGCCATAGTCGGGCGCGGCCGCCGACCAAATCAGCTCAACACTGTGTTTCCATTCCGAAAGGTGTTTATCCATGGGCAACGCCAGGCTGACAACTACAATGCACAGGTAAAGCTTTTCGTTTTCGCCGCTTAAATTTTGAATTAGTTTGTATCGAAAGCTTAAAACCAAAAGCAGAGGAAACCCCACCATGCCCCTTCTCCAAGACCACATCGCTGTCGTCACTGGCGCCGGCTCCGGCATCGGCCGCGCGATCGCGCTCGGTTATGCCCGCGAGGGCGCGCGATTGGTGCTGCTTGATGCGAACGAGCAATCGGCGGCCGAGGCGGCGCGGGAAATTCGCGATGCCGGCGGCAAGGCGGAGAGCTTTGCGCTCGACGTGACCCGGCGCGAGGACTGCGTCACCGTCGCCAAGGAGATCGCCAGCAAGGTCGGACAGGTCACGATCCTGGTCAACAATGCCGGCATCGCGCGGCGCAACGGCATGCTTGGTGCGGCGGAAGCTGTCATCAAGGACTGGGAAGACATCATCGCGATCAACCTCACCGGCGTCTTCAACGTGACGCATGCGTTTCTCGCACCCCTGCGCGCCGCCAAGGGCCGCATCGTCAACATCGGCTCGATCCAGTCGTTCATGCATCTGCGCACGCCGAGTTCGCCCGCCTACACCGCCTCAAAGCACGGCGTGCTCGGCTT
>Ga0193724_1000147_pt1 | contig 17220 bp, 14 predicted proteins | sample H2a1metaG_FD_146005 | JGI IMG/M metagenome (GOLD analysis project Ga0193724, IMG submission 146005) | Soil microbial communities from a riparian zone of the East river system, Colorado, United States - H2a1 | ecosystem: Environmental > Terrestrial > Soil > Riparian zone | place: USA: East River... | reverse complement strand
AGGCGCGCGAAAATCCGGACTGGGTCAATCCCCAGGCCATGCCGGTTGCGGTGCCGATGATCAGCAGGATCGCGCCCGACAGGCACGCCGTCTCCACCAGCATCGGCATCAGCCGCCGCCAGTCGAAGTGGCGATAGACCAGGAGGCCGACGACCAGACCATAGACGATGCCGATGGTGGAAACCTCGGTCGCGGTGGCGATGCCTTCGACCACGGCGGCGCGGATCACGAACGGCAGCGCCAGTGCGGGCAGGGCAATGACGAAAGACCTGACGATCTCGCCGCCGGTCGCGCGCGTGACATGGCTGAGGTCCTCGTCGCGGTAGCGCCACCACACCAGCGCCGACAGCGTGATCGCCAGCACCACGCCCGGCAACAAGCCGCCGGTAAACAATGCCGCGATCGAGACGCCGGTCACCGAACCGATGGTAATGAGAACAAGGCTCGGCGGAATGGTCTCGGTTTGCGCGCCGGTGGCCGCGAGGAGGGCGACGAGATCGCCGGGCTTGGCCCCCCGTTGCTTCATCTCCGGAAACAGCACCGGCGCGACCGCCGCCATGTCGGCGGCCTTCGAGCCCGAAATGCCCGACACCAGATACATGGCACCGACCAGCACATAATGCAGCCCGCCACGGACATGGCCGAGCAGGCTGGCCAGGAACGCCACCATGGCGCGCGCCATTCCGGTCATCTCGATCAGCAGGCCGAGAAATACGAACAGCGGCACCGACAACAGGATCAGGTGGCTCATGCCCTCGTCCATAATACGGCCGACCAGCACCATCAGCGGCGTGCGCGTCGTCAGCGCGAGATAGCCGAAGATCGCAAGCCCAAATCCGAAGGCGATGGGCACGCCGGTAAAGACGCAGAAGCCGGCGACGCCGACAAAGAAGATGATCAGGTTGATATTGCCGAGCGGACGCAGCCAGGGCTGTGCCAGCCAGAACATGCCGATCAGCAACGCGACCGACAGCACCGCGCCCAGCGCCACCCTGAGATCGCCGGCCCGTGCCAGCCGCAGAAAGGCAAACAGCGCCATCAGGCCAATGCCGACCGGCAACGCCGCCGCGCGCCAGATGTTGGGGATTTGCAGCGCCGGCGTGGTGATGAAGCTTTCTTCGTAGGCGTATTCGTAGGCCGGCCAGGCGACCAGCAGCAGAAAAGCCAGCGCGGCGCAGGTGGCGACGAGATCGAGATAGGCCCGCATCGCAGGCTTCGCGTTGGCCACGATAGCGGTCATTCGCATGTGCTCGGCACGACGGAACGCGACCGCGGCACCCAGCATCGCCAGCCATAGGAACAGGATCGACGCCAGTTCGTCCGACCAGATCAGCGGCCGATGCAGTCCGTAGCGTGCGACCACGCCGGCGAACAGGATCACGATCTCGGCGACGACCAGAAGTGCCGCCGGGATTTCGACCAGCGTTCCCAGCGAGGCCTCGAGCGAGGCCGCAAAGGAGCGGGGGCGAGGGGGCATCGCCTCGCCTTCCGCCGCTCGCGTCAATTCGGCGTGAGCCATGACGTTCCCTCAGCCCGTTTCTTGGCAGCTTCTTGGCAGCCCGTTACGACAGCTTGCCGACGGATTTTTCCAGCAACGCCCACGCCTCGTCGCCGTATTTGCCCTTCCACTCGGCATAGAAGCCGGCCGAACGCAGCTTCTCGCGGAACGGCGGGACCTCCGGCTGGTTGAACGTCAATCCCTTGCCGGCCAGCTCCTGGCGCAACCCGGCATTCAGTTTTGCAACATCTGCGCGCTCGTTGATCCCGGCCGCATTGATGTTCTTGGCGACGATCGCTCGCACATCCTCGGGAAGTTTCTCCCAGGCACGACGATTGGCAAGGAACCAGAAGCCGTCCCACATATGATTGGTAAGCGAACAGAATTTCTGCACTTCGTAGAGCTTTGCGGTCGAGATGATGGCCAGCGGATTTTCCTGGCCTTCGACGACCTTGGTCTGCAGCGCGGAATAAACCTCGCTGAAATTGATCGAGGCCGGAGCGGCATCGAAGGCCTTGAACATCGAGGTCCAGAGCGGCGAGACCGGAACGCGGATCTTGAAACCCTTGAAATCGTCCGGATGATTGATCGGCTTGCTGGACGACGTGGTTTCCCGGAATCCGTTGTCCCAGATCTTGTCCATCACGACGAGATTGGCTTTGGTGATTTCGCCGCGAATATAGACGCCGAGATCGCCGTCCATCGCCTTCCAGACTGTGTCGTAATCGGGGAAGGCAAAGCCGATGCCGTTGATCGACGCCGCCGGTACCAGCGTGGCAAGGATCAACCCCGAAAGCGTGAAGAACTCAACGCCGCCGGAGCGGATCTGGCTCAGCATATCGGTGTCGGAGCCGAGCTGATTGTTTGGAAAGATCTGCAGATCGAAGCGGCCGTTGGTTTCGGTCTTGATCGCTGCCGCCATCTCCTTGGCGCGCGCGTTCATGGGATGCGCATCGGGCAGATTGTTGGCATATTTGTAGGTAAATTCAGCCGTTTGCGCGCGCGCGACAAACGGCGCGCCAATGCCACCCAATACCGCCGACGCCGCGGATGCCTTGAGTAACGTGCGTCGTGAAAAGCTCATCTGGTTCTCTCCCTGATTGTTGTTTTGAAATGCATCATATGGACCCGGCAGCGCCGGGTCATCAATCGTCTTCGGGTGGCTTATTGCCTGCTTTCAATGGAAATACCAAGCCCTTGAAATACCGAGATTTGGATGCGCTTTTGTGCCGCGGAATTCTATGCAAGGCTGCGGCGAGAAGCGCGTCGAGGCCGGCGGCAAAGCCCGGCGCATTAACGAATACGGGGAGGGCACAATGACCGATCGCGGGGTGGCAATCGTCACCGGTGGCGCCTCCGGGATTGGCCTTGCGACCGCAAGGGCCCTGCTCGCCGATGGCTGGAAAGTCATGATTGCCGATCTGACGCACGCCGGGCTCGAGGCCGCACGCGCCGAGTTGGAGCCGCTACGCGCCAACGCCACGAAATACGTCATCATGGACGTCGCCAACGAGGCCAGCGTGATCGCAGGCCTGGACGGCTGCGAGGAAGGCTTCGGGCCGGTCCGCGGCCTGGTCAATTCGGCCGGCATCGCCCGCGACGTGCCTTTCTTCGACACCAGCGTCGAGCTGTTTCGTAAAGTCCTCGACATCAATCTCATCGGTACCTTCACCGTGGCCCGCGAAGCCGGCAGACTGATGCGGACCCACGGCGGCGGCGCGATCGTCAATATTGCGTCGATTTCCGGCCAGCGCGGCAATCTCGGCCGGTCAGCCTATGGCGCGTCCAAGGGCGGCGTCATCACGCTGACCCAGGTGATGGCCTGCGAGCTGGCGCCGGAGAATATCCGGGTCAACGCCATCGCGCCGGGGCCCGTGGAGACGCCGCTGGTCCGGGCGATGCAAAGTGAAGCCAACCGAGCCGCCTGGCTTCGGGAGGTCCCGCAGCGCCGCTACGCGTCGCCCGACGAAGTTGCCGGCGCCGCCGTGTTCCTGCTGGACGACAGCAAGGCGAGCTTCATTACCGGGCACGTCCTCAATGTCGATGGCGGCTTCGGCGCGGCCGGATATCTGCCGGCCAATTAGCTTGAAACCACAGCATTTTGGCACAAGTGCCTGATATTCCTATGGATATAAATATTCCATAATATACCTTATGCGAATCGGCGGTATTCAGCCATACGGCACTTGACTCCGGGCTGTACCTCTCCCAGTTTTCCATATGCTGCACCTGTTCAAGTTCGACGGGCTTTGGCTCCAGGGCTTTGCAGGCACCGGAGTCCGATCATGTGGTCGGGACGACGTGCGGCAGACGCGGACGCAACGTCCGTAGGTTCACATCTGGTGAGGAGAATGACGCCACCGGGCATAAGGCATTGACCTTGCTCAACCGCAAGGTCACGGCGCAACTTGAGGTGAACAGCAGCTGCTAGCCGTCATTGCGCCGCCGACAATCCAAACATATCCAAGAGACTGAGGGCGCAAAGGCCACGCGCTTTCGAGATCTCATTATAAGCTGGTCTGTACCAGACATTCTTCGCGAGACGAAGAACATGGGCCCCGCGATGCTCTGATGCACCGGGGCCCAATCATTTCGTGACCGACCCGTCGTGCCCTCGCCCGGCCGCCACCTATTGTTCTCCAATGCGTTAGGTCCGGACATTGTTTCGAGCCTTGGGGTTACCTCAGTGGACGACGGAGGCCGCGATGAAACGAAGCCTGATCTGCTTCTGCTTCCTGATGATTTTGGACCGGCCCGGCTACACTCAAACAGCGAAAGCAGCGCCCGCATTCTACGTTGTGCTGAATTCCCTGACGAAGACCTGCACCATCGTTGACAGGATGCCTCGCACCGACACGCCGAACATCACCGTTGCCAGCGACGCGATCTTTAAGACGCGGGCTGAGGCCGAAATGGCGGTGAAGACCCTGACGCCGTGCAAACAATAATGGTGTCGAACAATCGATCGGCGCGGCGCATGCGACCCCCTGCACCAATACTACTGACAGCACGAACTCCTAGCGCCCCTTGAACCGCGGCTTGCGCCGTTCCAGAAACGCGGCAACGCCCTCCTTGTGGTCCTCGCTAAAACTCGCCAGCGCGAACTGGTCGACGTCCATATGGCCAGCGAGATCGTCGAGCGCATGCGCCAGGCGATTGACGGTGAGCTTGGTCATCGCGACCGATAGCGGCGGCTGCGCGGCGACTTTGGCGGCGAGGTTCATGGCGGCGTCGAAGGCCTTGCCGGCATCGGCCACCTCCTCCACCAGACCCCATTCGTAGGCTTCCGCGGCGCTGATGCGCTGGTCGGCCAGAATGACTGCCTGCTTGGTGCGGGCCGGTCCGATCAGATGCAGCATGCGCGGGATGCTCTGCCAGCTCATGTTCATGCCGAGACCGATTTCGGGCACGCGGATATGCGCGTCCCGGGCCATGACGCGAAAATCCAGCGCCACCGCCAGTGCGACGCCGCCGCCGATACAAAATCCTTCGATGGCGCCGATGGTGATCTGCTCCATCTCCTGCCAGGCGCGGCTCAATCGCGGTCCCAGTTTGAGGTGCCGGCGCAACGAACCGATATCCATGGTGCTGCGCGACCGGCCTTCGGCGTCCTTCAGGTCGAAGCCGGCGCTGAACGCCTTGGCGCCGCCGGTGAGCACCACGACCGACGTTTCGCTGTCGTCCTCGAAACCGCGCGCGGCGTCGGTGAGCTGACGCAGCGCCTCGGGCGACAGCGCGTTGATGCCGTCGCCACGGTCGAACCGCACCACGGCGATGCGCCCCTCGGACCCGAGCCCCTTTTCTACCCTTACGAAGTCCGCCAATATCCGCGCTCCCTGCCCGCTGCTTTCTGAAATGATAGCTCACAAATGCCCGGCGCGGGAAACCGGCTGATCGTTCGATCGTGAGCAATTCCGACGTCCAGCGATCGCCGAAGCCGAGGCCCTTCCAAAAAAAGCTTGCGGCTGTGTATCTTTCGCGGGTTGCCGTTCGTCTTATTCGGGAACGCCGCGGGTTTTGCGGCGCAATTTGAGCCTTGAAATAAGGAGGATTTGAGCGTGGGTTTGTCATATCGCTGGGTGATCGTCGGCGCCGGCGCGCTGATGACGTGCGTTGGTATCGGTGCAATGTTCTCGCTGGCTGTGTATTTGCAGCCGATGTCGGTGGACACGGGATGGTCGCGCGCCGGGATTTCAAGCGCAATGACCATCGACTTCCTGACGATGGGGATTGCCGGGTTCGGCTGGGGCGCGGCCAGCGACAGAATAGGCACCCGCCCGGTCGTATTGAGCGGCGCCGTGTTGCTCGGGTTAGGCCTGTGTCTCGCCAGCCGGTCGACATCGCTGATCGAATTCCAGCTCACCTACGGCATCCTGGTTGGCCTGGCCGCGGGCGCATTCTTCGCGCCGATGATCGCGGCAGCGACACGGTGGTTCGACAATAACCGCAGTCTGGCGGTTTCGCTGGTGTCCGCGGGCATGGGTATCGCTCCCATGACGATCTCGCCGACGGCACGCTGGCTGATTTCCACCTACGACTGGCGCACGGCAATGATGACGGTCGGCGTCATCGCGTGGGTGCTGTTGATACCGGCCGCGCTGTTGGTCAAACAGCCTCCTGAAACGGCGAGTTCCGGCGAGCCCGCAACGAACGGATCTATCGCTTCAGGAGCCGGCATGTCCGTCGGTCACGCGCTCCGCACGCCGCAATTCGCGGTCCTGGCGTTGACGTTCTTCTGCTGCTGTGCCGCGCATTCCGGACCGATTTTCCACATGGTCAGCTACGCCATGATCTGCGGGATCCCCGCGATGACCGCCGTCAGCATCTACAGTGTCGAGGGGCTATCGGGGTTGGGCGGCCGGCTTCTGCTCGGCGTGCTCGCGGACCGGCTGGGTGCGAAGCCGGTTCTGATCGGAGGTCTGTTGGTGCAAGCCTTGGCGATCGGATCTTATCTCGTCGTCAACAAGCTCGGCCAATTCTACGCGCTCTCGATCGTGTTCGGCACCGCCTATGGCGGCGTGATGCCGCTCTACGCCGTGCTCGCGCGCGAGTATTTTGGGCCCCGTATCATGGGAACGGTGTTCGGCGCCGCGACGATGGTGTCCAGTCTGGGCATGGCCTTTGGACCCTGGGCCGGCGGCATGATATTCGACACTTTCAACGACTATCGTTGGCTCTATATCGGCTCCCTGAGCGTCGGTTTGGGTGCGATGGCGGTGGCGCTGGCCTTCCCGCCACTTCCCCGTCGGTCTCGCGAACGGCTCCAGCCGGCCTAGTATAACCGGGAGACCCCCCGGCTCTGCCGGGGAGGCAGTATTAGTTTGACATTTACGGCTGTCGCCGCCGTTGCGCGGCCAGGTGTGCGTTTGACGGATTGTGCGATGATGAAGGAATGCCGCTGATTTGCCCGACGTGTCAAGTATTGCCCGAAGCGCATCCGTGCCGGCGACTGCCTGCTACTTTGCATGGGGTTGTTTTCGATATTTTAGGTTGGGAGCCACAGCTACGTGGCGGCGGCCGCTTCGAGCGGCCCAATTCCTAAGCCCCCGGCTCTGCCGGGGGATACTTACATGCCCCTCACAAATGCCCTGAGGACCCATGCCCGGTTTCCGGCGCCGGAAACCGGACGGTGGTCCCGATCGTGAGCCAGTTGGCATTTTCGCCGGTAATGTTATGGCCGTAGATCACATCGACCGAAAAAATCTCGTTGGGCCGGTAACGCACGCCGGTCTGAAACCGCGGCCGGACCACGCTTGGTATATCCGATGCGCCGGCCTGCCCGAACGCCTCTATCGTCAGCTGCAGGACATCGGTGAATTTCCAATCGAAGCCGAGGCCATAGGTCAGATAATGCCGGTCGACCGTGCGGTCCCACAGCCAGCCGGCATTGATGTTGATCCGCATGGTTTCGGAAAGCCGATAGGTCGCGGGCACGACCGCGAAAGCGGTAAGATTGTCGCCGGTCAGCGCGTCGAACGACCCGCCCGCGTAAAACGAAAAGCCGAATTTGCCGATCCCGGTCGGAACGATATTCCACTTGGCCTTGGGCGCGATGCTGGTGCTCCAGTCGCCGTCGCTGCGAGAGCGGTTGGTCAGCAGGCTCAGTTCCACCGGCTTGAAAATATTCGCCACGCAGGAAGGATTGGCCACCGCCGAAAAATCGGTGTTGGTCGCCGTCGATATCCAGCTTTCGACCTTGCACGATCCGACTTCTGAAATGTCGGCGGCATCCACGGCATAAGCACCGTTAGCCGCGCGAGCACCGGTGGACGCCAATAAGGCTGAACCGGCCATTATCGCGGCCAATGCTATGCGTATTCCCGGAAGCCCCATGCGCAAACGCTAGCAGAGTCTCCACCTCGACATGGACGGAATATTGCGGCTATCCTCAGCCCATGACCGGCCACGATCACCACGACCATGACCATTCGGAATTGTCCGAGACCGAACTGCGCGTGCGCGCGCTCGAGACCGTCCTGACCGAGAAAGGCTATGTCGATCCGGCCGCGCTCGATGCCATCATCCAGGCCTACGAAACGAAAATCGGTCCCCACAATGGCGCCCAGGTTGTTGCCAAAGCCTGGTCCGATCCTGCTTTCAAGCGGTCCCTGCTGGATGACGCCACCAAGGCCGTGAGCACGCTTGGTCACGTCAGCCGAGTCGGCGATCATCTCGTCGCCGTCGAGAACACGCCACAGCGGCACAACATGGTCGTGTGTACATTATGTTCCTGCTATCCCTGGGAAATGCTGGGGCTTCCTCCCGTCTGGTATAAGGCGGCACCCTACCGGTCCCGGGCCGTAAAAGACCCGCGCGGCGTGCTCGCTGACTTTGGCGTAAGCCTGCCGAAGGACACCGAGATCCGCGTGTGGGATTCGACCGCCGAGACGCGCTTCCTGGTGCTGCCGATGCGACCCGAAGGCACTGAGGGCTGGAGCGAGCAGCAGCTCGCCGAGCTCGTGACGCGCGATTCCATGATCGGCACCGGGTTCCCCAAGACGCCGGGTGCATAATCATGAATGGTGTCCACGACATGGGCGGCATGGACGGCTTCGGCAAGGTCGAGCCGGAGCTGAACGAACCGATGTTTCACGCTGAATGGGAAGCGCGCGTGCTGGCGATGGTGCGTGCGATGGGTGCCGCAGGCGCATTCAACATCGATACCTCACGCTTCTATCGGGAGATGTTGCCGCCCCACGTTTATCTCAGCAGTTCATACTACAGGAAATGGCTGCTCGGGCTCGAAGACCTGCTGATCGACAAGGGCTACGTGGCAACCGGAGAAGTCGCTGCGGGCCACGCAGTGGAAGCGGCAAAGCCGCTCAAGCACGGCAAGTTTGGGCTTGACGATGTCGAGCGCATCATGGTGCGCGGCAAATTCGGACGCCCTGCCCCCGCACCGGCGAAGTTCAAGCCGGGCGATCATGTGCGCGCGAAGAACATTCATCCCGCAACACATACGCGGCTGCCGCGTTACGTGCGCGGCCACGTTGGCGTGATCGAACGCGACCACGGCTGTCAGGTGTTTCCGGACTCGGCCGCGACGGAATCCGGCGAGAACCCGCAATGGCTTTACACCGTCGTGTTCGACGGGGCCGAATTATGGGGCCCGGACGCCGACCCGACGGTAAAGATATCGATCGATGCGTTCGAGCCCTATCTGGAGGCGGCATGATGGACGCCGCGACGGCGGGTGCGACCCGCACGGTGCCGGGTATACCCCGCGACACTGACGGCCCGGTGTTCCGCGAACCCTGGGAAGCCCAGGCCTTCGCAATGGCGCTCGCCTTGCACGCGCGCGGGCTGTTCACCTGGACCGAATGCCAACGAAATCAAGCGCGCGCAGGGATGCGGCGATCCCGACACCGGCGAAACCTATTACCGGCATTGGCTTGCGACGCTGGAAAAGATTGTCGCGACGAAAGGCATCGCGACCTCCGATACCCTGCATTGCTATCGCGAAGCCTGGGACCACGCCGCCGACCGCACGCCGCATGGTTCGCCAATCGAATTGAAGCCGGAGGATTTTGTGTAAGCGGTGAGGAGTTACTCCCGCCCCGCATATTCCCGCCAGCCCTTGGCGCGCAACGCGCAGGCCGGGCATTCGCCGCAGCCATAACCCCACGCATGCTGCGCACCACGTTCGCCGAGATAGCAGGTGTGGGAGTGTTCGCGGATCAGGTCGACCAGCCCTGCCCCGCCAAGTTCATTCGCGAGCTTCCATGTGCTGGCCTTGTCCAGCCACATCAGCGGCGTGTGCAATTCGAACTGCGCGTTCATCCCGAGATTGAGCGCGGTCTGCAACGCCTTGATGGTCTCGTCGCGGCAATCCGGATAGCCGGAATAGTCGGTCTCACACATTCCGCCAACGATGTGACGAATGCCGCGCCGGTAGGCCAGCGCCGCCGCGAATGTCAAAAACACCAGATTGCGGCCGGGCACGAAGGTGTTGGGCAGGCCGTCTTCGCCCATCGCGATCGCGACATCGCGGGTCAGCGCGGTATCGGAAATCGTGGCCAGCGTCGGAATCTCCAGCGTATGGCTTTCGCCGAGCCTCAAAGCCCAGTCTCCGCGCAGCGATTTCATGCCGCCGATGAGACGGTCGCGGCATTCCAGTTCGATGGCGTGGCGCTGGCCATAGTCGAAGCCAAGCATTTCGACGCGCGCATAACGCTGCAGAGCCCAGGCGAGGCAGGTGGCGGAATCCTGTCCGCCGGAGAACAGCACCAGTGCTGTTTCGGATTGAAACTGATCGCTCATCGGCTGCCCTTAGCACTGTAAGGCACTCTCGCCAATCGGTGGATACAGCAAACCCAGTCACTCGTTTTCGCTGGGCGGACACCACGTCTTGCGGCATACAAAGCTTGGTTTTTCGCAAGCTTCGGTGCCCCATGACCCCTTCCCGCGATATTTCACGCCTGATCGAGATCATGACGACGCTGCGAACGCCCGGCAGCGGCTGCCCGTGGGACCTCGAGCAGAATTTTGCGACCATCGCACCTTACACCATCGAGGAAGCCTATGAAGTGGCCGACGCCATCGCCCGCGGCGATCTCGACGATTTGCGCGACGAACTCGGCGATCTCCTGCTCCAGGTGGTGTTTCATGCCCGCATGGCCGAAGAGCAGAATGCGTTTTCATTCGGCGACGTGGTCGAGGCGATCACCGCCAAGATGATCCGAAGGCATCCCCATGTCTTCGCCGACAAGGATGGGCGATTGACACCGTCCGACGTGAAGGGCGCATGGGACCGCATCAAGGCCGACGAGAAAGCCGAACGCGCTGCGCGCCGGCGTCAGGATGAGCCCGCGCACAAATCGTTGCTGACAGGCGTCAAGGCCGGACAGCCGGCGTTGTCGCGCGCGATGGAACTGCAGCGCAAGGCGTCAAGCGTCGGGTTCGACTGGAACGATCCGCGCGCGGTGCTGCACAAGATTCGTGAGGAAGCTGACGAGATCGAAGCCGCGCTCGATCGCGGCGACGCTAACGAACTCGCCGCGGAGACCGGCGATCTCCTGTTCGCACTGGTTAATCTGGCGCGGCATGTCGGCGCTGATCCTGATATGGCGCTGCGCGGCACCAACGCCAAATTCGAACGCCGCTTTGGCTACATCGAGCGCGCATTGGCCGCTCGTGGGCGTCCGCTTGAAGGCGCGTCACTCGCGGAGATGGACGCGTTGTGGAATGAGGCGAAGGCCAAAGAGCCGCGTCCATCCACACCCGCCGAGACCGAAGCCGGTCATCGCCGATGAACCCAACTGACATTCGCGGCGGACTTCTGGCTGGCGGCGTCGGCGGCATCGCGTCCGGCTTCCTGGGAATTACCAGCGGCGGGATTCTGGTGCCGCTATTGGTGCTCATTCTCGGCAAGGACCAGCACGACGTCGCCCGGCGCATGCGAACGACGCTGAGTTTATGAAACCGCGTGCGGCACCGCGTCGAAGCGGTTGACGACGATATCGCGCTTGGTCTCATCGACGCGCACGGTCATGTCGAACCGGCCATCGTGAAGTTCCTTGTTGAGGACTTCCGAATTGCGGTGCAGCCAGCTGATGCCGGCGCCGTCGGCGGCGTCGATTGACAGGTCGAGCGTCATCCGCGTTGCCGCCAGCCGGTCTTCGATCGCGGCCAACAGCGCGTCGACGCCCTCGCCGGTTTCGGCCGAGACCAGGAAACACGGATGTTCCGGCGGGCGCCGCGCGGCGATATTTTGCAGGTTTTCGCGCATCTCCGGATCGAAGCGATCGATCTTGTTCCAGATTTCGAGAATGCGCTGCCCCGCGTCCGGATCGATGCCAAGCTGACGCAGCACGGTATCGACGTCGCGTTGCTGCGCGTCCGCGTCTTCATGGGAGATGTCGCGGACGTGGAGAATGACATCGGCTTCCAGCACCTCCTCCAGCGTGGCGCGAAACGCCGCAACCAGTTGCGTCGGCAGGTTGGAGATGAACCCGACCGTGTCCGAGAGCATCGCCTTGCCGCCATGCGGCAGACTGAGCGCACGCAACGTTGGATCGAGCGTGGCAAACAGCATATCGGCTGCCTGCACGTCGGCGCGGGTCAGCCGATTGAACAGCGTCGACTTTCCGGCATTGGTGTAGCCGACCAGCGCCACCACGCGATATGGCACGCGCTGCCGGCCGGCGCGATGCAGCCGCCGCGTCGCCTGAACCTTCTTGATTTCGTTTTCAAGCCGCGCGATGCGGTCGCCGATCAGGCGGCGGTCCGCTTCGATCTGCGTTTCACCGGGACCACCCATGAACCCGAAGCCGCCGCGCTGGCGCTCGAGATGGGTCCATGATCGCACCAGGCGACTGCGCTGATAGTTCAAATGCGCGAGTTCGACCTGCAACGCGCCTTCCTTGGTCTTGGCACGGCGGCCGAAGATTTCGAGGATCAGCCCGGTGCGGTCGAGCACCTTGGTGTTCCAGGCCTTCTCAAGGTTGCGCTGCTGGATCGGCGACAGCGCGCAATCCATCACCACCAACTCGATCTCGTGCCCGGTGATGAGCCCGACGATCTCCTCGACCTTTCCCTTGCCAAGATAGGTCGCGGGCCGGATCTGACTGACCGGCGCGATCAGTGCGTCCGCGATCGTCAGATCGATGGCGCGCGCGAGACCGACGGCTTCCTCAAGCCGCGCCTCCGAACCGCGTATGACATGATGATCCGTTTGCGCATCGGGATCGCCGCGGCGCATGCGCAGATAAGGGCCGATGACGATCACCCGCCCGGTGTCTTTGCCCTCTGCCGACCGCGGACGGTCGACGCCCCCTTCAAGATTGCGGGGTTCCAATCAGATCACTCTCAAACCGGCGCATCCTCTCCGCCTTCGAACAGCTGGATCGGAGCGCCCGGCATGATGGTCGAGATCGCGTGCTTGTAGACAAGCTGCGAATGACCATCGCGCCGCAGCAGCAGGCAGAAATTGTCGAACCAGGTGACTATTCCCTGCAGCTTCACTCCATTGACCAGAAAGATCGTCAGTGGCGTCTTGGGGTTTTGCGAACGTGATTAAGGAAGGTGTCTTGTAGGTTTTGTGCGCGGTCTGCCGCCATTGTTTTTATCCCGCAGTTTTGCTTGCTTCTTTTTATTGACCGGACGCAGCCCTCTTGAGGAGCGTTCTCCGGTTGCCGGCTTCCCTGAGATCCCCCTCCGGGACACGGCGGTACGATTAGAAGGCAGGCGTGGTTGTTAGGCAAGCCAGTTCGCGACTTGCCCACGCCGAACAAGCGCGCAACCGTCCGTAAAAACACGGAAAAACCTCAAATTTGTCAATCAAATGCAGGGAATGAATCACGCGTGCTGGTGTTCGTGGAACCGAAGTTAAGGAGGCGCGGCAAAGTGCAGCGCATTCCGATTCGGAACTCAGGGGTCGGCATTCAGCCGACGCCGAGGGCCTTTAGCTTGCGATGCAGCGCCGAGCGCTCCATGCCGACAAATTCGGCCGTGCGAGAGATGTTGCCGGAGAACCGACTGATCTGGGCGATCAGGTAGTCGCGCTCGAACACCTCCCGCGCCTCGCGCAGCGGCAATCCCATGATGTGCTCACCATTGTTGCTGGTCGGCATGGCCGGCACCATGGAGCCGACGTCCTGCGGCAGCATGTCGGCGGTTATGATGACTTCCGGACCGCCCCCCGCCAGGATCATGACCCGCTCGACATTGTTGCGAAGCTGCCGGACATTTCCCGGCCAGACATGCGACTGCAATACCGCCATCGCATCCTGGCCGATTTGGCGTTTCGGCAGGCCGGTCGCGACCGAGATCTGGTCCATGAAATAGTCGATCAGTTCGGGAATGTCCTCGCGGCGCTCCGACAGCGGCGGCACGCGGATCGGCACCACGGATAGCCGATGATAGAGATCTTCGCGGAATCGCCCCTCGGCGATCTCCTCTTCCAGGTTTCGCGCCGTGGAGGAAATGATGCGAACGTCGACGTTGACCTTGGAGGTCCCCCCTGACCGCTGGAAGGTCTGATCGACCAGCACCCGCAGGATCTTGTTCTGGGTTTCGCGCGGCATGTCGCCGATTTCATCGATAAAGAGCGTCCCGCCATGCGCTTCTTCCAGCGCACCGGCCTTGCGCGACTGTTCGCCATTGGACTGCTCGATACCGAACAGCTCGACTTCCATGCGCTCCGGTGTAATCGCCGCGGCGTTGATGACAACGAAAGGTCCTTCGGCGCGACCTGATGCGTTATGCAGCGTGCGCGCCGCCAATTCCTTGCCCGCGCCGGACGGCCCGACGATCAGGATGCGGCTATTGGCCTTGGCGGCCCGCTCGATGGTCTGGCGCAGTTGGTTCATGCAGGCGGAGCGTCCGGTCAGGACGCTTGCCGCCGGCGCCAGTTGCTTGAGTTCCTTGACTTCGCGTTTCAGGCGCGACGTCTCCAGCGCCCGCGTCGCCACCAGAATCAGCCGGTCGGACTTGAAGGGCTTTTCGATGAAGTCGTAGGCGCCGCGCTTGATGGCCGCGACCGCGGTTTCGATATTGCCGTGCCCGGAGATCATCACGACCGGCACCTCCGCGTGGTCCTTTTTGATCTGTTCCAGCAGTTGCAACCCGTCGAGCTTGCTGCCTTGCAGCCAGATGTCGAGAAACACCAGATGCGGGCGGCGAGTAGCAATTTCCGCGAGCGCCGAATCGCTGTCGCGCGCGGTTCTGGTGTTAAAGCCCTCGTCCTCCAGAATACCCGCAACCAGATCGCGAATATCGGCTTCGTCATCGACAATCAGAATGTCATTTGCCATCGGTCACGCCTGTCTGGTCAGCCGCCTGTTGCGGCTTCGATTTTGGATTCACTATTGGTCGCGTCGGCGCGCTCTGCGGTTTCGGGCGCGGTCACTTTTGTTTCGGCGGCCGGCTCCTTGACTTCGACTTTCGCGGCGTGGCCCGATACCGCAAACCGCAATCTCATCCAGGCACCCCGCGCGCCCGGCCGAATGTCCGCTGCATCGTTGAGTTCGATCCGGCCGCCATGGTCTTCCAGAACACGGCCGACAATCGCCAGGCCGAGACCGGTGCCCTTTTCGCGCGTCGTAACATAGGGTTCGAGCAGGCGCGCCCGGCTTACTTTCGGCAGGCCGATGCCGTTATCGATGACATCGATCACGATGTCATCGTTCTCGCGCGCCGCGATCACGTCGATACGCCCCTTCCCCAGCTCCTCCGCCGGGACCACCTCGATCGCTTCGGTCGCGTTCTTGATGATGTTGGTCAGCGCCTGTGAAATCAGCCGCCGGTCGAACTGCGCCCGCATCGGCTCGTGCTTGATCTCGGCTTCGATATCGATGTCGGGATGTCCGACCCGCATCAGGAAAACCGCCTGCCGCACCGTGTCGGCAACGTCCTCGCCTTCGATCACCGGTTTCGGCATCCGCGCGAAGCGCGAGAACTCATCGACCATCCGCCTGATATCATCAACCTGTCGCACAATCGTGTCCGTGCACTGTTCGAAGATGGCCTTGTCCTCGGTGATAACCTTGCCGAATTTGCGACGGATGCGCTCGGCCGAAAGCTGAATCGGCGTCAGCGGATTTTTGATCTCGTGCGCGATGCGGCGCGCCACATCGGCCCATGCCGAAGTCCGCTGTGCGGAAACAAGCTCGGTTATGTCGTCTAGCGTGATGATGTAGCTGTCGCGCGACTGGCTGGTCTGCTCGGCGCTGACGCGAACCGACAGATTGCGTTCATGGCCGTCGCGGAGAATCGTGATCTGGCCCTGTACCAGCCGCTGCGTGCCCTCCCGCGCGGTTTTCATCATGTCATCGAGTTCGGGCAGCACGTCCGACAGCGGATGATCCAGCGTCTCCGATTCGGCGTGACCGATGAGTTTTTCGGCGGAGCGATTGAGGATGCCGACACTGCCGGAAGCATCGACGCCGATGATGCCGGCGCTCGCCGACGACAATACCGCCTCGATGAAGCGGCGGCGGCTGTCGATGAGGTCGCTTGCGCTTACCAGTTCGTCGCGCTGGCTGCGCAACTCCTGCGTCATTTTGTTGAAGGTCTCGCCGAGCTGCGCGAGGTCGCCCTCCGACTTGTGGACCGGCACCTGCACATGCAGGTCGCCGGTCGAAACGATATTGGCGGCGCTCATCAGCCGGCGGATCGGGGCGACCAGCCAGTTGGCGAAATTCAGCCCGATCAATACCGACGCCATCAGGATGGTCAGCGCGATCACCGCGAACATCAGTGCGAAGTTCACCTGAATGCCGAGCCGGCGCGCTTCGATCTCGGCATATTCGGCGACGCTGGCCTCGGTTTGCCTGAGTTGCGCGACCACGCGCGGATCGAGCAAACGGGCTACGTACAGGAACGTGTCGTTGAACGCGCGCAGCCGGATTACGGCCGCGACGTAGTTCGCTTCCGGGAACACCGCGATCTGAGGTTCGTTTTCCTCGACATTGGTCAGGAAGTCCGGCGTCGGCGTCGTGAAGGAGTACTGCTGAATCCCGGTCTGCGCTGTTTCCAGAGGATTGCCATCCTTATCGATCAGCTTGGCGCCCGGCAGGTTGCGCGAGGCGGCACTTGCCGTCAGAAGGTCGCGAAACGTCCCGCGGTCCTGATCGAACAATGGCCGGGCATGAGAGAGATCGTTGGCCATTCCCAGAATATCGCCACGAATGAGCTGGGCGTGTTCCTGCAGATAGGCGTGGGCAATGATCAGCGAGTTCTGAATCACCTCGCGCGTCGGACCTGAAAACAGGCGATCGAGGCCACGATCGATGGTCACATTGGCGACGATCGCCACCACCACCGCAGGCAACACCGCAATGACGGAAAACAGGCTGACAATCTGGACGTGCAGCCTCGCTGCCGCCCGGCCGCGGCGGCGGGCCTGGACCACTTGCCAGACTTCGCGCACGATGATGCTGACCAGCAGCAGGATCGTTGCCGCATTGATCAGAATGAAAGAAAACACCACGCTGCGGGTCGGTTCGACCGGCGTCAGGCCGGTGAGCACCACGAAGGTGAGGAAGGCCGACAGCAAGGCCAGGGCGACCGCAAACGGCCCCAGAAACCTCCGGAGGGCCCCCCCTTTGGTTTCGGCGAACGACGGATCGAACGATGGGACCGAGGTGTCTGCGCTGGTCATTCCGGCAAGGTGCGAGCTAAAGGCTTAGGTCCGCCGGCCGCGGACTGATGCATTCATATCACAATGTTGCCAAATTGCGACGATTCCACGGCGTGTCCTCCAGGAGCCACATTGGCGTGCA
>Ga0193724_1000146_pt1 | contig 17227 bp, 25 predicted proteins | sample H2a1metaG_FD_146005 | JGI IMG/M metagenome (GOLD analysis project Ga0193724, IMG submission 146005) | Soil microbial communities from a riparian zone of the East river system, Colorado, United States - H2a1 | ecosystem: Environmental > Terrestrial > Soil > Riparian zone | place: USA: East River... | reverse complement strand
CAGCACTGACCCAAATGTGGGTGTTGTCGCACGCTGGATGAGATCCACGGGTGGAGGAGAGGATGGCCTTGGAGGCGGCATATCGTGCGAGTTTGATTATATTTTCCTCTCTGGTATAAATGCAGGCGGAGGCATGGCATTCGGGGGCAGAGGAAGACGTGGAGGAGGAGGGAGGAGGAGGGAGAACCATCATAGGAGGTTTCATCTTATCCACAACAGAGACTGTGTTTCCACCAGAAGGCGCGTGTGAGCGAAGCGGGAGTTCGTCCATGACAGATGAGATCGCTGATTCAATAGATCGTCTTCTATCAGAGTTGGATGTGCGAGGACGACCGCCAAAGGTACCAGCAGAATCTCGGAACACGTTGGGGACGGGCGTAGGGAATGGGGACTACAACGGGAGGTTGTGCTGTTTGGCCTGTAGATGCTGAGGGTGCTGGTGGCAGAACAAAGTGGAATTGGTGACTCGATGACCCAACATGGTAGAGGCTGGGGCTTGGTGGAGATGAAGGCGAGGGAGTGGGGGCTGGCGGTGACCATTCATCTGTTTGAGTGGATGTGTTCTTCAGCTCCGGCTTGGGTAATGGCTGGGGTTCGATGGATACGACGGAGACCGCTTTTGACTCGCAAGACGTAGGTGGTGCTGGAACAGTAGCATAGAATGAGGAAGGCCTTTGTGCTGCAACAGAAGACGCCGCTGAAGGGTTGGTTCGAGTCGCCTACCATGAGGCTTTGATACTCTCGCCATCATCCTCCGAGTCTGATATGTCACTGTCCGTCATTGTCAGAACTGAATAGAAGTCGTCACGGGACTGTGATGGCGTCGACCTCATAATGCTCTGTGCCGCATCATGGTAGTCATCTGATTCAGTTTCTGCCCCAGTTTCCGTCTCGTCCCCGTCGTCGTTGTCCTCATCACTGTGGTCAGCCAAGAATGCGCGAGCGAGGGGTCGAGTGAGCGTCTTATCCCAACTGGCATCACCTAAGGAACCCAAGGAACCCGTTGACACATCATGCTGCATGATCGTTGTCCGATGGGATGCTGCAAGGGCACGAGGGGAAACGGAAGTTTGCTCGTCAACGTCCATCTTCTGAACGAGTGACTCCATCATTGGCGGCGGCGTCTGAGTGATAACATTAACAGTATTCGTAGGGGGTGTCTGCACTTCTGCTTGTACCATCACCGGTTCAGGGGGAACAAACTCTGGTTCAGTGGCCTATTGACACGAGGGTGGGGCCAGGTGCAACATGTTGCACAGGTACAACGAGAGGCTCCTCGTCAGCTGGTGGTGGAACGGACACTGCCACTGGTACGGGTTGAGGTTGAGGCTCCGGGTCTACTTGAATACCTATCTCCGCGGTAACATGTATCTTGGGAGGCGGCGAGGGTCCCCAACTTAGTCTGACAGCCGAATTCAGCAGTCTCGATACGTCCCTGCCTCTCCTCCTCAATCTCGTTGTCCTTTATGGGGGATCCGCCTATATTAAGTTCGGCTGCGAGAACCTCGGGCTGCCCGACCAAGGATGGTAGCCTCGTGTCTTGGTATACAGCACCACCTCTCGTCCCACCCCTCACAGCTCGTGCGATAACTGACTGGCGCAGTGGACTCCCATTGTGAGGCATCGAACCGGTGGAAGGTGTGCGCTTCAGAACGTTTGCAAAAGCGGGTCCCATCTCATCCAGGCTGGCGCGGTTGGATAGCGCCTCGAGGGGAGATGGTGAGCGTCTTCCGCCATCTTCCTATTGAGATTCTCCTTCGTCGAAAACGTTTTCTGTATCTTGGAATCGGATAGGTATGGGTGGAATGGGTGGTAGAGTCTCGATATCGAATTCGCCTCTGTCACCATCGTATTCGGAAGAAGGGCCGTTAACAGCTATACCAAGCTGCTGCACCAAATGTATCCACGTCCAGTGAACACCCCCGAAAGGCTTAGTACGCGGTTTTGCCTTTGCTTCGGCCGTATCCATATCTTCATAGGAGGTGTCATCATCCTCATCCTCACCCTCATCAGGTTCAAACCCACCAGGGAAGGCATCCACCTTCCTGCAATACTCGATCTTCAGATCCTTCTCCCTCTGCAACGTCCCCTTGAGTGTATTGACCTGGGGGACCTGGGGCTGCGCGCGAGCGTGCGCTATCCTCTGCTGCAATGCTTCTGTCTAGTTGCTGGGGTGATTCGAAGCCAAGAACGGCAGCCTTACAGGCAGGGGATCAGGCGAGTCTGCAAAGTCGGATCTGAAACCATCAGCAGGGAACAGGGCAGAGGTGTCCAGCTTCCCTCAGTTCATCGACGCCCCGCCAGGAGCGCTGAACAAGTTGTCATTGTCGTCTACGCTGCGTGGGGTGAAGGAGTGGGAAAGTCAGCGCCGTTGGGCGTCAGCGGGGAGCCGACAGGCAAGGACTGCTTCCGCACCTTCACGTTGTCGACAGCTTCCTGAAGATCTGATATGTCGCGTTGCAGTCCGGCAGCATGTTTGCGGGCCCGAGCGACATCAATTTCGTGTTTGACCTTCATTTCCTCGACAACGTTTTGGAGACGCTCGGATTCATTCTTGTTTTGTTCACCGGCATCGCGTGAGGCGGCGAGGAGTTTCGTGAGCCGCTTGTGCTCGCCTTCCATTCGTTGACTGGATGCTTGTGAATCAGAGAGTTGGGTGCGCAGCTCTTCGATGGCGACTTTAAGAGTCCAGTTTTCTTCTCCAAATTTGTCTGGAAGACGCAATATGAATTGACAACGAGAGGCTAATGAGTAGAGTTGCTCTCTCACCAGCACTTTGTTCCTGTCGCCTGACTTCAGTTCTTAGAATCTCAACCGACTTTTCCAAATCATCCTCGACTTCTTTCATGTCTTGGATGGCTTTGTCACGTTCCTCGAGCAAAATTTGAAGCCGGCGCATTTCGGTGAGGAGTCCACTTCCAATTTCAAAAGCGAATTCTGAGAGAAAGAAGATGAGCCAAAAGGTAAAACGTATGTGACTATTGTACGTACCAATTACACCTGCTCTATGAGCAAAATTGTTTGTCCACCTGGATTGTCCAGCAGAGTTACCTGCGGACGCCATAAACCGCTCACGTTCTTCTCGAGGGAGGCTGGTGAAAGGGAATGGTGGAGACGGCTCGTCGAGCTGCTGGAGTGCAAGATGAAGACGAGTCTCGAGGCATTATAACTGCGCACCTTTGATTGGCCAAAAGCACTTGAAAGCTTTGCATTCTTCATGTCCCATGACCTGATAGTCTCCGCCAGGTCTTGATATCTGGTGCGTGCACCTGAATCGATCTTGTCCTCTGCCTTGTCGGCACCGGTTTCCTGGAGAAGCTTGATACGTTCCTCGAGCTCCATCGGCTGGGCAAGAACCCGCTACCCGTGTGTACCTGCTTGTTGGAGCTGCCGAGGCATCCAGCTTCCGTCAGTTTGTCGACGCCCTGGGGAATGGCAGGAGAATGGAGCGAAAATATGTGTGGCGGTGCTGCCAAACACATGTTTGTTGATTTCCATCACGTGACTTGCTTTTTCAAGTGCTGACGCGAATGGTGTCTACCTTTCAATACTGCTGCACAGCTCATACACACACCCCTCACATGATGACGGCCATCACAGACTATCAGTCCTATGCAAACAGTTTAGATGCCTGGGTCAAGAAGTGGACCCCTGTTGGCATGGCTCCCCCCCACGATGAGATCAGGCTTAGGATCGACATGGCCTTTCGTCAGAAGATGGTATGTCCTTCCTGATGTTGTTCCTTTAAACTAATGATTATTACATTACTAGCACCCACTCATGGATTATTTAGAGGGCTCTCTGAGGGAAGGTAGGATCCCCGCAATCCAGCTACCCAGGGTACTTTGCAGCGCCTTGGAAACAGTCAAGTCCGCACAGTTCCATCGGACAGTGATACCCTTTGGAGAGATCAAAGCCGACGACCCTAGGTTGCCAGAATTCTATGCGACTCGTCCACCAACCCCCAATACCAGTGAGTACAATATGAATTCTTTATCGTAATATGTAAAATGACAGGTGTGTTGTCGCCCAGCACCCCAGCCACTTTTCGACCTCGTCGATGACCCACTTTCAGACCTCGATATAAATGAAATTCGAGGGCCCCTGGTGTGGGCCTCGCGAACCCGCATAGTAGTTCCAGCGGACGGGCCCAGAGGGCCAATTACCGCTACTGCAGTCCTAATGACCACGCCCACACCGAAGGACCACCCATCAGATGAGTGGAGGGTAACGAGGCCTGTAGGTGGGGACGGAGACGAGGTTCAGTGAAAGGTCAGCTTCACTGTCCTCAATGTCAGCCAGCCGTCGTTGAGTCTGTCGGGAAGGTAATTGAATTCGCATACGATGTTTATAACAAGCCTGTAGTTACAGCTCTCTAAAGGATTGTAATTAAACTAAAGAGGCACATCAAACCATGAACGAGATATATAAAAAAGCGTACCCTAAACACCGCGTCTTGAGGTGGAATGGGTGGCCCATTGACTGACCATACCGCTCCCCCAGTTCCTCACCATTGCATGCATGTACATATAGTATTCCATCTGACCATCGTAGATCTACACAGTCAACTTCATCCATCCACTCGGTGGAAAATCTTGTAGGATGTGGTCGCCGTGAACGGTATTCTCCACTGCCATCAATGCGTTACGATTCTGCAATATCATGCTGGGACACTACACACAGGTAGGAGTCGAGTATTCTGCATCTAGTGATAACCGATGAGACGGGCTCGATGACTTCATAGAGAATGGCCAGGATACGTCCCCGATCCCAGACAGCTGTTATTAAGCGAAACAGCAAAGATGAGTGTGAGAGGGGAAAGCCTGTTGAGCAAGGGTAAGAGTGTTTGAGAACGAACTGGAAATCCTTTGCGCTTGCATGCCAAATATATTACAAATACATTTAAACAATCCTTGTGCACCACTTGACCTTGAGAAATGATGAGGCATCAGCGAAGTGCATCGCATTTGCTAGAAAACCATTCCATCACTTGGGGCAGCCTGAGTAGAAGCAGCCCCATTATTCCAGCAAGTCGTTTTTATGTAGTCCGCCTTGTAAGAAACTGGATGTTTGCTAGATTTTGGCTGTGTGAAGGCTAAGTAGGACTTCTCGCACAGAAGCTTGCCAAAAAAAATTAAGCTTCAATAACACCTAAAATACCAACAAGGGCGACTGAATAATAGGCAAGCGTCATGGTGTTTTCCAGCCCTTCCTGTCCATACTTCCACAACCCGCTGCGTGTTAAAGAAATCATCAACAGAGAACGTTGCTGCGACTCACCAGCGAAGCGTGGCAGAGGGCTCAACGACCCCTATCTTCAGGAAGCGCGGAGATTCAGAAACATTCAAGTACTTAGCTTGTTCTTCACCTCAAGTATTTGCGATTGCTAGATATTAATGTTTCTACTGGTCACATGGAAAAAACCCACAGCTTACGCACTTATATGTTACTGACAGAGTCGACAACGGTAACTATCCGAGTCAATATCAAGGTCCACTTGAGGTCTATCTTGACAGATATGCAAATCACGGGACTCGATTGCAGAGCCAATCGTTTTCCTGCGTGAGAAATTCTCCCGTACCCAGTACGTGAAAGATTCCCACGCCACTTTCAAAAGATATAACGATATCAAGACTGGACTTGAATCGCTCGATACCTCGCACACTTCTCTACAAAAACACTGATCATGGACCCCATCGCCGACTATCAATTATATGCGTACTCACTACACGATTGGATAAAAAAATGGAACCCCGTCGGGATTGCACCGCCCCACGACGCTATAAGGCAGAGGATTGATTTGGCTTATCGGCAGAAGATAGTACGCTTTTACATTGCAGCTGACCCTTTAAACTTATGTATTGTATGAGTAGTATCCACTTGTGGAGTATTTGAGGGCCAATGGAAGCACCTCCATCATAGTGCCCAGGATGCTTCACAGCGCCTTGGAAACAGTGAAGGCTGCAGATAAATCGATGATTCCAATCCCCTTTGAAGACATCAAAACTGATGACTCCAACATTAACGGAGATCTTCCGCCTACGCCAGATATAGGTGATTAGCATAAAATACTACCTTTTGACAATCAAGTAACTGGTGGTTGCACAGTGCCTCAGCCACTCACAGACGACCCTCTTGAGGACCTCGATATTGGTGCGATAAGGGGACCCCTGGACATGGTCTTACAAACCATCACACTTCCCCACGATGGACCAAATCCGATAACTGTCTCCAGAGTCATTATGACCACAGCAAAGACCACGGCGAAGAAAGCATCGAAGGGTCATGGGAAAGCAGCGGATGTGATTGGAGACAGTAGCATTCTTGGATGAAGCCCAGTGAAAATCCCCGGGCTTAAGCCTTGTATACTTAATGTATCGGTTTAATGAGAACCATGGTTGCTTTGTTCATCAAATTGAATAATACAGGGACTACAAATATGTAACTATATCTCGAGGTTCAAGTACACCTATCATCTAGGCTGTATTCTCTATCAGTTTGCAGTAATGTGAAATACATGGAGATTCTCACTGGGAACGGGCTCCGGATGCTGGCGGGTCGAACGGCGGACACGGGGTGGAGATGATGGTGGACCTGGGGGTGACGATGAATTGGGGAGAGGAGATGAATTTGGGAGAGGAGATGACGGCGAGGGAGAGCCTTCTGTTGCATCCATAGCGGGTGGATCACCAACCAAGTCATCGTTAACAATGTTAGTAGAGGTGATCGTTCGTTGAGGGTTTTCCTTCCATCCGCTGCCCTCCCCTTCAACACATGCCATAACCACATCTTCCACAACCGGGACGATAGGGTCACTGGGCCCGGAATCTGCAGACAGACACAATGACTGCCAGGTAGGCTGCAAAGAAAGAGAGGCTCACCCGTTTGAACGTTCTTAGGCTCACCAGCTTGAATACATTCGGGTTGGGGAGTTGGTTGGCCATCTAGGTTGGCAGGGGGTGGATGACCTGTACCGTTAGCTGGTGCTCCTACCTTAGCCCTTTCCTTCCCCTTCCCCTTCCCCTTTCGGTCACCGTAGTATTCGGCGTAAATTGGTAGATCCTCGAAATCAGCTAGCTTCGGTTTCAAGTTGGTGGTTACAGCGTCTGAATCCATAGGCCTGATAGTGATGGGGGGACCTGTCCAGTAGAAGAACGCTGCCTTCCTAGCGACAAGTTCCTGTAAACAGGCGCATACTTCTGGGAAATTCGACTTGAACAAGCTCATAACCTTTTCCTGCACAGCGGATGCAGTGCACTTCTGCAATGACTTTAAAATTTGTGGCTCGGCACTCTGTGTCTCCTTGTAGACAATGATGGCGGCAGCAAACTCCACCAAGCAACGACGAAATATGCTGATGGCAGTAATGGTTTTCCCTCCAACACGGGTCTCATAGTGTTCTGAAAACCAACTCTGAAAATACCGATAATGCTGCCTTGCTAGGGCGATTTCATGCTGCTCCTGCCAGTGGATTCCTTCATCAGTGTAGTATGAACGACGGTCAAGTACCTGGGAAAGCTCCAAGAGGGTTCCCAAGGCAATAATATCCATCAGACCCTGCGTGGTAAACGCCTTCGGAATGTGGGGGTTAGCCAGCTGCGAATAACCCGGCTGAAGGCAGTATGTTGACCACAACACCATCATCCTTCTGAGCATAGCATCCAGCTCGTCGTGGATGTCGTTTGTTATCCTGTAAGACAACATAAAAGTATGCACAATTCCGAAGATGGAAGCCTGTGTAGATGCACTCGAATAGAAATGGCGTCCATAGACGATGGAATCCTCAACGGTAATCACGAAATGCGGAGTATTCGGTGGCATGTACCTGTTTCCAATTGAAATTAATCAAGTATGTCCAGAACTGACAATTGACCCACAAAGTATCGCCAGGGCCCAGCAGAACACCCTCATACTCCCAGCATGCATCGGAAATGTCGCCTTCCTTCCATGACCTATCATTAAAGGCATCGATAGAACCCATGTCCACCAGTGGAAAGCCTTGGTCATTATATTTAGGACGGTGAATGACCCAGTATTTATAACCAGCCATAACCTGAATAACCGTTCCCATCCCATGATCGTCGATGTGACTCCAGGTCGTTGCACCTCGAGTGGATGCTGTAGCCCATGTCATGGCGTCGCTGGGGAATTGCACACTGGGCAAAACTCCTCGCATACCCCGCGTTTCCTGCCAAGCTTGCTCATTTGATGCTAGATGCCTACAGAATTGAAGTAGGGAGTATGGTAGACCAGGGTAAGTATAACACACCTGTAGTGTGCAGGCATGGGAACTGTGGCCCCTCCCATCGGTAAGTCAAGCATATTAAGAACGCGGGGTTCCCCTCGCTTGTCTTTGACTAACAAATCTGCCAATGTGCCAATCCGTAACATTGGCTGGTCTCCAGAGTCAAAACGCAGGGAACCGACTAAAAAAATGTGAGAAGCAAGAATTCCATTATTTGGTATACGGTATATACCTTGCATGGCCCTTTCGACATTCAAAGGCCCCAAATTTGCTAGACCCTGACTATCAAAACGAAAGTCTTTTGGGGCAGGGCCTGATATTAAAATGTTCCTACAGCGAAAAATGGCTTGAACTTGTTCCCCGTCAAGTTTTTCAAGCTTGTCTATCGTCGTCACAAAGAAGGCAGAAGCCCCACTCTGTGGAACATATTCGAGAGAGGAAGCGCTATCCTGATGATGAAGAGGTCGGCTGTTCTGATATAAATGTTCCACGCGCTGTTGAATTTTCTCTACAAGTGCGCATTCGATGTTTGCCTATAATTCTGGTGAGACATTGCATATTGATGAAAGACAAGCAATCAGCTCACAGTCTGTTTGGGCGGCTTGAATTCATACTCCATTGGACGTCGCTCTCGGTCAATGGAGAAGAGCCTCATCCGAAACCCACCTTCTGTTGCAGGGGGGTCTTCATCTATAGGGGGAAGTTCGGGTACATCACTCCGGCTCTTCTTGAGAAGAACCGACACCATTGGTATGAGTGGTATATCTGGTTCCCTTGTCCGCGGAAGTTTGACTGGCCGTTCTGAAACCTCGGCTGCTTTGCTTTTGTTCTTCCGTTTTTTCGATGGTTCTGAAGTCATAGTGTTTAAACCTTTGAGCATAGCAGCTGCTTTTTCGGCAGCCTCTCGTTGGCCTACTTTACGTCGGGATGCTCTAGTGGGCGGCTTTGTGGTATCCGGGAGGGGTGCTGGTTCGTTTGCGGGGGAGGGATCGTCGGGTGGCGTAGAAGGTTCTTCGGTGTTTTCAGTTTCCATATTTGATCCGGGAAATTCATCCATATCAGCATCCCTAATGCGAGTGGTTGAAGAAATCGATCCGACATTGCCCTGTTCCTCGTTGGTGGTGACATTCGTCAAACCTGATTGCCCTCCGATTGCCGAAGTTGAAGGTGAGGGAGAAGTTCCAGAATCAGTTCCTGAGAAGGGTGGGTCCTGAGATGGTGACGCAAACGTAATGGAAGTCTGGCGTACTCTTAACAAACCAATGTAATACGTCGGCGTTGTGGATGTCCATGACATCTGACGTATGTTGAATGAATTCGTTCAACTGGCTGCCCTGGTCGGCACCCAGCGCCGTATTCATCAAAGCTTTCCATAGAGCATTCTCCACCCTTCGTAACTCCTCAGGCTTACCGTTCCCCATCGCGACAGTATGCTATGAAAAAAGAAAACATCAGTCCTGTTACATGAACACTAGGATGGGGATCATGGCGCACAGAAATGAGGTAGTCTCGGCGAATACCTTCAGAGTCTAGTTTCCTGGGACACAGTACGACCAATGGGGATACGGATACCGCCAAATAAAATGTATTGCGCATGACAGATGCTAGACCCTTCAACTCGCCTGACAGGGATTCTATGGTTTGAAGGTAACCCGCTGGCATTTCAAGTATTTTGCCTCGCCTGATTGACTAGAGTTAATGCACTCGACAGGTCATATATGCAACACTATCGCACTCATTGAGGCTCTGACGCAATGCTTCATGATCAGAGGGAAAATCCATGAATCCCTGTATCAGAAGTCAGTGAAATAGAATTGATGGCCTAGAGGGCACCTACTACTCGAAACCACCAGAGGCAAAACACAAGAACCTCCATGTTATACATGATCCTGTTGAAACTCTTCCCACGCTCATGGACACGAGCACGAATCAAGCTGGTGAGTCCACACTGGAAAAGCTCTTGCGCCACGCTTGCTGAGGCATTTGGTTCTGGCGTCATGGTAGAAAGTTGATGGGAAGAGAATCGTGTAGAGTCGTAGAGTCTATGAAAATTTCCTATGACACCTGTCCAGTCTTCCAACGAAGCAAGTACCTACTGTGTGCATTAGAACCATGAGGCATAAAATGTACTGCGGAATACCTTTGATAGCCGCGCAACGTCTTTGAAATTCGGGGGAGAAGTACGTGGCACATGAATGAAATCGGGATGACGTGGGGTACCAAGAACGTCTGCAACAACATCAAGCAGTTGGTATCGGAAAATGATGTGGGCAGCATAAACAAGATGCTGGTGCCCAGCATGGAAAGATCGTTCCAGATGTATCAATGACTTTCGTGTCTCGTCGGGAGCAATGTTGCACTCATCCGGTGCAGTACCCAAAAACTTTTGAATGAAAACCGTCGCTCCGGAATCCTTCATCGGTCCTCTTTCAATCGCCTCAATCTGTTTTGCAAGGGACTGTGAGGAGTTGCATTAGCCAACTTGTTTCAGCAGGTTGCTGGAATGTCGCCTACTAAAGCCATGTCGATCAGCATTTGTGGTTCGCTAGAGTCCTTGAGCGTCGTTTCCAGATACGAATGTTTCTCGTCACACAAGACGATTCCATTCAACCAGGGGTAAGCACGAACAACAGCAGAGCAATCGGTTCGTACAGATAGAGTCTTCAGCATGTTGAATGGAGGATGTGGAAGGTAAAAGAAGGTTGTTTGACATCAAACCGAACGGCACGTGATAATGTTAAATGAGTCAAAACGTCATCTGACTCATAACGTCATCTGACTCATCAAGTTATCAACAATCAAGTTATCAACAAGTTAAAACAATTTTTGAACAACAACATGACTACGTTAGAGCTCCCTTGGGCTGAGATAAACGTAGGAGGAACACTTTTTCAAGCCGATCCCGAAGCTCCTCCAGGGTCGTTTGTCCTACAGTGGCACACAGCAGGATGCACACTGTATGCGGTGTGTGGGGAAAGCGAAGAGATTGATATTCGGCTTGATGGCGAGGTATTCCAGATTAGAGTATGGATTGTCCCTTATGTCTTGATTCCAATCTGATGCATTTACAATTAGTATCAAGATGTGGGTGAAAAGACAAATACCTGTGTCTGTTATCTCCGAATGCATTCCTGTCGCCCTCTCTTATGGGCAAAGGGGACAGAGTTTGTCGCCGGATATTCGAAAAACGGCATACTTGCCATAAAAATCAACGTCAGCGACGAACGTGTCCGTGAACTGTATCAACAGCTTGTGGTCTGGATGGCATATGCATCGTATCCAGGTGCTTCAAAAGCGATGGACAAGGATGCGTCAGACGCCCTGTGGGTGTCAATGGTCAAGTAAGTCCCCACTACAATTTTTGCATGTAACATAAAATGGAAAATGCCTCAGAGAATACTGTTTCGTCAACGAGGATGACCCTGAACCTGTGAACGAGCACCCCGTGTATGTGTCTCTTCTGTCATGACTGGCTTAAATGCTAAATGGATTGCAAAGTATATTCAAGTCAGATTGGGGGGACCTGACCCAGCATGACATAGAGAAGTTGGAACCAGGCAAAATGGCCAACGACGAAATCGTCAATTTTGCGCTGAAGTACGTGGACTTTCTATATTTATTTGCACCATATCTATTGCTTATGTGCATCTTCTACTTTCCGCCCAGATTATCGCTAGTCAGGTCAGAGAGTGACGAGGCAGATGTCTTAAATCTGCATCTCTTTAGCACATTTTTGTTCTCAAAATTGTCAAAAGGGTAAGTATATCAAACTTGTTTCAATGATTCAGCCCTACTAAGACTTGCATGTGTAGAAAAATGCATTTGAATGAGAAACTCGGAGACACGAAGAAAGTAAACGTGTTTGAGAAAGACATTTTGTTTTATCCGGCCCATAAAGAGTAAGTCATGATAAATATCCATATTGTGATGACTTACAGTAGTCGATGGACCCGCAACAGCAAGCATTGGTTCCTCGTTATTGTCGATGGACCCGCAAAGGCGCTAGCATCTCCTGTCGACCCTCATTTGGATAAATCAAACGCCCAGACAAAGGGTGCTGGCACTGACCCTACGTAACGAAACTCTTTTCTTTTTCACCATGATCAAGCTAATTTCATTAATTCCAGAATCATATACCTCCTAGATTCTTATCGGTCGCATACGTCGGACTCAGCAATGGACGTAGTCGTTGACCATCTTCGGTTTGAAGCCCGCAAGTGGGAAGATATGGATATCAACGAAGGAAATATTATCCAGAGCAAGCCGAGGGTCAGTGTGGAATCATTTTCCCAACCTTTCCTATTTAACAGTTTCTCAGGTGCCAATCCAGCCCAACGACTATGATTGTGGCTTCTACATAATCCATTTTTTCGATCTCATCATGAGCGACCCGCAGAAGTACAGACAAATCCTTCGAGTAAGCATTTATGACATGGACTCTTGATGTGCTTGTGTAACGAGAGTTTCAGGCAGCAAATCATTCTACCTCACGCACAGATTGGAAGGCCAGTGAGGTAGCGAGGATGCGAAAAAAATTGAAGGACTTCATCAACATATCGTCAGAATATTCGATTTAATACAAGTGTCATGTATATACTATGTAGTATGAAATTGAGATCTTCACACTTCATGGGAAATCCCTTCTCTGTTGGAAACTCAAACTATGTGGGTTGGGCATGAATAGCGTTGAACAAGTTAATAGCCAAATACATAAATTGGCCCTGAAACCTGCACAACGGGTTACAGGTTCACATAGTGTCACACCATTTCATTTGAGCTGAAGCTCCTGGAAGGTATTGAACTGACAAAAAGGAAGGTTTATACAGTATAATAAATGGGGGAACAAATACAACATTGAGCAGAGAAAGAGCTCTCTCAGGACCTGGCTTAGTGGACCTGAAACCGGCAAGACGTGCCGACGATCGGCCCTCCAGAACCTGAACCGGCAAAAATGGTCCCAGAATATGGACATTTATGCCCGCACAAACTGCCGAACGTATAGGAGCCGTCTCAGGTCCTCCAAATACCAACAAAGAGATGGTGCTATCGATCGATGGCATCCCATCGATCAAGGTTGCCCTCTTTCCCCAACCAACACGATGGATGAGCACTATGAGTCCCACTATTGCCCTGCCTGTAAAAGAGGCTTCAAAACTACCCAAGGAAGGAACAGCCACCTCCGTACTGCTATGAGTTGTGCCTGGTATAAGAGTGGGAAAAATCGCGCATTCGACATGGAAGTCCAGGACTTCGAAGGGGGGGGATTGGATATTGGGGGTACTGGTGATATCAACGACTGGGATGATATGATGCCAGGTGATGTTATGAAGGATATGGAAGATGTCATCGAGTTTATCCCTTCAGCTGGTAGTGAGGCCATTCCAGAAGCCGGGCCTTCAGGCGATGCACGATCTAGGCATATCGTGGATTCCATTCACCTCGACCAGGGCGATGATGAAAGGGTTGAATTCACCAATACAAAGGCAGGTTGGGTCATAGGTGTGGCGGACACACTATACAAGCAATGGCATACGAAGTTTGGACACATGGATGAAGATATAGACATGGACGGGGCGAGTGGTGATAAGACGGATTATGCCCCATTTGCATCGGAAATGGACTGGAGAATTGCGAATTGGGTAGTAAAAGATGGACCTGGCCATGGTGCATTCGACCGCCTCCTAGCAATTCCTGATGTGAGCCAACATTTCAGTGACTCTGCAATATTCATATGTATCTTCTAGGTTCGAGAAAAATTAGGACTCTCTTTCAATAACATTCGAGGTCTACACAAATTGGTCGACCAGATCCCATCCCGTGCAACATGGAAAACTCGACATTTGTCCTTCACAGATCGCCCAGGCGAGAAGTATCGCGTTCACTTTCGTGACCCACTTGAGGCAATCAGGAGTCTCTGGGGGGATCCGAAACATGCAAAAGATCTTGTTTATGCACCTAAAAGGGTCTTTTCTGATAATCAACAGACCAGTCGTATCTATTCAGAGATGTGGACAGGTAAATGGTGGAATGGAGTGCAAAAGGTATATAATAGACCTTTTTCTACGATACAGAGAAGTGATAGTTCTTCAACGCAGAAGCTACCCGATGGATCGACGTTGGCACCAGTCATTATCGCCACAGACAAAACAAACCTGACGCAGTTTTCGGGAAATAAATGTGCTTACCCCGTTTATCTGACCCTCGGAAATCTTCCCAGGGCCATTCGACGGAAACCTTCAGAACATGCATGCATATTGGTCGCATATCTTTCGGTTGACAAGTGTCAACGAGGGTCCTTCACAAAAGATTTCCAAAGGGCTAGAAATCATCGCCTTTTCCACGAGTCTATGCGTCTAATTTTGAAGTCGCTGAAAGTGCCATCCGAGGAAGGAGTGGACATGATTGGGGGTGATGGGGACATCAGAAGGGTTTATCCGGTGTTGGCATCATATGTTGCAGACTTCCCTGAACAGTGTCTGGTCTCGTGCACCAAATATGGCACATGCCCAAAGTGCCAAACACATGCGGAACACCTTGAGGATTTCGAGCGCTCAGAGGACCGTACACCCTCTTGGACTGTGAAAACGTTCCAACAGGCGCGGATGGGGGACCCATCCGTCACTGAATTCCGTAACCGATGCATGTCAGAGAACGTTACCCCCTGTGTGGGATACAAACCCTTCTGGACCGATTTCAAATGGGCTAACATCCATACTGCTATTACCCCTGACGTTCTCCACCAACTCTATCAAGGTGTTTTCCGACATCTTCTGAATTGGTGCAAAAGGGGTGTCTCAGAGGCCGAGTTGGACGCTCGTATTCGGGCACTTCCCCCTTCATTTGGAATCAGACATTTCAAAAATGGAATATCATCATTGTCGCAAGTGTCCGGCAACGAGACGAAGGCCATTGCAAAGATACTTCTTGGATGTTTGGTCGGGATCGCACCTAAAGGAGTGATAATTGCATGCCGCGCTCTCCTGGACTTCATCTACCTTGCGCAATACAAGACACATGATGATACAACACTCGAATATATGGAGGATGCGCTGCGACTCTTCCACAAACATCGTGCGGTGTTCATTAATCTGGGGATTCGTAAAGATTTTAATATCCCAAAGTTTCACTCACTCCTCCATTATGTGGAGTCGATCAAGTTGTTTGGAGCCACAGACAACTACAATACAGAAATGTTTGAACGTCTTCATATAGACTTCGCAAAAGCAGGGTGGAGGGCATCGAATCACCGCGATGCCTTTCCTCAAATGATGCGATGGATTGATCGCCAGGAAAAGGTGTCAGCATTTGGCCAATACATCGCTGAGCAACGGCCAGCATCGGATGCTTCCCTTAATCCCGTGAAAAGTATACCGAACTTCGCGGGACAACCCATCCATATTGCTAAACACCCCCATGCCCCTAATTGCCCCATCACAAGGATTGAATTACAACATGGTTGTCCATCATTCTCGCATCACATCAAACTGTATCTGAACGCCATAGTGGGCTCTAGGATTCGCGAGAGACACATCGACAAGGCATCGCTTCCTTTCACCAAACTTGACGTCTACCATATGTTCAAGTTCTTACCCACTGCACTAGACGATGGCGTTGGGGAAGCCAACAATGCTGAATGTCAAACAGTAAAGGCCATGTCCAGTATCGGGCAAAAAGCAGCTAGATTTGATGCTGTAGTTGTGCTACATAACGATGACGCGGAGGCCACTGGGCTGATGGGTAAGGACAAATATAATGTGTAATTTTATTATTGATCAAGCATGCTGCAGGTACCAAGATTGCCCGCGTGAAGGTGTTATTCCGGTGGCCAAAGAGCAATGAAATTCTAGCCTACGTTGAATGGTACACGAAACCGAAGGCCAATCCAGACACCCATGGTATGTATTCGATTCAAAAGTCTCCCTTGCGTGCGGACGGACATGCTAGTGCGAGCATTGTGCCACTGGCGAATATACGACAGGCTTGTCAATTGTTTCCGCAGTTTGGGAAAGACGCCGTAAATCCGCTTTGGAAGACCGATAATGTGTTGGACCTCTGCCCTTCATTTTTTGTCAACAATTGGGCTGGCCTGTACGCCTATCAAACGATTTGGTAGTGCTGCGCAGCTGAATCAGATGGGACGCAAGTTCAACAAATTCTTATTGCGCCTGTAAACTACGTAGATCTCAATTTATGTGACGCCGCCATCGTCTCCTTGTAATCACTATTCCAACATTTAGCGGGCTGGTTCACAGGATTAATGTTCGTTTCAAAGAACCAGGAAGACAAAACGTACTTCGGTGCATGATTTGGTTCCAGGGGACGACGATGGTCACTCGGGGACTAATACGGACCTTCAACCCAGTCACCCTGGTTGGAACATTCTAGTCCTGCATGTAAGAGCTTGCAATTATCGATCTGGGGAAAGAAACTTACCAGATCGTCCTTGGAATAGGACAAGAAAACGGCGTCGATCCACTTCGTGCCCCAGAAAACTTTCACTCGGTCGCCGTACTGCACAAAATGGTGAGTGAAAAGACGATGTATTGGAATAGAACATATGCCAAAAGTCGCCATTGTTGCGTTGTAGGTTTGAGATAGGTAAAGGATGAATAGCGAAGAGAGCCGCGGTCGACTGTTAAAACAGTCGAATCACGTGACCTTATATAATTTGTTCCCACGATTTGCTGACTGCAAAATCGATTAAATAACACGTTTTCATGGAATAATATAGTTGTTACAGACCGGTAAGTCTGTTGCTACTTCTTTCAGTGAAATTATTTATCACTCACACCACGCTTACATTGCAAATTCAGTGGTGCGTAGAAATCCCAACCCTAACCGTCTTCCACCTTTTGAAATTCACATTAAAAATTCATTGCTTCCGTTATATGTCGAAGGCTGACAGGCTGCGAGGAACAAGATTAAATTTAAAAGCAGTTCATTCGGTCTTTGTAAAGTAAGCGGTAGGAAGACAACGGCAAG
>Ga0193724_1000144_pt1 | contig 17641 bp, 24 predicted proteins | sample H2a1metaG_FD_146005 | JGI IMG/M metagenome (GOLD analysis project Ga0193724, IMG submission 146005) | Soil microbial communities from a riparian zone of the East river system, Colorado, United States - H2a1 | ecosystem: Environmental > Terrestrial > Soil > Riparian zone | place: USA: East River... | reverse complement strand
GGGAAAGAGCAGAGAAGGCATATCTGGGTAAGTTTTGGGCATATTTTCCGAATCACATGTGTTATTAACAATTCTTGTACAGAAGTTACAAATCCCAACGCGAAGATCTCTGTGAAAACAGTGAAAAAGGCGTTCAGCTTGGTAAACGAGTATTCGACGCATTCACAGTTAGCTGGGACAAGGGAGGAGAAGGAGCATTTTGAACGCTTACGGGGACAATTGTCCGAGCTCCTGGAAGCCATTTCTCCCAGCGAGGTGTCAGTAAAAGGAAGCGTTGGCTGTGGTACGTTCTTATCGAATGGTTGATTTCCTGAACATTAAAACGACACGCTCCTCCAGGTCTCTCGAAATTTACTAGGGATATGCTTGCACAGCTCGCCAGAGAAGAAGATGTAACGGAACTTAACATAATATACCAACAACTGTTACAACGGACGGATGACGACGATGAGCCCGTTGAAGTCCATGCGCTTGATGAATTGAGAATCGAGGACGTTTTCAGCGGGGCTGCCGACTTGGGTGTCGAGAAAGAGAGTTTACTTACCCGAGAACAGCTGGAATATGAACTGTCGTTTCCGGATGGACGCCCGGTGGTCTTCAACGACAGAATCCATCGCAACGGACTGACGGCTTGGAAAGATCAAGATGCACTGAAGGATGCGCAACTGGACCTCCTCGATGACCTACGACTGCAATGGCACCAATTAGTGGGCATTAGGGCAATGGCAAGGATGTCATTCTCCGCTGGCCAGGGTGTAGGATTGAAATCGGGAATTCTAGTTGCGGATGAGGTCGGCTTAGGGAAGACGGCACAGCAAATGGGGTTTAACGCCTTTGTCAATCAAGAGGCTGAAATGCAGGTCCTGGGGAATGCATTATCGCCAGCGATCGGTGAGTTTTCTTCTTTCTGGTTTCTGGTGACCTAGTAAGCACCGGCGCATGGAATAGATACTTATTATATTTCTTTCGCAGCTAAAAATTCATTCTACGGTGGGATGGCGACAATACCAGACCTTCCCCATCTTTTCATCGTCCCAGGTTCCCTTGTCGCTCAGGTCCACCGAGAGCACCAGGTCTTCTTTAAACGTCATTCAATCGACATCTTGATCTACAGCGGAACAGGGAAGCAAAGGGCCGAGTTTTGGTCTAAGGGTGGACCGTACCATCTGTCCAAACATAAACCACGACATCGCGTGATTATTGCATCTCATTCTGTACGTGCTGCGTTAAATGTTTATCTCGCCTGTTCACTCAACGTTGAAAACTAGGCATTGATTGGCGATGCCAAGCTTGCCTTTGACATCCCCCTTCATCATAAAAGCCATAGCAAGAAGTCCTGGCTATCACCGGCGAAAAGGTCCAATGTGCCACCTACCATCTATGACCTCGAGTTTTTGAATGTGTGCGTCGATGAAGTACACCAAATGCGCAATAAGGGTGTGAGGTACTGGGCTATTCTGGGAATACGTGATCGTGCGGTTATGGTTGTGGCTACTACGGCCACCCCTCTGCACACGTCACCGAAGGTGCAATGTAGTCCATTTCCTTGTGAGCTGACACTGAGCAGCAGTCATATAGGATATCATATCCTTAGGGCGAATTATCGGAAACGGGTACTTCATGTCTGAAGATGCTGACATTGCCTATGCTGCAGACCAACGACAAATCATGAAACTGAAGAAGAGCAGTACCAGCGAACAGATCGCGGTGAGAATAAATATCCTGACGCGGTACCTTCACGGCCATGAAGACTAACCTCTTGATGATCTAATTTGACAGATCAATGCCATCCAGCACTGTGCCGTCAAACGCATCCAGTCGGGTTTCCAAGGTCGAATGATTCGTCGCACCGTTCTTAGCAAAAACTTTGAAGGAAAATCTATCATACCGTTGGAGCCATATGTCCACGTAAATGCCATTATTCATCTACGAGATTGGGAACGTCAGGTCATTCTAAATTTAGCGGGGACGGCTTCGGAGGGGTGAGTGTAGGGTCACGAAGCAGATATTCACTCTCAATGGATTTAACAGAGTTTCTGCGGCTTGCGACATGGGCCAGTTCTACACTAAGGTGAGCCAAACCACTGGTGGTCATAGCAACGCTGCTCAAAATGGTTGTTCATACTTCAAGACTTTCTATCTTGAATATCGAGTTGCTCTCGGATGGGGTGGCGAAGCCGAACAAAGAGACAAGCCCCAAGAGTTTTTCAAAGCGCAGAATGATTGGCTTGAAGAAGGAAGTGCTAAGATAACGGCAGCTGTTCGCATTGCAGTTCATCTTCTGTCCAGGGACGATGCACCTCCCGTCTTTTTTGATGGCGAAGGTGGATTCGAAATCCCGCCCTTGCCCGAGATCTCGCAAGGGGCCGATCTGCCTGGTCAAACAAGGAAAATTTTGATCTATCAAGAGTGGCCGACTCAATCAAAGCTGTTGGCACACGTACGAATGCTGTCATTTATCCATGCCTATATCCATTCATGACTTCCCAGGTTCTCAAATTATGGGGAGTTGAATCTCTTATCATCAATGGTACAATGACGTTCGCCGAGAGGTCGAGGGTTGTGAACGAGTTCCGAACCAATCCTTCTTGCCCCCGAGTTCTTATATTTTCGGTAGTTGGTGCTGTTGGTCTAAATCTTTCAATGTCTGATACTCTAATTCTTTTGGAAAGTATCTCATTACCCTGCCGGATAATTGGGAGCTGATTTCATTCACAGGATCAACCTTGGAGTGCTCAAGACGAGCGGCAGATAATAGGTCGTGCCTGGCGCCAACCACAAACCAAAGTTGTTTATGCTTACTCTTTGCGAGCTTTCGGGACGACCGATATTTTGATGTCTTCTGTGGCACGTGGAAAAGCATCGTTGTTGGAGACATTTGCAGGGCAGTCCAGTATGTATCGTTCACCATCGATCATCTAAGCACTCACATCTGTCAAGAACTGGTCGACAGCCTCAAAGGCATTGCTAATGAACAGAACAATGCAGACGACGGAGACAATCAAGACAAGCAAGCGAGACAGGAACTTTCTGACTTGCAAAAACCAAAAAAGAGGAAAGAGTCCCACAGCGTCGAATTGGCAAAAGACAAGTACACTGCCAACGAAGGCAAGCAGCAGCATGACAACAAATTGTGTGAGCCACCTGTAGTGGAAGACAACCAGTACGGAGTGGGAATTGAGTTGACTGTGAAAGGCAAGTTGGACAAGAGCAACGAAATCAACACCAAGCGCCGACGAAAAGCGGAAGATGTCTCGAAACATGACAATCCTGTTGAAGATCCAATCGAAGATGTCAGTCTCGGCGGCTTTGGTAAGTTTTATTGCATACTTGTAAGCTGCAGCACTGTCGGTAACTGTCTTCACAATCTTGCAGCATCCGAGGAATGTGGTGCAGATTCCGGTGAGCAAGTGATATCTCTGTCATCTCTACGGAAAATAATATGTAACTTCAGCATTTGATGATACCTCGAAGGAAACCTCAAGTTTTATGCAGTGTGGCCAGCTCTTTGGGAGAGAGCCACTCCCTTGTCGTGAAACGCCTAACCATGTCATGACCCAACCGAGTAAGTTATAGAAACTTTGACACTGGCTTAGCGATCAACTAACACCGCCGGAAAGCTCTGCGTCAACAATGGAACCCCATCATCGAAGATGAGTCATTCGACGAGTTGTTTGATAAGCCATCCAATATATTTGATAAAGGGCATGGTAAGTTCTATGTATTCAACCAATGCAATTATAATTGACTAGACACCTGCCTCTGATAGAAATTGAAAGTTCTTCCTGTCGTGAGTGAACATCTTCCTAGAACTGATTCAGTCACTGACCATTTGTACAGGTGTCGACCGTTCCTCTGCTACTTCTCTACCTGCCATGCCCATGTTTGTCCAAGCAGTTAAGCAGAGGGTGGCTGCTTCCTCATCACGTATGAAACCAAAACGCACAAGGCGATAAGTTGGCGAAATCAGATGAAGATGGTGATAAGCAGGCACCCCTTTGTAGAGCGCTTGCTAAGATTACAGCTCTTTTCATATCTGTACAGAATTGTGAAATCACAAATTATCTTTGCCTCTGTTTATACTAGGAGCGGCTCAGAGCTAAATGTTGATGTTCACTATGGTGTCGAGTGACTGACCCCCACACTGGTTAAAAGATGGCGTGATTGCAATGATGCGATCAATGAGATGCATACATTAACCCATATTCGACATTTAACATTGCCCTTACTTCTGCCGCTTTCTAGCAGTGAAGAGGTTAGGCAAGAAGGCAAATACAAAGAAAAAAAAGCTGCGAAAACTAACACTGACAACCCCACAACAATGCTGAGGAGTAGCTAGCAGTCCTTCGGTGGTGGTGGGCAGTCCCATTACCTAAGTTTCGAAGCAGGAGTGATGGGCAGAAAGTACATTACATCTAAGGCCACAAACCTGACTTACCTGCCGCTGACCAACGTCACCAGTATTGGCAGCTCTGCTAAAGTACGCGACAGCCAATAACTAGTCCAACTAGGTGACCTCGTTGAAGCAGTCAACGTCAGCCTATGTCAACTGTATATCGTGGAATCCAACTCACCCTGATCACCTCAAGTCAAAAGGACAGAAGAATAATCTTCTGGGATGCATGTATCACAAAATAACTGACCAACCTGAACACGAACATGTTTGTTGTCTGGTTGCTTCCTTGCTACATTGGACGACCATATCCTCTTTCTTTCACAGATAGACTGTCCGTGGTTCGGTTTGCAAACCTCATAAACTAGGTTCGGACCTGCACCGAACCTCAGGTTCAGGTGCGCTGGTGGTGCCGCACCCAAACCCGAACCTGAGATGGGGTGCAGGTTCAGGCTGAGATTGCACCCTGAACCTCGGTGCGAACCTCGGGTGCACCCATTCTATCTAGACTTAGTTGATTTTATAATATATATTTATTTTAATATATATTATGGCCGTAAGGGCAAGGACAAGATTGAATCTAGCTACCATTATATACTACTCTAAGTGTGGTTGTGTTTGTTCAATCATGGATCAACAAAACGCGTCGCGTTTGTAGCTAAATGCATGACATCCCATCACCACTGGCCCATCATGCTGAAGACTTCGAACGCAGAGCCGCCGACTCAGATGGATGGAGAGGGGGAATGAAGCCTGGGTGGTGGTGCTTCCACAACCCAGGCTTCCAGGTGTGTCATCATGTTTCACCCAAGTGCCCAGCTGACAGAGTCAACAACACCAGAACCCACGCGTCTCCAATGCGTCCCCACATTGAATGCATTTGGGAACGATGTGACGACACATTGAGGACATCTGGAAACGACCACGGGAGGAGACTGCACCAAGCGACACTGGCACCCCATCACGTCAATTGACGTGGGTGGCATTCACGAGGTGCTGGCAGCCCCCCCTCTTCTCTTGCACCTCGCAACACTCCCCGTCACGTCAATTGACATGTACGCGGCGTTCGCGAGGTGCCGGAAGCCCTCAAGCCCCTCGCACCTTGCGACCCCTTCCGTCACGTCGAACATACCTAGGAATGCGCCGAACACGCCTAGAACGTGTTGAACACGTCTGGGAACACGTTGAACACGTCTGGGAACGTGTCGCTCGTGTCCAGGAACATCTGGGAATACATCGAACACGTTCGCAAGGTGTTGGCCCAAGTTGCAACATCGAACCTGGTGCGATCGGGTTCGAACCTGAACCTGTAGGTGCAGGTGCGGGTGCAGCATATGGCCACACCGAACCTCCAGGTGTGGTTTCGGGTGCAGCCAAATTTGCCTGAACCCGCACTGAACCGAACCGCGGACAGTCTATTCACAGGGCAAGCAGGTGGGGGACCTGGATAAGCGTCGCCAGTCAAAGGGCTTTCAAGGATATGTCCAGAACAAACCAGTCACTAAAAGTCTCTTCAGAAGCACACCGGCCGCCACCAAGACTGCTCTCCCAGCAGCAGCAACTTGCTTCCGCACAGCAGACATTCATTATCAAACCAGCTCTTCTCACCTCCGCTTCGCCTCAGTGCTACCTGCAGAAAGGTGCATGCCATGTCACAGGCCGCGGCCTCCCCATAGGCTCCGACGACTTGGAGGAGGTGTGGAATGATCAGGATCGCAGCTGGGGGGGGCTGGGCATTACATTGGAAGCTAGCTAATCTTCACCTCCGAATGCTGTGAGTCCTTGATACTTATATTTGACCTTCATTGATGATGACATCCGCAAACTGGTTGACAGCGTCCGCATCGCACTGAAGCTGCAGATCATTTCACTCTCACCCCTTGGCAGGAGCCAGATCCATCTTGCATTCACTCCACACCCAACACCACCCCATTGTCTGCGCCTCCCCACACCGTCTGCATATGCTTAATGCGCCAGTGCATGAAGCTGCTTCCACACGAGTACACTGGCGTGGCTGATTCTGACGCTCTAATTGAGTGTGTTCAAGCAAGAGGATTGGGATGCAGGACGTGGACGAGACGAAGGCGTCGAGGTGTATTTGCAAGCACACGACATGCGATGGGCCTTGCAAAGGCCGAAGAACGCGAACAGACGATCCAGATGGTGTGGGATGCCTGGTGCATGGTCCTCGGCATTGTTTGGCGTGAGAATACACGATAAATGGGTCCTTGGAGCTCGACGAAGCGTAGGACCACAGCCACAACTTGCAGGCACTCACACTGGCTCCAACACGCTCAATATGCGCATGTTGGAGAGAAACCACTGCTCCCGCCACTCAGTCTCAGTCTTAGAGACGCTTGTCAGCCCCACACACTGGAGGCACTGTGATTGCATAAGGGGAGGAGGGTGGGGCATTGGACTTACGTGAGTTGACATTTGAATACATGGTTGTGTGCCCGTGCATTCGAAAGAAGCCTTCTGGTTTGCCAAATTTCGCCAAGGCAGCTTGGATGTGTTCTCTCGCTTGTCTTAGTTGGTCTTCAGTAGTTTTGGCTCTGTCAACCGCAGGGACGGCGAAGACCTGAGAGGCAAACCCATAGGATTTGGCGAAATGTAGGCGTGATTGATTGATGTCTATGGCAACAATGCGGGAAGCGCCCTGTGATTTTACAAAGGCGCAGGCAAGGAGGCTGATAGTTCCCACTCCAAAAATGAGGACAGTCTGCCCTGTGGAGAGATCGGCGCACCAGGACGTGTGAAGTGGGATGGAGAGCGGTTCTGCAAGGGCAGCTGGTTAGAAAGTGCAGTTATCAAGCATCCTAGAACTTGGGATAGACGTGATGTGAGAACTTTGAAGAACAAAAATAGGACTGAATACGAATGGGTGGAGGACTTGGACATGTGCAGGGTAGTCAGGTTATACGATCTTGGAGGGTGCCATTGGATGCACTGCTGCAGAAACGTGTGCCTTTACAGAGATTGTATCTTCCTATCTTCCTTTCTTGCATGGTTGCAGTGATGAAACATGATGCCAGGCTCAATAGTAAGAAGTCACCCTTCTGAAAGGGCAATTCCTGAGGTGCTTGTGGTCAATAAGCAGCATTGCCACAGCTGCACTGTGCTCGGATGAAAAACTCCACGTATTCGGATGGAGCCCAGACACCCAGGCCATCAGATGAGAGGTTTGGGCTCCTGAAATACTTCTGAAGTGCTGAATGATCTGAGTCACGGTGGCCATTGCAGGGGAAAATTGGTTATACCAAGGCTTGATGGTTATCGGAAAACCCTTGAGTTGCCAATGGCAACTCCCGAACCGCAGGGATCAGCGATTCCAGCTTGATACTGTGTTGCGGATACTGATACTGATTCTGACTAATATATGACTAAGCATTTCGTGGGTAGATTTGGTGCTGCTTTTGGTAATTCATGCATTACTCCTCATTCCTTTCTCGATTTTGCAACAACTCTCATCTAATTAAATATCAGGAAAATTGTCAGATAATGTTTGGGTTGCACTATGAAAGCTGCTGCCACAAGCATAAAGGCATTTTACATACAAATAAAGTAAGATTATTAGATTTCTGCAGAATTTTCCAACAACCTGCAGGTTTCTGTGGTATCAGAGCCTTGTGGACTTGTACTCTACTTGGAATGCTCATTCTCAATGAAAATATTGTATAATGGCACAAGGAAAGCACACAATAATTTTCCAGGAATTTATTCAATGCTCTATACACCTTTTATACGGTTATATGCACACCTGTTTAATTTGCCACATCTTGTCTCTGCCATTGCCTCATAGGTTTGAGCTTTTACCACCCTTTTTGAACTTCCTTTGTGTTATATTTCAACCCATTCCCCCTCCCCTTACCCACATTATGAGTATTTTCTACCTGAGTACCAAGTATTTACAGTTTTTGGCATTTGATTTTCCTAAGTGAAGATGTCATGTAATCCTTCCAGGGTATAGAGTTGAATTGTAGATAGGATCAAGAGAAGGCTCAAAATATTGTAAACATGCAGATCTTGTGGAGATCTAGTCAATCTTCTGCAAGCTCCCTAAATTCCATTGTTACATGATATTTTGACTACATCTTTGCAGCAACTGTATATAAAATTCTCAAAAAATACCTAAGCTCTTCTATCAATCCTAACTATTGATACTCTGGAGATATTTGACTATTTATTCATTCAGAAAAAGTCAGGTACCAAAATGCATTGCCAATACCATGAATGGCTTCAGCACTCAATGGATTTGATAATTTTGCCACTATCTACAACTAAATAAATCTCAGAATTTTTTCAAGTACCTCTCTGTGTGTTGTGCTACAAGTTATCCTGCAAAGACTAAGCATTTTGAGTTAAACTGGAGTCAGCATGAATAAAGTAATTCAAAAGTTGCCAGTTTTCAAGGATCCTTTGTAATGATCCTGATTTAGTTTGAAATGCTTGGACTTTGCAGGAGAACTTGTAGCACAATATATGAAGAGTATCTGGTAATATTTTGGGAATTTATCTAGTTGTAGACCACCAAGAGAATGCACAAGTCTGAACTTAAGTTGAAAGCAATTATTTTTTAATTATTTTTTTAATTATTTTTTTTCTGCAACACACATCAGTATCGGGCTGCGATTCTGTCTTGGGAACATAAGAAATGAACTGGCTCACCTTTAGGGGGAAACCACAGAAAAAACAACATCCAACAGAGAGTTTAAACGAGTGTCCCCATTTTGTCCACTTTGGGTGTGCCTCATTTGCCTTATTCGCAAGGCAATCAGAAAGACAATGATTTTGGTATTCCAGCCCCTGAGACCAACAGTATACACATGATTTCGCAAGTACCCCGCAGCCCATGCAAAGCCAGAGACCACACACGTCAGAGTAACCCGGGGGGGTTCGCTTTAGGACAGCTTGCACTCCAGCGAAGCGGTTTCAAAAAGTTGCTGATGGGGCAGGTTGGTTGATTGGGTTGCCGGGTGCATGGGATGAGTTATAGTGTGGCGCAAAGTAGCTTTCTGTGCTGGAGCACGACTGGAAGCTGTCGTTACTTCGCTTGCATTCTGGTTGGGGGACGGTTCGAGCACTGGAAGGAGATGGCTAGGAAAACGCTGGGGTCCAAATTCTGGTGGGTTGCATGCGGTGTCAGCTTCACAGACGTCACACAGCTGTGCATTCAGAAGCATACAGCAAGGGACGGCGACACCATCTAAGAATATTACAGGGTGGAGTCATCTGCACATGGATTTGTCATGAAGCATGTCATAGATGATAGATCTGCCAAAGGGATTGTCCACAGTAGCTTGCAAGTGGGAAGGATCAAAATAGACAATCGAATATCCAGGTTCCCCATCCTGAGCAGCTTGGCTTAGGGCCTGATAGTAATTGACAGTGTCTCTTGGGGGGCCAAGGTGGAATACAGCTCATACTGTTGGGTAGTCCAAGCAACAATTGAGCATTGACGTACATGCCATTCCCAAGATCTCTCCCAAGATCCACATCCTCTTGAAGTCCAATCACATGTCGAGTGATATTGACACATGGTAGGGCTCCCAGCCAAGCAACTCAGCCATACGATCACATTCCTCATGTGACCAGCAAAACAGCAACGCATGATCTTCCACGCCAAAGTTACGCTGGATGAACGACAGAATGTTTCCTGCAAAAGTCTTCTCCATGTCCTTGGAATGAACCGGGATCATCCTATGGGCAATCTCAGGCTGATCAGTGTCACAGTGGAGGACCACATAAATCTGTTGACCAAGTTTGGAGAAGAGTTCTTTCTCCAGTTTGCTTGGGCATGTCACTATCATCAACAAAATCGGCATTGGCATTCTTCCAAAGTATTCGAGCATATTCACACATGGTCTAAAACACTCGTGCTTGAGAAGCAAGTGGGCTTCGTCCACTGCAATGCAAGTGAGGCGTCCCAATGAGATGAGGGTTGTGACATAGGCCTTGAGTTCATCCCAGGTGCAGCTTTCGACAGCAACAAGAATGATCTGAGGCGATGCAGTTGGCTCACTGCCATTTTCCCAAATGCCACACAACAGACCATGCTTCCTGGCCCAACCTTTGTACTTGTCATGCATAGCAAGGAGAGGCAGGATCAAAAGTGTTGATTGGCCACCATCATAGAATGATACTGAGAAGGAGTGGTAAGGTTTTTCCTGAACCTACCAAGTTGATTAAGAATGCTTTGAAGAAACAACGACGGTGAGGATAATCATACCTGTTGGTCCAATAAGCAGGATAGATGGGTTTCTGCTGGTGATGAGTTCAGCAGCCAATGCTTGTTGGGTATGTCTAAATGTCACACGGTCATCTCCCAAAAGTTTCTTCAGGTCCCACAATTGAGATGGATGTAGCAGGTGAGTCACCGGTTCACCGAGCGGCCATGACACAGGACTCTGAATGTCCACCCCAACAGCGTCCAGCAGGGAAGCAAGATTGTTGGCATGGGTTTGGCTAATGAGCTGCACCATGTCAGGGATCAGAGTTTTCTTCACAGCTTCAGCAATGCCTATAACTGAGGACATTGTGTTTGTGCTCAATTCATGACCCGTTCCGTGATCAATCTGAGGTCTGGCAGCAGTACCAGTGGTGATCACCTGGTTTGGATGGCTCATGTCCTGAAGTAGGCTGGATGGGAAACCAACGAGGTCATGTCAAGTTCCACTGGTCCACATAGTTTGAAAGAATAGGTGCCTTCAAAATGAGTGGTAGGTTGTGCTGGCAGAACTAAGGATGGACCCTGACAGCATCCTGTGAGAACGACAAATGCTAACTGAGTTTTAATATGATTGCCCCCCAATATGGCCAGTAAGAAATGCAAGAGAGATATCAAGGAACTTTCATCTGCACCATCCAAACAACACTGTATGGCTCCGAAAAAAGGGAAACAAAAAGCAACTACTAGTAGTGCTGTTCCAGACACTTACAAGGTCTTATGGAGCGATTCCCTGGACTCAAACAGAACTGACAGACTTATCAATTGGCTTGATGAACACCCCTCCGAGAGGCACATGCTTTTCTCAGATTTGACACAAGATGCCAGAGCTGAGGGATGTTGTAAGGATGTTGGCAAAACACCAAAGAAAACTTATCATGCCATGATAGCACAACATGTCTTTACAAATGACAAAAATCCCAAGTATGTGCATCTCTACCATGCAGACCCAGATAGGTTCGCAAAATCAGTTGGTGATTGACTCACTACGTATGCCTTTCCCTTATAATTATTTTTCTTTGTACTTATGTTTGTTTGTAAAGTCTTAAGAAGAAACATCAGGAAAAAATAGCACTTCTTTGTACTACTGGTTCAGGCTTGACTTGGGATCAATTGATGGCACATCCTGAGCAACAAAATCTTGCTCGTAAGTTATTCTTCATTTCAAGTATAGAATGAACTAAGGGATCTTTCTCAGTCTAGATCCAAAGTAACTGGCCCTACTTTTCTTGTCTCCATGGTTACTGGTGATTGATCCCAAGCTTTAACCTGCACATCATTTCTTCACAACCTGATCAAGACTTACATGCCGAAGTGCTACAACACTTTCTCCCAGGTGCAATACAGGCATGCACAATAATGCTCAACAGCAGGAGACTAAGATTCACAAGGATGAGATGGATGAGAACTTGGACACCTCATCGTTTAACCAAGAACATGTGGCTTTGCCAAGTAGCTCCTCTGTGATCAATTTCTATGATCTCTCTCAACCTCCCTCACTTCCTTCATCGGCATTCCAGTCAATGTCCCATATGTCAGTTCCCCCTGCAACATATCAATCTGTGTTCTCTTCCAATCCACCCACTCTGTCAAATGCTCCACATGAAATATGTCAGCATACTTTACAAGGCTGAACTGAAAGCTACCACACATCATCCCTCATTATTCGCCGTATCCAAATTCAAGTTCCTCCCAATTCCCTTCACCAATCACACCATTGACGGACAATTCACTGGTTGCCACTCCTCCTCCTGAGCCTGCCCACTCCAGCACCCACTCCAGCACCCACTTCCCATGCACAAATACACGAGGACGAGGGTCCTTAGCTCCACCGCTTGGCCCTACCCGTGCAAGTTCTTCATGTCAAACTCGTGCGGAGGATGAGCAGCAACTTCAGATTGGGAAATTTGATAGCACATACAAAGTATCCATGGACCGGATTGATTGGAAGAAAGAATGTGAACACGAATAAAGCATGAAGGAAGCTGAGCTCAAGATGGAGAAAATAAAAATGGAGATGATGAGACTTCAATACTCATCTTCTGCCATTGAATGGGAGAAGCAACAGATGGAGATCCAAATGAACCAAGCTTGCCAGCCCAGGAGCGTCTCCTGAACCTTTACATCCAGCTTGAGCAAGCTTGCCATCAGGGCCTGCCCAGCTCAGTGGCTACACCAAGTCCAATGGTTGTTCCCACTCTCCCCACTCTCCCTGCTCTCCCCGCTCTCCCCCCCCTCCCATCGCAAGTTTTTCATCAGCACCAAGTGGTGTACTTGATGCCGAATTATGTTTTGACCTAAACAATTTTGAAGGAGGTGACATACCTGGTAGCTTATATCAAGAAGAAATGGAGCGTAGCTAGATATATGTTGTTTTTTTTCTTACTAAAAAATAACAAAGTTCTCAAGTTTTTGAAAAAGCAGGAAAGTAGTAAAATAAAAGGAAAACTGCAACAAAATGAGACATAAGGCCTAAGTAGAAGAAGTGTATAATGGACTGGAAAGAAGAACATTTTGCAACTGTATACGAAATGCAGCACCTGCCCGAGCAATAGGGCCATAGGAGCATTGTCAACATCTGTATTTATATTGAGTTAATCATCACTGGCATGGAAATCATAATCAGGTTCTGAGCTATCGTTCTTGCCATGTAAACCAACAAAAATACACCAATCCCTCCATTCGGCATCCAGGTTGTGGTTGTCATCCTCAAACTGTATAATAAGATTGTGGAGGATAATACAGCACCGGACCCATAAAATTGCCCAAAGGTGAAGTTTGTAAGAGCCGATTTGGATGCGGAGCTCACAGAGGGATTGGAATTTGCCTTTAAGGAGGCCGATTGCATGTTCAGCTCGAACATGCACAGTTGATAGACGAAAATTGAATCATTTCTCCTCGCAAGTGAGATCGACATTGGGTGGCTTTCAATAGGGCAGGACACACCAAGTTCAGATTGGATATGCTGAATCCGCCCACATCCATTCCCCTTCAGCAAGGAAGGATTGATGATCTGAAGATATACGGGTGCTTTGGAAAGCGTAAGAGTCATGGGCGCTTCCTGTATGCCCAAGAGAATAGTCGATGAAATGGAGGTTATGCAATAGCATGATGAATTGGCCATTCATCGAGTACTGGAAAGACTTGTCAAACCAAGCTTCTCCATGGAGGCCCGGTTTTTGAAACAAGGGGAAGGTGGTACCATCGACTGCGAGCCACCTGTTTCTCCATTCCGGAATCACTGTCTGCTGACTCCAATCTTTTGAGCTGATTTTCTCACTTTCAGTCGGCATACAGAAAGCCCACTCATGAAATTTGATGATTGCTAGCAAGCAATGTTTTGTACTGTTGTGAACAGTTCCAGGTGAGACACCTGCCCATTCTGCAATGTTGTCGACACTTGATGCATTCCCGTAGTGACCAATGCGATTGAGAAATATGGCAGGTTGGGTATTGATGGGAATCTGTTCTCTGAAAGACTTGCTGATGAAGACAGGATTGTCTCTGATGAGGGAGATGAGATGGTCGAAGACATCTGGGCTGACTCAAACCTTTCTTCAGAAACATATATCGCTATTCTCCTTATACCACCATAGGAGTTCCAACTGTGAGTTGTGGGGGATGCATATTCTGTGCTGGAGGTAGCAAGTGGAAAGAATTTCATCTTGCAGTCAGTTAAACTTATTTCGAATGAGATTTAGGATGTTGATTTCATCATCTTCACTAGAAGGGTTCGGATCTAGTTGATACGATCGACCCCCGATCTATCCAAGACACCCCCATCCTTGACCCACATGAACACCCCATGTATCCTCGCGTTCCCCACCGGAATCCATTAGTAACAACAGTCCCTGGATGTGCCATCTGGGAACGTGTACAAGGGCTGTCCAACAACGAGGGTGAATACATGTTGGTAGAAGAAATATTGGAAGGATCTTCAGATGAAGAACATGAAGAGTACATGCCACACAAACCACTCCCCCTTCCTCGACCATACACACAACACGAGGAATACTTACAAATGCTGCAATACCATAGGACAATAGGAAGTGCACCCTTGGAAATAATGGATGCAATTTGTCAGCACTATCAGAAATGGGAGGGCATGAGTCAAGACGACTCAGAAGTGGTAGGAAGCAGTGCGGATGATTCAGAGTGACTCAGGGACTTCATTATTGTATAAATAGGACACTTGTATAGTAATGTAAACTAGAACTAGTCTTGTTCACCCCCCAGTGTTCAGCCAAGAAGATCCTTAAGCTTTTTCATCGCCCTCATAGTCTGGTGGTTGCCAGAGTCAGTTGTTTAGCGCTGAACTGTAACACTAGTGAACCATCGCAAATATGTAGCACAGAGCCATCGGAAAAGGGAGAAATACTTCGTGATGAGGAAATGGGACTTGAGATAAGTAGCAGGGAGGATTGTTGTACATCACTATCGCTGTCAATGCTAGTAGCTTCAAGTTCTTCATCTGATAATATATATTCTAGAAGATGTAAGGTGGTGTTCTTATACTGCTCTTGGAGAGCATCAAGCATAAGACTTCGTTTTGTGAGCCGGAGTCGAAGAGGTCAGGGGGGCATGAATTGGGGAGCTGAGGCATAGTGCTTATCGTGGTATCATTATCGCGACTTGTGATGGGCAATCATATTAAAACTCAGTTGGCATTTGTCATTCTCACAGGATGCTGTCAGGGTCCATCCTTAGTTCTGCCAGCGCAACCTACCGCTCATTTTGAAGGTGCCTAATACATGGAAATCAATCCTTGCCGGCAGGCAGGAGTCGGCAGCATACAGACTGTGAGAGTCTCATTGTGACCTGATTGAATTGCTAAGGCAGCTTGACTCAATAGCGCGAGGTGATCTGAAAATCATGCCAAATGGTGATTCAAAAATCAGGTGACGATGTGATGCCAAAGACTGATCGGTATTTTGATCTCCAGCAGATGTTGCATGTGAAACGACAGACTCCTTGAAAGCTCCAACAATGTGACAGGCCTATGAGGGCTGAAGAAAAGACGACTCCTGGCTCTAGCAGCTGCGTGTCAGTCTTGGAAGTATCTTTGCCAAATGACGAAGAGCAGGCGAACAAATGTGATATACAGCATCCACAGTCTTCCTATCTCTGGATGGGGAACTCGCATCATATACACGTTGTGCTCCTTCATGTGACTCGTTTTGTTGAATGTTCCCATTGTGCAGAAATATTGGAACATGACAAAAACATTTTGAATGCTCCCTCTGGATATGTTGTCAAGAAGGTGAGAAGCAATCTCTGTTCCCCATGTGGGTTCACCTATGCTCGTTTGACTTCCAGCAAAGAGCATCATCTCCACATCATGAGCAGAGGCCATATATGCAAACAGGTGGCTGCCTTCCAGACCACTCGACCCTGCTGATCAATGTAGTGAAAATGGCCACGAAGCGACAGATGGGTCAGTATGGCTTGTAAAAGAATGTCTTTGTGTTGAGCAAATGTATTGTGCAGATTGCGAAAGCAGGAATAGCCAATGGAGGTATTGCGGGGCTGTTCGTTGACCATTCCAGGCGACCATTCCATATCCACTATGTCCAAGCCAAAGAACAGTAGCATCTTCATGTTTTCTTTAATTTCCCCGATCAGAGTTTCCACAAAGTAACGAATATCTCTCAAATAGAGGATGTGGCCTGCATGACATTGTCTCCGCTAAAATCCAACCCTGAAAATCGAAGGGCACCCTCCTCAGCCAGCGCAAAGTAATTCATGAGAAGATACATTGTTGGCATGGGACCTTCCCATTTGTCATCCAAAAAGGCAGAGATCTCCTCGTATGCCCTGGATGCTTTGTCAGAACAGTACAGCCTTTCATTCAACGTATACCACATACTTGGAATATTGTATTGTTGGGTTTTCAAGTAAACAGCGGTGCATCAAGACCATCATGATCTCTCAACCACAAAAAAGCAATACAGCAAACAGATGGGTGGTTCGACAAGGGGATAGCCATTGACCATTCTTTCGGAGAGAGAAAGAACAACAAATCGAAGGATAGGAGAATAGAGCTTGTCGTCATGACCAGTGGGCAGTTGGGTGTAAAGTGATACCAGTATGTCAAGAATGCAAGCCTGGATGGGATTTTCTGCAATTAGGCTCGAAAGCCATGTTTCTACCCTGTGCTCTGCCAACAGAGCATTGTTCGTAACAGGGTCCTCCTCCTCATTGTCCAGTTCGCCATCTGTGTCGTTGAAGAATTTGTTGCAAAGTTCCAAGGAGCTGTACCAGTCCAGATCATTGGAAAAATCTCCAGAATCCTCCTTTGCATCACCCCAGTTGACACTACTAGAAAGCATGTCATGGAGCAATCTGCAAGTCCTCTGCTGTGAATCGTTAAGTTTCATGCTGTATGTGCTTGACTGTCCTCGATGACATCGTAGGGTAATGCAAACAAGACAGACAATAGTTAGACTGTATCCTTTCAATGACTCTGGCTGAACATCTCGATGGTGGACTGTGCGGGCACTACCATGACTAAAAAGATGTCAGCATTGCCGGCCATTTACCAAATGGTAATCAAACTCACTTGTCGCTGAATTTTAATGAAAGGAAACGTGAGATAAGCGATGTTAAAGAGTAAGAAATGAAACTTACAATGGACGTTTACCTAGTAGCCGTCGCACATGAAAACTGGCATCTCGTATAATTGACTGAATGTTTGACATGAGGTGAAACACTTCCTGTGTGATGGGCACCAAATAATTGTTGTGTTGCAGCAGACAAGTCAAGTCAGAAATCTCCAATTTCAAACACTTGTGTCAGAGGCGTGCAAATCCGAGGCATCTCCGGAGCTCCGAGGCTCGGACTTTCCTTTGTTTCTCTTTATGTTCACTCTTGTCATACCCTTGTTCCATTTACTATAGTTCACCTTATTCCTTTATGTAGATTCCTTTCACCTGTCAAATACCTGGTTACACCTTGTATATTCTCTCCGCTAGGAACCCCGTTATCAACTCTGGTTCTCCATTGAGAACAATGGATTCTAGTAG
>Ga0193724_1000143_pt1 | contig 17692 bp, 5 predicted proteins | sample H2a1metaG_FD_146005 | JGI IMG/M metagenome (GOLD analysis project Ga0193724, IMG submission 146005) | Soil microbial communities from a riparian zone of the East river system, Colorado, United States - H2a1 | ecosystem: Environmental > Terrestrial > Soil > Riparian zone | place: USA: East River... | reverse complement strand
TTATCTGTGAGAACTTTTGCCTATACCTAGACTACAGAGGGCACCCCTGAGAACTTCTGTAACCTGATTGGACTCCTGCAAAAAGTATAATAATAACACAAATTGCACATTGGTCACAGTTGCTACCCTTGCTTATGACGGGGCCGTAAGACCTCCTTGCTTATTCGTTCTTAATTTTAGTCAATAAGAATAAAAACAAAGGCCCTTGCTCCTGCGCTGCGCCAAGCGAGGGCAACAGGCAACAGGCAAAAGTTAATTTCATTTGCAAATGCAACAGGGGGTGCAGAGGCGACTGTAGTGACGAATAAAACAAAAATTTGTTACTTTTGTATTCTATAATATTAAGCTTAGTTTAAGTTCGAGTCAGTAATCTTAAGTTTTAACAAAATATTTAAAAATAAAATAACCCCCCCCCCTCCTTTTGGGGTAATAACTTTTGGGGGTAAGTACTTTTTAGTTAATACCTCTGGTAAATACAGAAATTAATATACTGATTTTATTAATAACCTACCCGTTGCATTAGTTTTTACCTTTTCTTTTTTCTTTTCTTATTTTTAGTATTAAACCTTTGCTTGTGACCCCTGGACCCCTAAGGGTCAAGAAGGCAAAGGCTATTGTTTTAATTTTTATCCTAATACATTTGCTCTGTTGCCTGTTGCGCTGCGGGCCTTGCTGATGCGCATCGGGCCTTGCTGATGCGATGCGGGCCTTGCTGATGCGGTGCAGGCAAAGGGCCAAAGGCAACAGGCAACAGGCAAAAGGGCCAGAGGCAAGGGGTAGGCCTAGGCCAAGTAACAAGCGAGTCAGGCAAATGTGAAATGAAAAGCAAATGTGAAAAGCAAATGTTGCGGGATAATTACTTTTTCAATTGCAAATGAACAAGCCCTTCAAGAGGTAAGGACCCTCCGCTTAGCTGTTAAATTAGGATACTAGAGGTAACAAGGTATTGTACTAGTCTAAAGTTTCAGATTAAAAACGAAATAAAATGTCTTTTAAACAAAGACCTAATTATTAGGCTTTATTGTAGACAAGGGGATAATTAAATTACCGCGCCTTAATTTAAGTTATTGTTGTTTTTTTTGGTGTTTTTGTGTGTATACATTATTTTTGTAAGGAAACCTAATTCTCTTTATTAATTTCTTTATCTTACCCACAGAACCTCAGTTAGAACTAAATTAAATTAACTAAAAATAAGAACTCACAAGCAACCTTTGCTTTTTACCCTGTGGCTTATTATTTGGATTTGTATAAAAAATAAGAATAAAAAAACCTCTGTTGCATCTCTGGCCTCTGTTGCATCTCTTGCCTCTTTTGCATTTGCGAAATGACCAGCAATTGGCACCTAAGAGAAAAGGTTTTGCTGATTTTGTTCAAATAAGAATAAACAGAAATGACCAGCAAATGGCTGCTAGAGCAAAGGTTGTTGTTTTTGTTTTTAGTTTTTATTTTCTAGATGTTTTAGTATTAAATTAATACTTATTCTATATTACCTTTATTAAGTATAATAGGTCTAGTATCTACAAATTTATTTGAATTATCAAATATTAAGGATCTTTTTTGATTATTGATCATTAATGTATAAATTTCAGGTATTATTTTTATATTACCATCGGAGATATTTCTATACCATTTATCTTGTTTAATTTCAAGATTTGTATCTTTATTCAATAAAAGTTTTAATTGATTAAATGAAACTGGATTTTTTAGTCCTTTAACTTTAACATATTCATCAAAAGGCGTTATTCCACCGTAAACTTTAGGTGCTAAATATCTAGCATCATCGAAAATGTGCTCAAGCTTCATTTTTCCTAATTCAGGGCCAATAAATTTAGGTTCTAAAGGTTTATCTATATCTATAGAATCAGTATCAGAGTAATATAAATTAAAATCATTTCTAGTTTTAAAATTACTCATATGGATTCTAGCGCAAGCAGTCACAGCAGCTGAAATAGCTACTGATAAATTAAGACTTCTTTTTTTCTGAGTCTAAATTCCAATCATAATCATCAAAGAATGAAACTAATTCCTTACCATTTTTTAAATCAATAACGTTTGTAATCACTCTTTGAGTATTTAATTTTAAAGTTTCTTCTTTAGCTATAATTAAATGACTTTCCATTTTAGGATTCATACCAAATCTACAATATAAAGTATTTAATAATAATTTAGATATTATATAATCAGGACTATTGCTTGGACTATTAACTTTAAAACTATAAATAAAATCTACATATTCACTAAAAATATTAGATTCTTCAAATAAATATCCGCATAAGATTTTGAACTCATACCCATATTTTTTAGCATTAAAAATCTCTTCGGAGAAATAAGTACCAGTCCAAGTACCTACTGGTGCTACAGTTCTATAACCGTATTTAGTTTTTAATCTAGTTTGAAGTAATGGTATTTTCATAGCCTTAGGTGCTTCTACCTCAACTTTAAAGAAACCAAATAGCTTATTCAATAAGTTATATCCAGATCCCGGTCCAATTAAAGAAATATCCCCTTCAAATAAAGTAGGAGCTCCCACAGGCATATAAAAATATTTCATAGTTGCTGGGTATAAAGAATTTACATCATATCTATATATTTTTTCTCCTTTGTTAGGGAAAGGTTTATAAACATCCACGGCTCCTCCTGTATAACCTTCTTTCAGTTGATCAAATAAGTTACCGTCGATTATAGGAATTTGATCCTTTTTAATAAAATTAGATCTAAATATAGCAAAGGCTAGAGAAGATAAAGTAGGATATTTTTCTATATCTAACCTAAACTTATCGAAAATATTCTTTTTAAATTTTTCTATTATTTGATATAAAGTCTTACAATCTTGCTCACAATATTTTATAGTCTCATCTCTAAGATTCCATTCTCCTTTACCTTTACCTGTGTAACAGAGAGAATACTTAAAATAATCTTCATATGAAATATTATTACTATTAAAATATTTATAAGCTGGAACTGTACCTCTATAATCCAAAGAAATGTTACTATCATTAACAAAAGAATAAGGAAAGAAACCTTTATTTTCAATATTAAAATTTATTGCTAATTTGGATAAAGAAATGGGCAACAATAAATAAGAATCTCTAAAGAATAAACTTAATTTAGTCTTATTGAATTCAAATGCAAACTTTAATTCAATTATTCTACCATCTCTTATGATTGGTTTAATAGGGAGATTAGTTAATTCCGAGATAATTCTTAATAAAAATATAGCATCGAAGAATGAGAAATTATGAATATATACTTTATAATTATGGTATTTAGGTCTCATTAAATGTTTTAAGGAAGATATTAACATATCATCAGCATTTTTATAATCTAATAAATAAAAGGAACTAGTTTTGGTTCCATCATATATAGATATACAATAGGGATTCATAATTCCAATTATGGTTCTAGTTTCTAAATCCATAGTTACAAAGGTTTTACTTAAAAAATCATTACTATTTAGTTTAGTAATAAACTTTGTTTGTTTCTTAATCTTTTTAACTATTAATTTTCCATCTATAAAGATATATTCTTGATTTTTTATTTTTCTTATAAAAGAATTTAATTTCCCTGTTTCTAGTATAGTGTCAGTAAACTCCAAAATTGATTTATCTTTAATTTTTAAAGAAACATTTAAATACTTATCTAATATTTCGATATGATAATTAATTTTAGAATTATGCTTTTTAACTAAGGCAAAGGATTCTGATTGAACTATTACTTTACCCCATTCAAAAAAATCCATAGTAATTGGTAAATTAAAACCTTTAAAGTTAATAGAATTAGATGGTTGTTTAATTCTAGAAGTATATTTATTTAATCTAGACCTTTGTACAGATCCAGAACTTTCTTCTTCAGTTTTTGTAATAATTTTATAAGTATATACTATGTGACTTAGATTCAAGGATCTATAATCTTCATCTCTTAAATTTCAAAATTCTATAAATATATCTATTAAATCATTAAGTTCATCTAATTTTACAGTTTGAAGATAAGAAATAGATCTATTATTATTATTATTTATTTTAATTTTAAATTGTATTAAGATTAAAGTATTTGTAGTGTTATTTTCTAATTCGGACTCTATTTTTTTTCAGAGTAATTTCAGTGAATTTATTATTAAATTATCACTTAGTAATTGAGACTCTAATTTAAATTAAAAATCTTGCCATTTGTTTAAAGTGTTTAAAGTGTTTAAAGTGTTTAAAGTGTTTAAAGTGTTTAATTCGTTGACTGAATTTGCAGAATTTACAGTGAGAGGTAATCCACTATTTGTGCTAATTGCTGGGAAATTTGGATCTTTATTTGGATCTTTATTTGGATCTTTATTTGGATCTTTATTTGGATCTTTATTTGGATCTTTATTTTTATCTTTATTTTTATCTTACCCTTAATCCTTTATTCTTATATTCTTTTAATCCTTTATTCTTATATTCTTTTATTCTTATAATTTATTTTTTAATTCTTTTATTTAACTTCTTTGTTACTTTACACTTTTCTTGAGTTTTATTTTTACCTTAAACATCTTTTTACCTCTTTTTTTTTTATACCCTCTTTCTTTTATTCTTATAATTTATTTTTTAATTCTTTTATTTAACTTCTTTGTTACTTTACACTTTTCTTGAGTTTTATTTTTACCTTAAACATCTTTTTACCTCTTTTTTTTTTATACCCTCTTCCTTTAAGTCCGCTTCCTTTGAATAGTTTGTATTTTTTAGCTCTCCTAACTCTCCGGCTCAGTCCCTTTCCACCTCTCGCCCTTTGTTCTAATTCTACAGCCTCTTTTTCTTTTTTGTTTTGATTACTCTTTTGTTAAATTTGTAAATTGTATTTTTATATTTGGACTTCTCCTAATCCCTGATACCAATTCTAATCTTTTTAGGTGCCGACCCACCCCAACCGAACATATTATATACACCTATCCCCTTCTACCTAGATCATACTACAACTGTATATCTAGGAAGCAAGCACGTTTTAAATTTAATTGCAACAACTTAATAATTTTAAACTTTGATACTTTTTATACTATTTTATTAAAAATTCTCTCTAAATTATGAGTTTTGTTATTTTTTCCTAACACCTATATGAAAATGATTATTAAAATTTGGCTGTTTTGGTCTCAGCTTTTTGTTTTGTTTGCTATGTTTTAAACCCTTAAAGGGAAATAGTATATCTGCACCTCTGCTCAACGTTGTGAGTTTTAGCTTGTTGCTGTGTGCTGTGTGAGGCTGTTAGTTATAATTTAGGGTGCGAGATTATACGGGGATTTTTTTAAGGTATGGTAAGGGATTGCTACGGTAGTGATGAAGGGCTTGCTTTATTGCCTGCTCCTTATTTATTTTTGATCTAGACAGTTTTATTTTGGGGAGTGTTATATGAAGGTTAGTGGAGACTCTCTCTATATTTATTTATATCTTATATGTTCCTTTTGGGGGGTAAAGCACTGCAGGATGAAAGAAGATTTTATGATTTAACTTTACTTTCTGTTGTTGGTTGTTTTACCTTATCCCAGTCAAGTAGTAGTACAGCGCGGAGTAATTAAAGTGGTTGTAATATATTATCTTTAATTTAAATATATTATTGTATATTATTGTATTGTATTGTATTGTATTGTATTGTATTATCCTTACTTTAGAGTATGCGAAACCTAGTTATAATTATATATATTTTATATTATTTATATAAGAGCTCGCATCTCTTTTCTATTATTAATCACTATTTCTATTTTATATGAAGAATACTGTACATTATATAAAGAACTCTGACTGCTACTAGTGAAGTGTCTATATAAGTGCGTGTCCTAGATATAAATAAATAAATAAAGAAATTAAATTATTTCTATGAGATTGCAAATATCTTTACTACTACTCAACAGTAGTACGAATCTCTTCAATAATACTTGACTAAATCTATTAATCTTCACTAACTAAATTATACTGATTTGTTATTATAGTTTCATTACTCTTACTATTCCTATTATTTTATCAAACCTACAAGCTACAATACTCCTTACTACTAATCTTTTATTATACGCTTCTCTCCAGGATAGTGACTAATAATATTAATATTAATATTACAAACTAAATTAGTATGTTCTAGTTAGTGAGGAGGACTCCGGCAGTCCGATCGCAGTAAGGGATATACTATTATTATATAGAATGCTCCAAATATCTGTACTACTACTAATCTAATCTATTCACCTAATAATACTGACTAATTATAATAATATTAACCAGCTAATATAGTATATTCTTACATAGTGAGTTGGACTCTATTAGTCCGATTGAACTAAGGATAAACTATTATATATATATTTCTCCAATTAACTTTCCTACTCTGATTCTATTCTACTATTCACTAATATATACTGTACTACTTTAGTTCCTCTAGGTGAGCTCTGGGGAGAGTTAGCGTCTCCTAGCTATAATTAACTACTATAATTTATATTATTTATATTATTCCTATAAAGCCTAAATAACTCTACTACTAATCTTATGTTATACGATTTTCTAAATAATACTGGAGTCAACGACTAATCTAGGAGAGCCCTCGTAAAAGGAATGCGAGTCCTAGGTATAATTAATTACTATCTTCTTTTATTTATGAGAGCGCAAATATCAGTACTACTAATTTTCACTACAACTAATCTAGAATAAATACTGTACCATTATAGGAGAGCAGCTTTAGACAGAGCGAGTCCTAGATATCTTTATTATATATATATTTAATCTATATTTGTTTTCATAGTAAATACTAAATAATATTGTTAAGAATCTTGAATTATAGCCTCGAGTCTTCTTAATATTTATAATCACTCTTACATAACTAACTAAACTCTATCAAAATAGTGAGTCGGACAGAAGTAGTCTTACGAACTAAGGATAAATAGATGTATTATAAAGTATTACATAACTTAAGTATAGTTTCGAGTATCTTTTATTATCTATTTCCATAATTATAAATAAATTCAATTAATTCCTCATTCTAACATTCTAAGTTAATGAGTGGGTCTAGTGGTCTACGAATTAAGTATAATATATTGTGTATTCAATATTACATAAGTATAGGTACGAGTATCAATAATTATTTTCTCTTTTCTCTTTCCTAACTAAATAATTTCATTCATCCAAGTACTAACTTAGTTAGAGGGTGTTTATATACTCCGATCGAAGTAAGGATATCTAGATGTATTCCTAACTATTCTCCAGTAAAGGTGCGAGTATCAATAATAATAATTATTACAGCAATAAGTAAATAAATAAAATTAAACAATACTAACGATTATTTATAGGGAGTCCTATAGTTCTTACGAAGTACTTATAATCTAAAATGTGAAGTATTACTTCAGTATATAATAGTAGCTAGTATTCTTTATTCTATTCTATTATCTATTAAAAATAAATTAAATTAAAAACTACAAATTCGAGAGTTTTACTCTAGTAGTCCATACGAACTAAGGAAATACTAGAATATTCTTCGTACTATGAACTATAGCTGCGATGATCAAATATTATAATTATTATATTTTCATAATAACTAAATTAAATAAATTAAATAAAATTAAAAATGCATACAAAAAAATTAAAATTAAATAAATTAAAATAAACAAGTAAGAGATTGAAGTAGTCCAGAGGGGACACAGCGCCAGGAACTACTATAACAATACTAATCTATTTTATAGTGGGCATCCGCAGTCTCAGTCTTTGGTCTGTTTCGATATTAATCAACTAAATTCAATAAATAAACTTAAAATATAATTACAAATTAATTAAACTAAATTAAACTAAATAAAATTTAATAAAGTTAAATAATTAACTCTTTGATTTATGAGTCCTAGAGGTTCGGCAACGAACTACTAATAATAGAAAGTCTAATTTATTTTTGAGGTTCTATATTCTAACTAGGTTACTTAATACCTGAATATTCTTTTATTTATTATATACAATATACCTAGAGAAACTACTCTAAGAGCAGAAGTAGTGGTACTATACTAGTCTTATATTTATTCTAGTCTTATATTTATTTACGGATCCTATAAAGATGTGTTCTTAAAAATATAATTTATTAATTTAATTCTATTGTATTATAGTATCGATGTCGAATACGAGGCACTATGAGGAGTGAGGATAGACAATTCGTTAATTACAGAAATAATTTAATATAATAGATAGTATTCGATAAGATAGGTGTACTATTCCACTATCAACTATAAAATATCCCTATAAATATCAAATCTATACTATAATCTAATAGAATATAATAGAAATGAATATATAATAACTTCTTCTCAGTTTGTCATCTAGTCTGTTTAAGGTTACGATGGTAATCAAATAAATTTAATACATAAAACTATTCTGATCTAAAAATAAAATTAACAAAATTAATTAACTAAATTTAAACTTCAACTATGTACAGGGTGTGTGGTTAAGTGGTATAGGAATAAATTAAAATAATTCCATAATTCAACTCAAACAAATAATCAAATTACTAAACTAACATTAAACTAACATTAAACTAACATTAAACTAATATTAAACTAAATTTAAACTAACATTATTTTTACACTAGGGTTCCCGGCAGTCTTTTTTACTAGCGAGAGGGGTCAAATAATTTAAGTCAATAAATCAAATTAAAATTCAGAACATAACTTTAAAAATTCACAACATAAAATTACAATCATCTAGGGCAATCTAGAGTTGTGTTTAGAGTGGAGTCATCTAATTTAATTAAATAAATTAAACCAAAATTAAAATTAACCTGAATCTAGTGGAATCGGTGTTTTTAGGCTGAGGGATCACAGAATTTACTAATCAAACTTACACAAATTAACATTAAATTTCAAATTAAAAAACAAAACCAGCTGTTCCCATGAAGTGAACGGGCATAGGCAACAAGCAACAAATTTATAAGCATTGTTATTTTTTAATTCTCTTATATATTTCAATAGTTTTATTAGGTTTAACAGCGATGGTTTTAGGTTCCATATACCTAATCTAATTCCTAAAATTTAATTAAATAGTTGCAAGCTGAAGTATTTATATTGCAAACTATTAAAGTAAAACCCCTGTTAAATAGCTTAGATTTAGGTTTTTTTGAATTATGTTCACAGCTTCTACTGGTATAATTATACTACTAAATCCAGTCTAATCACTACTATTTTTTTTCTTTTTGCCTATGCCCGTTCAGTTCATGGGAACAGCTGGGTTTGTTTTTGTTGTTTTGTTTTTTCGTTTTAAGAAAAAGGGTAATTATGGTGTATTTAAGGTAAATCTGAGTTTTTAAAAAAATATAAGAGAGAGCGGGTAAATTAAACAAACAAAAAAGACACTAAGTTTAGGACATAAGAAAAATAACATTCAAACTTACACGAATTACCTTCAATTCTTTTAAAAGTAAAGTGAAAGTTGGGGGGGGGGTGATTGTCTGGGAAGGGAGGAAAGTTCTAGTGTATTGTTTTAAAAATCCCATATAATTTTACAAATCATTCACACCAAAATCACCAGTGATCGCTCCACTAGATAGCACACATTTAAATTTATATTTTTAGAAAGGTCAATTTTTTGCCTATGCCCGTTCAGTTCATGGGAACAGCTGGGTTTGTTTTTGTTTTTAAACACTCTATTATAAGTAACTGAATTTAGATAATTAACTACTAACACTCGAAATAATTTAAAATAATAATAGAAATGTTTTGTTTTTGTTTTTTTAATTAAGATTAATTGTTATTACACAGTCAAAGAGTTTACAACTAACACTAAAGTACACTCAAAAGAGACACAAAAGAATAGATAAAAAAAAAAATTCGATTAAAGATTAAAAAAGTTAAAATTAGAAGGTAAGCGATATTGGAACAACACAGAACCCCCAAAAAAAATTTTACGCACCTTTTTTAAATACAAGGAATCGCAGAAGATTTCTCAATACTTAAATTAACTACAACTTAACACTTTGATAGGACCTCGTTGCTTGAGTGGAAAGGCGAATTGTTAGTAACCTTAGAATTTTGTTAGTAACCTTAGAATTTTCACTTAAGGTTATAAAAGTAACTGAGCAATTTTATTAAGCAGGACATTAAATAAGAGATGGTTTATTCTTAAACAAAAGCTAAGAATTAAACTTTTAACAGTAACAGAACTTCAAAGTAGTTTAAATCCAGCGTTTCTAAGTCTGATTCAAGGGGGAGTCTAGATTAGAGATAAATATGAGTTAGGCAGAAGACTATTACTTAGTGATAAGTTAAGTAGTTAAAGACCTAATAAAAACGAAATAAAAGAATAAAATAAACCTTTGCTTTGCGTAGTGCGGTAGTGCGTACTGCTAGTGCTAGTGCTAGTGCTACGCAGTTCGCACTACGCAGTAGCACTACTTACATTTGCTTTTCATTACATATGTTCTTATTTTTACTTCTCTTGCCTGTAGCTAAGAGCAAAGGTTGCAATTTAAAATTTTTATTCTGACATTTGCAACATGAAACAAAGGAAAAGAGGCAAGAGATAAAATAAATAAAATTAAATTAAAATTAACAAATAAACCACAAATAAAACAAAAAATAAAACAAAAAATCAATACCAGGTGTCCACCTACACACTGTAAAGTACTGTAAATAAGGTTCCACACAGTAACACAGTAACACATTAAAGAAGGAAGAAGGAAGGGTCACAAATTTTATAGTTCTTAACAGCTAACATTCAATAATAAAGGACGAATGATAAAGCGGTGAAGTTATAAATTAAATTATAAATTAATATATTAAATATAATATACAAAAAAATAAATACAAAAAATGTCTTTCATAAAATCTACAATTAAACTTATTATTTCCTTTTTGATGACCGCCTTGAATAAATTAAACAACACTTTGGATACTAATTCTTTAAAAATGCTTAGAACTTCGCATAACACTCTAGGGAGATTTAAAATATTTACTTTAACTAATAAAAACTTACTTGAGCATCAGGATTTATTCTTTCAAGTTTACAACTTTTTAATGACCAATGAAACCTTTATAAATTTCGGTGAAAATACAAGTTATCAATATGACTGGTGTTTTAAAAGATGATACTTTGATTTGACACCACAACGTTCTACTTAAAAATAGTACAACATTCGGAGATTATTGGTCGGATATTAAAGATCTTTTTAATACTAGATATGAAGAAGGCTATCCAATAGATGCAATCCCTATTGTTGAAATAATGGTATGGAATATGGATTTCTTAGTTAATACAAAAATTAAATTAACTAGAAAGGATGTAGCAAAACCTAATTCGCTTAAAAGTGGGTTTAATACTAAGGCCACGAGTATCAGTATAGAAAGCAAGCTAGGTCACAAATTTTTACAGTACAACACCCAAAGATATTGGGTATCTATGTTATATCACCCCCCTTGAAGTCTAAAAATGATCAAATTATAGGAGGTGGTTTCCCTTTGTTAGAAAAACGAAAATCTTTTAGCGCAATGTACATAGAAAGCATGGAGTTTAAAGGTAAAGAAATACCAATAAGCGTATCCATTAAAACTAACAACTATAATAAGATATTTACTATTGCCTCCGTAATCAACTCCTTTGTCGCTGATGGAAATTATCAAACTAAATCTAAATTGCTAGAGGGGTGCTATTTCTGGGTGTTCAAGAGATGTGGGATAAATTTTTTAATTTCATCCTAGGAGAGTGTAATAAAGATGTAATATTTGTACAGAATTTAGGAGCTTTCGATGGCTTCTTTCTTTATAAAGCATTATCTAATAAATTTAAAGCTGAAGAAGTTTCTTGTTTAATAGATAGTGAAAATAAATTAATCCAAATTATCCCGCGAACAGAAAAAAGACAAAATAAACCATTGCTTTGCGTAGTGCTACTGCGTAGTGCACTAGCTAGCTCTAGCAGTAGTACTACTTACATTTGCTTTTTGCTTATTTTTATAAGAATAAAAACCTTTTCTCTTAGCTTCCATGTGCTTCCCTTGCTGTTGAGATGGCTTAGGCCAAGGAAAAACTTAATTTCGTTCTTATTTTTTTGATTATAATTATAAGAATAAACAACAACCTCTTTTGCATCTCTTGCCTGCAGCTAAGAGCAAAGGTTGTTCTGATTTTTGTTCAAATAAGAATAAAAACGGAATGAAAAGCCTCTCTTTCTCTTAGCTGCAGGCAAGAGATGCACAAGAGGCAAGAGAAAACAACAACAAAAAAAACAAAAAAATAAAGTAAATTAAACAAACTTAAACTTAAAGTTAAAAAACAAAATAAAAAAAAATCAATTTCACAGTACTAGGTTTCTATATTTTTACTATAACTTAACTAAAATAAATAACAACATAACTAAGTATTGTAGATAATTCTATCTTCACTGGATTCCTTGTCTATTTGTTTTTAATCATTTCTATATTGTGTCATAGAGAATAGAATGGAATTGGAATAGAATAGAGACTATAATATATACTTATAGGTGGGAAACTGCAGTCTTTTTGTTTATTACGCTAGTACGCTAGTACGCTAGTAAGCTAGTAAACCAATAAAAATTTTACATAAAATAAACTTCAAGTTAAAAATAAAAATAAAAATAAACAAACAAACCTTTGCTCTAGGTGCCATTTGCTTTTCATTTCGTTTGTATTCTTATTTGAACAAAATCAGCAAAACCTTTGCTCTTAGCTGCAGGCAAGAGATGCACAAGAGGCAAGAGAACAAAAAATAAAAATAAAAATAAAAATAAAAATAAAAATAAAAATAAAAATAAAAATAAAAATAAAAATAAAAATAAAAATAAAAATAATCAATTAAAACAACCTCTAGGGTTTCTGTGTTTTCTTGATAGGTCTAATTTACAATAAAGACTAATTAACTTAACTAACTAAACGTTAACATACAGTTACTAAGTTACTAAACTAAAAGAATCTAGGGCAATCTAGGTTAGTCGACAGTCATCCAAAATTTCATAAATAAATAATAATTCATTCAATAAATTAAATTTCAATAAATACAAATTAAAATTTAATAATTAAAGTACCAATTCTCTAAAGGCCAGAGGGAGAGGATAGAGGGTCTAGGATCGATAATGTTCTAGACTACTAACCAACATAACACAATATCACAGATAAAGATAACATAACAAATACTACAGACTAAAGATAATTTGTATGGTGTAAGCTATAAGGTGATTACCTGTTTATTGGTCAATTTAGTAGGTAGATTTCTGTTATTGCAGTAGAAGTTAGAATTCTTCTCTTTGTAACGAAACTAGTGGAGGCGCAGTCTTTGGTCAGTGGTTAGGAACAAAATTAATAAATTAACTTAAAAGTAAGTGAGTGTCTGTGTGGTGCGAGCTATCTAAACTAATTTAAGTAATAAAGGTAGGATGGAAGGAATGAAGTAGAATAGATATTTGAGGATTATTATTTTATGTAGTAGTGACGGTACTGACGACATTTTATTATTAACTCTGTGAGGGGTGCTAGTCCTAGAGCAAGCGAGTTAGCTTATTAATGTTGGTAGGTTTCTTGTGTGGATTCTATCTTATTGTTTGTCCCGATGTCGGAGTACGAGTGCAGTATGAGATAACTATATGTATAAATTTGATTATAGAACTATAAAATAAAGAAAAGTAACTAGTCTGTCCATTTCAGTCACTGGTTCGAATACGACGTCGAGGGGGCAGTATGGGGAGATTGGGATAGAAATTCCATAATTCAATAAATAAAAATATTTTTTTTCAGAAATTCTATAATTAATGAGTGGGAGTCTAAGACTCCGGACGAACTACTTAGATTATTCTATTAATCTTCTTGAGTTCTTAAGTATAGCCTCGAGTATAAATTATTATATTCTACCTCAATAAATAAATATAGATAAATAAATTAAGTACAACTCAGTACTTAGAGAGCGGTAGTTTAGTCCAGACGAACTAAGTATAATCTATTGTTTCTAAATTATTATTGCAGTATAGCTACGAGTATTATTATACTATTCTCTCTTTCATAAAATAAGAACTAAATAACTAAATTAAACAAAAATACTAGCTATTAGCGAGTTGGACTATTTTAGTCCCCTATAATTAAGGATAATCTATTATTAATAAGTAATACTAGCTGCGCAACTATAGCTTTGAGTATAAATAATTGTATTTCTCTTGCCTAACTAAATAAAGTAATTCAAACATAAAATCTAACTATTAATGAATGTGAGTTCTATTCCTTTCAATAAGGATAATCTTAGACCATTTGTTGTGATAATGTGGCATGATTTCTATAGAGGGCACGAGCACCTAATCGCTGGATTTGGTTGTATTTGGATAATAGGGTGTGAAGAGGGCATGATTCCCAACGTGCCCACTATGGGATTCATGCCACATTCTAACAACCTTCTCAGAAGATTATCCTTATTGAAAGGAATAAGGATAATCTATTGTCTGAGTAAGTATTCTTGAAGAATAGCTGCGAGTATAAATTTGTATTCTCTATTTTCCGTACAGAAACAATATCATCAATTCTAACTACTTTCGTGTGAGTAGTAGTCCACTAACTAAGTATATTCTAGTTTGTATTTACTAAAATTTACTTAAGTAAAGCTGCGAGTCTCAATTATATTTCTATTCTCTATTACACAATAACTAACATCTATCAAAGTTAGTGAATGGAATTCTAGTAGTCTTAATTACTAAGGATATTCTAATGTGTATTCAGTAATACAGCAGTATAGTTTCGATTATCAATAATTATATTTTCTCATTATAATCTCTCTTACATACATAAAATAAATTAAATTAATCAATCTAACAAACTTAGTGAATTGGAGTCTTCTATACTCCGAACGAACTAAGGATATAATCGAAGTCTATTAATCTTACCTAGTATAGTTGCGAGTATAAATTCTTATTATCTTTATAGTACACTATAGTACAAAAATAATAAATTACTAACTTAGTGAGAGGGACTCTAGTAGTCCAAACGAACTAAGGGTAATCTAGTTGTCTTTTTTCAATATTACTTAAGTATAGGTGCGATTATCAAATATTATATATTCCTTCACTAACAGAAATAAATTCAATTAATCACATCTAACAAATTAGTGAGAGTTACTATAATAGTTAATACGAACTAAGTATCTTATAAAATTTGTATTACTAAAATTAGTTAACTATAGCTGCGAGTATTATTCTTATTCTTATTCTTATTCTTATTCTTATTCTTATTCTTATTCTTATTCTTATTCTTATTCTTATTCTTATTCTTATTCTTATTCTTATTCTTATTCTTATTCTTATTCTTATTCTTATGCCCTATTCAATAAATAACTAAATAATTAAATACAAATAGTACTGAAATAACTAATAAATATCTAATTAGTGAGGAGCAATAGATTGTCCAGAACAAACTAAGGATATTCTACGAGTATTAGTTAATATTCTTAAGTCTCTTGTCTCTCAGTTCGTTCACAATGTGTGGAAGAGCATAACTTCTTATTAACTAAAGAACAGATAGAAATAAAGACAGAAAGAAATTAAATTACTAACATAATTAACATTACTACTAATTAACTTCGTGAGTGAGCACTCAAATAGGATGGCGAGGTTACGAGAGATCGAAAATTATATATAACTATATCTATAATAATATCTAAAGTAAGTAGTAAGTAAGTAAGGTAGTACTAAGATATAAAGTAAGATAGACCGAAACACAGAATGAAACTAAAGTACTACAGAAATAAATAATAAATACTATGCTTCTCTGTAACAATTATTAAGTCTTCGTGTAGTATGCGTCTAGTATCCTTTCTTATATTAAGAAAGCAAGGCAAGAAGTAAAGAAATAAACTAATTAATAAAAATAATAATAAGCTAAGCTAACTAAGTGAGAGAGTTGTCAGCATAGGACTCCAGCGTACTTAGGATATTACTACTATTCTCTATTCTTGTAGCTAACTCTATGCTACTATTGTCCCAATTAGTCCGTTTAGAGTGTGGTTGAGTATAATATTCTCTAAATAAATAAAGTAAGAACTACAGAAAATAAATCAAATCAAATAAACCTAATTAACTCTTTGAGGAGCACTCTATTCTGTGCGAGTCATTAGATATATAATTTATATAGAAAGATTCCTACAGAAATCTAACTAACTAAATAATTAAAAGTAATAAAGAACTGAAATAACTGATACCTGACAGAAACAAATATAAAGTATTAAATAATATTAAATCAGTTAGTGAGGAGGAAGTTGAGTCCGATCGAACTATTGATATTTGTATTCTTAAAGAACTCTATGCTAGTCTGTAGCTATCCTACTGTATTAATGTAGTATGTGAGGAGTATCAAATATTATATTATTTTAACTACACAAACACAACAACTAAGAAACTACACTAATATTAATATTAATATATAAATAAATTAAAACTATACACTATACACTATACTCTAGACTCTATACTCTATACTCTATACACTATACTCTATAGCTATAGCTATACGCGATACTCTATACTCTATACTACCCTATACCTTACACTACACTACAACTAAGCTATGTTATACTATGCTATACTATAACAAAGGTAAATGTGGGGCTTTAACGAAAGACAAAAAGACGTAAGCTGCAGTAAAACACCAAAACTCCAATCCCCCCTCCCAAATTCTGAAAACAAAACTCCTCTATAAGAACTAGAGATAGAATAAAAATAAATATTTGGTTAGTACCCCCGGGTTGGGGACATAGTGAGAATAGATATAAAAATGGAAGTTATTACTCCACTAGGTGCAACGCGTTCCTCACTACCGCGGGATAATAAGTGAATAGATGGAGAGATATTGTATTCCCTTCCATTAGGTCGAAAGAGTGATCCCACTCTCTGGAAAACATTGGCTTTACTCTAACAAATAGAGTTTATAATTGAGAATAAAGGTAGATCCTTCAATAGGGGAAAAGGGTAATAATTCATACAAACAGACAAAAGTGTAGATTTCACTTTACGAGAACCATTAAAGTGTTTCTAAATTTAATTTGCCTACCTATACTCCACCCTCACCCCACCGGGGAGTGTCCGTTTAAGAAGGGTATGGACCCTTGTTGCGGGAGGTAAGTCTAAACTAATTAAATAATTTTATTTAATAAATAAATTAATGTTATTGTTATTGTTACTGTTGCATCTCTTGCCTCTTTTGCATCTCTTGCCTGTAGCCAACTGAAAATTAGCCAGAACAGTACCGCAATCATTACCATGACAATGGCAGCAAGGACCGAAGCTCACAAGCGAAGGAAGCGAATGTTCTTAATGTAATTCGATAGCATCTTTTAAGTAAGAACAAACTAATAATGTAAATACAAATGCTTGAATTAAAGAAACTGCTATTTCTAATCCAATTAATGCTAAAAAGATAGAAAAAGGAATTAAAGTAATAATTGCTACTAACAGGCTTCCTGAGAATAATTTAAATAAATAAGTAGATAGTATTTTTAATAGTGTATGTCCAGCGGTTATATTTGCAAATAGTCGTACTCCTAATGAAACTGCTCTAGCTAAATAAGAAATTAATTCAATTAAAACTAATAAAGATAGGGGGTCAGCGTATATAACAACTGCCCTCAGAACCGTACGTGATAGTTTCCCATCATACGGCTCGCCGCATTGATACGAGTCCAGTATAGAAGGAACGTTCTGAACATATATAAATTTAAATAGTTGTATTGAGCAATGTAGAGGTA
>Ga0193724_1000142_pt1 | contig 17740 bp, 11 predicted proteins | sample H2a1metaG_FD_146005 | JGI IMG/M metagenome (GOLD analysis project Ga0193724, IMG submission 146005) | Soil microbial communities from a riparian zone of the East river system, Colorado, United States - H2a1 | ecosystem: Environmental > Terrestrial > Soil > Riparian zone | place: USA: East River... | reverse complement strand
AGCGTCGTTGACGAGTTTGATCGATTCCGTTCCGCCCTTGGCGGTCTGGACGCTGATCGTTCCGTCCTTCGCGGCGGTCAGCGTGCCGCGGATATGCGCCTGTGCGAAGGCCGGCGCGGAAAGCAGCACGCCAACAAGAACCGCTGCGGCTGCAACCGGTACCCATCGAGTTCGAGACATCAGCATCTGATTTCCCTCCCTTTAACGCTGGCCAGCGGCGCTTGGTCCGCGAGCGGCTCGACCGACGGTGCACAGCTAACGTAGCGGCCGACGTGACGGCGGCTATAGCCATTGGATGGGTGCGGCCAAGTGTGCGTGTGAATGCCATGGATATCTCTGCCTGGCTGCGCGGCCTCGGCCTGGAACGCTACGAGCAGGCATTCCGGGAAAACGCGATCGACGAGGCCATCCTGCCCAAGCTGACCGCCGAGGACTTCAGAGATCTCGGCGTGACGGCGGTCGGCCATCGCCGTATTCTCCTCGATGCGATCGCCGCCTTGCGAGCCGAAGCTTTTCGCGACACGACCGAACATTCGATCGGGCCCGACCGCTCCGCCGGTAAAGCTCCCGAAGCCGAACGCCGCCAGCTCACGGTCATGTTCGCCGACCTCGTCGGTTCCACGGCATTGTCTGCGCGGCTCGATCCAGAGGAACTGCGCGATATCATCGGCGCCTATCACCGCCGTTGCGCCGAGGTAATTACCGGATCCGGCGGCTTTGTTGCCAAGTATCTCGGTGACGGCGTGCTGGCTTATTTCGGGTACCCGCAGGCACATGAGGAGGACGCCGAACAAGCTGTGCGCGCGGGCCTCGCCTTGATCGAAGCCGTGACCAAGCTCGATGCGGGCCAGGCGACCTCGTTGCAGGTGCGTGTCGGTGTCGCCACGGGCCTCGTAGTCGTCGGTGATCTGCTCGGTGAGGGCGCGGCCCTGGAACAAGCGGTCATTGGTGAGACCCCTAATCTTGCGGCACGGCTTCAGGGGCTTGCCGAACGGAACACGGTTGTTATCGCAGACAACACGCGCCGCCTGCTTGGCGGCCTGTTTAACTATCGCGATCTCGGCATATTGCCTGTCGCGGGAATTGACTATCCGGTGCATGTCTGGCGGGTCGTGGGCGCGAGCCTGGTCGGCAGTCGGTTCGAGGCCCTACGCGCCGCCAGCACGCCGTTGATCGGTCGCGAGGAAGAGATCGCATTGCTGACACGCCGCTGGGAGCGGGCAACGGCGGGCGACGGTTCCGTCGTCCTGATCGTAGGCGAGCCGGGCATCGGCAAGTCGCGGATCGCACAAACCCTACTGAAGCAGTTGGGCAATGCCAAAACTCGTTCTCGGTGTGACATTCAACGACGGGATCGAGGTCATCGCCAAACCGACTGACCGTCAGCCCACAACCGCCGCCGCCTGACCGGCCAGGCCGTCACCAAAATTTAGCGACAGCTCGTGCCATCCGCCGCTCGGGCTCAAAGGAGGAGCACGGTACAGTTGGGTGGGAACCGCCGCGCCTCAGCTTTCGCGTTGATAAACCTAGCGTTTTTTGCCTAGACGAAGCTTCTTTTGTAGTGGTGTTTTGTAGTGTGCGCAACTCCTCCCAGAGCTATTGGCCAGCGGTAGATGCGCCACTGAGTCACTGAGCGCATCATAACCTGCGGGGTTGGTGCCTGGCCTCGTTCCTCACTGTCCAGTCTGGAAAGGTGTGTTACCCTGCGTCCCCACAGCGTTCGGAGGCCCGAATGGAGGCTGAGCGCAGACAGGTCACAGTCCTTTTCGCCGACATGGTGGGCTTCACGAGCTTCTCAGAGCGCTCGGGGGAGGAGGCGGCCTTCACTCTAATGCGTAGCCTGTCGAAGCTGATGGACGAGGCAGTGCGTGAGCAGGGCGGCTTCGTTCGAGGCTTCACCGGCGACGGCATCATGGCTGTGTTTGGCGCGCCGGTTGCGTTTGAGGATGCGCCGCTTCGGGCGTGTCGTGCAGCACTCAATATCCTTCAGCGGCTTAAGGCAGCAGGAGTTGAGCGCGAAGCGAAACATGGCGTGCGACCGCAATTACGCATCGGTCTCAACACTGGAGCGGCAGTGGTTGGGCAAGTACAAGAGGGCGTTGACGCGCAGGTCACGGTTCTGGGCGACACGGTGAACTTCGCGGCACGTCTACAAGCATTGGCAGAGCCGGACTCGGTGTTCATCAGCGAAGCGACGCATCGACTGGTTCAAGGCATGGTCGATACGAACTTCGCGGGTGAACAGACTATTAAAGGCAAATCTGAGCCGCAGAACGTCTACCGTCTCGACTCGATCCGCCATGGAGCTACTCGGTTTGATGCAGTAGTAAGCCGTGGCCTTAGCGCCTTTGTCGGACGTGAACACGAATTGAAGGCGCTGGATCGCGCCCTCGACGAGGCGCATTCGAACCTTCTGATCATCGACATCGTCGGCGAACCGGGTATGGGCAAGTCACGCCTTCTGCACGAGTTCCATCAGCGCACCGACAAGGAGCGCGTTTTTATCCTGTCTGGAAGCTGTTCGCCCGATGGTCAGCAGACGCCATTCCTGCCCTTCATTGAGGTGGTGCGGAGTGCATTCCGGGTCAGCGCGCGCGAGGCAGAAAGAGATATTGTGCATAAGCTGGAATTGGGACTGACGACGCTCGGCCTACAGTCCAGTCGCAACCTTGGCCTATTGCTTCATCTGCTCGGCCTTAAGGTGCCCGACGGTGCACTGATTGGACTCGACGGTGTGTTGATCGGGCTGCGGACCCGTGAGCTATTGCAGGAATTTTTGGAGGCACGCTGCCGCCTTTCCCCCGTCGTCCTCATGATCGAGGACCTACATTGGATCGACGGCGCATCAGAGGAGTTCCTCGGTAAGATCGTCGACAGTGAAACCAAGTTGCGATTGTTGCTTCTAACGACGCGCCGCCCGGAATATTCGCCGCCTTGGCTCGCCCGCGCGGTTGTCTCCAGCTTACCGCTGGAGCCGCTTCCGCTGGGCGACATTTGCCGCCTTATCGGCGCACGGCTTGGGGTAGAGGGTGTACCTCAGCTGCTCGAACGGCAGATCGCGGAGAAGGCTGACGGCAATCCGCTCTTCGCCGAGGAAATCGTTAGCTTCCTCAGCGAGCGAGGTACGGTTCGCACCACTACCGGCAAGTTGGACTTTGATGCCGCGGCGGTGGCGACCGCGTTACCTGCGAGCGTGCAAAGCCTACTGACCGCTCGTGTTGACCGCCTCTCGCAAAATGACCGGGTGCTCTTGCAAGCAGCGTCAGTAATTGGACGGCGCTTCGATGAGGAATTGCTGGCTGTTGTAGTTGGTGAGATCGACGTCAATGCGCGGCTCACGGCGATGAAGGCACTCGACCTTATCCGGCCTGAAGGCAAATCGAGCGAGTTTGCGTTCAAGCACGCGCTGGTACGGGACGCGCTTTATGAGAGCTTGCTCACCGATGCTCGCAAATCGCTGCATCTGAGGATCGCTGAAGAGATCGAACGCCGCAGCGGCAATCGGTTATCGGAAGTGGCTGAAATCCTCGCTCATCACTACAGCCAAACTACCCGCCCCGAAAAAGCGTTTGTCTACCTCTCGGTGTCGGGTACTAAAAGCCTCGGCGTATATTCCCTCGATGAGGCGACGACGCATTTCAGCGCGGCACTCGCTCTATTGGACGATAATCCGGACTGCGCGTCCGACGACCAAATTGCCGAATTCCTTCTCTCTTATGCGTCCTTATTGAATATGAACCTTCGAATAGGTGCAGCGATTGATGTGCTTGGACGCTATTTATCGCGCATTGATCGCCTCGGCGATGATTCAAGAGTCGTTCTCATTCGACATCACTATATACTCGCGCTGCTCTGGAACACGCGCTACCGGGAAGCTGCTGCCGTGCAGCAAGAAACTTCGCCTATAGCGGACCGTGTCGGCGACAGTCGTTCGAGGGCCTATTCATTAGCCATCGAAATACACGTCTCGACCATAGTTGCACCAAAGCCGCTAGATCAATTTGAGAAACTTAAGAAAGAGGCGATCAAAGCCGCTTCCGATACGACCGATGCATACATTCAAAGCTGGACTCGGTGGGCTATCGGCTGGGAAGAGTTCCACCGAGGACGCATTACGAATGCTCGCGTTTCGGCTCACGAGCTTATACAAGTTGGTCGAAGATTGAGTGACCCCCGTTCCACCGGACAAGGTCTCGCTTTGCTGACCTGGATTGCTTTGATGTCGGATTCCTACGCCGAGGCTCGTGAATATAGCGAGCAATCGTTGGCAGTCGCGGTCACTCCATTAGATCGAAGCTATGCCCTTAGCGGCATGGGAAACGCCTTAGTACTGCTTCGCCGGATAGAGGACGGCCTAAAGCTAATAGAAGACAACAATCGTCACAATGTGGATGGTGGTCTCCTCTACGTCTTAGCTGGCAGTGAGGGCGTCATGGCCATTGGTAGAGTCCTTCAGGGAAACATCGGAGAGGGAATCCGTTTGCTAGAAGAAGCAATTTCCAGGAGAGAAAAGGAGGGATATCGTGTCGTCGCAGATTGGTATCGGCTTTTTTTAGTTGAGATATACATTCAAATTATGAGTGGAAATGAGAAACTTGCCCCCCTTACTCTGCTCCGAAATATGCCGGTTATTCTAAAAGTAATGATCATCGCCGCCTCACGCATTTCCGCCGCGACGGAATGCGTCTTCAACAATCCACATTTTCATCCTGACGGTCATTTCATTGGACGAGGGCATATGCTTCTCGGCCTCTTTTACAAGGCCAAGAAAAAGCGTCCGCCGGCGGTTGAACATCTGACCGAGGCAAAGCGGATACTATCGCAATTTGGACAATCCCCGATACTCGCGCGGGTCGAAACGGCACTCGCGGAATTAGGACAATAGCGCTTTAGAAGGCGGGCAGCAGGAACGCCACGAGAAGCTGGCTTCGATCGCGATCGACAGCCATCGCAAAATTGCCGCCCTTGTCCATCGGCCGGTTCGCGACCTGCTTTCCGGATTTTCCGTCCACCACCGCGACCGCGTGAGCGTCAGGCAGGTTGACAAAGATTCGACCCGTGTTCGTATCGATCTGGAAACTTTCCGGATGGGCTTTAAGCGGCACATTCTGGACGTTGCTGCGGGTCGAAGGATCGACCATTGCCAATCCTCCCTTGCCGTAGCCGACGACGATGCGTCCGGCCGCCGTGTCGACCCGGATATTGTCAGCATCGCCGCCAAGCTCGATTTGCCCCGTGGCCTTGTAAGCATTGCCTTCGAACAGCTTGACCGAACCATCCCGCGCATTGGCGACGAACAGTATGTCGGCCGACGACTCGTAGCCAACCCCTTGCGGCTCGTTCAGTCCGGTAATGGTTCGGACCAGACTGTGAGTGGCCAAGTCGACAACGCCGACGCTGTCATTGCCGAGTTCAGCCACGAACAATCGCTGCCGCTTCAGATCGACCGCCATGTGTGATTATGGGCCTTCTCTGCCTCCCTCAGAAATAATCACCAGGGCCCTTATCGACCCTATTTTGACCCGCTGGGGCGCCAGCTAGGTGGTCAAAGTCTGACACTTGGTACCCGGCCCGCAGGTCGGCTAAGGGTGGGAAGCGGTCTTCCCCTCGGGTGCCGACACCGGACGCTTTCAGAGGAGCACTCGCATCAACGACGCATTGATGATTTTCGACACTTCGCGACATTCAAGATAGTCAGGCCGCAAGCACCGTCGATATTGGGACAGTATCGTCAGATCGTCTTGTCGTTGTCGCTCTAGGGCCCGCGCACGACGATCCGCGCGCGCCCCGCTCGTTCTTACTCGCTGCCGATGACACACTATCGGGGTTGACCTTGCAGCAATAACCATCGTGTTGCCGTTCTCGAGCGAGTGCGGCGCCTGGCGCTAAAATCTTCTGAGACGACGGTGGGCGGCGACGGCGCGATCTTCTCTTCGTCGGAAGGCGGCACCATGAGGGCCGTAAAGCGCTGCGTCGCGCCGGGCTGACCTAACAGCGTCGACTGAACCTCGAACTCGGTTCTGACAAACCGGGCATCGCGTGCCGCGATCCTTTCCATCGAGGCGATACAGCCAATGTCACCGTGATAGCACAGGGCGGCCCAACCTCGCTCGAAGCTCGCGTGACGCGGCAATGCCTCGGTGTGGGGGACGACAAGGCGTTCTTCAAAGACGGGTTGATCCGGACTGTAGAAAGCCGTGGCGAAAGCCAGGCCTTCGTCACCGCCGACAGCAGCAAGCGCGGCATCGGAGTGCTCGTGCCATCGCTGGGTCAACTCCATCACCGCCCGCTGATAGAAATTGCGTCCCTCATGCAATGGATGGAAGTTGCGATGGTAGGCGTGAAGCGGTGCCGCCAAAACGACGGCTATCGCCGCGATGCCGATTACGAGGACCGCCAGATTGACCGAATAAAAGCGTTCGATCGGGTAGCTTGTGCCGCAGACAATCGGAATGGCGAACAGGAAAAGACCTTGTAATGCCCAAATCGGCGGCATGTGGGCTCCGAGTCCGACCGAAGTGATCGCCGGAAAGACGATGGTTCCGACGCTGACAAGAAACAGCAGCAACAAGCCAGGGTTCATTGTCCGAAAGTCCTGAGAAAACTTCTTGAGGCGGTTTCCCGCAATCAGAACCCAAGTCACAGTCGGAATCGCAAGTATCATTGCAATGCCAAGGATGAAAAGAAGTGCTTCGATCAACGAAGGGGCGAAGGCCTTGCCGGTATGCTGTGCCAGCGCATAGGCGAACGGCGGCGCGCCGGTCTCCACCAGCCAATGCAGATGCGGCACCAGCGCGATGAACATGACGGTCGCGGAAACCCAGGGCGCCCAGGAGACGAAATAAGCCCGCCGTTGCGGATGACAGAGCGCAGCGACGAAGAAGCTGCCAATCAGAAACACCGAATAGTATTTGCCCAGCATCGCCAGCGCGCCGGCCGCGCCGGCGGCGATGGCCCACCGGATCTCACGGTTTTCGAACGAGCGCAGGAAGCAATAGGTGGCGAGCGGCCAGGTCGCCAGCAGAACCGCGTTGGCATTGAAGCGCTGGGCGTGAAACTGATAGATCGGCAGCAGCATCAAGAGCAGCAGCACGATCACTCTCTTGTCGCCCTTGACGAAGCGGCGCGAAATCAGATCGACGGTCCACAACGCGAATGCCGCATTGACCAACGCCATCAACTGAAACGACCAGTTGGTGAGCGGAAACACCGATGTCCATGCGCGCGCCACCCATCCCATTAGCGGCGGATGTTTGGAGTAGCCCCATTCAAACCTGCGTCCGAGCGTCCATGTTTCCAAGACGTCCGAATGCAGATCGCCGCCGATATAGGCGATGACGAGAAACGCCAGCCAGACCGCGATGAATCCGATCAGCAGCAGCGGGATGGCCCAGCCCGCTTCAACGCCATCCATCCAAATCAGAAGCGGTTTTCGCCACCGCGCCGGCGCAATATCGGAACGCGCGGCCATCGCTGAGAACGCAAGATACATAGCACTTTTCCCTGGCAAGATGGCTTGGGCATCAAACTCAACGCATGCAGCAGGCAAGACAAAGCCGATTCCCCGTCGCACGGCGTACGAAGGTGGCAACCCGTTTTGCATTGCGAGGCTGCGCGTGTCTGTTTGTTAAAAACGTTAGTGTCCCAATTTTAAAATATTGGTGGCCCAATTGAGGTCATGTTCGGATGCGCCTCAAGGGTCATGGCGGTAATGCCGGTCCGGCGCTGCGGTCGCCTGGCAATTCAATGAGATCAGGCGTTCACGGTGGTTACTCGCGCTTCTCCTGGCCTCTCAAGGCTTCCAGAAGTCCTTCGACCGAGAAGGGCTTGATCAGGACAGAGACACCTTGCGCAGAAATTGAGTCCACCGTTTGCGATCTGGTGTCGCCGGTCATCACGACGGCCGGTACGTTCCGGCCAAGGGCGGCACGCAGGTGCCTAATGGTCTCTACACCATCCGATGAGCCACGAAGGTTATAGTCACACAGCAACACATCCGGGCGCAGGCCCGGCTCTCTGACTAGTGTCAAAGCTTCCTTCGCCGTAGCAACAATGGTGGCGTCAACCCCTCTTGCCTTCAACAGTCTCCCGAGCGCCGAGCGCACGGACGCCTCATCCTCGATCGCGAGAACGCTGCCCAGCAAGGCATCATTATGAGGATGCACCGGCGGCGCTGCCTCCGGCACTTTGACACCGGATCGACCGCGCGGAACCTCAATGAAAAACCGTGTACCCTTTCCAGGAATTGAGCGCACCTCGACCCTGTGATCCAGGATTTCTCCGAGCCGCTTCACGATCGCAAGGCCCAACCCAAAGCCGCCCTGCTCCGCGCCGCCGGTCCCCTGATAGTACTCATGGAATATGTGCGGGAGCTGGTCTTCGGTGATACCGACGCCACTGTCCCAGACTTCAATGCGAACATTGTCGCCGGCTCGCCGGCATCCAAGCAGAATTCGTCCCCTGTCAGTGTATCGGACCGCATTCGACAACAGGTTGCGGATCATCTCCGCGAGCATGCGCCTGTCGCTGCGGATGATGAGCTCGGAACGGACGATGCACAGTCGGAGCCCTCTTTCCTGCACAGGCGCGACGAAGTCTCCAGCGAGCGGCTCGAAGATTTCGTTCAGCGAAAACTCGCTCACGGATGGACGCAGGTTTCCGGATTCCAGCCTGTTCACGTCGAGCAGGCTCGATAGGATGCTGGTCATGGTGTCCAGCGACTGCCCGATTGCAGCGACAAGTTTGCGTGCCTCGCCGCTTGGCTGGTGCGGCTCAAGCGCTGCCTGCAGGAGTTTCAGGGTCTGCAATGGCTGCCGCAAGTCATGGCTTGCGGCGGACAGAAAGCTCGATTTGGCGCGATCGGCCATCTCTGCTGTTTTCCACGCGAGCGAAAGCTCCTCATCAAAACGTTTGCGCTCGGTAACATCCGTAGTGAGCCCATTGATGCGCGTAGGCTTTCCGGCTGAATTGAACTGGACGATCGCAATCTGTTCCAGCCAGACCTCACCACCATCCGGCCGCCGGCAGCGGAATGCGATCGAATGCGAGGGCTGGTCCGGACGAGCATCGTCGAGGCAGGATGCCACCAGCCGGTGATCTTCAGGATGTATATGTTTCAGCCATTCAGTCCCGCGGAGAACCTGTTGCGAGTTGAGACCGAGGATCTCAGTTGCATTTTGGCTGAACCGTACTTCGTCGGCAGACACGTCCCAATCGAAAGCCATAACGCTGCCGGCCCGCAGCGCCTCCTGTAATCGGATCTCCCTCTCCAGAATCGCCCTTTCGTGAAGCCTCCGCTCGCTAAACAGGGCCGCAAGAACCAGAGCGCCTAGTGAGATCGCCAGAATGGTAGCTTGGGCCCCCAGCACACGCTGTTCGATCGACAGGTGCGGGTCCCCGAAAATGCCGATTGCGAAGATTGTCGTCCAGACAATCGTGATCGCAATGATGAACGTGGCAACCGCGGTGAACGCTGAACGAAGGCGAGATGCGATCCAGAGCAGAAGTGGGCAGAGCGCGCCAATCGCCAGCTCCGCGGTCCAGGGCTCATTGGGCAAGAAAACCAGCAACGCACATACAAGGGACACCACAGCAAGCGCCAAGACGCCTTCCGCGATCTCGCGCCGCGGCGGGAGGTTGCGCGTCAACGACGCCAGCCCAATCGCGAGGGGCGCCACCACAATGGTCCCGAGCGCGTCAGATGAGAACCAGTGCAGCCAGATCACCAGCGGGGACGCGGCCGACCCCTGAAACAGTACAAAGCCTACCGTACCCGCAATGCCGGAGAGGCTCGTTCCAACAACGGTCGCGGCAAATAGTGCCAGCACCCTTCGCAGTTCGTTCAACTCGAATGGAGAGCCACAAAAGCGGTGGATCAGGCCTGCGACGATGACGGCCTCACCCGCGTTCGCGACAGCGGAGGACACCGAGTTCCCAATGTTGCGATCGCCCAGCAAATTGGCTGCAATCGTTGCAGCTACCACCCCGACCACGACAGGCCACCGAGCCGCAAAACCAAGGGCGATCAAAATCCCTGAAGCCACGCCCGCAGCGGGCCAGAACACGGCAACACCATCGACCGGCTCCAGCAATGCAAGGCTCAGCCGCGCGGCGAAAAAATAGGCCAGTGCCACTCCGACGGTCGAAATAACGTTTACCCCGCTTGCGAGCGGGTGGCGACCCAAAACGACCGTCTGTTTTGCGGCAGTGCCCAACGTCGCCTCCGCTCGTCTGGGCCAAAATCCCCGACGCACAAAGCCTTGCACCATCGCCGCAACATCGCTGATGCGGCAGCTCTAGCGACTATAAGCCCGCATTTCCGCTCAAACTACCATGTTGCAGTGCATTGGTTTCCTTGTTGCACTTTTCGGACCTCACGCGATGTCCGACTTGAGTCCGGAATGGGCACCAAAGCGGACCTCCGCCGACCACTCTTAACTTGTGGTTTCACGCCCTAGTTGAGGTGTAGTGAGGTATGCTTTCAGAACGCTCAAGCAGCGCACGAGTCCGGCTGCGTGGGCGAACAAGCAGGTAGTTCGCGATCCTTACCTGGCTCTCGTAGTGATCTTTTACGTCATCGCTGACGACTTTCTCGACTTCTTTTGCCATCACCCGCCTCCCGTTGCACAATTTATACGTGAAACGTTGATGGCTTGCCACGGGCTGCGCACTTGCCCGAGCACCTTCAGAGGAACTTTGGCCGGTCAGGAAGGTTCTTCATTGTCGGCCATGATGCCGATATCATTTTGAGGAGCGAACGATGATTTCCAAGCTGGTTAGTGCTGCGGCTATTGCCGCACTGATCTTCGCTGCCGCTCCTGCGTCAGCGATGAAGATGGCATCCTGCAATCAAAAGAACATGGATAAGGCAGATGCCATGCTTATGAAGATGCCGGATGGCGAGAACAAAATGATGGGTATGCAGGAAATGACTTCTGCAAAATCCTCAATGTCGCAAAAGGACATGGCCGGATGTAAAGAGCACATGAACAAGGCCATGGAGATGGGAATGATGAAATCGAAGAAAATGTAACTAGAGAAGGGCCGGTAACTACCGGCCTTTTTTCTAATTCCAGTAAGGGGAAACAAGCATGTCACGTCACAAAGAAATTCCGCCCGTGCCCCCTGCCAATCGAAGCCACAAGGGCACCGGTGACAATGCCGAAGTAAGCAAAGAGATGGCGAAGTAGCCCAGCGCATCTTTGGTGGTTTCGGCGGAATCCTCCAGGTCATCTAGGTTCGGCGAACGGAGTTTTGCCTTCAATTTGGCCCTACCGATGTGGGCCCGGTCGATCGGATTGCCGAATTGACAAAGGTAGGCGGCCCGTCGGCCCCTATCTGCCGGAGGTGCACTACCATCAGGTGCGCGACGCCTGGCACGGCCTGCGTACGCCGTCGGGGCAGTAAGAGAACGCGATGCTGCTACAGATTTGAAGGACGCTATCCAACCCGGCGCGAGAAGAATGAGATCAGCACCGGCAGGGTCACCAGAATGACCAGCGGCGCCAGCATCATGCCGGTGACCACCACCACCGCCAAGGGCTTTTGCACCTGCGATCCGATCCCTGCCGACATCGCCGCCGGTAACAGCCCGACACCCGCGATGACGCAGGTCATCAGCACCGGGCGCAGCTGCAGCTCGCCGGTGCGGATCACGGCCCTTACCCGGTCAAAGCCTTCGTCGATCAGTTGATTGTATTGCGACAGGATAATGATGCCGTCCATCACCGCAACGCCGAACAGCGCGATAAATCCGATCGCGGCGGACACGCTGAACGGAATGCCGGATATCAAAAGCCCGAGCACGCCGCCGAAGATCGCCATCGGGATCACGCTCATGGCGAGCAGCGTGTCGATCATCGAACCGAAATTGAACCACAACAGCACCGCGATCAGCGCGAGGCTGATGGGCACCACGATCGACAGCCGCTTGATGGCGTCCTGCAGATTGCCGAACTCGCCGACCCACTCGAGCCGCGACCCCGGCGGGAGCTGGACCCGGGCTGCGACCTTGTCCTGCGCTTCCCTGATCGCGCCGCCGAGATCGCGCTGGCGCACCGAGAACTTGATTGGCAGATAGCGCTCCTGCTGCTCCCGATAGATGTAGGCTGCGCCCGAGACCACGTTGATCGACGCGACTTCGCTCAAGGGTATCTGCGTGATCGTGCCGCTCGGGCCTGCCGCGCCGATCCGCAAGTTCTGGATCGCCTCGGCACTCTTGCGGTATTCGGGCGCAAGGCGGACGATGATCGGAAAATGCCGGTCGCTGCCGGGTTCGTAGAGATCGCCGGCGGTATCGCCGCCGATCGCCACCTTGATGGTGGCGTTGATATCTCCGGGCGCCAGCCCGTAACGGGCAGCCTTGGCGCGGTCGATATCGATCCGGATGGTGGGTTGGCCGAGCGACGTGAACACCGCCAGATCGGTAATCCCCTGCACAGTGGAGAGGACGGACTTGATCTTGTTGGCCGTGTCTGTGAGCGCCTGCAGATCGTTGCCGTACAATTTGATCGAGTTCTCTCCCTTTACGCCTGATACCGCCTCGGAAACGTTGTCCTGCAGATATTGCGAGAAGTTGAATTCGACGCCGGGGAATTTATCCTGCAACTTCGCCAGTAATTGAGCCGTTAGTTCATCCTTGTCGTGCGCCCCGGACCATTCGCTGACCGGCTTCAGCGGCGCAAAGAATTCCGCATTGAAAAATCCGGCAGCGTCGGTGCCGTCATCGGGGCGGCCATGCTGCGACACCACCGACTCGACCTCGGGAAAGCCGCGGATGGTCTTGCGCTTCTCGTTGACATAGGCGTTACCCTCCTGCAGCGAGATGGTCGGCGGCAAGGTCGCGCGGATCCAGAGATTGCCCTCTTCGAGTTTGGGCAAGAATTCCAGTCCCAGCAGCCGGCCGAACACGAGGGTCATGACCGCGAGCCCCACGGCTCCAGCCATCACCGGTCTCCGGTTGCCAACCGCCCAATTCAATACCGGAACATAGAGCCGATGCAGGAGCGCCATGATCCAGGTTTCGATCTCGTGTATATGCGACGGCAGGATGATCGCGCTCAGTGCCGGTGTGACCGTGAAGGTCGCAAGCAGGCCGCCAGCCAGCGCGTAGGCGTAGGTCCGCGCCATCGGCCCGAAGATATTACCTTCGACGCCGCCTAGTGTGAACAGCGGCAGGAACGCCGCGATGATGATGGCGGCTGCAAAGAAGATCGACCGCGAAACGTCGGCGGACGCGCTGAGAATGGCGTGGCTTTTCATGCCCATGGCAGTGTCGGTCGAGATATAGCTTTGCTCGGCTTCCGTTTGCGACAGCCGGCGGAAAATTGCCTCCACCAGGATCACGGTGGCATCCACGATCAGCCCGAAATCGATGGCGCCGACCGAGAGCAGGTTGGCGGATTCGCCGCGCAGCACCAGAATGATGACGGCGAGAAACAGCGCGAACGGAATGGTCGCACCAACGATCAGCGCGCTGCGCAGATCGCCGAGGAAAATCCATTGCAGCAGCACGATCAGGAGAATGCCGACCACCATATTGTGCAGCACGGTCGCGGTGGTGAGGTCGATCAAATCCTTGCGGTCGTAGATACGCTCGATGCGCGCTCCCGGCGGCAAAATGCTGGAGTTGTTGATGGAGGCCACCAGCGCTTCAACCCGCGCGATGGTCGGCGAACTTTGCTCACCACGCCGCATCAGAACCGTGCCCTGCACAATGTCGTCGTCCTGATTCATTCCGGCGATGCCAAGCCGCGGCTTTTCGCCGACGGTCACCGTGGCGATATCCTTGACCAGCACCGGATTGCCGCCGCTCTGCGACACCATGGTGCTGGCCAGATCGTCGATCGAACGGATCAGGCCGACGCCGCGCACCACGGCGGATTGCGCCCCGAGATTGACGGTGTTGCCGCCGACATTGATGTTGGAATTACCGACGGCCTGCAGCAGTTGCGGCAGCGTCAGGCCGTACGCGATCAGCTTGTTGAAATCGACCTGCAGCTCGTAGGTCTTGGTCCTTCCGCCCCAGCCGGTGACGTCGATCACGCCGGGTACGGCGCGGAAGCGGCGCTGCAAAACCCAGTCCTGCAGCGTTTTCAGGTCGAGCACGCTGTAGTTTGGCGGCCCCGCCAGCCGGTAGCGATAGATTTCGCCGATGGGGCTGACCGGCGAAATCCCCGGCTGCACGTTGCCAAGCAAAGGCGGCAATTGCGACAACCGGTTCAGCACCTGCTGCAGCGCCTCGTCATAAGTGTAGTCGAACGAAAACTGCAGTTTGACGTCGGATAGTCCGTACAGCGAGATGGTCCGAATCGTGCGCAGGTTCTTGATGCCCGACACCTGGGTCTCGATCGGAATGGTGATGTAGCGTTCGATCTCTTCCGACGACAATCCCGGACTTTGCGTCACGATGTCGACCATCGGCGGCGTCGGATCGGGATAGGCTTCGATATTGAGCTGCTTGAACGCGATCAGGCCGCCGACTATCACGGCGGCGAACAAGCCCACCATCAAATAACGGCGGCTGACTGCGATGGCGACAAGGCGATCCATTCAGATCAGAGCTTTCAATGGGCCGAAGGAGGACCCGTGTCCCGAATCCGAAGTTCTCCTTACGTGGCGTCACCCACCTTAGCGAATTTCAGATTCAAAAGGGACGGCTGAAATCTGCGCCTGGCGATATGCATCTGCTTCATCCCCGCCCCGGCGCGAGGGCAAGTCGTCGTCGGCGGCAACTTGCTTGCGCGTCTCCAATCCAAGGGTGCCGTTGGATTGGTGATCGCCGCCTTTGCCGACGGGCCATTGCTTCAGCAGCTCTTGCACCGCCGCACGGCCCGCGCTTGGATGCGATCGGTTAATTCACGCGGGCGATCAGCTCTCGATGTGCTTCACCATCGAGATCGGCCATCTGCCCTCGTGTCCTCTGATCGAGATGCGTAGCCCGTGCACGTCGTCGAGGAAGACGTGATCGATCGTGCCGGCCTTGCCGTCGGTCAAGACGACGGCCCTGCCGACCAGCTCCTCCTCGGCAGCATATAGTTCGCGAAGGATGTTCATGGCCCGCTTGTCGCCGCCGGTGCTCGAACCGCTCATGAGCGTCGCGTTCATTGCCTACCCGTTGGTGCAATTCTAGCACGCGGGTGAGGAAAATCCCCCAACGCAAACAACGCGCGGACTACACCGTTTCGGAGCAATCCCTCCGATGGCGCGCGACCGATGACGAGCGCGGGCCTTCCGGGCGTCACCCATCCGTCGGCGATGGCCCTTGCCGAGTCTAGGGCGGTCGCTGGTGCGGGTTCCGGCCGCGGGCTCTCGGGAGTGCGCCTGGGCTCGATTCCGAGCCGATAGTTCCGCCTGCCCGACCCGGTAACGCAATTTGTTCAATTCGTATAACTGACGTCGCAAATTGGCTGTCTCAAGGAAGAGGATCGAAAGATACTGGTCGACAGCGGTCTTAGGCCGCTTTTGCCGCGCACTCATGAAAACCAACTCTCTGAAGGGTGCCCTCGCGCTCCGGACGGTCTGGAGCAGACCGGAAGCCCAGAGTTGATTCCCGGGCCGCGGATTCGTTCCTATGACGCGCGCCCAGCACCACTAATTTTTCGGCAAAAGAAGGCCTCGCCGCCTGGCGTCGATGGCAACTTTGAGCTTGCCGGTGACGCTGAGCGGGCGGGACCGTCCCTCGATCGCGGCTTTCTGTCGGGTGATGTCGCCGGCAATGATCTGCTGCGTGTCGGTCATGGGAAGCGCTTGCGGGTTGGTGGGCTGGCCGGCGGTGCGTTCGAGGATGGCGAGCCGACGCTGCTTTCGTAGTTCTTGCTTGAATGTCAGCTTGCGAGGCTTTGCGGGCAGATCCTGACCCTTTCGCGGTCGGCTTCGCGGAATTGCGGATCCTTGCGCTTCCTGGCCATGTGCGCGGCCTGGCGCTTGTTATGGTCGATGCGGTGACACTCTGCGCAGCGCTTGGCTGTGGCGCTGCCGGCAATGCTGGGCTGGCCGCAATCGCGGTGAGTGCGTTGTCCGCGCAACGTACCGCACGTGACAGTTGGGTAGCGCGCTGCGACCAACTATAGGGACCGCGGCCGCCAGCAAGGCCGCACAGTCGGCGCGCCCATGGTCGCTGCCGTCTTCTCGATCAGCCCGGCGACGGCGGCCGGCGCCTTATCGATCGGACCGAGATCGAGGGCCGCGACCGCGACCGCGACCGGATTTGCGCAGGGATCGCGACCGCGCCCGAACCAAAGAGGAAAGGCGCGGCCGCGCCCGGGCGATCCGGACCCTGCGTCACGACCCGGATTGCCCACCCTCGATGCTATCGTTGTTTCACAGGTTGGCGCGGCTCATGTTGGACATGGTTCGTTCTCCCTGTGGGGTGGGGTGTGGTGGGGTGTGGTCTGCGAGGGGCGATAGATCGCCGGCAAGGCCGGCTCGGCGGGGCGGCGGGGCGTCGACATTTTTTCTGTCACGTTGGTTTTCGTGTGGCTAAGGGTTTTCCGGGGTATCGGCCGGTATCTGTGCTGCGACGGTCCCGATGTTGAAAAGTGGCATTTAACGCTGACGCCATCGTGTTGCGACATGCCAATTTGCGCGCGCGATTAACGCTGGCGCCGTCGAAAATGCGACACGCGGTTAGCACATCCCAGCCGAGCACAAATCCCGTGAAGTTCGCCGAGCCCAGACCGTTCAGTGATCCGGAAGCCGCTGTCTCTCTCGCTCTTGCGGGGGAATTCATCCGGCCAGGTCAAGGACGTCTGATCAGCGAGGGTTGCTATTAGCACAGCGGCGCCGTCTGCATAGGTCGACGACAGCGGAAGCTCCAGGCGTATGTTGCACAGGGGTGACATCTCCTCTTGCTGTGCGACTACTTCGAATGCGGGTTGCCACCACCAGGCTGGCGCGGGTGATCGCTCGTCTGCCGGTACTGCGCGCCATTGCGCGAATTCGCGCACCGCCCGCTCGAATTGAAATTTTGCCGCCGGATGCATTTACGTCCTCAGATTCGGAAGAAGGCAACCAGATGCCGGCAAGAATCGTGACCGCGAAAACGAACACTGACGATCAGAATCATGCCGCACTTCGGTGGGCGTCTAGCGATACGACCCTGTCTTTTTCGGCATCGAGGTCTTCCTGGACCATCTGCGTATGACTCCAACTGCACCAAAAGCAGCGGTTCCCGGAGCAACGGAACTGAGCGACTCCCTCGCCTGTTTCCGTCGTGCGTTGCCAATCAAACGAGGATGCGCCGCCCCCGAAAACCAGCAAAAACCCGCCTCGCAGGTGGCGAGACGGGTAAGGATCTCAGCGGGTCCGTTGTGTGTAGGCAGGCTCACTTCAATGTCGAGAACCACATGTCGACGTCTTTGCGAGCTTGATCCTTGGCATAACCATACCGCTGTTGCAGTCGACCTTCGAGCTGGTCGCGTTGGCCGTCGATGGCGGTCAGATCATCGTCCGTCAGTTTCCCCCCACTTCTCTTTGACCTTGCCTTTGACCTCTTTCCAATTCCCTTCAACGCGATTCCAGTCCATGCGATATCCTCCGGGTTACGAGAGTGCGCCAACGCTTAAACGGGCGTCGGGTTCCTAGCGTCGGGCGCAATGCGGTCCCCTGATCGATCCGGTCGGAACGAAAGCTGATGCATCGGATTGAGCCCGTGGGTGCAGACAACGCCAGGAGCGATTCATGAAGTACGTATTGGCAATAATTGCAGCTGCAAGCATATGCGCCGCAGTACCGGCGAGCG